>JGIcombinedJ21911_10000222_pt1 | contig 16378 bp, 14 predicted proteins | sample BarGraNGADG00211_FD_21911 | JGI IMG/M metagenome (IMG submission 21911)
CGGCCGAGCCATTCGGCGGCCCGGGCGGGTCGTCGCGGTCGCGGGGCCTCGCGCGATCGCGCTCAGCGGAGGTCGTGGCGGGACGAGTGTTTCCATTTCGGAGAAGCGGCGCTTGAGCCGCTCACGCTCTGTTTCGGTCGCCGGCTCGGCGCCGGTCGATCGGTCGGGGACCTTGCCGTTCATTCGAAGATCTCCGGCTGAGCTCGCAACCGCGAGAGTGCTCGGGAGACGAGCGTGTGAACGCCCGCCGGCGAAACGCCTATCAGGCGCCCGATGTCCTCGTCCGACATGTCGAAGCCGTAGCGCAGCACGAGCGCCTCACGCTGCCGATCCGGCAATGCCTCGCAGAGCTGCCGGAACCACAGCCACAGCTCGGTACGGGACAGGGGATTGTCCGCTGCGTCGGCGGCGGCGTTGGTGAGCGGCAACCAACGTACGAGCCGGTTTCGCCGCTCGCGATCGACCACGATCCGCCGCGCCGTCAGGAAGAGCCAGGGGAGGGGCTCGGCGACGGCGCCCTTGCCGGCGCGCCACGCGACGAATGCCCGACGGAAAGTCTCCGCGGCGACGTCGGCGGCATCGTCAAGGTCACGGACGAGCGTGAGCGAATAGCGATAGACGGGCGACCAGGCGGCAGCATAGAGCATCTCGAACTCTCTATCGTCGGCATCCGCGCCACCGCTCGCGCTCACAAGCTCATTACCGCTGCGCCCCTCTGGTCCTCGCCAGTCTTCGCTTGTCCACGATCGGTCGGCACCGACGCCGGTTCGCCCTGATAACGAGCGACTGAGCGGTCTTGTGTCAGGGTCAGCCTACGCGGCGATCCACCGGCTTGCGCCGCTGCGGGGTACAGCTGCGTGGCGCGGTCGGGTGGCGCCGTCGGGTGGCGCAGCTGGGTGGCGCCGTCGGGTGGCGCAGCTGGGTGGCGCCGTCGGGTGGCGCAGCTGGGTGGCGCCGTCGGGTGGCGCAGCTGGGTGGCGCCGTCGGGTGGCGCGGTCGGGTGGCGCGGTCGGGTGGCGCGGTCGGGTGGGGCAGCTGGGCCCTGACCGCAGTTCCACTCAATGACGGCCGGGATGTCATTGTCCCGCCCCGCGACCTCGGCTCCCCTCAACGTCGTGGGGGGAAGCGCTACGTAGCGTTACATCGGATGACAACGCGGCCGGCAGCGGTGCGCGACCCAGGCTGAGCGTGGCCGGGTCGCGGAATGCCGCGCTTGTACCTGCTTTGGCCCGGAGAAGGCTCGGGACGCCACTTAGTGCTACCCCGGGAAGCATTGAGGAGAATTCGGGCTGGAGCGGCGGCAAGTGCGGGAGCACGGGGCGGAAACGCAGGTGAGGGAGAGCTGCCCCAGCCGGCGTTGGAGAGCGGGCCCGCCGCTGTCCAGCGAAACTCCCGCCCGGAACTACTCCCCGTTCAGCATCGGGATGCGGATGCCGCGCTCGCGGGCCACCTCGATGGCGCGCTCGTAGCCCGCGTCGGCGTGGCGCATCACGCCCGTGCCCGGGTCCGTGGTCAGCACGCGCTCGAGCTTCTGGGCCGCGAGGAGAGAGCCGTCGGCGACGACCACCATGCCCGCATGCTGGGAGTACCCGATCCCCGTTCCGCCGCCGTGGTGGATGCTGACCCAGCTTGCACCCGACGCGGTGTTGACAAGCGCGTTGAGCAGCGGCCAGTCCGCGATTGCGTCCGAGCCGTCGCGCATCGCTTCGGTCTCGCGGTTCGGCGACGCCACCGACCCCGAGTCGAGGTGGTCGCGGCCGATGACGATCGGCGCCGAGACCGCGCCCGTCCGAACCAGCTCGTTGAATGCCAGCCCCGCCCGCGCCCGTTCGCCGTAGCCGAGCCAGCAGATCCGCGCCGGCAGGCCCTGGAACGGGACCCGCGCCTCGGCCATGTGGATCCAGCGCGCCAGCGACTCGTTCTCGGGGAACAGCTCGAGGATCGCGCGGTCCGTGGTCAGGATGTCCGCCGGATCGCCCGAAAGCGCGGCCCAGCGGAACGGTCCCTTGCCTTCGCAGAAGAGCGGCCGGATGAACGCGGGCACGAACCCCGGGAAGTCGAATGCCTCGGCCACGCCGGCGGCCTGCGCCTGGGCACGGATGTTGTTGCCGTAGTCGAAGGTGACCGCGCCCGCCGCCCGGAGCGCCAGCATCGCCCGAACCTGCTCGGCCATCGACGCCATCGATCGCCCGACATATTCGTCGGGGTTCGACTTCCGCAGCTCGGCCGCCCCGGCGACCGTGACGCCCGCCGGGACGTAACCGTTGAGCGCGTCGTGGGCGCTGGTCTGGTCGGTCACGACGTCGAAGCGCTCGCCGCGACGAACCAGCTCGGGCTCGACGTCGGCGGCGTTGCCAACCAGCGCGATCGACTCCGCCCGGCCCTCGGCGGCGGCCTCGCGCGCCCACCGGAGCGCCTCGTCCAGGTCGAAGGTGAGCCTTTCCACGTAGCCTATGTCGCGCCGGCGAGCCGCCCGCGCCTCGTCAACCTCGACGACCAGCGCCACGCCGTCGTTCATCGTGACCGCGAGAGGCTGCGCGCCGCCCATGCCGCCCAGGCCGGCCGTCAGCGTGACGCGCCCCCGCAAACTCCCCCCGAAGTGCTGGCGGGCAAGCTCGGCGAACGTCTCGTACGTGCCCTGCAGGATTCCCTGCGTGCCGATGTAAATCCACGAGCCGGCAGTCATCTGGCCGTACATCGTCAGGCCGGCCCGCTCGAGCTCGCGGAACGTGTCCCAGTTGGCCCATTTGCCGACCAGGTTCGAGTTGGCGATCAGGACTCGCGGCGCCCATTCGTGCGTTCGGAAGACGCCGACCGGCTTGCCCGACTGGACCAGCAGCGTTTCGTCGTTCTCCAGGCGGCGCAGCTCGCGGACAATTGCGTCGAAGGCTTCCCACGAACGCGCGGCCTTGCCGGTCCCGCCGTAGACGACCAGGTCCGCCGGACGCTCCGCGACCTCCGGGTCGAGGTTGTTCATGAGCATGCGCAACGCGGCTTCCTGCGCCCAGCCCTTGCAGCTTCGCTCGGGACCGCGAGGTGCGCGGACGACGCGGGTTGCCGCTCCGGCACCCGCGCCGGCTCCCGGTGTTTCGATCGCCATCGAGTCCTCCGACGACGGCCCGGATCCACGCCGGGGCTCCGAGCCAGTTTGCGCCGGTTCGTCGGGATCGTCACGCGGCGCCACCGGCCCCGGGCCTCGGCAGCCTACTGAAGCGCCTCGATCAGCTGGCGACCCAGGCGGCGGGGACCCAGGTCCTGCGCCGACACCAGAATGTCGTCCGCGATCCGCACGGTATAGGCGATGACTCCGCCTTTGCACGTCGCCACTTCGACCGACCGGTCGGCGATCGTCTGTTGCTGGACCGACGCCACGCCGTCGGCTTGCGAGCAGACCCCTTGATCGTACTGGTCGGTCCAGTTCGCGTAGAAGTCGTCGGTCTGAGCTTCAGGACGCAGCCGGCCGATCGACACGCGCAGCCAATTCGCGTCCGTTATGTCGCCGAGACCTCCCTCCGCGATCCCGTCGAAAGATGCGGGCAGGTCCGGGTTGTCGAGGTCCTGGGCCTCGGCGTCGGCGGACTCGACGATGGGATTGCCGCCCACCTGGGCCGGCAGCTTGCTCAGCAGCGTCGGGTCGATCCGGAGGCCGTATCGACCCACTGTGCCGTTGGGCCACGGCGTCACACCGATTCGCACGGTCGTGGCCCCGGGGGTGGTAGTGGCAACCGACGTCCCGCATCCTGATGCCGCGACGGCGACCGCAGCCAGGCCGGCCAGGACTGCCGTCGGCGGAAAGCGGCGGGTCCGCGACCGGACCTCAGAGCTCACGACGCATCACCGGGTATCTCTCGTCGTCCACAGCCAGGCGAAATCCGGCTTTGAGCCAGAACTCGGGTCTTGCCGCGGGCGTGGCATCTTCCCGGGCGTGCGCTTCCGGGTACGACTCTGCAGCCGCGAAACCCCGGGCCGCAAGCTCGTCGCACACCCACGCAACCAGGCGGAGGGCGTAGCCGCTCCGGCGAGCCGTGGCCGTTGTTGCGATGCAGGTCACGACAGCGGGCAGCGGAGCGTCCGGGAGCTGCGGGTAAAGCTCCCGCAGGCGAAGTGCGCGCGGGTATGCCGAGAGCGGGCCGAACTGGCAGTACGCGGCCGGGTCGCCGTCCACCAGCAGGATGCGCGCGTAGCTGCCGAATATGCCCAGGCCACGCCCCAGGAGCTTGAGCTTGCGCGGAGCCTCGGGGTCGATCGTGGGGCGCTTGGGACGCTGAGGGGCGAACGGGTTGTCTACGAGCTCGGCCGGCTCGTCGAGGAGCGGATTGCGCACCGGAGCCGCGGGAGCCGGTGCGAATGGGTTGGCCGAAGCCTTCGGCGGCGGGGCGAACGGATTCAGGTCGGGCTTCGGTGGCGGGGCGAACTGGTTGCCCGTCGAACCGGCGGAAGTCGGAGAGGCGGCGGACGCGGCGGAGGAGCCCGATTCCGGGCCCCAACCCGACGTGACCGGCAGCCAGCCCGGGCGGCTGGCCTTCGAGCCTCGGTCGGCGTCTTCCCAGTAGTCGCACGTCCGATGGTCGAACGACGGGTCCGCGCAGGGCGGAACTCGCCCGAATGCCAGCTGGTCGGTGACGTCCACGATCTCGATGCGTGCCATGGCTCCCAACTCTAGCGTCCCGAGGCGCGGAGAGCGCGGGCAGGTCGAGGCGCCTGGTCGGAGTTCGCGCGGGTTGGCACATGGTCGGGCCGCGCCGATGCCGCGCGTCGGCGTCGCACGCGCGGCGCGGGGGACCGGCGCGATCCCGCTAGACTCGACGGCCTATGGCCACCTCGACCACAGCCGCGAAACCATCCGAGTCGGGGCCGCGCTGGCGCCGTGCGCTGACGCGCGGCGTCACCCGGAACGTCGTCGCGCTCGGACTCGTGAGCCTGTTCACGGACATCTCGAGCGAGATGCTCGTTTATGTCATCCCGCTGTTCCTGGCCAACGTGCTGCTCGCCCCGGCCGCGGTGATTGGGTTGATCGAGGGAGTGGCGGAGAGCACGGCCTCGATCCTGAAGCTGGTTAGCGGCGCTGTTTCCGACCGCATCGGACGGCGGCGGCTGCTCGTCGGCATCGGCTACGGAACGTCTGTCGCCGCCAAGACGCTCTATCTCGTGGCGACCGTGTGGCCCGTGGTTCTGCTCGGCCGCGTCGGGGATCGCCTCGGTAAGGGCATCCGGACCTCGCCTCGGGACGCGCTGATCGCCGACTCCACAGCGCCGGAGAACCGCGGCGTCGCCTACGGCTTTCATCGCGCCATGGACACGACGGGAGCCTTTGCCGGAGTGCTGGTCGCCGCGGCGGTCATCTGGGCCATGGAGGGAGACGCGACGCGCCTCACCGGCGACGCTTTCCGGGTGCTCGTGCTCCTCGCCCTCGTGCCCGGGCTGCTGGCGATCGCAACGATAGTCGTCGGCGTGCGAGACGTGCGGCGCGAACGGACGCCGGCCGCCGCCGTGGCCGTCTCGGCCGCGCCGGCCCCGGGCGTCTGGCGTCGAGCCGTCGGCAGCGCATCGGAGTGGCGTCGCTTCCCCGCCCCGTTCTGGCTCTTCATGCTCGCCAACGCGCTGTTCACTCTGGGCAATTCGAGCGACGCCTTCCTCGCCCTTCGCTCGCAGAACCTGGGTCTCACGCTGCTCGCACTGCTGCTGACGATCGTCGCTTTCAACGCGACGAATGCCATCGTGGCCTGGCCCGCGGGCGCCCTTTCCGACCGCATCGGGCGGCGAGCGCTGGTCGCATCGGCCTGGCTCATCTACGCCGCCTGCTACGCCGGCTTCGCGATCGCCACGTCGGCGGTCTGGGTCTTGCCGCTCTGGATCGCGTACGGCACCTACTACGCTCTGAGCGAAGGCGTCGGCAAGGCGCTCGTGGCGGACCTCGCACCCAGCGAACTGCGCGCCACCGGCTTTGGAATCTTCAATGCGGTGCAGGGCGCGATGATCCTTCCGGCTTCGGTGATCGCCGGAGTTCTCTGGAGCGCGATCGCCCCGCCGGCACCGTTCTGGTTTGGCGCTGTCTGCTCCGCCTCCGCCGTCATCCTGCTGCTGACGGCAGTTCGGCCAGGAACCCGGGAGAGCTAACCGCGGCCGGCTAATGCATGGGACGCAGGCCAGACCGACCGGTTCAGGTGGCTATCGAGCCCGATAGTCCCCCTGCGCGGCCCGGTCGTTCCCCTCTGCGCGACCGGCCAACGCCGTTTGATGCATGAACTAAGTTATCGCTGACTCCCGACCTGAGCGGAAAGGCGGGAGAAAGACCCCGTCCCGAAAGTGGGTCCAGGTAGGGCCCCGAAGACATCCCCGTCCGAGTCGATCCCGTGACTGACGGCGACCGACCAAGAATAGCTACGCGAAGTGAGGGCCCAATGCGGTCACTCGACGCCCGCGTCCAAGCCGCTCTCGCCGCCTACGATCAGGACACCCGCTGGGAACTCATCGCCGGGATCATGTCCGAGTGCCCCGACGACGTGTTCGAAGTCGCCACCGGGTTGGTCCGAGGTGCGCATGAACGCGAGCGCACTCTCGGCGCCGACATCCTGGGCCGACTTGTCGGAGTGGATCCGGACGCCGGCCTCGACGTCGAACGAGCGCTGCTGCCCGCGCTCCAGAACGAATGCGCGCCGCATGCGATGGCTTCGATGGTCGCCGCCCTCGGCCACGTCGGGGACCCCGATGCCCTGGCACAGATCATCCCGCTCGCTCACCACCCCGACGCCGGAGTACGGCTGGCGGTCGCCTTCGCCGTCGCCACGGTCAGCCCGCGTCCGCTCTCCGACGAAGTCAAGATCGGCCTGATCCGCCTATCCCACGACGAAGAGCCCGAAGTCCGCGACTGGGCGACTTTCGGCCTCGGAACGCTCTCGAACGAGGAGAGTCCCGACGTCACGGCGGCCCTGCTCGCCAGAGCCAACGACCCGCACCACGAGGCTCGGGCAGAAGCGCTCTTCGGGCTGGCGGTGCGGCGCGACCCGCGGGCGGTTCCGCATCTCATCCGCGCGCTCGGGTCGGCGCACGTCCACGGGCTCGAGGTCGATGCCGCCGCGGAAGCGGCCGATCCCCGGCTGCTGCCAGCGCTGTGGGCGCTGCAGGGCTCGGGCCTGGCCGACGAAGGTCGCGTTCGGCGGGCCATCGATCGCTGTTCCGGCCGAGACTCGAGCGCGCTGGTCTCCTGACCCGCCTGCCTGGGACGTCGCGACCGTCGCGACCGTTCGACGCGCCTAGGCCAGCGTCAGATCCGCCAGGGCGCCGTCGCGGACCATTGCGGTGGCGGCCTCGATGTCGGCCGTCTGGAGCCGATCGCGGTCGAGATGGGGCACGACCGCTCGGATCCGCCGATGGGCCTCCGCGACGCCGACACCGGGCACGACCGACAGGCGCGTTCCGGCCGAATGCGCCAGGCGGAAGTCGAGCGCCTGGGCGGCGCACATCAGCTCGAGCGCCACGATCCGCTGCACGTTGGCCACGACAGCCAGAAGGTGACGAGCCGATATCGACCCCATCGAAACGTGATCTTCTTGGTTCGCCGAAGTCGGGATCGAGTCGGCGCTGGCCGGATGGGCGAGCACCTTGTTCTCCGACGCGAGGGCCGCCGCCGTGTACTGGAGCAGCATCATTCCCGACTCGAGGCCGCTGCCCGAGGATAGGAACGCGGGCAGGCCGCCGTTCAGGCGACCGTCCACGAGCAGCGCGATCCGCCGCTCGGAAATGGCGCCCAGTTCGGAGACCGCGAGCTTGGCGAAGTCCAGCGCAATCGCCACGGGCTCGCCGTGGAAGTTGCCGCCGCTGATCACGAGCCCGCCGCCCGTCGCCATGGCATCCGCGTCGGCGCCGCCGCCCTGCGGGAAGACCAGCGGGTTATCCGTGGCGGAGTTCATCTCCACGTCCAGGACGCCGCGCAGGTAGTCGAGCGCGTCGCGCACGGCGCCGTGGACCTGGGGCACGCAGCGCAGCGAGTAGGGATCCTGGACCTTGTGCGCCGACGGGTGGTGGCTGGTCATCAGGGAAGATTGGCGGAGCAGCCAGCGCAGCTCCCCGGCGACGGCGATCTGGCCGGGATGCGGCCGAGCCAGCTGGTAGGCGGCGCCGTAGGCCACGTCGGTGCCGAGCAACGCCTCGCAGCTCATCGCCGCGGCCACGCTCGCGGTCCGCCCGAGGCGATCCGCGTCGGCCAGCGCCAGAGCTCCAATCGCGCTCATCATCTGCGTGCCGTTGAGGAGGGCGAGCCCTTCCTTCGCCTGCAGCACGAGCGGCTCGATGCCCGCGCTGCGGAGCGCATCGGCGGCAGTCACGATCCGGCCGGCCACTTCCACCTCGCCGCGCCCCGTCAGCGGCAGCGCCAGATGGGCCAGCGGCGCGAGGTCGCCCGAGGCACCAACGGAACCCTGGGAAGGCACGATCGGGTGGATGCCGAAACGCAGCAGCTCGCAGATGCGGTCCACGAGCACGGGCCGGCAGCCCGAGTGGCCCAACGCCAGCGTGTTTGCCCGCAGCAGCAGCATCGCCCGCACCACGTCCCGTGGCAGCGGCTCGCCCACACCCACGGAGTGCGACAGCAGCAGGTTCTCCTGCAGCCGCGCCGAGTCGGCAGGAGCGATGAACGTGGACGCCAGATCGCCAAATCCGGTCGTCACCCCGTAGACGATCTCGCCGGCGGCGACCAGACGCTCCACTACCTCACGAGCCTCGGCCATGCGGGCTCGCGCCTCGTCGCCGAGTCGGACGGTCACGCCGCCGCGGGCGACGGCTTCGACGTCGGAGATGGCTATGTCCGCCCCGGTCAGCTCGATCTCGGCATCGGGCTGCCGCCCCGCCCGCGACCCCTGCGGCGCGGGCTGGTGGTGGTGAGTCGGGACGTCTGACGGCCTGGGCGTGTCGGTCACGGCGTCAGCATAGCGGGCGGCGAACTGGCCGCTCGGGTATCCTGCCCGGGAGTCCGCCGGGCCAACTGGCGCCAATCCCCAGCAAGCAGCGAGGGCCTCGTGCTCGCGGTTCTGGACACCGTAGTCATCCCGTTTCTGCAGAACCTCTACGGCGCGGTGGGGTATCTGGGCGTCTTCTTCGCCATGGTCATCGAGTCGACGCTGCTCCCGCTGCCATCCGAGCTGATCCTGCCGCTTGCCGGCTTCATGGTCAGCGACTCCACCAAGATCGAGCCGCTGACCAACAGCCCCTGGAACTTCTGGGTCGTCGTAGTCGTCGGGGTTGCCGCCAACACGACGGGTTCGCTTTTCGGGTACGCGCTCGGGGCCAAGCTCGGCCGGCCGTTCCTCGATCGCTGGGGCCGGTTCCTGCTCATCCGGCCGCACGAAGTCGATCAGGCCGAACGCTTCTTCGCCCGCTGGGGCTCGCCGACCGCCTTCATCAGCCGCCTGCTGCCCGGTGTTCGAAGCGTCATCAGCTTCATCGCCGGCGTGTCGCGCATGCCGCTGCGCCGCTTCACGGTGTATTCGACGTTGGGCGCGATCCCCTGGACCATCGCACTCGTGTACTTCGGCACGGTGCTGGGAGCCAACTGGAAGGACATTCGCAAGGACCTGGCGCCGTTCGATACTCTGATCCTGGTTGCTTGCGTTCTGGCAATAGCGGTTTTCGTGTGGTGGCGCCTCGGCCATCCCGGCTGGCGCACGGGTGAGCCGACCACGGCAAGCTAAGGTGGACATGGACAAGATCGCGACGGGGGCTGGGCCTTCGAAGTGAGAGGCACTCCGGATCCAACCTCCGGCGGCCACTCAAAGGAGCCTTCGCGGCTCTCGTCCGACTCTGCTCACGACCGAACCGGCGGTGGACTCCGAAGCCCCGACCGCCCCGGGATCCGCGAGATGGCTCACCGGCGAATGCAGACCGCCAGCGCCGGGCGCCGCATGGCTCATCCTAAGTGGCCCGGACGCGCCGCGGCGCTGATCCGGTCTCCGGCGCTCCGCAGGAACGTGACCGGTCGGCTGGCGGGCGAGCCTCGGCGGCGGGAGATGGCCGTCGTCCTGGCACTGCTGCTCCTCGCTTGCGTGTTCTCGGCAGCCGGGCTCAGCGGCACAAGTGGCACCGGGGCGGGCACGCCCTCCGGCACGAGCTCTTTCCGGGCCGCCGGCCTGAGCCACGCCGGCGATGACCCGACGGCCCTGCCGACCCTGACGCCGGACCAGGCGCTGCTGGCGCTCCAGTACTCTGTGCCGATGGCGCCCGATCCCACCCCGGTGCCGACCGCTACTCCGGAGCCGACCGCATCGCCGGTTCCCACGCCTGCGCCCAAGAAGTCGACCGCTCCGGCGAGGATCTACCGCTTCGTGGCCCTTGGGGATTCGCTCACGGCTTGGCCGGCCAACCCGTGGCCTTCCCGTCTCGCCTCGCTCGACCCGCAGCTGAAGCTCATCAGAAACGCGGGCGTCCCGGGCAATGTCACCGCGCAGATGCGAGCGCGGCTGTCGTCGGACGTGCTCGCCTACAAGCCTGACGTTCTCTTCGTCATGGGCGGGACGAACGACCTCGCCCAGGGCTATTCCCAGGCGACGATCGTCGCGAACCTTCGAGCCATCGTGACGACAGCCCAGGCACACGGGATCCATGTCTTCCTGCTGACGATCCCGCCCGATTCATATCCGGAAATGGTCTCCCGCATAAGCTCACTGAACGGCGCGATCGTCGCCCTCGGCACCAGCCTCAACGTGAGGGTGACGAACATCGCCCGACCCCTGTCGAGCTCGGCCGGGACGTACCAGGCCAGGTACACGAGCGACGGCCTGCACTTCTCGGCTCTCGGGGCGCAGGTGGTCGCGAACACAATCTACGCGCGGATCAAGCCCGTAGGCTACTAGACCCGGGAGACGCCGGTTCTGCGCCGCGACCGGCCACCGGCAGCACGGCCAGCGCGATCAGGACTACGGCCGCAAGGCTGACGCAAGCCGACACGGCGAACAGGCCGCGGATCGTGAGGAAGCCCGCCACCTGCCCGCCCAGGCCTGAGCCCAGGATCGAGGAGAGGCTCNAGGCCACGCCGGTGAAGATGCCCTGGGCGGTGGCGGCGGTCCCTTGCGGCGCCTGGCGCGATACGAACGTGACCCCGCCGATGAGCATCAGGGAGTACCCGACCCCCTGGAACAGCGAGAACCCGATCAGCAATGCGGGATCGGTGAAGACCACGTTGGCGACCTGCCGCACCACCAGCACGAGCGCGCCGGCCACGATCAGGCGCTCCACACCGAACCGCCGCGCCAGTAGCGGGAAGAAGAACATCGCCGGCACCTCGGTGATCGCACCGACCGACCAGGCCCAACCCACCAGGTCGTTCGGCGCCCCGAGCGACCGCAGGTAGATCGTGAAGAAGGAGCTCTGCGCGGAGAGCGCGGTCCAGCCGACGAGCGCCCCAAGCAGGAAGAGCGCGATCGGGCGGTGGCGCAGGACAGTGCCGGGCGCTCGCATCAGGCTCGGCGCCCGCACCGACATCGAACGGCCGGGCAGGGTCGTCGCCGCCAGTCCGCCGATCAACAGGGCCGGGATCATCGCCAGGAAGATGGCCCGCAAGCCGTAGGCGTCGGCGAGCACGCCGATGAGCGGAGCGCACACGATGAAGCTGATCGAGCCCCACACGCGAACCCGGGCGTATCTGGTGCGATCGGCGCGGGCGATCTCGAGGACGCGGACGTCCATCATGGGTGAGAGCCCGGCGGCTCCGACCGCGAATGCCGCGGCAGAGGGAATGAGCAGTGGCGACGCCCCGACGGTTGCCAGCCCAACTGCGCCGAGCGCCGCGACGATGGCCGCCAGAGGGAGGAGCAGCAGCGACTTCGGGTAGCGATCGTGCGCGGCGCCCCATATCGGGGCGCTGACCAGCGAAACCGCCGACGTCATCGCCAGCAGCAGGCCGATGTCGCTGAGCGAGATGCCGAGGCCCTGGTAGTAGGCCGAGAGGTACGGCGCCCACGCGGCGACCGCGACGAAGACGATGACGTACGCGATCGAGGCCCGGCGCAAACGGCTCTCCTCTTGCCCTCGTCGGCTGCGCTGGCTGCGTTCCGACCGCTGCCCTCAGTCTGCCACCGGCGGCCGGTTGGCGCCGGGCGCTGCCACCGGCCAGATCTGAGGTGGCCGCTCCCGTTTGGCCTTAAGCCGGCGCCTCAGCCCCAGGGCGGCTCGCCGCGGGAGCGCAGGTGCGCCACGTCGTTGGCAAGCACCAGCTGCGCTCCGTCGGGGCCGTCGCCCAATTCGTAGCGGAGGGCCGTGAGGTTGGTGCGGTCCTGGATGAAGCGTCGGCGGTAGTCCATCACGGGAACGCCGAGCGCCACGCACAGCAAGATCCGATTGTAGGTTCCATGCGCAACGACGAGGACTCGGCGCTCTCCTTCGGCCTCCGCCTGGGCTTCCGAAACGACGGCCCGCGAACCGCCGGCGTCGGGCGGCCGATGGACGGCGGGGCCGCCTGGACTGCCCAGTTCGGCTGCGATAAGGTCCACAAGAAAGCTCGACGCCCGGGCCGCGACGTCGTTGCCGCATTCGCCGCCGGGCGAGCGCGTATCGGCGGGATCGGCTTCCCAGCGCGCCCGCAGCAACGGATCCTGGCTCTCGATCTCCGCGTAGCTCAGGCCCTCCCAGCGGCCGTAGTCCAGCTCGCGCAGCCGCTCATCGACTTCGATCGGGCGACCTGCGGCGACGGCCTGGGCGGTCTCCAGCGCCCGAAGCATGGGACTGGAGATGATGCGATCGATCCGCACTCCAGCCAGCCGATCCCCCAGCTCCTGGGCCTGGACGCGGCCTTCCGGCGCCAGCCGCACGTCCAGCTGCCCGCCGAGCATGACGTCGCCGGCCGGAGTGATGCCGTGGCGAGTCAGGATGAGGGTCAACATCGATGTCAAAGTTTACGACTAAGGGCAGGGGGACCATCCGGCCGGCTGGTTGCAGCATTGGTGGCGGAACCGAAGGGGATAAGCGATGCGCAAAGTCTGGATCGTCGCCGCGGGACTCGTGCTCGTCGTTGCCGCGGCCTGGCTCTGGTGGGCTTCGACCCCGACCCCGCACCCACCTTGCCAGCCTGTCGCTTCGGGCAACTCGATCGCCTGCTCGATGATCGACGGTTTCCCTATCGGGCAGTTCAGGTCCGAATGCGCTCCGGCATCGGACTCATGCTTCGACAGCCAGACCAGTGCCGCTCTCGAGGCCGAAGATCCGGACCGTCCCCAGATCGTGCGCGTGCGCTTGTACGACCTCGACTACGGCCGAGTATGCGACCCGGGAATCCTGTGTGCTTACAGCGGCGGGTTTACCGTCTTCGTCTTCGACCTGGTCGACGGCTCACGGCAAGCGGTAGGCATCACGTGCCCGGGCCCGTATGCGTGCGTCGCGATGTCGACCTATACGGGGCGGCGGTCCTAGAAGAGCCCGACGATGTTGCCGTCGGCGTCGATGTCGATCGATTCGCCCGCCGGGTGCGACGGCAGTCCCGGCATGGTGCGCATCTCGCCCAGGAGCGGCGTGACGAAGCCCGCGCCGGCCGAAAGGCGGACCTCGCGGATGGGGACGCGGAACCCGGTCGGGCGGCCCTTGAGGTTGGGGTCGTGGCTGAGCGAGAGATGCGTCTTGGCCATGCAGACCGGCAGGTTGCCGTAGCCCAGGTCCTCATACAACTTCAAGGCCTTGGTGGCGGCCGGCAGCTCGTCCACGCCGCGGGCGCCGTAGATACGGACCGCGACCGTCTCGATCTTCTCGCGTAACGGCAGATCGTCGGGGTAGAGCAGCCGGAACTCGGGCGCTCCCTCCTCCGCCGCGGCCCATACGGCATGCGCCAGGTCCTCGGCGCCGGCCCCGCCCTCAGCGAAGTGGCGGCTGACCACGACGTCGCGCGCCCCGGCCGCGAATGCCACTTCCCGGATCGCGGCCACTTCCGCCTCGGTGTCGCCCGGGAAGTGGTTGACCGCCACGACCACCGGGACGTTGAAGTGGCGGACGTTCTCGATCTGCGCGGCCAGGTTCGCGGAACCCTTGCGCACCGCCTCCACGTTTTCCACCCCGAGCGCCGGGTCCAGCGGCCTGCCGGCCACGATCCGGCCGACGCCGCCGTGCATCTTGAGAGCTCGGACGGTCGCGACCATCACCGCCGCGTCGGGGCGCAGCCCACTCTGGCGGCACTTGATGTCGAAGAACTTCTCGGCGCCCATGTCGGCACCGAAGCCGGCCTCGGTGCAGGCGATCTCACAGGTCGCGAGCGCGAGCCGATCGGCCAGGACACTGTTGTTGCCGTGGGCGATGTTGGCGAATGGGCCGCAGTGGACGAAGGCCGGACCGCCCTCGAGGGTCTGGAGAAGGTTCGGCTTTATCGCGTCGCGCAGCAGGACGGTCATCGAGCCGGCGCACTTCAAGTCTTCGGCGGTGATCCGCCGGCCGTCGAAGGTGGTCGCGACCACCATGCGAGCCAGCCGAGCCCGCAGGTCGTGGATGTCCGAGGCGAGCGCCAGGACCGCCATGACTTCGCTGGCGACGGTAATCTGCCACTCGGTCTCGCGCGGATAGCCGTTCTCGCGCCCGCCCAGGCCCACGATGGCACGGCGCAATGCTCGGTCCGAAATGTCGACCACGCGAGGCCAGAGCACGCCCAAGGGATCGATATGGAGCGGATTGTTGTGGGTGAGCGAGTTGTCGATGAAGGCCGCGAGCAGGTTGTGAGCCGCCCCGACAGCGTGGTTGTCGCCGGTGAGGTGGAGGTTGAAGTCCTCCATCGGGATAACCTGGCTGTAGCCGCCGCCGGCCGCGCCGCCCTTGATGCCGAAGACGGGGCCGAGCGAAGGCTGGCGGATGCAGACGGCCGCGCGGTGGCCGATCCGGTTGAGCCCCTGGACGAGGCCAATGTTCGTGGTCGTCTTGCCCTCGCCGAGCGGCGTGGGCGTGATGGCGGTAACGACGACGTACTTGCCGTGCTTGCCCGACGCCGCGGCCTGCGCCTCGAGCCGCTCAATGCCCTCGAGGCAGATCTTGGCCTTGTAGGGCCCGTACTGCTCGACCTCGTCGTCGCGGAGGCCGAGCTCGCGGGCGATCTCGACGATCGGCCGCGGAGTGACCGAGCGGGCGATCTCCAGGCTGTTGGGCATGGGCGGGGTGGTCATGCCGAGGATCCCATCTCGGCGACGGCGGCCGCCGCGCGCTCGGCCTGGTCCGTGGCGGCCCGCAGCAGGTGGCTCAGAAGCAGGGCGTTGGTCAGCGGGCCGACACCGCCCGGGACGGGGGTGATTGCCGAGACCACGTCCCTCGCCGATTCGAAATCCACGTCGCCGACGAGCCACTGCCCGCCCTGCCCGTCCGGGACCACGTTGATGCCAACGTCCACGACCACGACGCCCGGCGAGAGCATGTCGCCCGTGATCAAGCCGGGCTTGCCGGCCGCCACGACCAGGATCTCAGCGTCGCGAGTGTAGTGGCCGAGGTCGCGGGTTCGGGAGTGGAGAACGGTTACGCTGCCGTGCTCTCTCAGGAGCAGCAGCGCCGCAGGCTTGCCGACGACGTTCGAGCGGCCCACCACGACCACGCGCTTGCCGAGTATCTCGACCCCGGAACGCTTGAGGATCTCGACCGACGCCTGGGCGGTGGCCGGCAGGAAGCCGTCGTAGCCGAGCGAGAGCAGGCCGGCGTTGCGGGGATGTATGCCGTCGATGTCCTTCGTGGGGTCGATCGAATCGATCACCGCGTGCAACGGGATGTGGGCCGGCAGCGGCATCTGGACGATGATCCCCGCCACCGCCGGGTCCGCGTTGAGACGCTCGATCTCGTTGCAGAGCGCGTCCGCCGTCACCTCCGAGCCGATCTCGACCAGCCGCCCCTCTACGCCGACCTTCTGGCAGGTGCGCAGGATCTGCTGCAGGTACACGGCCGACGGTGCGTCCGCCCCGACCATGACGACCGCGAGGGTGGACGCGTAGCCCCAACGCTCCTTGAAAGCGGCGAAGTCGGCGGCGAGGCTCTCGCGGATCTGGGCCGCAATCGGACCGCCGGCCAGCAAGCGTGGCCGGCCGGCCGCATCAGTCGTCGGAGCGCCCGCGCTTTCGTCGACGCTCACTCGTCTTCCGGTTCCCGGGGCTGCCCCGAGAGGACGATCTCGCGAGTTTGGGCCGTGACAGCGGCGACTTCATGCAGCGCCGCATCGAGCTTCCGGTTGATCGTGTCGGCGTACTGCTCGTCGTCGGTTGCCGGAAGATTGGTGCGGACGTTGTCTGCAGCGCCCCGCGCGGCCGCCTCGGCCAGAAGCGCCGCCACCAGCACGTCGCTCGCCGCGTGTACGTTGCTCCGCCCTGCCAGCGACTCCGCCGCCGCGGCAAGTCGAGCGCAGGCGATCACGCACCCCATCGGGGCGTCCGAAGCCGCGCGCGCC
>JGIcombinedJ21911_10000237_pt1 | contig 16189 bp, 17 predicted proteins | sample BarGraNGADG00211_FD_21911 | JGI IMG/M metagenome (IMG submission 21911)
TTATGGCGGCATAGCCAAGTGGCTAAGGCAGCGGTCTGCAAAACCGTTATTCCCCGGTTCAAGTCCGGGTGCCGCCTCCAATTCTATCAAGGAGTTTACTGTGTTTGGGGGGATTAAGTTCAACGAGCCACGCTTCACGAATATCCTCCGCCAGCGGAGGATATGGGCTCTGAGCCCGGAATGACGAGTAGAGGAGTTTTGCCAGGTCTCACTACATAATTTCCCCGTATATTTTCCATTCTCCATTTATCTTTTTTAGTTCCAATTTCTTTTTACCATTGCTCTTAAGCGTTAAGCGTTGAAGAATTGTAGTGTTGGATAAATACTGCCGTGGCATTATTTGCGTCAGCGGATATGCGCAAATTATCGATGCTAATATTTATAATTTTGCTATACCTACGCACATCGGCTTTATGAGAAACCCAATCATTTAACTTCATTCCTTTAGATTCGAAGTTTGCGGCATAACAACTGCGGTAATTATTCATATCGCCTGACTTCCAACTGTTTACCCATTTATTTAATAAATCTCGCACAGGACCAGCAGCAGAAGATTTTGATGAATCGTCAATCTGAGCCAGTTTCTTATTACGGATAGCCAAGGTAGTTACATCATCGATAATCTGCCATTTATTATTAATTTTTTCTAAGACCAGTTTGTTATATAAACCCTGGAAGGAGTTATCACTGTTGACTGCGACAATTTGATCAAACAGAATAACGGCATTATTGTCCTGCTTTAAAATGGAGACATCCCTGGGCTGTAAAACAAAATGTTTGTTTAAATGTTTTATAGATTTAATCTTGTTGATCAGCGCTTCGCGTCTTTTCCCTTTTATTTCTGAACCCTGCAAATACAAAGAATCAATATTTTTTATGTCACCTTCGGTTAACGCTTTATTCCACGACATTAAAATACTTTCCAATTCATCTTTTGCCGGTGAAACTTTATCTGGAGAGACCCAGTTTATTGATTCAGTAATGACTACAGGCGTTTTATTAAAAAAGATAATATCGGTAAGACGTTGCAGATCACTATCGCTTAAAACAACACAACCGTTGGATTGTGAAGGTAACAGCTGTTTGGTAGTGCCGTGAATCCAGATATTATTCCCGTTACGACCGGCTTTTTTATCGGAAAGAGTAGGGTAATCCAGCGGAAAGGCATGCGAACCATAAGTTTCGCGTGGTCCGGAATTGCGCAAAATTTTTGTCGCGAAGAAAATTCCATTAGGGGTTTTTGCGTCGCCGGAAACTTGTTTTGCGCCGGGGTTTTTGCCTGTGGAGCAAGGAGCTTCAAAGACTTTAGAAAAGTATCCATTTTTGTGAAATACGTACATTTTCTGGTATTGTTTATCAACAACAATCACATAACCGGAAGCCAGAGAAAGTATCGAGTCCGGTATATTTTCTGAACGGGGTGATAAATTGGCTAATACTGCAGCAGGTAAGATCAATAAAAAAATTAAAATTAAGATATAAAATCGTAGCAGGACTTTAATAATCATGGCAATTAAATTAACCTTATCAGTTTTGGTCTAAAAATGATGAGCCTTCATAACAAAAACTTTCCTGTCNTTCAAGGTTTTTAATTGGGCTGTGGGTACGACTTGACAGTTAATCATCTTTTTGCTAAAAGTTACACATTGTGAGAATTCTCTTCGTCTGCCGCGCAAATATCGTGCGCAGTTTCATGGCTGAGCGCGTGCTTAAGAGTCTGCTGCAAAGTCGCGGCATTCATGGGGTGGAAGTGTCATCGGCCGGCCTCTTGGATATGCAGGGGGCGCCTGCCGACATGACGGCGAGACAGATCCTGCAGGAAAACGGCATCGATGATGAAGGGCACCATTCCCGGATTGTGAATGAAATCCTCATCGAGGAAGCGGATCTGATCATTACGATGGAAAAGGAACAATTGCAGAAAATTGGACATCAATATCCCCAGGCCTTGGACAAGTTACGGGTATTGAAATCCTATTTGCCGGGCTCGGATTATGGCGAAACCGCAGAAGACTTCCGGGATCCCTATCGGCGCTCCATTTTTTATTACCGGTTGTGTTTTGCAGAAATTTCGCTGGCTATGGGGGAAATGATCAAATGTATTTAGAGTACTGGGGACTGCAGAAGTTCCCGTTCGAGAACGTGCCCGATCCGGAGTTTATGTACTATTCGTCCGAACATGAAGAGGCCCTGGCGAGACTCGTCTATGCCGTAAAACGGAACAAAGGGGCTGTCCTGCTGACCGGTGAAATCGGGTGCGGCAAAACAACGTTAAGCCGGGTCTTCATCCAGCAATTGGCCAACTCCGAATTCGACATCGGCCTGATGACAAACCCGTCGCTGGAACCGATCGATTTTCTGAAGGAAGCCCTCTACCAGATTGGTCTGAATCCCCAGTCTCAGTCCAAGTCAGAATTGCTGAAAATATTAAATGACCGCATGATCGAAAACATGAAAAACAATCTGACGACTCTTCTGATCATCGATGAAGCCCAGTTGATCTCCAAAGAAACATTTGAGGAGATTCGACTGCTCTTGAATTTTCAACTGAACGACCGCTATCTTTTGACCCTGGTCCTCATTGGGCAGCCGGAATTGCGCGATATCATCAAGGGATACAAACAACTCGATCAGCGGATCGCCATCCGCTACCATTTGAATCCCCTCAATAAAGATAATACGGAGAAATACGTCGTCTTCCGTCTGGAAAAGGCCGGGCGGACAAAAAACATCTTTACCGCNGCCGCGATGGAAGAAATTTACAACTATTCCGGAGGAGTTCCACGTAAAATCAATAACGTCTGCGATCTGGCCCTGCTCATCGGATTCAACATGAAGGTCGAGAAGATAGACATCGATATTATCAAAAAGGTTGTCAAGGATTCGCTATAGTCGTTATCTCCAGCCCGATCTGCCGTCGCATTTTTTTTGAATTCGAAGGAATGTCGAGCATCCCTGAAAAGATTAAGAAAGTTTCCCTGTCCGGCGCCGGGTTTTCGGGAAAAGTCCTTGATTGTGCGCCTCTTCGCAATACCAGAATGGCGCCCAGAGATCCCGGTGGCGATAATAATTCTGGGCAATGCAACTGCCCATACAGACGTGTTTCAAGACACAGTCTGCGCAAATGCCCTGCAGTTGTTCAGGCAGTCCCGCTCGGATCTGGTTTAAAATCGGAGAGTTCAACCAAACCTCTTTCAGGGAATCCCGGCAGGCGTGGCCGAAGATCATCTCCGCAACGGTTGCGCCGATGCCGCAGAGCGCGTAGGAACCGTCTGCCAGAACACCCAGGATCCCCAAGATACCGCAACAATGGCAGCCGTCGCCCGCTGCTGCGCTGAACATTTTCCCCAAGCTGCGGAATGACGGCGGCTGATGGAAATACAGGGGCACGGTCGTGGATAGTGACAATTCCTCATCAACCCACTTCCCCAATGAAATAAGCTCCTTGATATCTATCGTTTCCCCCGCGGCATGCATCTGCCTGCCCCTTGCCGTTGGCTGCAAAATATTGAATTTTACGGAACCCGCTCCCACGGACTCAGCCAGTCGGACGACCGCCTGCATCTGATCTTGGTTGCGCCGCATAACTGTCATGATTATCTGGGGATGTAACCCGACCGCAACCAGGTTTTTAATGCCGGTGACGGCTGCTGTGAAACTTCCCTCTTTTCCTCTTACCCACTCGTGGGTTTCGGCGTCGGCCCCGTCCAGACTAACGGCAGCGAAGGCGTGTTCACAGGCGGCGATCTTTTCCGCGAGTTCTGGTGTGCATAATGTTCCGTTGGTCTCCACGGTAAGACGAAAGCGCCTTTGTCGGACGATATCCAGCAATTCACTGATTTGAGGATGAAGCAGCGGTTCACCGCCCGTCAATTTGACCCCCTTTGTTCCAAGAGGCTCGGCCTGGTCGAGAATTGAGATGAATAATTCTCGGTCGATAGCAGATATCGCGTTGCCTTCAGACAGATAACGGGGCTCAATCCAGCAGTGACGGCAGCGCAGGTTGCAAGTATCCGTCAGGTAAAAATAGAGCTCGTTCAAGTGATAAGGAAAGGATTCGTCTGACGGATGGCTTATCATGGGTTCATTCTGTCCGGTGATGGGCGGATCGCTCAGGCAAACGTCCCCCCTGTTCCAGGAATAAACGGAGGCATGCATCGGGGCTTGGATGGTTGACCTCACCCGCAAGCGCATAGGCCATCGCCGGGCAATTGCCCGTGCAGTAATCTGTGTAGGCACAGCCCTGGCAAAAGATAAACGAAGGGAGGGCAATGGTGGATCGTTGCCTCAGTTTCCGCAAATCGGGGTGGTTCTGCCAGACGTCGAGGAGATCGTCATGATTGATCCGACCCAGGGCCATATGGCCCAACTGAAGGCAGGGGATAATGACGCCGTCCGCTCTCACGGCAAGGGTCTGCCTGGGACCGTTGCAGCCCGTAAGGAAACCTCGCCCCTCCATCCTCTGCCGTCCATTCCGAGATGCCTCCTGCATTTCGAGCCAGGATCTTCCGTCTGCAAGGGGACCCGCTGTGGCATTTATTCTGCCTCCGTATTTGTCCGCAAGAAGCATAAGTGTCTCCGCAGCCAGAGAGCGCTCGGCGACGGTGAGCTGGGTCTGGGCAGCGTTCTTCCGGCAGAGGCCCATATGGGACGCCGAATTTGTGGAAAAAGAGGGCAGTTTGATCTCTTCCAGGAGGAGTCCGGCAATGGCTTCGAGCTCGTGGACGTTTTTCCGGTGAATGGTGACTCGGACGGTCGTGGGTACGTTGAATTGCTGCAGGGTCTTAATCCCTTGAATAGCTTTCATGAAATTACCCTTCCCCCGGAAGGCGTCGTGGGTGATGTCGATCGCGCCGTCGATGGAGACCTGGACGAGGTTGCAGCGGCCGGTTGATGCCAGGAATGCGGCCATGTCGCGATCAATAAGGGTGCCATTGCTGAGAATGGAAAAACGCAGCCGGTTGGCGACAATACTCTGGATGATCTCCCTGATGTCCGGGCGATAAAGGGGTTCCCCCCCGGAGAGGGTAACGTTCATGACGGCGCAGCGCTGCAGCTCCGAGAAAAACCTGAGCCACGCCCCCAGCGGCAGGTCCTTTTCGACATCGCCGGGTCCGGAAAAATGGCTGCAATAGTCGCACCGGAGATTGCAGGAGCTCGTGATTTCCATGTCGACCGAGCGGGGCGATTTCATGATGTCTGAAGACATATTATCCTTGCGGGGCTTCGTGACTAACGAGTCCGAGTTTGACGGCGTTCCTGACGAAATCCTGTATGTGGCCGGTCACATCGGACGAAACATCCTCAGCCGCTTCCCTGATTTTTTCCGTAATTTCGTCCAGGGTGTGATGACCATCAAGGTGCTTCCAGATCAGGACTCCGATCGGATTCAGGCCGAAAGTGTTGCCGGTATCCGGATCAAAGAGGATCGCCCAGTTATCAAATTCTTCCCGAAGAACAATCAATGGATTTGCGACGATATTTTTTTCAGTGTTTTCATTCATGATATATGCACTTTATCTGCCTTTGACCCTGTGACGATGCTAAGGATGGTATTTTACTATAAGGTATTTTCAAGAAATGCAAGGTCAATTTCCCCCGGGTCTGCCGGGCAATATCAAGAGCAACAATTTAGCAACAATTTAGTTGACATCGGTGCCATATAGTATAAAGATATGCTTGAAGGGACGTGTTAAGATTTAAGTTTTACGTTTTAAGTATTTGACTAGATACTATATCCTAATACTTAAAACTTAAAACGTGATGAATCCGACTTTTTACGAGTTCATCAACAATTGGTTTGATACACGAAAAGGAGATTCGTATGATGACGTCGAGAAGGAATTTTTTTACCGCCCTTCTGGGAACGGCTGCCCTTTTACCAACAGCGAAACTCCCGACGCCGGGAAATGTTTACGACCACCTGAAAAGCTGTTGGACCTGGTATGAAACCAAGGAAATTCTCAATGCCTGGCCGGTCAGAAAGAACGACATATCAACGAGAAAAGAAACTTTTTTTACAATTCTTTCTGATTTGCACCGCCAGGATCTGATTCAGTTAAACCCTGTAGCTGCCNGGATCTGGAATCTTTGTGATGGCAGGAACAGTGTTGACCATATGGTACGGAGGATGACGAGCGATTATGATGTGTCGCCCGTTGTTTGTGTAAACGATGTTATTCTCACACTCAGGACGCTCAAGCGAAAGGGCCTGATCTCTTGCTGAAGATAGATTGAGAAGGGAGAAAGTCGATGGCGATAAGAATAAAATTGGCATATGAACCGCCTCTTATTATTGATTTGAGCGGCGGTAAGGCTTACGCCCAGGATGCACCATTGGATTCTTCGAAAGGCTGCCGGAATGGTTCCACAGCGGCGCAACAGTGCATGGACGGATCGGCCGCTTCGCAGAATCAGTGTAAGAGCGGGGCCTCGGCGCAAAAAGAACAGTGTATGTCTGGCGGATCGCCGGGGCACCAGTGNATGNNNGGCGCGACGGCCCTNGGTGGGAAATGCGGCAGCGGGAGCGTTGCCTCGGNCAAATGCGACTCGGGCAGTTCCGCGCAAACAAACCAGTGCAATGCAGGTTCTGTGGCAAGCTCGCGGTGCAATACTGGTACGGCTGCCGGAGACCAGTGCGACAGTGGAAGCGCTGCAATCGGGGACTGCAAGAATGGCGGGTCTGTGACGGGACAATGTTTTACCGGCAACAAGGCCTGAGTATTAACGAGATAGAGCACTGTGGGGCAGACATTTTCGCTTTTACAGCAAGCGGAGGAATTGATCGTTCTTTTGAAAATACAGGTCGAAAGCGGGGATGGATTCGCTCAGATCGCAGCAAAAATGGAACACCGACGCCTTTAAATCCCCGTCCATTATGTCAAACCCATGGATATGGTTCTGTAAAAGTTCAGCCATTGCAGACCGTTTGTCCCGGCGCTTCAGGTCCGTGTGGTTCGCCTGATTCAGAAAGATAAGCTTTGTCAGAAACGCCTCTTTCCGGTGATGATGCGCCGATTTGTTTTCGAAAAGATTGACCTGGCTGAACGGCGATGCGTGAATCTTAAACAATCCGCCGTCTTTTGTGATAGCGGGCGCATCATCGGAGAGGACATTGTCTCTTTCGACGTACCCCGCCACTGTGCTTTTGCCGGCGCCGGAAGCCCCCAGAAACAGACAACCTTCTGATTTTATGCTAACCCCTGCCCCGTGGATCATGAGTTTGTTCTGTTCAGCCATAACAATCGCTATAAAGAGAAACAGCAGNTTGTGTAAACTACCCAGAATAAAATTTTTACCTTTCGATCTGAACAGGTAAATGTGGCCTTTTTGAGAATGAAGATTATAGACCAGTACCCCGTTCAGAAATCCGATCAACAGGGGTGCGTCTGAGAAAGGATAATGCCTTTCAACATGATGGAGGATTCTCAGTGTTTCCCGGTCTTTTTTTTGCGAGAGTCGGGTGGGGAAAGCGGTAAATTTACGGAGTGTTGTAAAATGGTTATAGGATATGGTGACTGGAATGGCTTCATTGCCCCCTTGTTTGAGAAAACCACGAAAGAAATCCTGCAAGGGGGTCAGAAAAAACGCTATTGCCTCATCCATTTGGATCGCCACGGATGTTCCGGCAATAACGAGGATCATTTTTTTCATTTATTTCGGCAGGTCCTCTTCGGCGACTACATCAACAACGTTCAGGACGTAATTTTGTGCCATATCGATGGCTTCGCTGGTATCGACTTTTTTGCCACGGCCATCAAAAATCAGGTTAATGACAGGTTTCATGGGTAGCGACCGGTTGGTGCGGCAGACCCTGCCGATGGCGCCATTATTCAATTTGACATAGCTGCCAATTGGATAGATCGACATTTCTTCAAGAAAGACCTTGAGAATCTGTGGTGAAAACAATAGATCTTTGGATTCAATCAATTGCCGAACAGAAGCAAATTGCATGAGCGCCTTTTTATGCGGGCGATTATGCGTCATGGCCTCATAAGAGTCGCAAATTCCGATAACTTTGGCATATTCGCCAATCTCATCGCCTTTGAGACCCCGTGGATAGCCCTGCCCGTTTTCCCGTTCGTGGTGTTCATAGATCGTTTCCAGAAGCCAGGGATAATCATTCTGATAAGGCAAGAGGATGTCCCTGCCCATTTCGGGATGCTTTTTAATCACACCTATTTCAGCATTCGTGAGGTTTCCGGTCTTATTAATAATGCTGTCAGGCACCAGAAACATGCCGATGTTCTGCAGGAGCGTCGCCAGTCCGAGTTCGATGAGCTTCGAACTCGGATAATTCAAACGCAATCCGATTTTCAGGGCGTAGATCATGGTATGCACAGGCTGAAAAATATTATAATCCCCCTCATTGCCGAACTTCAGCGTTAGCGGATGAATGCTGAACAGCAGTTCGGTGGAATTGGCAATTTTATTGATTAGTGAAATGGCAGGGTCAAGTTCAATGAGGGTATGATTCTTTACGCTGTTTCTAACGCTTTCCATGTATGTTCGCGCTGTTAAGTAAATATCGTCAACATTGTGAACCTCACTGTACGGGATCGGCGTNTGNNTCTCTGCTAAAGACGATGTTCCTTCTTCCCGGGACTCCCGTTTCGCGAAGCTGCTTAAACGAAGTAAATCTGATGGGCTGTCCTTTTTTGATGAGGGCGTCTCATTCATTCGTTTCACAATATCGGATGCTCTTACCATAGGGTGAAAAACCTCACTACTCGATTAAACTGGACAAGGGGCTGGTGATATGCCCGAGACCTTTGCACAACCACATAAAACCAACAATTTTGTCATTCCCGCGAAGGCGGGAATCCAGTATTNTCAATAGCTTCCTGGATACCGGCCTTCGCCGGCATGACGAATAGAGGGGTTGTGCAAAGCTCTTAACCCGTCTCGTAAAATGCCTTTTTACGAGAACGTCAACATTCAAGTTATTCTTTTTACAAAATCCATTTGCAGTAGATCCGCCAGAAAACGATCTACATCTTTTTCAACCTGGTCCATTGGAACGCTCTGATACTCACCCGCAATCCGGGCGATCATCCCTTCCACCGGGTGAAGACCATCACAAAGTTCATAGAGAGATGTTCCAACCCGGTTGATATACTTAAGATTTCCAGAATCCGGATCATACAGATAGGCGCCATTTTCTTCTTTACGAAAGATAATTTGTGTATTCTGAATTAATCTGCACTCTCGCTTCATAGCATGATCCNACGCTATTAATATTTATTTGATTTTCGAGCTATTTATAATATATAAAGAAAAAATTCAAGATAGAAAATTAATTATTTGAGAGACGACGTGAAAACACAGATGGAAGATCAGTTTGTCGTGAGCATTCTCGACGATCTGACAAATCCGGAGCAGGGCGCTAACATCAGGCAATGTATCGCTGAACAAGGCAATGCCCTTGACTGGAATTATTTGATTCGCAAAATGTCTGACGAAGGCATTTCCTTTCTATTCTTTTATTATATCGAACAATTCCATCTTCAGGATCTTCTCCCGGCAGGTGTGTATGACGTGCTGTCCAGTGAGTATTACACCAATTTGAGGCGGAACATGCTTGCTTGCACGGTGCTGAAACCGGTCTTTGATAAATTCAATGAACAACAAATACCCTTTATCGTCCTGAAAGGCATTGCCTTGGCCGAACTGGTTTACCCTGGATTTGCCATGAGAGGTATGTCTGATGCCGATATCCTGGTAAAGAAGGATAATGTTTGCATGGTTGACACCTGCCTTTCTGCTCTGGGGTATATCTCCCGGGATAGTTCTGTTGAGCAAGCGCTTGATAACCCGGTGGGCTACTTGGCCAGTCTGGACTATCAAAAAAGTGATGGATCTCTTCCGAATCTTCACATCCACTGGCACCCGGTCAATACGTCTGTTCCGGCTTTCATGTTCGCCGGGCAGGTCGATCCGGACCGGCTTTGGGAAATGGCGATTCATACGGAAGTGGCCAATGCAAAAGCCCGTATCCTCTGCCCGGAACATCAAGTGATTTATCTCTGTGAACACGCGTTAAGAATCAATCATTCTTTTGATCGTCTCATCTTGATTTATGATATTTTTTATGTTATAAGTTCGCTCAAGTATGAGATCAAATGGGACTTCATCATCGAGGAAGCCCGGCGGTTTAATTTATCGAAACTGGTCTTTTTAAGCCTTACNGTTGTTAANCATTATACATCGTTGACTATTTCTGAGGAGATCATGCGAAGATTATATTCAGNGGATTTGACATTCGGTGAAAAGTATTTTCTGAATCTTCAATTCAAGAATCGGCGTTTCCGCGGTAGCAGTATTCTTGTCTATCTGGCCATGAATGAAGGATTCATCGAAAAATGCCGCTTTTTACTAAGAACCTTTTTCCCCCCTTGGCAAATCCTCATGCAAAGACAATATGTAAAAAATGGTGAATTCAGGATAGCCTATTATGTCTTGCGTTTCCGGGAAGTGTTATCGCACCTGTTCAGGATTTACCGGCGTCAGTATAAATTCTGAACCTTCATTTGATAGATTGATCGGATATTTTAAAAAAGGGCATGGAGGTTGAAGGAAAGATGAACAACAGCAGTAAAAATATCTTCTTAATCGTAATACTATGCCTGATCGTGGGCTCTCTTGTTGCATGCGGATCGGTTGGCGTGGTCAAGGGTATACCGGTCAAAACATACAAGATCCCTCCGGCCGATCTGGCATTGATGGAAAAGCAGGCAAAAAAGACCAATGAGGAAATCCTGCAATTGACCCAGGTCAAGCAGAATAACGTCTTCACGGAAAAACGCGGTATTCCGGAGTACATCATCGGTCCGGGCGATGTCCTGGCCCTGACCTACTGGATGCCTTATTCGTCCTATTCACCGACAGCCGGACAGCAGACGCAGGGCACCGCCGAAGGTTTCATGCAGACGTCCTTTACTGTGACGGTTCGGCCGGACGGTAAAATATCCTACAGCTTCGGCGACGACATTCCCGTGGGCGGTCATACGGCCAGCGAAATTCGTGAGATCCTCTTGAAAGAAATCCAGGGTTACATCAGAAAACCCAGGCTGGAGGTCCTCGTCAAAGAATATAAGAGCAAATCGGCGCTTTTATTCGGACGGATCAATAATCTGCAGAGTACGACCGGCATGACCGGGCCGGGGAAGTATCCCCTGAAGGAAAAAATGACGATCCTCGATCTGATCATCACGGCCGGGGGGCCGATCACGGGAATTCCCCAGCGTAGTTCGCTCAGAGCGGACTACAATTACGGCGGCAACGGGGATCTGCGGAAGGTGGATCTCGTCAGAAAAGGGAAGAAGTACACGCTAAACCTCTACAGCGCCCTGTTTGGCGGGGACATGAGCCACAATATCATTGTCGATGATGGTGATATGATCACCGTTCCGGAAGAGCCCACGTTTGCAAAGCGGGTTTATGTGTTCGGTCAGGTGAACAGTCCCGGCGTCTTCAGCCTGGCAGACGCCAATGATTTGTTGATGGCCATCTCCTTAACGGGTGGCACCACGAGCGTCGCCGTCAAAACGGACGTAAAGATTGTCAGAGAATATGTCGAGAGGCGGGGCGAGCCTCTGGTTCTCTCGGTGAATCTGGATGAGATCCTCAAGAGGGGGGATATGTCTCAGAATATCGCCCTGAAAGACGGGGACCTCGTTTACGTGCCGAGAATGGTGATTGGCGACATCAATGAATTTATCGCTAACATCAGCCCGCTTATGAATTTCTTGACATTAGGTTCACCAGCGGCGAGTTTCCGAGATACGTGGATGAAGGATCCGAGTCGGCTTATGTTTTAATGACCATGAATAAGCTGCGACATTCAACCCTATATGATTTCAAAAAGATGGAGATTAATCCTCGATGACCAAATACGACCTGAGCCTCAGAGATTACTGGCGTATCATCAAGAAAAGGAAGCTGATAATCATCTTTACGTTTCTGGCGATGACGATTTTCAGCTTTATCGCCGCTACGCTGACAAAACCTACCCCCATTTATAAAACAAGCGCCACGCTCAAATTTGAAAAAGCTCAACAGGCAGCAGGAGTGTATAATCCGGGCTATGGGTATGGCACTTCCACCGGCAGCATTGAAACTCAGGCCGCAATGATCAAAAGTTATTTTACCATGGAACTGGTTGCCAAAAAACTGGGCTTAATTCCCGCGGATATGACTCCGGAAGGGGTGCGAAACAACCCCCAATATATCAACGTCATTCTGGACCTGAAGGGCAAAGTGGAAACCGAACAGGACGGGACGAGCAACATGATCAACGTGGTCACCACCTCGAATGATCCAAAGTTTGCACAGAAGCTGGCCAACACCATTGCCCAAGCCTACAAGGAGCAGCATAGCCTGGATATCAACAGGAAGGCCATTGAAGCGAAAAAATTCATCGAAAATCAAAGAGCTATTTCGCTGGAGAAACTGGTCAAGGCCGAGGAAGCCGTCAAGAATTTCAAGGAAAAAAACCAGAATTTCACTGCCGACGCCACAGGCGGCAACCTGATGGGTCAAGTGGACAGGTTGGTTCAGCTTTACGATCAGCAAAAATCTATTTACCAGAGAGCGAACTCGATCCGCCGCCTCCTGAATAATGCTGAAAACAGGACGATGACGTCCGATAAAATCTATTATTATGAAGGAATGTCAATTGGATATAGAAGTCTTACTGAATATCTGGTCCAGTTGCTACTGCAAAGGGACATGCTCCTGCTCAGTTATACGAACAAATTTCCTAAAGTCATAGAGCTTAAGAATCAGATCCGCGAAACTGTCAAGTCAATGAGGTCACAGCTTTTGGCCCACGAGAGGGCTTTGACAGAGGACATGAAGGACTTAAAAAGGCAGATCGGGGAAAAACAAGAAATCCTCCGGCAGGTTCCGGAAATGGGATTAGAGCTGGTGCGGCTGGAAAGAGATCGCGGCGTCGCGCTGGAAGTTTATTCGCTTCTGGAAAAGCGATACCAGGAGGCACTCATTGCCGAATCAGAAAAAGTGGAAGAGGTGCAGATAGTCAAACCAGCCCTGGAGCCGAGGGTCCCCATCAATCCCTCTCAAGTGTCGACCAACGTGATGTTGGGGATGATTATTGGCTTGGTGCTGGGGATCATTTTTGCCTTCCTGATTGAAACTTTCGATACATCAATAGGCGCCATCGAAGAAATAGAAGCACTTCTGAGGACGCGCGTGATTGGAATGATCCCCTTTTTAAAGATGGAAGATGTTCGGGACAGTATAATAGCGGGACTGCCTGCAGATGTAAGCGAAGATATGGTTAAACGGCATTTCCAACTGATTTCTCATTTTCTGCCTACATCGACGCTGGCGGAAAATTACCGCGCCCTGCGTACCAATTTCAGCTTTCTGTCCATTGAGAAAGAAGCAAAATCAGTAGTAGTCACAAGTACTTATGAAGGTGAAGGAAAAACCAGTGTCGCGGCCAACCTGGCGATCACTCTGGCCCAGTCGGGGCATAAAGTCCTCCTCATCGATGGAGATTTCAGAAGGCCGGTCATTTCACGAACCTTTGGCATCGACCAGATACCTGGTTTAACCGATGTTATTCTGGGTAATTACGAATGGCAGCAGGTCATCCGGTCCGTCTCGGACCTGATGATGGGCAAGATGAACGTCGACGAAGTAACGCAAACGGCCGGCCTGGATAATCTCTATCTGATGACTAGCGGTACCAAGCCGCCCAATCCGGCAGAACTGATCAGTTCAAAGACCGTTGCCGAGCTAATCCGACAGATGCGTGCCGCTTATGATATCGTACTCATTGACGCCCCACCGGTGCTGGCGGCGACGGACGCGACGATCTGGAGTTCAAAGGTTGATGGGGTTGTCATGGTTTATCAGGTAGGCAGAGTCGCCCGTGGCGCCCTGATGCGGGCCAAGTCTCAGCTGGATAATGTCAAGGCTCAGATGCTGGGTATCGTTCTGAATGGTTTGAAGATTGATATAAGCCCGGATTTCACCTACCAGGATAAATATAATTATTACTATGGTGATTCTGCTAAGAAAAATAAACCAAAAACCATTATGGAAAAACTGACGTCTCTATTGCCGGGTAGCTTTGTGGAGACGCTGAAAAACTATTCTGATCGCTTCAAAAGCAGGAAGGGTAGCGATACCGCGGAACCAACGCGCATCATTACCCAGGAAGCGGGTGAAGGAAAGTTTAGATGGTTGAAAATCACGATTTTGGTTTTCGCCCTTTTGTGCCTTGGCGCAGGCGTTTTGTATGTGATGGGTTTTCTGCGAATACCATAATATCCAGGAATCATTTATGGCTCAAATAGACAAACCAAAAGAATTCGACCGTGCCGTCCAGCGAACCATGAAAAGGAAGGCCAGAAAACGAACGTTGATATGGATGGCCGTCATTTTTATTCTCTCCATCCTCTTAAGCTTTATTGTCCACTACGCGCCGATCTGGTATGATATGCTCGTTCGATATCATGATCCTGTCTATCGCCCCATGGATATTGAAAGACAATATCAGTCGCTGGAAAGAGAGCGAAAGGGCGGCATCAAACAATACTGAATTCTATAAGCAGTGATAGGTCCTATGAATAAGAGCAGTACTCAGAGTTTTGATGTAAAAACGATTTTTCTGCTGCTTTTCATTGTGATCATCACAATGGCAGCCAGCATGCTGTTTGTGAAGATGTCGATAATGTTGGCGATTGCGATAACGATAGGCGTTATCCTGGCTATCGTCAGTTTTATCAATACGGAACTTGCCCTCTACATCTTGATCATATCCATGCTTTTGGGGCCGCAATTCCTCNTCGGCGGGGCGGAACTTGTTCCCGGCCGCGGTCGCGCAGGCATTACCCTTCGTTTTGACGATTTTATATTGCTTGTCATTGGATTAAGTTGGTTTTTTAAAACGGCCATTAACAAGGAACTGGGGCTGTTTGCCGATACACCGCTGAATCGAGGCATTGGTTTCTATTTTGCTATCTGTCTTATTTCTACCTTAATTGGTTATTTGATGGGACGAGTGAAAGGTTTAACGGGCATTTTTTTTGTTCTGAAGTATTTTGAATATTTTATTATTTATTTTATGGTTGTTAATCAGATCAAAGAAAAGAAACAAATTGAACGCTTTTTAGTAACCATACTCGTGGTCTGTTTTATCGTCTGTCTTGTTGCCATCTATCAAATTCCGTCGGGAGGCAGGGTGTCGGCGCCTTTTGAAGGGGAAGGATCAGGTGAACCGAATACCCTNGGCGGTTATCTGGTTTTGATGATGTCGATCGCTATGGGGCTGTTGCTGAACTATGGAACCAAAAAACAAAAAAGTTACTTGGGGATACTGCTCTTTTTTATCGTCATCGCGCTGGCTGCGACTCTCTCGAGAAGTTCCTGGATTTCTTTGGGCCCCATGTTTCTGGCTTTGATCTATTTTAATAAGAAAAAAGCCGTAATTATTATTCCTCTGGCGGTAATTCTTATGATTTCGCCGTTTATCATTCCTGAAAACGTTAAGCAAAGAGCCCTGTATACCGTGGCCCAGCCTACTGAGNNAGGCCAANTTGTTATTGGAAATACCAGGATTGATACCTCAACCTCGGCGAGGCTGGCATCATGGAAAATNGTTCTTACTTCCGATTTTATAAAGCAACCCATTATTGGTTATGGAATTACGGGATACNGTTTTCTTGATGCCCAATATCCCCGGGTGCTTGCAGAAACCGGTCTCGTTGGACTTTTTGTATTTCTATATCTTTTGCGCACTATCTACATTAATGCCCGGAATGCCTATCGCAATACTACAGATCCACTCTATAAAGGTCTGACGGTGGGGTACCTGGCGGGATTCTGGGCTTTGATTACACATGGCATCGGCTCCAATACCTTTATTATTGTGAGGATTATGGAGCCATTCTGGTTTTTAACGGCCATGATCATTATGATTCCGGTATTATCGGAAGCGCATGAAGAAAAAACAGAAGCAGAATTGCCTATCAGATAACGTTACGATTTTTCTATGAGTACTCACGACTCGTGGCTTGTGATGTAAGCGAGAGAGCGGAGCTGTATAATCACCAAAACCTGAGAGNTTTGCACAACCCCTCTATTCGTCATNCCGGCGAAGGCCGGTATCCAGGAANCNATTGATAATACTGGATTCCCGCCTTCGCGGGAATGACAA
>JGIcombinedJ21911_10000238_pt1 | contig 16176 bp, 26 predicted proteins | sample BarGraNGADG00211_FD_21911 | JGI IMG/M metagenome (IMG submission 21911)
CCGAACATGGCCGAGGCCATGTTCGCGATTCCCTGCCCCACGAGCTCTTGGTTCGAGTCGTGGCGGGTGTCGGCCATGCCGTCCGCAACCGTCGCGGACAGCAGCGACTCGATGGCGCCGAGCATCGCGACCGCGAACGCCGGCTGCAGCAGCTCGATCATCATGTTCACGTCGAAAGCGGGCACGGTGAGCGGCGGCAGCCCGAGCGGCACGCCGCCGAACGCGGTGCCGACCGTCGCCACGCCCGGGAGCCGCAGGACCGTCTGCGCGAGGGTGGCGGCCACGAGCACCACGAGGGGCGCGGGGACCTTGCCCACCTTCGGAATCCTCGGCCACAGCACCAGGACCGCGACGCACAGGACCCCGATCGCAGTGGTGGCGACGCTCAGCTGCGGCAGGGAACCGATCAGCGCCGCCAGCTTCTCGTGGAAGTGCTCGCCGGCTGCTTTGGGCAGCCCGAAGAAGTTCTCCCACTGGCCGACCCAGATGACCACGGCGATACCGGCGGTGAAGCCGAGGATGACCGACTCGGGGATGAAGCGGATGACGTTGCCCATCTTGGCGAGACCGAACGCGAGCAGCATCGCTCCGGCCATGAGGGTGACGAGTTGCAGCCCGACGAAGCCGTAGCGGGCGGTGATGCCCGCAAGGATGACCGCGAAGGCGCCGGTGGGGCCGGCGATCTGGACGCGGGTGCCGCCGAACAGCGTGACCGCGAGGCCCGCGACGAGAGCGGTGTACAGGCCGTTCTCGGGTTTGACGCCCGAGGCCACGGCGAACGCCATCGCCAGCGGCAGCGCGACCACCCCGACCACCAGTCCGGCGGCGAGGTTGCGCATCCAGTTGTCGCGGCGGAGCAGTCCGGCGCGCCAGGCTTCAAGGATCGCGGGCATGGAGAGTCAGGGTCCCAGGTCAAGGGCGGGTGGAGCAGGTGTCTTCCAGCCTACCATCGCAATGGGCGTGCGGACCCCCGCGCCCGGGTTCGATTCGGCAACAGTTGACGCAAAGTAGTTGACCGCGTAAACTGGCGGAGACGAATGTTCGTGGTACGCGATGACATGGACGGAGTGTCCGGAATGAACGACATCACAGCGGCGCAGCGCCGCGCGAAGGGGTACTGGTTCGTGGACGGCGTGGCCGAGATGGCCGGCGGTACGGCCATCCTGCTGTGCGGCGCGCTGCTCTGGGCGGCGGTGGTCACCGGGACCGAATGGCTCGGGATGGCGGCGATCGCCGTTCTCATCGCGGGGTTCCCCGTCAGCGCGTGGATCGTTCGCACAGTCAAAGGGCGGATCACCTACCCGCGCACGGGATATGTGGGGTACCCATCGCCGTCGCGGGCGCGCATGTTCGCGGCTGGCGCCATCGGCTTCGTGGTGGCCGGTCTGCTGGTGCCGATCCAGGTCGCGGCGCGCGGCGGCGAGGTCTCGGCGGTAGTGCTCGTTACCGGGGCCGCGATCGCAGCGTCCACGGCGCTGCGGGCCTGGCGCACCGGCGCGCCGCGGTTCTACGTGGTGGCCGCAGCCCTCTTCGTGGCGGCGGGCATCCTGGCCTCGAACGGGACTGGCATCCAAGAAGGCATCGGACTGACACTCGGCTTCTACGGGGCGACGCTGATGGCGAGCGGGACCCTCACACTGATGCATTATCTGCGGACGAACCGACTGCCGGAAGCGGCGAGCAGGTGAGCGGCTTCGCCTTCGACTCCGACCCCGACCGCGTCATCCACGAGCCGGCGCGCCTCAAGGTCATGAGCGTGCTTGCGGTGGTGGAGAGCGCCGACTTCGTCTACCTGCAACGGGAGACGGGCCTTACCGGAGGGAACCTGTCGGTGCAGCTCACCCGGCTGGAGGAAGCCGGCTACATCACGATCGTGAAGTCGTTCGTGGGCAAGGTTCCGCGCACGCTGGCCTCGATCACGCCTGTAGGCAGCGCCGCGTTCGCTGCCTACAGGCGCTACCTACAGGGGCTTCTGGGCGCGACGGGGTAGCGAGCGGCTACAGCCCCAGCGCAGTGCGCTTCTCCTCGATGGCCGCGACGTGCCCCTCAAGATGGTCGACCGCGTGCGCCAGGAGGTCGCGCAGCGTCACGAACCCGTTCTCGCTGTGCACGGCGGTGCGGTCCCACGCCTCAGGAGAGAGGCGGCGCAGGTCGGCGGCCATCTGCTCGCGCTGCACTTCGAGAAGCCGGAGGTCCAGATCGATGTCGCGCTCGTCGTAGTGCAGCGGACCCGGGTAGTCGATGCTCTCCACGCCCATGAGCAGCGGCCGGTCGGTCGCGATCGTGCGCTTCATCCGGTCGCACATGAACTGGTCGGAGTCCACGATGTGGCAGACGACCTCCTGGGAGGAGAGCTTGCCGGGGATCGGGCGCGCGTGGAGCTGATCGGGGGTCATGCCGGCTATCGCGGCGCGCAGGATCCCCACGCCGCGGGCGCAGCGTTCGATGAGCTTGGACGGCAGGTCGCCGTCGTCGAGCTGCGCTTGGGCCACCTTCGCGCGGTCATCGGCCATCTCGATCAGCAGCTTCCCGGGACCGAGCACGGCGCGGAGCGCAGGAACTCCGGCGCGTCGGCGATCTGCGCGGCCAGCGCGGTGCGATCGCCGCTCGCGTGCAGCAGGCAGGTCACGTCCTCGGCCATCGGGTCGCCTGTGCGCTGCCACGCCTTCGCGCGGCAGCCGCGGCAGATGCGCGAGTACTCGCACACCTCGGGGGCGCACACGCCTTCGGCTTCCTGCTGGTCGAGCTTGTACAGCTCGCCGACAGCCTCCTGCAGCGTCATGTCGCGCACCGTGCCGATCGTCCAGTCCTGCGCGAACTGGCAGGGCATGATGCCGCCCTCGGAGTTGATGTTCATGTGCCCCTTGCCCACCGGGCAGGCGCTGATCGTCTTCAGGCGCTCGAGGCCGTTGCTCACGTCGACGCCGCGCTCGATGAGGCGCTCGGCCACGTAGGGGATGAACGACGGCATCGCGCCGATGTCCCACTCCATGCCCTTCACGCCGGCCTCTTCGCCTGCGAGCAGGTCGTCGATGATGTAGTCGGCAAGCTCGCGCCACTGTTCGGCCGTGATACGACCGTCGTCCTCGCCCTCGCTGCGGCCCGCGGTGATCAGGTCGCAGAAGTACAGCAGCCCCACGTCGAGATCGCGCGCTTCCTGGATGAGGTCGTAGACGTACGGCCAGGTGGCCTTGCTGATCGCGGTCTTGATCGCGACGTGGACGCCCTCTTCGCGCAGGAGCTTGATCGCGGCGACAACGCGGTCGCGGGTGCCGCGCACGCCGACCATCGCGTCGTGGAACTCGGCCGGGCCGTACAGCGAGGTGGCGATCCAGTCGATGCCGTCAGCCTTCATGCGCTTGGCGGCCTCGCGGTCGATCAGCGTGCAGTTCGTGGAGACGGTGACGCGGATGCCGTGCGCGCGGGCGGTCTCGAGGATCTCCCAGAAGTTCTTGCGCATCATCGGCTCGCCGCCGGACAGGAACAGCGCGGGCAGCTTGCGCTCGCCCATCTGCTCCACGAGCGCGATCGTCTCTTCGTCGGTCAGTTCGTTGGGACGGATGTGCGCGTCCGCGGCCATGTAGCAGTGGTCGCACAGCAGGTTGCAGCGGTTCGTGATGTTCCAGATGACGTCGCTCGGACGGCCGAGCTTGTAGGCGGTGACCGCCTTGTTCTCGACGTCGGCGAGCGGGCCTTTGAAGAATAGGGAGCGTACGTGCGCCATGGGTTCTCGGCTTTCGGGTCAGGCGCCCCCGGTGCCGGCACGGGAGAGCGCAAGGTGAGCGACACGAATCCTAGCATGCGGAGTCGCCGCCCGTCCGCGACGGGAACGGCAGGAGGCTTGCTTGATGCGTGTGTACATCGCGCTCTCTTGGTGCATCCTTATGCGACTGACAGCTTCCGAAAGGCCCTTGTCTCCGTGACGCAGGAACAGAAGAAGACCTCCATACTGTCGGCGCTCCCGCAGTGGGCGCAGATACCTGTCGGCCGCCGCTGGCTGTTCGCGATCGCTGGTGTCATCTGGTCCGCCGTGGGCGTGCTGTTGCTGGTGTACGCCGCCACTTGGCTCGCGCCGGAATCGCTGCCGGTGGAACTCGGGCTCGCGGCCGGGGGGCTGGCCGTGGCCGCTATCTTCGTCCGCTTCGTGTTCGCAGGCATCGTGCGCAAGAACGTCGCGCGCATCGAGGGCGGNCCCGCGCGCGCGAGCGCGTGGGCGTTCCAGGGTTGGAAGAGCTACCTGGTCACCGTGTTCATGATCGTGCTCGGTATCACCTTGCGCGGCTCGGCGATCCCCAAGCCGGAGCTCGCGGTCGTGTACGAGGCGATCGGCGTCGCGCTGCTGCTGACGAGCCTCACCTACCACCGGCGGTTCTTCGCGCGCGCCACGGCCTGAGCGCGGCGGCGACGGTGACCGCGGCAGCACGCGCATACGACCGTGTCGACCTGGTCGTCTGGAGCGGCACCGGGAACACGCGTCGCGTCGCGGAGCGTTTCGCTGAGTCCGCACGTTCGCGCGGGGCGGAAGCCCGCGTGTCCGCGCCCGGGAGCGCCGACGCGCCCCCGCCGGCCACACGAAGGCTGCTCGGCCTGCTCGCGCCGACACACGGGTTCACTGCGCCCTGGCCGATCATCAAGGCGGCGCTGACGATCCCGCACGTTCGTGGGGTGGACGCATTCGTCCTCGTGACCCGCGGCGGGACGAGGGTCGCGGGCAGACGTCTCGCGGGTTTCGAGGGGACCGCGGCGTACCTTCCTGCGGCGTTCCTCGCCCTGCGAGGGGCCCGCATCCGCGGCGTGGGTGCGGTCGACATGCCCCTGAACTGGACGGTCATCGTCCCGTCGGCCGCTCCCGATGCGGTGGCGGCCATCGTCAAGGCGGGCGACGTTCAGACAGACCGGTTCGCGGATCGCGTCCTCGAGGGCAGGACCTCGTTCAGGGGGCTGCCACGGCTCGCGATCGGCATCCTGATCCTGCCGCTGTCGCTCGGCTACATGCTGATCGCGCGACTGCTGCTGGCGAAGATGTTCTTCGCGGACGAGCGCTGCACGTCGTGCGGCGTCTGCGAGAAGGACTGTCCCCAGGACGCGGTGCACCTGCGCGGGAAGGCCCGGCGTCCGTACTGGAGCTACCAATGCCAGAACTGCATGCGCTGCATGTCGAACTGCCCGACAGACGCTATCCAGGGCGGGCAGGCGTGGCTCCTCCTCTACGTTTGGCTCGTGTCGCTGCCGGTGGGCACGCTGGCGGCCACCGCCCTGCTGAGCGCCCTGGGCCTGTGGGCTCCCGCCGGGTCCATCGCGGGGCTCGCCCTCAGCTACGTCTGGATCATGGCGGCGGTCTGGCTCGCCTACGTGCTGCTGTGGTTCGGGCTGCTCGTGCCGAGGCTGGGCGCCGTGCTCTCACGAGCGACCTTCACGCGCGGGTACCGGCGGTATCGGGGACCCGGCAACTCCAGGTAAGGCTCCGGAAAGGCCGTCGGCGCACGCTTGACCGACGATGCCGGAACCCCGCCTCATGGACCAGATGCGCGACGCGCTGCGGTCCCGTCACTACAGCCGCCGCACCGAGCAGGCGTACAGCCTGTGGGCGCGCAGGTACATCCGTTTCCACCACATGCGGCATCCGCGCGACATGGGCGAGCGCGAGATCAACGCGTTCCTGACCGACCTCGCGGTGGAGAAGCGCGTGAGCGCGTCCACCCAGAACCAGGCGCTCGCGGGAGTGCTCTTCCCATACCGCAACGTGCTGGGGCGTGAAGTGGGCGACCTAGGTGGCGTGATCCGCGCGCGCAAGCCGCAGGGGGTGCCGGTGGTGATGACGTGCGACGAGGTGCGCGCGGTGCTGGCGCAGATGGACGGCGACACGCGCCTCATGGCGTCGCTCATGTACGGCACCGGGATGCGGCTGATGGAGTGCCTGCGCCTGCGGGTGCTCGACATCGACTTCGGCACGCTCGAGATCACCGTGCGCGACGGCAAGGGCGCGGAGGATCGGGTGACGATGCTGCCCGAAGCGCTTGTGCCGGCGATGAAGCGGCAGTTCAAGCGGACCAAGGCCGTGCATGGAGCGGACCTGGCTGCCGGCTGGGGCCGCGTCGTACTGCCCGACGCGCTGGACCGCAAGCACCCGGCGGCCGCGGCGGAGCGGCGGTGGCAGTTCGTCTTCCCGCAGCAGAAGCGCTGGCACAACGCGGTGAGCGGCCAACAGGGTAGGCACCACGTCCACGAGACGATCCTACAGCGGGCCGTGAGGGAGGCCGCGAACCGCGCCGGCGTCGTCAAGCACGTCGGCTGCCACACCTTCCGGCACTCGTTCGCGACTCACCTGCTGGAGGCCGGCTACGACATCCGCACTATCCAGGAGCTGCTGGGCCACAAGGACCTGTCCACCACGATGGTCTACACCCACGTGCTCAACAAGGGCGGCCTCGGCGTGAAGAGCACGCTCGACAGGCTGTGAGGCGGGTGGGGACCATGAGCGCGCTTGCGGCCGGTGTATCCCGAGGGATACAATCGTGATCGAGGTACGGAAGACCGCATCGTTCGATCGCTGGCTTCTGGCACTACGCGACCCGGGCGCTGCCGCCCGCATCAAGGAACGCATCCGGCGCGTTGAGGTCGGGTCGTTCGGAGACACGCGGTCGGTGGGCGGAGGTGTGGAGGAGATGCGGATCCACTACGGCCCTGGTTACCGGATCTACTTCGCGCGGTTCGGTGCGCGGGTGGTTCTCCTACTTGCCGGCGGAGACAAGCGGCACCAGTGGCGCGACATCAAGCGAGCAATCAGATTGAGGGACGGGTTGGAGGACGACTGACGTGGCGAAGATCAAGACGAGCAAGTGGGATGTCGTCGACTATCTGAAGACCGAGCAGGAGATGGCCCTCTATCTCTCCGTAGCGCTTGAAGAAGACGATGTCGCATTCTTCAATATCGCACTCGGCGACGTCGCAAGGGCCAAAGGGATGACCGAGGTCGCACGCGCCGCCGGTCTGGGCAGGGAGAGCTTGTACAAGGGGTTGTCGGAACAGGGCAATCCCGAGTTCGCGACGGTGCTCAAGGTGTTGCACGCTCTAGGACTCGGATTCACGGTCGCTCCCCTGCGCGCAGAGGCGCGAGCGGCCGTCGAAGCGTGACTTCTTACACGGAAAGCGGCATTGTGAGGCGGGGGTTCTGGGAGGGTTACCCAGACCGTAGAAGCGTTGTTCGAGCCAACCCGATGCTTGGTTGATGTGGGTTGCGGAGGTACGCTATTATGTACCTATTAGCGTCCTAAATCGGAGGTTCCACATGTCGCGGCTGCGCCCCACGACCGATGTGCGCCCAGTGACTGAGTTTCGCGCCAACACCTCAGCGGTCATCGAACAGATGCACACGACCGGGCGCCCGGTGATACTCACCCAGCACGGGCGAAGCGCGGCCGTGCTTCTCGACCCTGGCGTCTACGAAGGGCTGATCGACGAAGTCGAGTTGCTGCGTGATCTGGCGATCTCTGAAGCGCAGATCGCCGCCGGCCAAGTCATACCGCATGAGGAAGTCGTGCGCCGGATGCGCGAGAGATACTCGCTGTGAAGGTCGTCTGGACAGAGCATGCGTACTCACAGCTCGATGACGCGATGGCGTTCATCGCCCACGACCGGCCGGAAGCCGCTCTCGCGTGGCTCGAACTCATCCTCGATGCCGGTGCCAGTCTCGCTGAACTTCCTGACCGCGGCAGGATCGTGCCAGAGTCGGCACGGGAAGACGTCCGCGAACGCATCATCAGTCCGTACCGGTTGATCTACCGTCGCGACGCCGACGACGTCACGATCACGATGGTGTCGCACGAACGGCGCTTGCTGAGTCCGGAGGACGTCGGCTGACGAGGGTGGCTCGAACCAGCGCTTCCAGCGGACGGCGTATGGTGTGAGCAATGAAGGAGTCGCTGCGGTCCGCCGCTGAAGCGCCCAATGTTCGACAGAACACTGCGACGATTGGGACGAGGAGGTGCGACCGCTCGTGGCAATCAAGCTCAAGCGCGTCTACGAACCGCCTGCTGATCAAGATGGCTACCGTGTGCTCGTCGACCGGTTATGGCCGCGCGGCCTTTCCGAGGAATCGGCGCACGTCGACTTGTGGCTGCGCCGCGTGGCTCCGACGACCGAGCTGCGCAAGTGGTACGGCCACGACGTAGACAAGTGGCCCGAGTTCCAGAACCGCTATCGCGAGGAGCTCTCGAAGCACGGTGACCTGCTCGGCCTGATTCGCGACATCGAGCGTCATCGCAAGGTTGTGACCCTGCTGTTCGGCGCGAAGGATGAGTCGCACAACGAGGCCAACGTGCTGCTCGACGTATTGAAGAACAAGCCGGAGTCCTGAGGCTCGCCGGACGCCACGCACGGGACGGATGTGCGCGGGCTGAGTCCGCTCGGATGTCGTGTCGAACAAGCGCATCAGCAGACGCCGTGAGGTCTCAGCTACCATGAGGCTCAGCGTGCGCTGCTCATGCGCACCACGTTCGATGATACTCCNGAGCTCGGTTGGCGGTGTCTGCGAATGGTGCTATTATCAGTACCGTTAACAGCACCTGCACAGGAGGATCAATGCGCGCATCCACTAAGTTCTCAGAGGACGTCGTTCCTTTGGGCGATTTGAAGGTAAACCCGGGTCGCGTGGTGCATCAGGTGGATCAGACTCGCCGCCCCGTTCTGCTCACCAGCAGGGGGCGCGGCGTCGCGGTCGTTCAGGCGCTCGGAGAGTACGAGGCGGAGGCCGAGGAGCGGGCGTTCTTGCGCGGTGTCGTCCAGGGCCTGATGGACCTCGATGAGGGTCGCGAGATGGGCCTTGCCGACGTCAAGAGCCGGCTCGGTCTGGTCTGACGTGTCGAAGAGACACGCCATCAGCTTCGCAGAGTCGGCAGTCGCGGACCTTGAGGACATTCGTGCTTGGTACGTCGAACTCGACGTCCCCGATGTTGGCGAACGCCTGCTACGCGAGGTGCTCTCCCAAATCGAGCGTCTTGCCGACTTCCCCGAGAGTGGTCGCGTTGTCCCCGAGTTCGGGATCGCTCCGCTCCGCGAGATCATCCATCCGCCCTTCCGCATTGTGTACCGTCTGGACGAGGGTCGCGTCCGGGTTGTGCGAGTCTGGCGCAGTGAGCGTCTGCTGAAGATGCCGTAGGCGGCGGGATCACCGAACCAGCGCTTCCTTAGTGTCACTCTGACCCCGCTGGGATGCCTGACCTCAAGTCAGGTAGCCTCGGCCCCGACGACGGAGTGACTCCCATCGCTTCTGTCACCCCTTTGGGGTTGACCTTCCGCTGTTTCGTCCTCCGCCGGCGGGAACCGAGGGGTCGCCAACGTGACCTGATAGGAGCCTGGCCAAGAGGCCTCCACCAAGGCGTGTCCGCCGCCGGTCCCCAGACATCGGATAGGAGCCGACGACAAGGGGACGGGCATGATCGTAATGGCCGAGGTGCTCGCAGCCATCGCCGCGATGCCGGAACCCGATCGCGCGATCGCCGAACGGATCCATGCGATCGTGAAGGCCAACGCGCCGGTCCTCGCGCCGCGACTCTGGTACGCGATGCCCGCGTATGCGAAGGACGGCAAGGTCGTCTGCTTCTTTCAAAGCGGGGCGAAGTTCAAGACGAGGTACTCGACGTTCGGCTTCCAGCAGGACGCGAACCTCGACGATGGGGACATGTGGCCGGTCGCCTTCGCCGTGAAGAGGCTCACCGCCGCCGAAGAGGAGAAGATCGCCGCACTCGTGACCAAAGCAGTGAGCTGAAGCCCCAAGCCCAAGGATGAGGCGTGCCTACTCGTGGACCGGCACTCGGGTCGACCTGATCTTCGGTTCGAACTCCCAACTCCGGGCTTTGGCGGAGGTCTACGCGTCCGCCGACTCCGGTGCGAAGTTCCTTCAGGACTTCGTCGCGGCGTGGGTCAAGGTGATGGCGCTCGACCGCTTCGACCTCGCATGATCGAAGCTCGAGGGTCTTGGTCGACAATGGCTCCCACCTGACGTGGACGAGGCTGGGATATCCTGAGCGCGTGACGCGCGCAGGGCGGACCGGACAGGATCGATCGAACGAGGAGGGCGAAAAGGCGTGGTGATAGGTGGATCACTGTTCTTCCTGTTCTTCCTGTTCTTCGGTGTGCTGGGCGTGGGCGGGACGATCCTCTGGGTCTGGATGCTGATCGACTGCGCGACCAAGGAGCCATCGGAGGGGAACGACAAGATCATTTGGATGCTGGTGATCTTGTTCACCCATGTGATCGGCGCGCTCATCTACTACTTCGTTCGTCGTCCGCAGAGGACCCAGCTGTACGGGGCGTGAGCCCGCACCCAGGGTGAAGAAGGCGCTGCGGTCCGCCGCTCATGCGCCCACGCCGGCCGCACCATGTCAGGGGGTCTTCGTGAGTCGGGTCGATGATGCGGCGCAGCTCTTCTCGGACGGCAAGTCCTGTTCGCAGGCGGTGTTCGCGGCGTTCGCGCCGTCGTTCGGAGTGGACGCAGCAGAGGCGCTGAGGCTCGCTTCCGGTCTGGGCGGCGGCATGCGCATCGGTGGCGCGTGCGGAGCGGCAACGGGAGCGCTGCTCGTCCTCGGGCTCATGTACGCGCGCGACGACGGTACTCAGGACCGCACGGCGGTCACCGCCGCGGTCGAATCGTTCTACGCGCGATTCCTCGAGCAGGTCGGTGCGACAGACTGCCCCGCGATCCTCGGATGCGATGTCCGCTCGCCCGATGGGCGGGACATCATGCGCAAGAGGGGTCTGCGGGAGTCGCGGTGCCTCCCGGCCGTTCGTGCCGCGGCGGGGATCCTTGAACAGATGCTGGAGGCGGGCAGCTAGCGGGCCCGTCGGCCGGACCGCTCAGGAGAGCCGGGCCGACAGCTCCAGCCACTTGTCCTCAAGGTCGGAGATCTGTCGCTCCACGTCGTGGAGCCGGCCCTGGACGTCCCCCAGGGCGATGTAGTCGGAAGGATCCGTCCCCTTCAACTCGGCGCGAACGGCATCGGCCTTCTTGCCGAGCGTGTCCAGCTTGCGCTCGGTGGACGCGAGCTCCTTCTTCAGGCCGTACTCGTCGGCTCTCGACAGNTCCGGCTCGCGGTCCGTGTTCGACGCGACACGCGGCTGGCCGGCCGCTCCCTCGTCGGGCCGCGGCTTCTNGGGCTTGGCGTCCGCGCGTGCNCCGCCGCGCGCGTCCAGGAGGCGCAGGTACTCGTCCACCCCGCCCGGGACGTGGCGCACCTTCCCGTCGACGATCGCGAACTGGTCGTCGGTGACGCGTTCCATGAGGTACCGGTCGTGGGTGATCAGCAGCAGCGTGCCGGGCCACGTGTCCAGGAGGCTCTCCACCACCGCGAGCATGTCGATGTCCAGGTCGTTGTCCGGCTCATCCAGTATCAGCACGTTCGGCTTGTCCAGCAGGATGAGCATCAGCTGGAGACGGCGCTTCTGCCCGCCGGACAGATCGGAGACGACCGCGGACAGCTGGGCCGCATCGAAGCCGAGCCGCTCCAGGAGTTGGGCCGGGGTCAGCTCCTTGCCGTCGAACTCGTAGCGCGTCTTGTATCGCGACAGGACCTCGCGGACCCGGCAGCTGCCGAGCTCGTTGAGCTCGCTCAGGTGCTGCGAAAGGACAGCGAACCTGACGGACTTGCCGATCTTCACATGGCCCGAGGTCGGCTCGAGCGCACCTCGAATGACGTTCAGGAGCGTTGTCTTGCCCGATCCGTTCTCACCCAGGATGCCGGACCTGTCTCCGGGGCCGATCGACCAGGTGACGTCGTCGATGACCGTCCGGTCGCCGAAACGCTCGGTCACGCCGACAAGGTCGACGACCTGCTTGCCCAGTCGGGAGATCGCCGTCTGCTTCAACTCGAGGGAGTTGCGCACCGGGGGTTCGTCGGCGATGAGCGCGCGCGCCGCCTCGACGTGGAACTTCGGCTTCGTCGCGCGGGCCTGAGCTCCTCGCGAGAGCCACGCGAGCTCCTTGCGCAGGACGTTCCGGCGCTTCTGCTCGGCCGTCTGGGCGGCCTCCGCGCGTTCGACACGCTGCAGCACGTAGGCCGAGTACCCGCCCCCGAACTGCTCCACCTGGCCGTCATGCACCTCCCACATGCCGAGGCAGACCTCGTCGAGGAACCAGCGGTCGTGGGTGACTACCAGCAGCGCGCCCGACTTCTTCGGCCAACGGCTCTTGAGGTGGCTGGCCAGCCAGGCGATGGCGTGGACGTCGAGATGGTTGGTGGGCTCGTCGAGCATCAGCACGTCGCAGTCCGCGATGAGCACGCGGGCAAGGTCCACGCGACGCCGCTGCCCGCCGGAGAGCTCCCCGATCCGGCCGTCCCAGGGGATGTCCGCGATCAGCCCGCGGATCGTGTTGCGGATGCGGGCGTTCGACGCCCACGTGTGCTCGGGGACGTCCCCGACGACCGCATGACCGACGGTCGACTCCGGATCGAGTGCGTCGGCCTGCTCGAGGATGCCGATGGTCGTTCCGCCGCGCCGCATGATGCGGCCGGCGTCCGGCTGGACCGACCCCGCGAGAAGCCCGAGGAGCGTGGACTTGCCGTCGCCGTTGGCGCCGACGATGCCGATGCGATCGCCCTCGCCGATGCCGAGCGTGACCGAGTCGAAGACCTTCTTCGTCGGGTACTCCAGATGGACGTTCTCACATCCGAGCAGATACGCCACTGGGGCGAACCTCGATCCCTCAGACAACCGGCGAGCACGACACCGTCGCGGTGCGTGAGCACACAGGATAGCTGGCGCGTCTGTTCGGCGGTCCGCTCGTCTAGGAGTGCCAACGCTCCGGCGGCGGGTAGACGTAGCGAGCGATCGTGGCGGAAAGCCAGCCGATGGTCCAGCCGGAGAAGACTAGGAGCCCGGGGTATCCGGGAAGCGGGGGCCGGGTCGCACCGATCGCGAAGATGGCTCCCCAAACGAAGAAGCACCCGATGCTGTAGGCCGTGTAGCTGTTCAGCCACCGTCTCATGTCTATCGCCTCTCGCTCTTGACCGAGCCTCCGAGGGCCCAGCGGCCGGGGATAGGCCGCCCTCCGGAGTATGCACGCGGTGGCGTATCAGCAAACGTCGGTCCTTCAGGCGGGACATCTCCCCCACGAAGACGCCGCGCGCCTAGTAGCCCAGGCTCTCGCCGACGAGCACCACCTTGATGCGGCCCCGGGTAGTCGACATCCGCGTGACCAGGAGGTGACCCCGGATCGCCTGGGCCGCTGCCGCCTATGGCAGCGGGCACGCACCGCAAGCTGAGTTGTGCAACTCGTGTGCCGCGATCGGCCGAATTGCGCTTCCGCCGCTGAGGGCATAATCCCTGACGACCCGCCGCCGCGATGAGGAGACCCCCATGCCAGAGCATCCGCCGATGCCGAGCATCGGCGATATCGCCCCCGAGATCGACGCCGAGACCACCGGTGGGGGCCGATTCGTGCTCTCACAGCAGCGCGGCAAGTGGGTGGTCGTGTTCTTCTACGTGCGCGCGAACACGCCCGGTTGATGCCACGAGGCAGCCGACTTCCAGTCGCACATCGCCGAACTGGAGTCGCTGAACGCCCAGGTTGTGGGCGTGAGCGCGGATCCCGCCGACAGGCAGCAGTCGTTCATCGACGCGTTCTCGCTGACCTTCCCGATGGTGCCGGACACCGCCAAGAAGGTCATCGACGACTACGGCGCGCGCGCGGTCCTGGGCATCGTGGCCAAGCGCAGCACGTTCCTGGTCGACCCTGACGGGAAGATCGCGGCTGTGTGGGCAGCGGTCAAGATCGAAGGACACGTGGACGACGTGACCGCCGCAGTCCGGCGGCTGTCGGGCGCCGAGGGGTACCGTGTGCTGTCGACGTGATGACCTGTAGCGCCCCCATCGACAGTCCGGAGAGACCTTGAGCACGGAGTCCTGCACTTCCGACAGCTATCTGGTCCGGTCAGCGGGCGAAGCCGACTTCGCTGACATCCTGCGGCTCAACACCGAGTGGGTGCACTTCACCAGCCACCTGGACGTCGAAGCGCTGTCCGCGTTGCACGCGCAGAGCCCCTACCACCGCGTCGTCGAGTCGGGCGGTCGCGTCGTGGCGTTCCTTCTTGCGCTGCGAGAGGGCTGCGGCTACGCCAGCCCGAACTACCGCTGGTTCGACGATCGCGGCGGAGCGTTCCTGTACGTGGACAGGGTCGTGGTCGACGGGTCGGCCCACGGAGGCGGCATCGGCAGGATGCTCTACGACGATCTGCTCGCGTTCGCGCGGGGGTCGGGGGTCGGCCGCATCGTCTGCGAGCTCGACGCCGAGCCGCCCAACGAACCATCGCGCCGCTTCCACGAAGGCTACGGATTCAACGAGATCGGCACGCAGTGGGTCGCGAACGGCACCAAGCGCGTGTCTCTGCGCGAACTCGAGCTCCGCTGAGGGCGATCGGACGGACATGCCCTCTGGATCTTGGGAGGCACAGTGATCATCAGACGTGATTCGGTGTCCGCCTTCGACTTCGGCGGCCTGGGCATCCAAGACTACACCGCGGGCCTCGATTCGGGCTCGTCGTTCGCGGTCATCGCCGTGTCGCCGGGCGCGACTCACGCTGAAGCCTGGTCGCGCCGGTCCGACAAGTACTACTACGTCGTCTCGGGAACCATCGAGTTCACCGACTCCGGTGAGACCTGTGCGCTCGGGGCGGGGGACTTCTGCCTCGCCCGGCAAGGCGACCGGTTCTCGTATCGGAACACCTCCGGGGACGCGGCGACGATCCTTCTCTTCCACACGCCGAGCTTCGATCCCGACTCGGAGGTCTTCGCGGACTCGCCGGAGGGCTGAACCGACGCGGCGAGATGCCCGGAAGGTAGACTGACCGGAAGGCGCGTGCGGGTCTCCTCGCGCGCCGCACCCAGCGAACGTGACGAGGGATCGGTCCTCACATGGAAGTCCCCGGCCAGATGTCCCGCTTGATCCGTCAGGCCCGCTTGGCGGAGCTGCTGACCGCTGCCTGGATGGCGATCGAGCTCGTGGTGGCTGTGTGGGCCGGGGTGGCGGTGGGGTCGGTGGCGCTTCTGGCGTTCGGCGCCGACAGCGGCATCGAGCTGTTCACTGCGCTCGTCGTCCTGCGCCTGCTCCTGCTCCACAGCGCTCGATCCACCGAGGACGAGCTCGACGCCCGCGAGCGCCAGTCGTCGCGCATCGTGGGCTGGGCCTTGTACGCGCTCATCGGCTACATCGTCGTCTCCTCAGGCGTCTCTCTCGTCGCCGGCAGTCGGCCGGAATCATCTACGGTCGGGATCGCGCTCGCTGCGGTCGCCCTGGTCGTGATGCCGGTGCTGTGGCGGTGGCGCCTTTCGCTCGCGAAGCGGCTCGACAGCCCGGCGCTCAAGGCGGACGCAGCCTGCTCCTTGGTATGCGCCTACATGTCGGCGACGTTGCTCGTCGGGCTGTTGCTCAACGGCCTCTTCGGCTGGTGGTGGGCGGACTCCCTCGCCGCGTTGGGGATGATCTGGTGGATCCGTGGCGAGGCGCTCGAGGCGTTCGAGGCGGCGCGGACCGGTAGGCACCGCGAGGAGTGTGGCCACTAGGGGCGTTCCCGCTGATGCGTCTGGCGGGTCGTAGCGTTGATCGTGCGGTGGCAACGGAAGCCCGATGATCATCCGAGAGGGAGCGGTCACGCCGTTCGACTTCGATGGGTTGGCGATTCGTGACTACATCGCCGGGCACGATACCGCGTCGTCGCCTGCGACAGGGAAGGCCCCGTCCGCATCTTGACTGGAGGAGTCGTGGTACAGCACCGCAAGTTCATGGATCTCGCGCTCGACGACGAGGGGCTCCACACGCCAGACGGCGTGTTGGACTTGACGGGGATCACGAAGGCCGAGGTCGTACGGCACTGGAACCGTGACGCCAGCAGGGGAGAGACCTACCGGTCTCACTCGGGCGGCGTCGGCGGTGCGCTTCTCGGCGGCGCGGTCGCCGGCCCGGTCGGGTTCATCGGAGGCGCGCTCCTCGGGTCCGCCATCGACCGGGACGGCTCGTCTGAGCCTCACATCCCCCGGATGGTGTCAGCCACGGTCACGTTCGAGTCGGCGGACCTGGCGTACACGACGACGGTCGGGCGGGACCGGGTCGAGGAGGCCGAGGCGTTCGTGGCGGCGGTGAAGGCTGGGGCGGGGGCACATGCTCCACGTTCAAGACCAGCGTGA
>JGIcombinedJ21911_10000247_pt1 | contig 16062 bp, 10 predicted proteins | sample BarGraNGADG00211_FD_21911 | JGI IMG/M metagenome (IMG submission 21911)
GCATCCCCGACCCATCAGGATCCGTTCCCGAACTACGTCAAGGGCACCACTGACGACCAGGCGTTCTACACCAAGCTGCAGAGCACCGGTAGTCTGAACATGGACAACGAGATCGCTGCCTTCAAGGCTATCCTCCAGAAGGACTTTGACAGCGCAGCAGCCTCTTAGTCCGACTCCTCGCCAGGAGAATCCTGTGGCGGCCGTCTCACGACGGCCGCCACAGATACAACTGGCATATCGCGGAGCGAAGTGATGGCGATCGTTCAAGACACAGAGGTGCTAACAACGTCTGCGCCGAAGCGCAGATTGACTATGGCTCGCCGCGAGACGGCGTGGGGCCTCCTCTTCCTGTCCCCGTGGTTCATCGGCCTGGCGCTGTTCTACGCAATTCCGATCATCATCTCGTTCGCGATGTCGTTTACCGACTTCAACCCGGTNNATGCCGGCTCCGTGAAGTTCNTCGGCCTCGCGAACTACCAGTGGATGTTCGGCGAGAGCGCGACGGTAAGCTCGTTCTTCATCACGTTGAAGCTATCCGTCATCGGCGTTCCGCTCGGCCTGTTCCTAGCCTTGGGACTTGCGATCATGCTCAACCAGAAGCTTCTGGCGGGCAAGCGAGTATTCAGGACCCTCTTCTTCATGCCGGTCATGATCCCGCTCGTCGCAAGCACGATCGTCTGGCTGGACTTCCTGAATGGCTCGAACGGCTGGCTGGCCTACATACTGAACACCTTCCAGGACATCTTCCTCAACTTCTTCGGCGGCATCCTCAACGTTTCCCACGGGTACACACCTATTGCACCTTCGTGGTTCGAGGACACGAATTGGGCAGTGCCCGGCCTGATCCTCATGGGCCTGTGGGGCATCGGAAATGCGATGCTCATCTTCCTGGCCGGCCTGCAGACGGTTCCCACCGAACTGTATGAGGCCGCGGGCATCGATGGCGCCGGACGCTGGCAGCAGTTCCGCAACGTAACATTGCCGATGATCTCGCCGGTCTTCTTCTACAACCTCCTCATCGCCGTCATCGGCATGGCCCAGTACTTTACTCAGCCGTACGTCATCGGAGGCGGCTCAGGAAACCCCGGTGGCNCATTGTTCGTNTACAACATCAACCTGTACGACGAGGCGTGGAAGTACAACTTCATGGGGCATGGAGCCGCGCTGGCCTGGTTGATGTTCGTCGTCGTCCTGGGCTTCTCGGTAGTCCTATTCCGAACGTCGGCACGATGGGTCTTCTACGCGGGTGGCGACCGATGACGTCTACAGCGATGACTACCGCCAAGGGCGCGCGCTCGAAGTGGAATCGACGAATACGCGGCGCAGGAAAGCGGACAGCGGTCTCTCTGCTCGTTGGGTTCGTCTGCTTCATCTTCATCCTGCCGCTCATCTATGCCATCAGCGTGGCATTCACTCCGTCCAACACGGCGTCGATCGTAGGGGCGCCCCCGTGGCCGGCGTCGGCACGACAATTTGCCTACAAGGACCCACAGACTGGCCGGACCTCGAACTACTACGAGTTCATCGTCCCCGACTGGGATAGCCTGGGGCTGGGGCATACAAAGACCCTGGTCGAACTCAACCAGAACTTCCCGCCTACCACCAGTGACTTCGTCGATCCGGCGAATCCGAGCCAGATCATCAAGTGGGGCGACAAGCCCGGCCAGAACGTTTACCAGTTGAGCTACGTTTGGGACGTCGGTATCACGCTCGACAACTTCGGCAAAGCCTGGGACACGATGGGCGCGGCCGAAGGCGGCTTCCCGCTTCTGTTCAGGAACACCCTGATCATTGCAATCCTCGGGACCATCGGTGCGGTCACGTCGGCTGTGATCGTGGCCTACGGCTTCGCACGGTTCAGGATCCCGGGCAAGGACATTCTCTTCCTGATCTTGATCAGCACGATCATGGTCCCGTTCCAGGTGACTCTGATACCAACGTTCCTGGTCTTCCAGGCGATCGGCTGGACGGGCACGTGGTTACCACTGATAGTGCCTCACTTCTTCTCCAACGCTTACAACGTCTTCCTCCTGCGGCAGTACTTCATGGGGTTGCCGCGAGAGCTGGATGAAGCGGCGCAGATGGACGGAGCGAGTCCGCTGCGTATCCTGATCTCGGTCATCATTCCGCAGTCCTGGCCGGCGATCGCGGCTGTGACCTTGTTCCACTTCTTCTTCGCGTGGAACGACTTCCTCAACCCATTGGTCTATCTGGCCGGCAGCCAGGAGCTCTGGCCGATCGCGCTCGGCCTGAACAACTTCAACACGACCTTCCGAACCGCGGGCACGCCCGCCATAATCCAGGCCGGATCGATACTGGCCATGTTGTTGCCGGTGGTGATCTTCTTCTTCTCGCAGCGAGTATTCATGCGAGGCGTGGTCATCTCAGGCGTCGAGAAGTAGCCTCCTCTCACCAGAGAGTTGCAGCGGGGCCCGGTCTTCCGGGCCCCGCTTCTTCTTGCCGCGGTCCGCTAGGATGGGCAGATGCCAGAGATCGAGTACGCGTTTCTAGCCGACGCCGCCGAGGTTCAGCCCGGGCAGAAGTTCCATGTCCTGGGCGGAGGCGTGACACGGGTGAGCGGCCCGGCGCTGCCGCTCCACCATCCCCATCTCTCGCTGGTGGTCGGGCTTCGGCTTACCCCGGTGGAGCGTAATCGTGAGCACGACCTGGCTTTCCTGGTCACTGCGCCCGACGGCACTGAGGTCAGCAGCAGCTCCGGCAAGGTTGTGGCGCACGGTCCCCCCGATCCGAGCGACGTCGTCCTCACGATAGCGATCGATCTGTGGAACTTGACCCTCTCCCTGGCCGGCGAGTATTCGGTTCGGATTCTCGTGGACGGTGCCGAGCGAAAGCGGCTCGCCCTCCAGGTCGTGCAATCCCGCGAAGCGGCGCCCGGTCCGGAGCAGCGCTACCTGGCGTGAGCCCGGCACGCCAGCTGCCGACGCAGCGATGACTCGCGACCTCGGCCCGGCTCGTCACGAGCGGCCGGCAATCGACGAAGCCGCTCTCACGGCTGCCCGCGACGCCGAGGCGCTGCTTCGCGCGGCGCAACTGAGGGGCAACTCACGCTGGGAGCACTTTCTGGCCGACGTGCCTGACCAGCTGCGCGATGCCCGCCTGCCGGAGCTGAAGGGCATCGCGAGGCGCGCCCGAGCAGCCTACGGACCGAAAGACTCCATCCGCGAAGCTTTGCCGGCGGAAATGACGGAACCCTTCCTCGACCACCTGGACCGCCTGCTGAAGGCGCTCGCGCGAGACGAACTGGAGCGTTAACGCCCCGAGGCGACCGCGCGGTCCTGTGCGCCTCCCAGCTCGCCAGGCCGGCCTGGACGTCTCGACCTGGCCTCCGGTGCCCGCTCCAACTGGAGCGGCGATTCACTGAACAGAAACTCCCCGACCATCGTCTGGATTGGCGTCATGGGGGTTGCGGTGAACCGTCGAAAGGGATGAGAGGAGTCGGGTGAGCGAGTCGAAGTTTCCGGCGGTCGGCGAAGGCAAGCCAGGTCTGCGGCTAGGTCCGGCCAGCCTTTCGCCCATCGGTTGGCCGTCCCAGGATGTCGTCAGGATCGTCCTGCTCTGGGCCGCCTGGCTGGTGATCCTGTGCGCCTTCCAGATCGTCGTTCAGGCGCGCGTCTCTCCCGCCCGCCCCGACACCGTCCTGGCTTGGACTCAATACGAGACCGGGACGGACGTCCTTCCGTGGCGCCCGCGTCTCGACGATCCGAACATGAACGAGCACGTCGCCTTCGACTCGGAGTATTACGTCTCGATCGCGGCGGCGGGGTATGACGATCCCAACGCACAGGCGTACGCTTCGACCGGCGGTCGCCCGACTTTCCAGGGCGTCCCCAGCTGCGCGCCCGGCGTGGCCGTGGAGCTCTACACGGTCGATGGCGTCGGTCACGTTTGGCCTCCAGTGGAGGCAGCGCCTATGTCGCAGATCATCTGGGACTTCCTGGCCGCGCACCCCAAGCCGTAATTTCCTGAACGCGGGCGGCCGCGCCCGGACCGACCGGACGCGCGCTCCGCGAGCAACGCGCAGACTCCGGACTGACTTGCGTCACGACGTCGCGGGCTTGGCGCCCCGGCGTCGTGACGCTTGTCCGTGGTCGAATGTCGCCACAGCCGCGTATCCTCTTCAGGCTGCATCGTTCGACGGAGGCGTTCATTTGAGTGGCTGGGTGGTCCCGGGCCAGTCCAGATCGGCGGGCATCCAGTTGCCGCCAGGTCTCCGGATTGCGACTACCGGCTCCCGAGTCGGCGCCTGGTTGCTCGACAGGGCGTTCTTCGCCTTGCTGGCGATCTTGCTGGCCGGACTCGCCGTCGTCGCCGGCGCCGTAGGCATAAGCCCGGCCGCGAGCGATCAGATGCTGGCGGGCACATCCGCGAATCTGGTCACGGTCCCGTTGCTGACCGTCAATACCAACCTGCTCGTGGTCTTCGGGGCCGTTTGGGTCCTCGTCCAGTACGCCTACGAGGCGCTGTCCTGGACGCTCTTTAGAGGCACTCCGGGACAACGCATCCTGTCGCTATGGGTGGCCGACGCCGCGACCGGGCGCAATCTCACGATCTGGCGGTCGACTCTTCGGTGGCTTGCCCTCGAGAGCGTGCCTCAAATAGCGCTCACCGCTTTCCTGGTCGTGTTCGTCCGGATGATGGGCGAGGTGCCCCCGTCGGTCTACGGCGCGGGTGTGCTGGCGGGCTCTCCCCCGGCCAACAGCACGTACACGACCGTCAGCCTCGTAGGCGATCTGGCTGCGCTGCTATCGGTCGGCTGGCGACTCGCCCTGCTCGTCGTCACGACGACTCACGTGGACAAGCGCGGCCTCCACGATCGAATCGCCGGGTCGGTGGTCGTTGGAAGATCCCCGGTCCCTGCGTATTGGACCCAGACCGCTATGGGCGGACCCAGCTGGCCGGGCGGTCAGTCCGCGACCGGACCGAGCTCCGGACCCGGCTACCCAGCCGGGCCACAGGGATCGCAGGTGCCGCCTTCCGGCCAGTGGGCGCCGCCGTCCGGCGCCGAAATGCCCCCACGAGATTCCGCCGGGGGCACGTGGCCGCCTCCGGAGGCTCCCACTGGGTGGCCTCCGGCGAGCGGTCCCGAGCTTCCCGGCGGCCAGGTCGAGCCTCCGGGCCAGCCGCCCGACCGTCGGGCGCCTCCACCCGCCGGTTGGACGCCACCGACTTCGGGCTGGACCCAACCGCCGTTTGGCAGGTCCCGACAGACGAGGGACCCCAACTGGACCTGGCAGCCATCCAAAGAAAGCATGCCGCGTGCCCACCGTCTGTCCGATGGCACTGAGCTGCCCGCGGGGCTCCGCGTGCCGGCAATGGCCCGGCGATTGGGTGCCTACGGCATCGATTGCGTTATCGTCTACTTCTCCTTCAGCGTGTGGCTGGGCGTAGTTGGTTATGCCGGGGCCGAAAAGCAGGCGATCGTGGCGGGAGTGATTGCCGGTATCGGCCAGCTGGCCTACTTCGTCGGCTGCTGGCATCTCTTCCGAGGCACCGTCGGACAGAAGGTGCTGCGTCTGCAGATCGGGGACTTCCAGACGGGCAACGCCCTCACCTGGGGCGATGCATTCATGCGGTGGTGCATCCTTCAGGGCCCCTTCGCGTTGGCGACGGTCGTCCCGGCCGTGTTGTCTACGGCCATCGTATTTGCCGCTGCGGGCTGGGCGGCCTTCCTGCTGTACGAGGCCTACAGCAAGCCCGACCACAGAGCCGTGCACGATCGCGCCGTCCGCAGCCTGGTGGCCGAGACGGCCTGACCGCGGGGAGAGGGTCGGGCCGCGTGCTATTCCGCGTCGGCCCCGAGGCCCAGCTCCTGCGGAGTGAACGCCTCGAGCAGGAACGGCGAGGGCGTGGTCGGGTCGTACACCAGGGTGAGCGATCGCCGAGCGCGAGTCCAGGCGACGTAAGCCAGCCGGCGTTCCTCCTCCAGCGCGCGCTCGGGTTCGGTGGAGTCGCGGAGGGAGCGAGCGGATGGGAAGCGCCCGGCTTCGAGGCCTATGACGGCCACGTGGTCGAATTCGAGCCCCTTGGTAGCGTGGGCCGTGGCCAGGGTCAGCTTCGCGTCCTCGCGGCGCAACTCGGCGATTCGTGCGCGGTGCGCGGCCACGGCCGGGGCCAGCTCGGCCAGGCTGCGATAGGGTGCAGCCCAACCGACGACAGCGGCGAGGAGATCGTCGGTCTCGATGGGAAGTTGCTCGTCCAAGTCGCGGCGGTCGGGGTCTGTCGCTGAGCCGGCGTCGCGGCACGGCGCCGGGTCGGGGAGGATCAGGCCGCGCCGGGCGAGCTCGACAAGCCGCGGCAGCACCGGCGAGTCGCCCGACTCGCGAGCGGCATTCATGATGGCGTCGACGCGGAGGTCTTCGGTGAGGAGCCTGAGCCGGGCGGCCCGGAACGGCAATCCCATCTCGACGGCGACCGTGGCCGCCGGCAACAGCTCGGCGTTGGTCCGCGCCAGGATTGCCCGGCTCCCGCCGTCGTCCGGCCAGCTCTCGATGACGCGCCGGATCCGAGTCGTCTCGTCCGAGCCGTCGCGGGCGAGTATCAGCCGCCCCGTCGACCGCGGCGCGGCCGTGATCGTCTTGGCGAACCGCTCGCCGTTGCACGAAACGAGGCGAACCGCCCGGGCGACCACCGCGGGTGGGCAGCGGTAGTTGACGGTCAGGTCCATTCGGCGCAATCTGGGCAGATCGGCGGCCAGCCTCAAGACGCGCCGGACGTCGGCCAGCCGCCAGCCGTAGATCGTCTGGACGATGTGCGGTGCGCTGTAGTCTGGTGTAGTTGTGGCTTGTTGTTCTCGTCCGCGCTCACGGTGCCAGCCAAATGACGCCGCAGCTCGAATAGTCGTCTGCTTGTGTCCGGCCAGTCACTGCGACAGGAACCGCAACGCAAAGGCCGCGATGGCGGCCGGTTGCGCGGGGCGGTAGGGGACGAGATCGCTAGCGCTCATCCTCCCAGTTCATCCGTCCCGATCGCTCAGTGCCTCGCGTGCGGCTGGTGCGGATAAGGAAGATCTGATTGGGTTAGGTAAGGTGGACGCTCGACGAATAAGTGCGCGATAAGCGCCGACCGCTACCCTCACCCCGGCCCCCGCTCCGCTGGTCGGCTACGTCGTGACAGCTAGGCCAGGCCGCGTCGGGGGCTTTCCGGCTCGCCGTGGCGGGCGGCCGACGCGAGGTGGAGGCGAAACCCAGTTGAGGAGGGCGTACAGTAGCGATAGGCGTCCCGCCAACTTCGAGGGCCGGCCCACGGGCTGGTTTTCCACCGTCACGCGGCGGACAGTCACGGGGCCGTGGGGGAGGACGCCATGGACGACATGTGGCAGTGCGAGGCTTGCCACTCGCTAAACCGTCTCGGAACCTCGACGTGCTATAGCTGCGGCAGACCGCAGGTGCTTACCCCGCCGCTGCCGGCGCCGCGTGGCGCACCTACCGCGCCACAGGAGGCCCGCGCCAGCGGTTGGTGGCGGACTTTCTCGTGGGAGCGCATGCAGGCCATCAGACCGACCGTCTTCTTACGCGTGATCGCGGGTTCTTTCGGCGCTATTTCAAAGACCTCGTCATCGTGGGCCCAACCCGAACCTGATGGTGTCTCCTGCCCCCGCCCTAACTGCGGAAGGCGGCTGCGACTCAACTCGTTCACGCTCCACTAGGTCATGCGCCACGACACGCGGGAGTTACAGATGACGGCCGAAGAGGGCACGCGGCCCAGCAAGACCTTCCGGATCTTCGTCAGCTCCACGTTCAGCGACCTCAAGGCCGAGCGCGACGCCCTCCAACGGTTCGTCTTCCCGCGCCTGCGCGAGCTGTGCGCGAAGAGCGGCGCCCGCTTCCAGGCGATCGACCTGCGCTGGGGCGTCAGCGAAGAGGCCGGCCTCGACCAGCGGACGATGCCCATTTGCCTGGGCGAGATCGAGCGCTGCCAGAAGGTCACGCCACGACCGAACTTCATCGTCCTGCTCGGCGATCGATACGGCTGGCGGCCGCTGCCGCCCGAGATCCCGGCGAACGAGTTCGCGGCCATTGAGGCCAAGGTGACCGCGGCCAACGACAAGGCCCTGCTCAAGACCTGGTATCGGCTCGACGAGAACGCAGCGCCGCCTGTCTGGTGCCTGCAGCCGCGTCACGTCGAAGTCGATCCGAATGCGAGCCCCGAGGCGCGCAAGGAGGCCACCGAACGCGAGGCCGCCGAGTGGGGCAAGACCGAGGCCAGTCTGCACGCCATCCTCTCGGGCGCGATCGCGGCCGCCGGTTTCGACGAGAAGGCGCGCGTCGGCTACGAAGCGTCCGCCACCGAGCAGGAGATCCTACGCGGAGCACTGCAAGTGCCCGACGCCGCGGGCCACGTCTTCTGTTTCTTCCGGACCCTGGAGGCCAAGCCTGGGGTCGATCTCGCGAAGGCCGAGCCAACCGACCTCGCGGTCGCCGACTTTCTCGACGGAACGAAGTCGGACGGTCGCTTCGCGCTCGATACCGGGTCACACGAACGGCAGACGGCACTCAAGGAGAAGAAGCTCCGCCCGCTCCTGGGAAAGAATGTCCACGACTACCGGGCGAGCTGGGCACCCGAGGGGATCGGCACCGACCACATCGGCTCGCTGCCCGAGAGTCCCGCCACGCTGGACGACTGCTTGGCCCTGCTCGACGACCCGAAGGCGAAGGGCACGCTCTGCCTGGACGTATGGCGGAGTCTGGGCACTCTGATCAGGGCCGAACTCGACATGGCCGCCAAGATCGACCAGTTGCGTGCCGAGATCTGGGCCCACGAGGACTTCGGGCGCGATCGGTGCAGCCACTTCGTCGGCCGAGAGGAGCCACTGGCGGCGATCGCCCGCTATCTGACGGGCAGCGATGCCAGACCCATCGCTATCGTCGGCGAGCCGGGCTCGGGCAAGTCGGCGCTGATGGCGAAGGCGATCGAGCAGGCGCAGGAGGCTCATTCGGACGCTCTGGTCGTCTATCGGTTCATCGGCGCGACGTCGGCTTCGTCGGACGGGCGCGCACTCCTCGATTCGTTGTGCCGCCAAATCACCCGCGCCTACGACGGCGACGAGTCGACCATCCCGTCGGAGTACAACGACCTCGCCGTCGAGTTTGGCAAGCGGCTCGAGCTGGCGACGGCCGAACGCCCGCTCATCGTCGTCCTCGATGCGCTCGACCAGCTGTCGGGCGCTGCGCGCAGCCTGTCGTGGCTGCCCGCCAGCCTGCCGGCGAACGTGCGGCTCGTGGTTTCAACACTCCCGGGCGAGTGCGAGAAGGCCCTGCTGGCCAAACACCCCGCGCCCGATGTCGTCACCGTCAAGCCGATGTCGGCCGCCGAAGCCGACACGCTGCTGACGCTCTGGCTCGACCATGCCGGACGCGCTCTCCAGCCTACCCAGCGCAAGGAGGTCCTCGACAGGTTCGGTCGATCGGACGGCCTGCCGCTGTACCTGCGACTGGCGTTCGAGGAGGCGCGGCTGTGGCGCTCCTACACGCCGGCGGCGGAGACGGTCCTGCACGAGGGTGTCCAGGGACTCATCCGCGAGAACCTGTTCCCCCGCCTGTCGGCGCCGGCCAACCATGGGGCGGTGCTGGTCGCCCATGCCCTGGGCTACCTCGCCGCCTCGCGCTTCGGACTCTCTGAAGACGAGGTCCTCGACGTCCTGTCGGCCGACGATGCCGTCCTCGATGATTTCGCGGCACGGTCGTTCCAGGAGCTTCCCGAGCGACGCCTGCCGATCGTCGCCTGGTCCCGCCTCTACTTCGACGTGGAGCCGTACCTCGCCGAGCGGAGCGCCGAGGGCGCGACCCTCCTCGCCTTCTATCACAACCAGTTGCGCGACGCCGCCACTGCCGAGTGCCTGGAGGGGGAGCACGCGCAGCGGCGCAACGCCGCCCTGGCGGGCTACTTCCGCGGCCGCTCGGATCCCAAGAACGATCGGACCTGGACCGGCGAGTACGCCCGCGGCCTGAGCGAGTTGCCCTTCCACCTGGCCGGCGCCGGCGACAAGGACGAGCTCTACGCGACGTTGACGGACTTCACGTTCCTCGAGCACAAGGCGGCCGAAGTCGCAGTCTCCGAGCACCTGGGGCCCGACGGGACGACGACGCGCACGTATGCCGGCGTCTATGGGCTCCAGGACGACTACGAGCTGGCCATTGCTGCGCCGGGTGGCGGCGCGGCTGGCCGCCGCAAGCCGCTCATCGTCACCGGAACGGATTTCGGCCAGGGTCTGGTGGTGCGGTGCCCCTGGTGCAACGTGGCGTCGCCACTCAAGCAGGAGTGGCGCGGGGCGGACATAGACTGCTCCAACTGCAAAGGGCCGCTGCGGGTCAACGACTTCGTGGTGGGGAAGTAGATGGCCGCGGTGAGCACGACGCTGGGCCGCTCGGAGTCTGACGTGCAGGCAGACATCCTCACCGCGTACGCGCGGGCGCTGGGCCGGGAGGCCCACGTCCTAGCCCGTTCCCCGAAGCTGACCTGGCAGCAGCTGTACAACCGGCTGCAGTGGGAGAGCAAGGAGGCCGAGGCGAGGCTTGCCCCCGAGCGGGCGCGCCGGAGCCACCCACCGGCCGCACCGTGGATGCGACTGGCAACCCGGTTCCGGGAGTCGGAGGCGCTGCTGCGCACCCTGACCGGCCACACCGATGTGGTCCGGGGTTGTGCGTTCAGCCCGGACGGACGCCGGATCGTCTCCGCCAGCGACGACAACACCCTCAAGGTGTGGGACGCAGACAGCGGAGCCGACCTGCGCACCCTGACCGGCCACACCAGTTATGTCCGGGGATGTGCGTTCAGCCCGGACGGACGCCGGATCGTGTCCGCCAGCGACGACCACACGCTAAAGGTGTGGGACACGGACAGCGGCACCGTCCTGCGCACCCTGACCGGCCACAACGACCATGTCTACGGTTGTGCGTTCAACCCGGACGGGCGCCGGATCGTCTCGGCCAGCCGGGACCACACGCTGAAGGCGTGGGACGCGCACAGCGGCGCCGTCTTATACACCCTGACCGGCCACACCGACCAGGTCGAGGGTTGTGCGTTCAGCCCGGACGGGCACCGGATCGTGTCCGCCAGCCACGACCACACCCTGAAAGTGTGGGACGCGGACAGCGGCGCCGAGCTGCACACCCTGACCGGCCACGCCGATCTGGTCCGGGGTTGTGCGTTCAGCCCGGACGGGCGCCGGATCGTCTCCGTCAGCGACGACCGCACGTTGAAGGTGTGGGACGCGCACAGCGGCGCCGAGCTGCGCAGCCTGACCGGCCACACCGGGGGGGTCTGGGGGTGCGCGTTCAGCCCGGACGGGCGCCGGATCGTTTCCGCCAGCTTCGACCAGACCCTGAAAGTGTGGGACGCGGACAGCGGCGCCGTCCTGCACACCCTGACCGGCCACGCCGGCGGGGTCACGGGTTGTGGGTTCAGCCCGGACGGGCGCCGGATCGTCTCCGCTAGCTGGGACGACACGCTGAAAGTGTGGGACGCGGAGGGCGGCGCCGAGGAGCGCACCGTGACCGGCCACATCTGGCCGGTCGAGTGCTGTGAGTTCAGCCCCGACGGGCACCGGATCGTCTCCGCTAGCTGGGACCGCACGCTGAAGGTGTGGGACGCGGACAGCGGGGTCGAGTTGCGTACCCTGACCGGCCACACCGACCGGGTCCGGGGTTGTGCGTTCAGCCCGGACGGCCGCCGGATCGTCTCCGCCAGCGACGACAACACCCTCAAGGTGTGGGACGCAGACAGCGGAGCCGACCTGCGCACCCTGACCGGCCACACCGATCTGGTCCGGGGTTGTGCGTTCAGCCCGGACGGACGCCGGATCGTCTCCGCCAGCAACGATCACACGCTGAAGGTGTGGGACGTAGACAGCGGAGCCGTTCTACACACCCTGACCGGCCACACCGACCATGCGGAGCAACCGGTGGAGGTCAACTGCTGTGCGTTCAGCCCGGACGGGCACCGTATCGTGTCCGGAGGCGGGTATTTCGATGGAACGCTGATGGTTTGGGACGCGGACAGTGGCGCGGTCCTGCACACCCTGGATGACCACCCCAGTTCCTTGGTGCAGTGTTCGGTCGGGAGTTGTGCGTTCAGCCCGGACGGGCGCCGGATCGTCTCCGCCAGCGCCGACCGCACGCTCAAGGTGCGGGACGCGGACAGCGGCGCCGTTCTGCACACCCTGACCGGCCACACCGGGTTCGTTCTGAGTTGTGCGTTCAGCCCGGACGGGCGCCGAATCGTCTCCGCCCGCAACGACCGCCTGCTGATGGTGTGGGAAGCGGACAGCGGAAGCCTCGTTGCGCACCTCGAGCTCCCAGGAACCGTGATGTGCGCGTCGGCCCATCCCTGGCAGCCCTGGGTGACTTGCGGAGACTTCGGCGGTGTTCTCTACCGGGTCGAGGTCGTGGGGATCGAACTCGGTCCGATCGTGGTGACCGCGACCGAGCGCGGGCCACAACTCGTGGTCCGTTGTCCGGCCTGTCAGAGCGACCATCCCGTTGAGCGGGCCGGGCTCGGCTCCGACCTCACCTGCTCGACGCAAGGCTGCGGCCTGAACCTTAGAGTCAATACCTTCGTGCTGAGCCCTTTCCCGGCGTGATCGCTCAGAATGAGTTGAGGAGGGAGACGACGACGAACACACAGGCAGGCACTCGCGCCGACTACGCGCTGGCCCTGGGGCCGATCCGTCCCTTTGGAAAGGGCTGCCTCCATCGAGCCCGCCTCAGCCGCGGATCCGGCTGAGGGTCCCTCGCCCTTGGCTACTCTGGCCGTAAGTCGCCGAGGGCTGGGTGCGCCCACTCAGCTAGTCTGCTCGAGCCAGGAACAAGGAAGCTGGTTTTGACCGAACAGAGGACACCGAGATCGACCCGGCTCCCAGGACGGGGCGCCTGGGCGCTGTGGCGTGGACGCGGCCGCCGAGCCTGGGAGGCCGCCCGCTGGATCGTGATCGCCGGCCTCTTCATCACGGCCCTTGTGCTTGGGTGGATCGGGTTCGATCTCAACACGCGGGCGCTCGGCCAGCCGGGCAGCTTCCTGGACAACCTCTATCGCTCGCTCCAGCTCTTCATCATCCATTCGGGCGCAGTCCCGCTGCCGGTCCCGTGGCAGCTCGAAGTCGCGCGCTTCCTGGCCCCGGCGGTGGCGGCCGGCGCGACCCTGAGCGCGATTGCGGCCCTCCTGGGTGAGCAGCTCTCGGGCCTCCGCGTCCGGTTCTACTCGAACCATGTGGTCGTGTGCGGGCTCGGCCGCCTCGGCTCTGTGCTGGCCCGAACCCTCCGCGACGCAGGGTACGACGTGGTGGGTGTCGAGTCGGACGCCCAGAACGGCGCAATCGCCAGGTGCCGCGAGGATGGCGTCGTAGTCCTTGTGGGCGACGGCACGGATCCCGCGATGCTGCGCAGGGCCAGAGCGCACCGGGCCAGGTACCTGTTCGCTGTGGCCGGGGACGATGGCAGGAACTCGGACATCGCGATCGGCGCCGGAATGCTGGCGGATGGGCGGAGCGGGTCGCCGCTCACCTGCTTCGTTAATGTCATCGACGACAAGCTCAGCGACGTGCTCCGTCAGGTCGGGCTTGCTCGTCGCGGAGGCGGGCTCCGCATCGAGTACTTCAATGTGGCGGAGTTGGGCGCACCGACGTTGCTTGCCGACTACCCAGCCTTCGATGATCAGGGCAAGTCTCCCCTTGGCCCGCCGCACATCGTTGTCGTCGGTCTTGGCGAGATGGGCACCAGGCTCATCGTGCATGCCGCTCGCCGCTGGAGGTCCATTCCGGGCACACGCGGCAGGAAGCTGAGGGTCACTGCCGTCGACCTTGCGGCCGATGCCCGCGTCGCCCTGCTGAACGAACGTCTGCCGCGGCTGGCAGGGGTGTGCGAGTTGAAGCCCTGCCGCATGGATCTGGACTCGGCTGAATTCGAGCGTGCCGACTTCCTGTTCGGCCGCCGCGGCAAGTCAGACGTCACCGGCGTGTATGTGTGCGTGGGCGAAGATGCCGTTGGACTCAGTGCGGCCCTGCACTTGCGCCACCGCCTTGGGGACCGCAACGTTCCGATCGTCGTGCGCACCACGCAGGAGGGAGGCGTGGCCGCACTGCTGGGCGGCGAAGGCGGCCGCGACACCTACGGCGACCTCTGCGTGTTCGGGCTCTTGGACCTCGTTTGCCGGCCGGATGTGCTGCTGGCAGGACAGAACGAGGCCATTGCTCGCGCCATCCACGACAACTACGTATCGAACCAGCGGCGAGAGGGACAGTCAGGCGAGACGAATCCTTCCATGGTCGACTGGGCGCAGCTGCCGGAGTCGCTCAAGGAGTCGAACCGAGAGCAGGCCACCGACATCGCTCGCAAGCTCGAGGCGATCGGGTGCGACATCGCGCCTATGACCGACTGGGACGCCGAGCCGCCGGCATTCACCGCCGACGAGATCGAGTTGCTCGCGCGCATGGAGCATGACCGTTGGCGGAAGGAGCGCGAGGCTGCGGGGCGGCGGTTGGCGGCGGCCAGGAGTGAGAGTCGAAAGGAAAGTCCTTACCTGGTCCCCTACGAGGATCTGCCGGCAGACGTCAAAGAGATCGACCGGGCTACCGTCCGCGCCGTGCCGGCCTTCCTGGCCGAGGTCGACTTCGCGGTCGTCCGAGTCCGTCGGGGCGAGGGTGGAGCTCCCGCGTGAGGGACAACGGTCACGAAGACCCATCGGGTTGCCCGCTCATACCCCAGAGCACTGAAATCAATGTCAGGCTGATCCTCAGGAGGGTCGCCATGCCGCCATTCGGACCGCCGATGTCGAGAGGCTTGCTGCAAAGGGGGATGTCCCGGGTCTGATCAAGGCACTGAGCTATCAGAAGGACAGCTCAGTGCGGGCGTCCGCAGCGGAGGAGGGGACGTGACCGTACAGTCGATGGTTGATGTGGGATCAGCGCGGCCTTGGTAAGAAACCGGGTCGAGAGACGCGGCGCCCCGTCCACCGCCGCGATGGAAGGGCTTGTGCTTTGGCGGAAACGCTCACCTTGTTAGGCTCGAAAAGTGCCGGACAGGCAGCCGATGGGACGCCCGGGGAAGGTCCCTGAAATGTTTAGTGTCCACTCAGGTGGACACTGCGGATAGTGTCCACTCAGGCATAATCGGGCCAAAATGAGCGCGAAAATGCCGCGGAGAGGTGGCAGAGCGGTCTATTGCGGCGGTCTTGAAAACTGCTGGACGAAGGATCCTCATGCCTTCGACCGTCGGTCGATCAGGGCCGTGATAGTGATCGAGGCGACCGGCCCGAACTGTCCCGCAGCGGGATTCGGCCCTGATGAGCGGCCGGCAGCCAATAGCGAGAGGCCGCTAATCTAATAATGAACGCGAGCCTGGAAGTGACTCGCCTAACGTCTGGTCGTCGTCGCCCACCAGGAAGATGCGGTTCGCCGGCGCCGCCAGCAACAGAGCCAGGCGCAACTGGCTGCGATCGACGTTCTGCGTCTCGTCCACGAGCAGGTGCTCGCAGCGCTCGCGCCAGCGGCGGAGCAGGGGAGGACGGGCTTCCAGCAGCCGGAGCGATCGAGCTACCAGGTCGTCGAAGTCGAGCCCGCCGGCGTCTTCGAGCGCGGCCTCATAGGCCAGGAAGGCCCGCGCGATGGGCCCCGGTTCAGGATCGGTCGCGACCTCCTGAGCCGTGACCGCGATATCGAGCTTGAGCCGGCTGAAGGCGTCGTCGAGCCGGCGAACGGCGTTCCGGTCGATGTCCGGCCACAAGCTGCGAAGGACTGCCTCGCGATCCAGCAGCGGTTCCACGTTCTCCCCGCCATCCGCGAGGATTTCCCGCCCGAGGGCGTGGAACGTCTTGACCCGGACGCTTCCCGGCGACAGGCCGAGCGGCTCCAGGGCGGCATCTACGCGCGCCGCCATCTCGTCGGCGGCGCGCTTGTTGAACGTGACCGCGGTGATTCGGTCCGGGTTTGCGCCCATGGCCACGAGCCAGGCGATCCGGGCGACGAGCGTCGTGGTCTTCCCCGACCCGGCTGGAGCCACGCACAAGATCGGGCCGGGTGGCGCGGTCGCAGCGGCTCGTTGGTCCGGCGCG
>JGIcombinedJ21911_10000250_pt1 | contig 15963 bp, 21 predicted proteins | sample BarGraNGADG00211_FD_21911 | JGI IMG/M metagenome (IMG submission 21911)
ACCCGGTTGCGCACACTCCAAAGCAGTGAACGTCGGCACCGCTCACGCCAGAGCGACACCCCCGGTGAGTTGGACACCCTCCCGGCATCTATCGGTCGCACCGGTGAGGAGCTCTTGGCCGCTGCCTTGGCCGAGGCGCCCGGCCACGGCCTGACAATCGCCGATGCCGCCGTCCTCTACGCGACGAGAGTGCTCGGCATGTCCCTGACCGAGGTGTCCCAGCTCGCCGGCATACCTCCTGGCCAGCTCCGCTACCGGCGCCGGGTCGCCATCGATCGGCTGGTGGCCTGACATGGGTCTGAACAGATCAGGGTCAGCTCCGAGCCTGCCAGGAGGCGGAGATGTTGCTCCCCGAAGCACGTTCGCCTGTCTACCGATCGAAAAAGGCGGGGACCTTCCTCTTGCCCGTCGTCCGGATGGACGAGCTCTTCCGTTCGCCCTGGGGAGCGGTCGACCGACTGATCATCGGCAATGTACCGGGATATGTCGATCAGTCCACGTCGGCCACGGCACGGTACCGGCTGACCCACTCGGACATCCCGGTCGCCATCCCATGGAACTCGATGCGGTACTCATCGATGGTGATCGGGACTACCCGTCATGAGCGTGGCTCGTCTCCCTGGAGTTCTCACCGTGCCCGAGGCAGCATCCCAGGTCGCAGTCTCGGCAGGGACCCTCCGCAAGGAGATTCGAGACGGCAACCTTCGGGTTCGTCGCATTGGCCGCTGCGTTCGCATCCTTGACGAGGACTTGGCCGCGTGGTTACGGGCTGATGGGTCGATGCCGACCGGCGAGTGACCCCCAGAACACAGATGGACGCTCGCCGCGGAGACCGGGAAGCGCCATGCTCCCCCCGGTAAAAGTTGGCCCATCGCCGTGACCGCACGGTGAATCACCGTCTGCCCCCTTGCACCTGTCATGATCGTGACGCGACGTCGCACTCTGACAGCGGTAAGGGGTAACGGAATACATGGCCGGCCTCGTCTTGGGGCGCAAGCCCGTGCACACGGTGTTCGACCTACTCGGACGCAAGGAAAACGACCTCACGTACTCCCTGGGTTGGGCCTTCGCCAACGTGCCGGTCTTCTTGGACTCCGTGTTGCGCGACGTATTCGAGACCGACCCAGGTGACGTTGAGGAGATCATCCTCCAGAAGGTCGATTCAGGGGGCATCACCGACGTTGAGGTGATTTCCACGCGAGCGCACCTCATCATCGAGGCGAAGCGGGGCTGGGTGCTCCCCACCGAGTGGCAACTCGGTGGGTACGCCTCAAGGCTCACTGCGACAGCCCGGCCCCTCAAGCGCCTCCTTGCCCTTACCGAGTGCTCCAACGAGTTCGCAAGCCGTCATCTGCCCGGTCGCGTGAAGGGCCAGAAGGTCGGGCATCGGTCCTGGTCTGAGGTCATCGCTCACGCGCAACGTGCGACCCACGGGGTTGGGACGCATCAGGAACGACACCTCGCTCGACAGCTTGTCCGCTACCTCAAGGGAGTCACCACGATGCAGGATCCCAACTCGAACATCGCGTACTGCGTATCGCTTGGTCCGAGTTACCCCGAAGGATGGCCGGTGACCCCGCGAGAGGTGTTGGATCGCGGGATCTACTTCCACCCCTTCGGGGCGAGGTGGCCAAAGTACCCCGAGAACTTCATGGCGTTTCGCTGGGATGGGCGGATTCAGGTCGTTTGCCACGTCGAGAGCACTTTGGTCGAGGAGAAACTCCACAAGATCGTTCGTGAGATCCCGGCAAGTTGGAATCCCGAGATGCCGTTCCTTGTTTACCGGCTCGGGCCGCCCATCCCATTCACGCCGCTACCGGCTGGCGTTGACTCCGCGGGCAAGAAGATCAACTACCGCGATTCCCGATTCCGCGTCGCCGTTGATCTCATCCTCACCAGCGATTCCGTCGAGGAGGCCGTTGCTAAGACCAAGGCCCGCCTGGGCGAGGTTGAATAAGTTTGGTGACCACCCGCCGAGATCGACGGCCCGGCGCTTTGATGCGACTGTCGAGGTCTACGGACTGCCCACACTTGCTGACGTGGCCGCCGTCAAGAGGGACTTTCATGAGGGTCTTCGTGGTTTGGGCGAAATCGTCAGCGCGACCATGTAGGGAGCGCCCCGGATGCGGCGATGACCCCACCATCCAGGAACGCCTGCTGGAGTCGTTGCATTGGATCACCAGTATCAACTTCTCCCTTGGCCCAGTGACTTGCTGATTTGCGCAGGTAGCTACCGAGCGACGTACCTTGCGGATATCAGCAAGGTGAGCCCGGATGTACTATATTGCTGATATGAGCAAGTCGATGCCTGTTCCGGATATCAGCAAGTCAGGCAGAGCCGACGAGCAACCGTACCGGCTCTACACGGCCGCCTCGATCGGTCCCGCCATTCGCCACTACCGCAAGCAAGCTGGCCTCACGCAAGCCGAGCTGGCCGACCAGGTCGGCCTCAGCGTCACGTACCTCTCCCGACTTGAGAACGGTCAAGAAACCGAGCAGCTTCGCCGGATCGTCAAACTTCTCAAGCAGCTCGGGGTCAGAATGACGCTGCGCCACGAGGACTGGTAGTGGTCGATCGACTCGCTGTCTGGCTTTACGGCGCCAAGGTCGCGATCATCGAGCGGGACCGGCGGCGTCTCCGCTTGGAGTACCTGCCCGAGGCGATGGAGACCATCCCCTTCGGTACCCCACTCCTCTCGCTGACCCTCCCGCTGACCAACGAGCGATTCGGCAGTGGTGTGGTTCGTCCCTTTCTCGATGGGCTGCTTCCCGAAGGCGACTCTCGACGCGCCCTTGCCGAAAAACTTGGACTGCGGGCCGACGAATCCTTCGGGCTCATTAGCGCTCTTGGCCGAGACTGCGCTGGGGCAGTAGTCATCCAACCTGATGACGAACCTGCTCCACCTTCTCCGACCGTCCTCAGTGCGGAGCCACTCACCGACGAAGCACTTGGCGATCTGGTTGCGAACCTCCGTGCTGCGCCATTGGGAGTGGACCAGCGCGTCCGAATCTCCCTGGCCGGCGTCCAGGAGAAGCTGCTGCTCACCCGGATGCCCGACGGTCGGTGGGGGCGACCGGTGGATGGCACACCGTCGACCCACATCCTCAAGCCCGAGATCGCAGCCTTCCCTCATACGGTCGAGAACGAGGCCTTCTGCATGCGGGTTGCCAAACATCTCGGCCTACCCGTTGCCGCAGTGGAGACAACTGTCGTGGGCAGCCGGAAGCTGATCGTCGTGGAGCGGTACGACCGGCTCATCCTCCCCGACGGGAATGTGACCCGCCTCCACCAAGAGGACTTCTGCCAGGCGACCGGCGTCCAGCCCGACCGGAAGTACGAGGAGGATGGCGGCCCCTCGCTTCGAAGGATCGCTGGCATCCTCCAATCCGCCGCCTCCTCCGATGCGGTCGAGACCCTTCTCCGAATGGTCACGCTCAACGTCCTGATCGGCAATGGCGACGCCCACGCAAAGAACTTCTCCCTCCTCCACGAGCCCTCCGGCGCTCTCCATCTGGCCCCCGCGTACGACCTGATGTCGACCCTCTTCTACGGCGATGACCGTCTCGCCATGTACATCGACGACGTCCGCCGTACGGACCGGGTCACTACGGACCGCCTCATGAAGGAAGCCACCGCCTGGGGCCTCTCCCGGACGCAGGCCCCGGACATCGTCGGTCAACTCCTGGACGCCATCCCCGAAGCGGTCGAGCGGGCTGACGAAGAGACGCCCGGTGTGCCGCCCGAAATCAAGCAGATTATTGCCAGCCAGGTCGACCGCCTCCGACAGACCGGTCCCTGACGGCCGGGGCACACGGCCTATCCGAGCAGTACGTCGATCGTCGGAACAACCAGTCCACGGGAGAGCGCCCCGGCGATCAGGGCGAGCGATTGGGCGGCGATCGGCCTCCCTGCCAGTGCAGCGCTGACCGTCGGCGGACTGACGCGGGCCTCCCGGGCGAGGTCTGCCGCCGACCAACCGCGCCTCGCAAGCTCTAGCCTGAGCCTGTCGGGTTGGAGCGTAATGATTTGGCATTTCTCCAGGTCAATGGTGGTATTTGAGCCCGCGAGGTGTATTACCCAACTCAACGCTTGGGAGCGTAGGCGTCGGGGCCGAAGAGGTCATAGAGGCGCTGCGCGGCTGGGTCGGTGTCGGTGAGCATCCGCCGTGCCCGGGGGCGCCCCGTCTCGCCCTGCACTAGGAGGGATTTGGCTCCCCACGTTGCTCGGAGGGGTCACTCCGAGGCGGATTTCTTGTCGCTGGTTGCTTCCCGGTCCAACATACGGCCCCATTTATGCCCTACAGTTGCTTTCAGTGACCGATAACCCTTCTCCAGTTGCTGGATCGGCCTCAGATCGGCTCGATAACGGTGCGTCTGTTGCTCGGGCGCTCCCCCACCCGGCCGGCCGGCTGGCCGTCGCCACCCCACAGACGAAGGCCGGCCTGTCCCGACAGGCCAAGGCAGGCAGCGCCTTCAGGGTGGCGCCCAACGTCTACATCGCCGGTGCCACCCTGGCACCGGAGCAGGCCGTCGCCCATCACCGCACCGCCATCATCGGCGTGTTCTGGCCGGGCGCAGTCTTGAGCGATCGCACCGCCCTGACCGGCGGGATGCCCTTCGAGGGGTGGATCTTCATCGCCCACCCGGATCCCGCCCGGCGCTCCGACCTGGAGCTGCCGGGGGTCACCGTCTCACCCCGTGTCGGCCCGGGTCCGTTGCCGGGCGATACGCCCATGCCGGACGGACTCCATATCTCTGGGCCGGCGCGTCGACTCGTCGAGAACGTCAGCGTCGCCGGACGACCACCTCGCGGGCGGCCGAGTCGCCAAGCGGGCACCGAAGCCATCGAAGACGAGATCGACAAGCTGGCACGCCAAGGTGGTGTCGGCGCGATCCAGAACGTCCTGGGTCAGCTCGACGCCATCGCTGGCCAGCTCCCGCCGGGTCCGGTGGAAGCAGTACGGAGCCGCCTCGCCGCTGTCTTGGGGTCCTTCAGCGGAACGAAGCCCACGTCCGAGCGTCTGGCCGCGCGGTTGGCCGGCGAGCCGTACGACGAGCACCGCCTGTCGATGCTCCGCTCCCTCGCCGACCTGCTCGGCGATACCGCACCCGAGCCTCGTCCTGCCCTTGGTCCACCCGAGCGGTGGACGTGGGAACCGTTCTTCGAGGCGTACTTCTCGAACTTCATCGAAGGAACGGAGTTCGGCGTCGACGAAGCCCGCGAGATCGCCATCGACGGTGTCATCCCCACTGAACGACCAGCGGATGCCCACGACGTTGCGGCAACGTACCGAATCGTCTCGGACCCAGCCTCCCGTGCACTTGCTCCAGTGAGCGCCGACGAACTCTTGGGCCAGCTCCGCGACCTGCACCGCGTCCTCTTGGCGGCCCGGCCCGAGAAGCGACCAGGCGAGTTCAAGGAGCGGCGCAACTACGCCGGCGGCTATGCGTTTGTGGAGCCTGACCTTGTCGTGGGCACCCTGCGACGAGGGTTCGATGTGTTCAGCTCGGTCACGGATCCCATGCATCGAGCAGTGGCATTGATGTTGCTGATAACCGAATGCCACCCCTTCGACGATGGGAACGGTCGCCTGGCTCGCATCGTGTCGAATGGCGTGCTCTCTGCCGCCGGCCAGGTGCGGATCGTCATCCCGACCGTCTACCGCAACAACTATCTGGCTGGGCTGGCCGGGGTCAGCAATGGCAACGGTCGTGGTGAATCGCTGATTGCCGTCTTGCGGTTTGCTCAAAAGTGGACAGCGGCCATCGACTGGACAACGTTCGAAGTCGCTGACGAGCAGCTCCGCCGGATCGATGCCTATATGGACCCCGGACTCGCCGAAGCGTCGGGCATCAGGCTTCGGCTGCCCGAGCCAACCTGATTCGGCCGGAAAAGCCGCGGACCGGGTTCAGATTGGCCCCAAATGCATGGCCACCACCGTTTGGGCAATTCGGTCTGCGATTGTGGGAAGTGAACCGATCTTTGCCTTAGGTCGATCCTGCGCACAGGGTGATCAGGTCGTAGTAGCGGTGGACTGTGTTGTACAGCAAACAACGAGAGTGAATCCATCGCTGTGTCAGGGGGATTCTGGAGACAACTAATAGGGCTCTGAACAGGTCTTATCGATTTCTCTGAATTGGCGCCCCTGTTCGGAACCTGCAGGATTATGGGATTTTTTATGGGATGCGTAACCTGCGGATTGTGGAAAATGCTCCGATGCCTGTTTGGGGACGTTTGGGGACGTCGGATGGGCCTCTGGCCAGGTCTTATCATTTCGGGGTACTACGGAGCACCTGTTCGCCGCCGTCCCATCGGTGGGATTTTTGATGGGATGGAAATGGGTAGTGGGCGGGGAGCCTCGCGCCACTCCATGACGGTCCCGACCACCATCGAGGGGACCGGACAGAGTTCGAGCGGACGGTGGCAAGCAACTCAACAGACCGATCGGCATTGCTGTGGCCGAATCCTGACCAGTAGGGCACACGACCCAAACCGGGTAGCCGGCCAGAGAAAGACGGGTGCAGACTTCAACTCCTCGGTTCGGGGCAAGCCGGAGGCGAAGCTCGGGCACTTGGTGGCCTGATCAGGTGTATGCCGGCGTTGCTTCATGTGTTGTCCTCCTCGCTCCAGTCTGGAGTATCGGACTCGCACAACGTGTTGGATCAGTTTCAGGGGATCAGGTCAATGGAGGTAAGACGCCAATTCACCTTCTATCCCCTCGGGGTACAGGACCTCGGACCCACGCTCCTAGTGCACCGGGCGGGTGATCTGTCGCCGGCTGCGGCCCGGTTCTGCGAGTTGGTCGGGCTACCGACCTCTGCCGGCATGCTCAGGGCCGCCACGGTTGAGGGGTGACCGCAGCGCAGTTTCCAGTGCTTGTTCGGTCTTGGTCATGACGAGCGGCCCCAGCTACCAGTACTTCACCCTGGCGGCTGGTGACGCCCTCCACCAATCTGTTGGCTCCAGTCTGGAATGCCACGATCTCGTCTCCCGTGACGCTGGCCGGTACCGGCGTGGCTTACGAGGGCACCATCCAGGCCCAGGTGCGCCAAGACGACACCGCCAAGTCACTCGGTGAGAGCTATGTCACCGGGGCGGGCGCGGCGATCGGTCCGTTTCAACGGGACCCTCGCGTTCACGAATCCGGCGCCGGGTACAGAGCGGCGGTGCTCTACACGACCTCAGCCGAGGACGGAACGGTGATGGCGGGATCGGCCATCCGAGTCGAGTTCAGCTGACGCGAATTTCCGGCACGCTCACCGTGCAGCGCGTCTCTGGTTCGAGCAGGTGGACCCACGCGGAGGACGGAAACGTTGTCCTACGGCTCTTGCGAGCCACTTGGTCGCTACCGCTGCCGGCTCCAAGGCTTCCAGGTCTTCCAACGGCGTCCAGACTGCTGCGACGTGCTCACATGAGGGATAGTCAACTGGCGAGCCGGTCCAGTCGGTCGTCACGAAGCACTCAATTGCGTAAACATTGTCCGTCTCACTTGTTGACTCGATCTGACCGATGTGGTCAAGCTCGCCCACCAGGTATCCGGTCTCTTCGAATACCTCTCGACGAGCTGCCTCACCGATGGATTCCCCTTGCCTCACCTCCCCGCCTGCAAAGCACCATCGCCCCGGGTACTCACGATCATTGTCGAACCGTTTGAGCACGAGGGCGGCCCAGGTGCTCGTGTCGACAAGTGCAACGATAGCGGCGAGCACCCGCTGATCCCCTCCCCTACTCGTTCCCATTCCACCTCTTCCACCTTTGGGCGGTGCATCTCCGATTCCAGTGGTGACCGAGGATTCGGCAGGTTGGACATGCCGAGATCGAAATGACCACTGAGCAACCAAACGTCCTGGTCCTAACCAGAGGCTCTGCCCTCGGATCAACCCTCGGCGATCACTATCCGCACAGGTGGCAATGGTGATGCATGTGGCAGGAAGGTCCTCCACATGCCCAATCCGCTCCGGACCTGTGCCTGGTCGAGCGGCGTTCTGCGGAGTGCCACCCGTAGCGCTCCTCAAGGCGCGAGACCCGGTCTTCGAGTTGCTGACCGGGCTCCATGTGAACCTCAGCCTCCAGGCGCGTTAACAGAGTCTCGCGTTCGCTATCGCTCAAGCTCGAGATGATTTCGTCAACGTCCATTTGCTCGTGCCTCCTCCTCCGGCATGGCCGGTACCTTTCGAGCATGCCGATTTGCCGGAAGGAGGACCAGAGGCGAAAGTCCTCCGAATACCCTCGGGAGGTCACTGTGGACCGGCCCGTGAATCCAGGTCACTCTGGCCTCGGTCTGCCCCTTATTGGCGCAGCACCGGCACTGGAGCCTGACCCGCTCCGATGGAGTTGACCCGCTCTGACGCGCACATTTGGGCTTCCCGCACCGTGGAGGAACTGATCGACCAAGCACCCAGCGAAGTCACCCGTGAGTGCCGGTTAGCGATTGAAGCGCCAAGCTGGTCGCGGCCACCAGGACCCACAGGATGGCACCGAGGGCCAGGGGCCGGAAACCCGCGTGGCGGATATCTCGTGGCCGAGTGGAGAGGCCGATGGCACCAAGTGCCATCGTGATCATGCTCTCGGCTGTCGCCGAAAGTGCCGGATGCCAACTGGTCGGCACCAGGCCGATCGTATTGAGTGCCACGGCGACCAGGAACCACCCGATGAACACCGGCACGACGTGGCGCAGTCCCCTCGTCGCCGGAGGTTCGTCCGTGGTCGCGCGCCGGCGGCTCCCCCGGGCACGCCAGGCCGCCAGGCCGAGGGTGATCGGGATGATCATCAGCGTGCGGGTCAGCTTCACCACGACGGCGTACGACGTGGCCCCGTGCCCGAAGATCGCCGAGGCGGCCACCACCGACGACAGGTCGTTGACCGCGGTTCCGGCCCATAGTCCGAACGCGTGGGGCGAGAGGCCGAGCGCATGGCCGATGGTCGGAAAGGTCAGGACGGCGGCCACGTTGAAGGTGAAGATGGTGGCGATGGCGTAGGAGACGTCGGCATCCGAGGCGGAGATCACCGCGTCGGTGGCGGCGATCGCCGACGCCCCACAGATCCCGGTCCCCACCCCGATCAGCGTCCGCAGATCCCGCGCCACTCCAAGTACCCGTCCGAACACGACCGCTCCGGCCAGCGCCACCGCCAGCGTGCCCAGGAGGACCGGCAGCGACGCGCCCCCGATGGTGAGCACCTCGCGGAACGAGAGTCCGGTGCCCAGGACCACGATCGACGTCTTGAGGACCGTCTTGGCGGCGAAGCTCAGTCCGGGGCGCGCCCGCTCCACCGGAGGGCGGACGAGCGCAATCCCGATGCCACCGAGGACGGCGAACACCGGAGCCCCGACCACTGGGACCAAGTGACCGAGGACAGTGGCCACGGCGGCGAGCACCACCACCGGCGCCAATCCAGGCAGGAGCACTCTCGTACGCTTCAGTCGGTTCTGGCCCGGAGCGGCCTCCACCTCTGCTGCCGTGCTCGAGGTGGCAACTGGCGACCGCTCGTCCATGCGTCCACCCTCTACCGGATGGACGGTCTCCGGTAGACCGAAATTCGGCGTGATCCCATAAGGTTGCCTTATGCCACTTGCCGAACCGGTGCCCGACATACGCTCGCTCGACCTGCTCCGCAGCGTGGCAGAGCTGGGTTCGATCCGTCAGGCCGCCAGCGCACACCACATCAGTCAGCCGGCGGCGAGCATGCGGCTCCGGTCGCTGGAGCGGACGCTCGACCTCGAGCTCCTGGACCGGTCGGCCGGCAGGGCGCGCCTCACCGCCACCGGGCTCGCGGTCGTGCAGTGGAGCGAGGCGGTCCTCGAGAGCATGCGGGACCTGCTCCTCGGGACTGCAGCAGTGCGGTCCGAGGGCCGGGACACCTTGCGCATCGCGGCCAGCATGACCGTGGCCGAATACCTCGTCCCGGGTTGGCTGAGCCGCCTGCGAGGGTCCGACCCGGACGTCGCCGTCTCCTTGGAGATGGGGAATTCCGAGCACGTTGCCGAGGTCATGCTGCGCGGCGGGGCTGACATCGGGTTCGTCGAGGGCCCGGATGATCCGCCTGATCTGCAGACCCGCGTCGTGTCGGGTGACGACCTCGTGGTCGTGGTGGCGCCGTCACATCCATGGGCGCGCCGACGCCGACCACTGTCCGCTGCCGACCTCGCTGCGACGCCGCTCGTACTTCGCGAAGCGGGATCGGGAACACGGGAAGTGCTCGAGCGCGCCCTCGGCGCATCCGGGTTGGAGCCCTCGCCCCTCGTCGAGCTGGCGTCAACGACGGCCATCAAAGCCTCCGTCGCCGCAGGAACCGGGCCTGGCGTACTCAGCCGATTGGCCGTCCAACCAGAGGTCACCGATGGGCGCCTATTGATCGTCGCGACCTCAGGCGTCCCGCTCGAACGAAAGATTCGTGCGATTTGGCCGAGCAAGCGGCCGCTGATGCCTGCAGCCACGCGACTGCTGCGGCAGCTCACCGGGGGCACCGCCGGAATCTGAGGACGCAGGCGTCGCCGGCGGAACCGCCATGGCGCCAAACCGATGAGGTGTGCCGCCTCATCTCGCCACATGATCTTGCCTCGGCAGGTGCCCCCACGCAATGGGGTACGCGCTATCGACGAACCACTGGATTCGCTCAGTAGACCACCCTGACCGAATCCATTCCTGCCTGACCCGCTCCTGATGAAAAGCCGCTCCCCCAACAGAAGGCCATCCTCACGCCGGCGAGCATGGGCAGTGTCGGGACGCCGGGTGACCAGTTGGATAGCGAGCACGTGACCCGTGAAGGCGCCGGACCAACGCGATTTGGCGACCTGGGTCCGAAGCAACCCGATTACACCTTCTTGCGGGCGATCACCTGGACGACCGATCCGAAGCCCGTGTGGTGAGTACCTTCGACGATCTCTCGTTCCCGCTCTTCGGCATGCACGAACTCGAGGGGCTCGAGCTCGCTCCTTAGACCTTCGACACTCATCATCAGGTCCGCCGACGCCGGTCCGCCAGTACCCCGACCGATCTGATCCGGCGTATACGCCTCCAGCAGGAAGACGCCGCCAGGCCGAAGGGACGCCACGACGCGTTTGTGGAGATCGACCCGAACGTGCGAGGGCATGTGGGCGAAGATCGAGACGATTGCGTCCCAACGGTCCACACCCAGGTCGTAGTTGGCCAGGTCACCGACGACCGCGTCAACGGGCACGCCTGCGGCTGCTGCGAGCCGAAGCGTCTTCGCCACCCCCGCCTCGGTCAGGTCGACGCTCGATACCCGGCGACCTGTGGTGGCAAGGAACACCGCGTTGCGGCCCTCACCTTCAGCCAGACAGAGAACGTCCCCCGTTGGTAGTGCCGACACGTTCTCCCTTAGGAAACTGTTGGGTTCCGTGCCGTAGACGTAGTCGTCGACGCTGTACCGCTGCTCCCACATGGCCTGCGCTCCGGAATGATCAGTCATCGGCCGAACCTGTGGCTCCACGTCGGGACGTAACCGGCACTGGAGCTACGCCGATACCGAGTCGCCACGCGGCCCACTGGCTGCTCGGAGCACGGCACGCTCTCCTCCCAGGGCGGGCGAACGAGCAACGTACGTGTCGCCTCAGGACGCATCTCCAACCTCCTCGTGTGCAGTTGACGGAATGGCTTCGCACCACGGCTCTGGCATACCAACTTCCATCATCCTCGCAGTCACGACGGCGATCCGACCGAACCCGACGGTCCGGCATGTACGTAATCGCCCCGCTGGCATCGGCGTTGCGGACGTCCTTCTGCCTCCTGGTCAGGGTCGTCGCACCCGGTGACGCCGGAGCTTCCAGGATTCCAGCGACCCGTTGCCTGCACGTCAATGCGACACGGCACAGCGATTCGGGCCCACTTCGAGTTCACGCAGCGCGGCCAACGGGTCGCTCACTCGCCCCATATTCGCCTCGACGATCCTCGTGTAGTTCGGAGGCCGCTCGACCGAACGAGACGCGGCCCACTCCACGAAGGCGGCCCGATCGAGCGAGAGTGCCTCGAGGTCATCGCGCAGGTCACCCAGCAACGCTCCGACCGGTTGATCGGGACGGACAAGCACCTCGTCGCCGTAGTGGCCGGGCAACACGAGGAGCTCGTCGGGCAGGACGAGCAAGGACTCGTGGAGCGAGTTGTACAGATCGTCCGCGAACGCCTTGGCTTGGTCGGCCAGGTCGGGACGACCAACACTCTCGATGAACAGGGTGTCACCCGTGAGTGCCGCTCGGTCGCTCACCACATAGACGGTGGAACCCCGTGTGTGCCCTGGGGTGTGCAATGCGACCACCGAGAGTCCATGCCCGCCGGGCAGATCGAATCGGTCGCCATCTGCCAGAGGCTCGTAGGTGAACTCGAAGTTGTCCGCTGGGTTGAGGTGGAGCGACGCGCCCGTGCTGGTTGCCAGCGCCCGCGCTCCACTCAGGTGATCGGCATGGAGGTGCGTGTCGAAGACCCGTTCGATGGTCCATCCGTGTTCGTCGGCAAGGCGTAGGTAGACGTCCGTGTCAGCTGAAGGGTCGATGACGAATGCCCGGTCGGCGGACCCCACCAGGTAGGAGAGACACCCCTTGCCCCGCCGTCGGACCTGGACGATTCGCAAGCCAACGAATTCCAAGGTGACGGAATCGTAGGTCTGGCCCCACGCCCGCATGCCGCCGGCGAGGTTGCCCACGTGTCGTCCTGCCCGACTGAGCGTTTCGGCCGCCAAGGCGGACCGACTGCCAGAGGCACAGACCGTCACGACTTCGCGGTCGTCCGGCACATCGTCGATCCTCGCAGCTAACTGTCCGATGGGGATGTTCACCGCCATGGGGATCGCCCATTCGTCGAATTCCGCAGGCTCCCGGACGTCGACCAGGAACAACTCTTCGCGGGTGCCGAGGCGAGCCGCAACTTCCGAGGATTCCACATCCCTGTACATGTTCACTCCTTCACTCCGGCAGGTCCGGCTGGCGCGCCGCTGTGTAGTTCAACAATACCCCATAGGGTATATTCCACAGGGAAGACTCGTGCAACGAAAAACTTCTGGTCGTGAAGGGAGAACGTAGCCATGGCGAGGTTGCAATCCGAGAACTCAGACACCGGCATCGGTCCGACACAGGCTGCCGACCTCGTGGCGGGTGGAGCGCTCCTCGTCGACGTCCGAGAAGCACACGAGTGGGTTGCCGGGCATGCCCCAGTTGCCGTGCATATTCCCGTGGATGCCATCGCCGACGAGATGGCCAGCTTCCCGCGTGATCGGCAGATCATCGTCATCTGCCGTTCCGGGTGCCGTTCAGCTGCAGTCACGGACCAACTGATGCGATCAGGATTCGATGCCGTGAACCTCGATGGCGGAGTGGTGGCTTGGGTCGAAACCGGGCTCCCGTTCGAGACAGACGACGGTGGAGAAGGTCGAGTGGCGTGAGACTCCTTCTGAGCCTGCCGCTCGGGATCCTGCTCGGAATGGCCCTGGGCGCCCTCGGTGGTGGTGGTTCGATCCTTGCCGTCCCGGCGCTGGTGTACATAGTGGGTCTCGAGCCGAAACCGGCGGTGACCACCTCGCTCGTGGTGGTGGGGATCGCCGCGCTCGGTGGGATGGTCGGTCATTGGCGCGGAGGTCGTGTCCGGCTGGCAGCCGGACTCTGGTTCGGCATCGCCGGGATCGGCGGGTCGTTGCTGGGCTCGCGACTCAATCGGGCCGTCGACCCCACGGTGCTCCTGATTGCCTTCTCGGGCCTGATGCTGGTCGCCGCGTGGCGCATGTGGGCATCGGCCCGGCCGAAGGATCCGGACCCGACGGTTCACCAGTCCACTGATGCGCAGGAATCAGAGGTGTTCGTCGGACGCCAAGGTCCATCGGTCGGATCGCCCGACACCCGGGCAAGCGCCCGTCACGTGCGTGGGGGCGCGGGGCGGGGCACGGTGTGGCTCGTCGCCAGCTTCGTCGTGGCTGGCACTGCTGTCGGCTTTATGACCGGATTCTTCGGGGTGGGCGGCGGCTTCATCATCGTGCCCACCCTCGTTCTCATCCTCGGATTCGACATGCCGGAGGCAGTCGGGACCTCGCTGCTTATCATCGCCATCAACTCCGCCGTCGCTCTCTCGTCTCGGCTTGCCACGACGGGTGTCGACTGGCGCATTGCGGTGCCCTTCACGGTCGCCGCGCTCGTCGGAGCACTGGTCGGGAATCGGGTCGCTGATCGGCTCCCGTCTTCGGATCTCATCCGGTGGTTCGCTGCGCTGCTGGTGGTGGTCGCCCTCTACACGTTCGTGAACTCTCTCGTCGCCCCACCGACCGCCACGCATGCACGGACCGTACGCAGCGCCATCGGATCTACCCCACTCCAACCGACTCACCACGGCAGCGGCGTAGCAGTCGACAAGTGGCTCGTGGCAGGTTCCCGTGGGACGTCAGACAGCGTCACTTTCCGAACCTCGGTGCTCGCTCTCGACTGAGCATCGGCGCACTCCGACGCGACATGCCCGCGGCCACGCCTTGTGGGTCGTTCGGGCGTGATCCGAACATGGAGTTTTGGCAGTCGTGGGGCTGAGTCAGACGAACGCTGCGATCAAGCGATCCGCTCGGCACGCCATCACGCCCTAGTTCGACCCGCTCCTGAGCCGGCACGACTCCACCCCTCATCGTGGTGGCCACCACGTCTACGTGCCCGCCCGCTGGACGGAGAGCGCTGATCCGGGCTGCCGGCCGCGGTGGAGAACACCTGGTAGCCGCGGTGCCGCACCCACCGGTCCTACCCCTGTGGTCAGGGCAAGCGGGGCGAGATCTCCCGCAACGTCGCGACAACCTCCTGCAGCCGAGTGGCGACTTCCTCCGCCAGCTCACTCAGCTCGATGTCCCTCATCAGGTCACGGGGGTCAGCGACCGCCACCCGAGTTGAACTGCCAACACCCTCCAAGACCACATTGCACGGGAGAGCCAGGCTGGCCGCAGGATCGATGAGCAGCGCCTCGTAGGCGAATCCTGGGTTGCACGCACCGAGGATCTTGAGCGGAGCACGGTCTACGCCGAGCTTCGCCTTGAAGGCAGCCGCCATGTCTATCTCCGTCAGGACACCGAATCCGTGCTCGGCGAGCGCAGCACGAACGGCTAACTCGGCGTCCTCGACGGATAGATCCAGGACCACGTCGAACGACGTCATCGAGGAAACCCGATCGCCATGCCGCGGTCTGCGTTTTGCCGGGAGGCAACTCCCGACCACATGCCTGGCGAGCCACACGTCTCCATCACGATGCACTCGGCGCGTTCTGCTGGAGTTCCACCTGGCGACGCACCTCGTCCATATCGAGCCCTTCGGCTTGAGCGATGAGATCGTCGAGAGCCTCTCCCGGGATCGCCCCAGGCTGGGAGAACACCAGGATCTCGTCGCGGAAGGCCATCAGCGTGGGGATGGAGCGAATACCGAATGAGCCGGCCAACTCGAACTGCGCCTCGGTGTCCACCTTCCCGAACACGATCCCGGGGTTCTGCTCGGACGCCGCCTCAAAGACCGGGGCGAACGCCTTGCACGGCCCGCACCACGACGCCCAGAAGTCGACGAACACGATGCCGTTGTCGTGCACCACGTCAGTGAAGTTCTCATTCGTCAGTTCAACCGTTGCCATGGACCTCTCCTTTTCCGACTCCGTCTATCTTCAACCGCTATACCCCCTAGGGTATTCCCGAAGTCGCTCCGAGCCGCACCGCGGAGCACATCCACGAGGAAGCTCGCCGCGTGCAATCTCTGCGGGGGGAGGCAGATCACCTTGGCGTTGGCCTATGCGGTTCACGACGGGTGTCCCCGTTCGGCCGGATCGAGCCACCGGAGGAATTCACGATCGCCCTGCAGCTCCAATCGACGCCAGAGAACGGGGTTCTCGCTCGCTTGGCTTGCGTGGCAGTGGATCGCCTGGTGCTGCCGGGTCCGGTCGACCTCGATGGAGAGATGAATTGCATCGGGTGCTCGTCCGACGAACTCCACGGGGAACTCGGTGCCG
>JGIcombinedJ21911_10000254_pt1 | contig 15879 bp, 16 predicted proteins | sample BarGraNGADG00211_FD_21911 | JGI IMG/M metagenome (IMG submission 21911)
GCTGCTTCTTCCGTGACAGCGACTATGAGCTGACCCTTCGCCCCGCCCGCGCGCTCCTCGCGGCCCACGCGCGCAACGTCGACGTCATGCTCGTCTCCGGGCGACACAAGTCCCAGCTCCGCGAGACCGCGAGGCTGCTGGGCTGCATGAACTACGTCGCCGAGCTGGGGACAGAACTGGTCTACAACCTGGGGCTCGAGGTCGTGATGAACACCGGCGATCTCGAGCTGACTTGCGACTCGGTATACCAGAGCATCCTCGATACCGGAGTGCTCGACTTCCTCCTCGACTCTTACCCCGGTCGCCTCGAGATGCACACCCCCTGGTCGGACGAGCGCGCTTGCACCCCGCTGATGAGAGGCTACCTGGACCTGACCGAGGCGCAGGAGCGGCTTCGCGAGAAAGGCTACGACCAGTTCCAGTTGATCGACAACGGAGTGATCCCCAGGAAGAGCCCCACCCTCGATGTCCCCGAGACACGCGCCTATCACCTCGTTCCGAAGGGCGTCTCAAAGGACCAGGCAGTGCTCAGGGACCAGGAGCACCGGCACATCAGGACAGAGGAGACTGTCGCCGTCGGAGACGCGGAGGCCGACCTGCCGCTGTCGTCCGCTGTCGGCGCCTTCTTCATGGTGAGGAACGGCCTGGACGCGAACCCGCACCTCGCGGAGTTGATCGACGCGACGGAGAACGTGTTTGTCACCGAAGGCCGCATGGGGAACGGGTGGGCCGAGGTGGTCGAGACACTGCTGGGGCTCATCGAGTAGTTACGTCGTTCGTTTTACACTTTCATTTACACTCTTCACCCGAAACGCACCAATGGGGTCAGGCACCGGTGGTGCATTTTTATCGCATAGACAGGTGGCTTCCCGAAACGCACCACCGGTGCCTGACCCCAGTGGTGCGTTTACCAGAGCGCTCGCTTGGGTCGCTGGTAGGCCGGGGTGAGGGTGTAGAGGCGATAAGCGACGCTCTCGAGATACTCACTGCCCTCGACGCCTTTCTTCCACCTCTGCGGGATCGATCCCATCCCGTTGAACGCGCCGCTGACCGCGCCGGCCATAGCAGCCAGCGAGTCGGTGTCGCCCCCGGCGTTCGCCGCGGTCACGACCGTCTCTTCGAAGTCGTAGGGGCTCCTGAGGAAAGCGAAGAGCGCGCCGGGGACCGTCTCACTGGCGATGCCTCCGTTGCCCGTGTAGGCGAAACCCTCCTCGGGCGTCGCGTCCAGGTAATCGGCGAGGCCCGATACCTTCGCCGAGAGGCCGCCCTCGATCCCGGCGATGAAGGCTCCGATGTCGGCGGCAAGCCTCGCCCGGTCCAGCTCGCCCTCGTCCTGGATGCCTGCGGCGACCGCGCGCGCGATGGCGGCGCTNCCNGCGACCGCCCTNGGGTCCTTGTGGGTCAGTAGCGCCTGGGCCAGGGCGGCATCGTAGAGGGCTTCCATGTTGTCGAAGTACCTGAGCCCGATCGGGCTCACGCGCATCGCGGCCCCGCAGCCCGCGGAGTCCACCGCGCTCTCTTCGGCAGGGACATTCGCGTGCAGCCTGCGCGAAGCGGTGGCGCTGGCCATGCCGACGCCCCGCGCCTCCTTGACGCCTTCGTCGGACGCCGCGATCCANCGNCCGAACTTGAGCCCGGTGTGGTCTTTGTCGAACTTCCCGAGCTCGAGGATCGAATGCGCCAGCACTACGGTCATCTGGGTGTCGTCGGTGATCCGCCCCGCGCCGAACCGGTCGTCGATGAAGTCGGTCACGTGCCCGTGGGCCTTCCGGATGGACTGCGCGTCCATGCCCTCGAGTGGCGCGCCGAGAGCGTCGCCCACCGCGCATCCGAGCAACGCGCCTTTGAACTTGTCCACCGTTCGAACCTTCATCCGACCCCCTGTTCCGACCAAGTATACCACCGGCGATGATACACTCATGTCGGCGCTCGAGGCGTTTGGGAGGCCTGTCATCAAACAAGGGAAAGAGAGTTGGACGCTGCCTGCTACCTGCCTCCCGGGCTTCGGCCATAGAGGACGCCCGGGCGCGCACCGTGAATAAATCATTGTGAGCGTGGTTGGACTGTGGTTCATTATTCCTGTCAGGCCCTGGCGGCCGAACGGCGGTAAATATTGCGATTACGCTTGAAAGGCTGGGTAGCCCTTGTTGTCATCTGCTCTCTCGCGACTCTTATCGCAGGAGCGATGATCACAAGGTGGAAATACGAGGACAGTAAAGAACAACAGGCATGGGAAGAGGTCCTGCAGGCGGACCAGGAACTGGCCATAAAGGCACAGCAGACTCTGCCCCTCGTCGAGAGGTATGATGCCCTCCAGAAAGTGCATCCTGAAGGGAGTCCCGAGGCGGACGCGGTCGCGCAGCAGATTCTAGGGATGTTCCCGTGGTTCAAGGCGCCGGACGCTGGTCAGACCATGAAGCTGATACCCGTCAAGAGGATGCGGGTGCAGCTCGCGGGCTATATCAGACGCGGGTGAGGCGCCGGCCGGCGTTCTGGAAGGTGCTATGTACACGCGAGAAGATGACATGAGTGAGCTGGAAGCCAGGCTCGGCCCTCCCGTCCACCGCGAGATGACCTACGAGATAGACCCGTCCGAGTTCGACATGGTCGAGGGCAGCATGTACAACGGGCGAGCCCACGACGTCACGATGTTCATCCGGAAGAAAGACGACCCCTCCAACATCGTCGTTATCCGCAAGCCATTCTTCCCCCCNGAAGCTTTCCGCGCCCCAAGCGGGGCTGCCAACCGCNGCGAGACNCTCGAGCACGGCGCTGTGCGCGAATCGAAGGAGGAGACAGGTCTCGACGTCGAGCTCACCCGATACCTTGCCCGGATCAACGCGCGGTTCACCTCCGAGGACCGGGTCATCGACTGGACCTCCCACATCTTCGAGGCGCAAGAGCTGTCGGGCGAGCTCGATCCGATCGACACCCACGAGATAGCGGAGGCGAAGTGGGCGTCCCTGGACGAGCTCCAGGGCCCCATCCGCCAGGCCCTGCTGGACACTGGCTGGGGCCTCTTCAGGTACCGGGTCGCGCTGACCGACCTATCCGTTCGGGCGCTGGAGGGGGTTGAGGCGTGAGGTACGAAGAGCCGGTCTTCAGGCCTCCCTGCGAGTCGGGGAGCCTTATCATCCAGGCCACCATCGGCTGTCCGCACAACAAGTGCACTTTCTGCGGCATGTACAAGATGAAGAAGTACCGGGTGCGGCCGCTCGAAGAGATACGCGAGGACCTGCGCATGGCCCGGCGCGTCTGGTCCGAGCCGTACTCGGTGTTCCTGGCGGACGGAAACACGATCGCGATGCGCACCGACGACCTGGTGCAGGTTCTCGACTACGTGCGTGAAGCATTCCCCGACGTCAAGCGCATCTCCTGCTACGGCGGTGCGCGCTTCATAAGAGGAAGGAAGGTCTCAGACCTGGCACGCCTGAAAGAACACGGGCTCCAGATCGTCTACATGGGGTTGGAGAGCGGGGACGACGAGATACTCCGGCGCGTGAACAAGGGCGCGACCGCGGACGACTACGCCCGGGCCGCCGAGAAGATGCGCGCTGCAGGGATAGAGCTGTCGACCTACGTGCTGGCGGGCCTGGGCGGGCGCGAGAGGACGCGCGAGCATGCGCTGGGCTCGGCCGCAACCCTCAACAGGATGAAGCCCGACTACATCAGGATACGTACGCTCGCGTTCCTGCCGGGGTTCCCGATGTATGAAGACCTTGAGAGCGGCAGGTTCGTGGAGTGCTCCGGCCGGGAGGTCGCCGAAGAGACCCGCCTGCTTCTCGAGAACCTGGACGTGGAAGGGGCCCAGTTCCTGAGTGACCACGTGTCGAACTACCTGCCCATCTACGGGCGCCTGCCCGAAGACAAGGAGTCGATGCTGGCCGCAATAGACGAGGCGCTGGCGCACCCCGACAACCCGATGCTGGCGCCGCGCACCATCACTTCCCTGTAGGGTTACCTCTTCTCGTAGTCGGGGCACTCGGTGGCGTTCGGCCTCCTGGGGTTGAGACAGACGGTGTGATAGTCGTTCCTGCAGGTGTCGCACAGGAGCTTCGGGGCCCCCGCCTTCTTTCGCATCTTCCACCAGGTCATCTTGAACCAGTTCATGCTCTCATTATAAGTGCGGACGCTGGTCTCGACATTGATATTCTGTCGGTGGCCGGTGTTAGATATAGTACCGGCAAACCAACAGGCGGAGAGGCATGCAGGGATTTGACGCCAGCGCAATAGAAGCGGTCTTCTTCGACGTCGGGAACACGCTCTTCAAGCCTTACCCGTCGCTCGAGGCGGTCTGCCGTGAGGTCATGGCGCGATTCGGGTACGACCCCTCCGATGAAGAGCTGCGCCGCGGAATAATCGCCGCCGACCGCTACTACGAGGAGCGCTACTGGAGCGACGACTCTTTCTGGGCAAACGAAAAGGACGCCTCCGAGATGTGGTCCGAGCTCTACGCCCTGATGCTGAAAGAGATCGGCATCGACGGTGACCGCCACCTTATAGGAAGGGCTATCTACGACCACTTCGGGGACGGCGACCGCTGGCGCACCTACGACGACGTGGTGCCGGTGTTCGAGCGGCTGAAGGCCGTGGGTCTGCGCCTCGCGCTGGTCTCCAACTGGGACTCGCGGCTCGCCAAGCTGTGTTTCGACATGGGGCTCGACCGCTACCTGGACGCCATCCTGTCCTCTGCGAGCATCGGGCTCATCAAGCCAGACCCCCACATCTACCAGGTCGCGTGCGAGCGCCTCTCGGTCGAGCCCGGCCACGCCGTCCACGTCGGTGACCATTATTTCGCCGATGTGCTGGGCGCGCGCAGCGTCGGGATACATCCGGTGATGATCGACAGGTTCGGCTTTGGGAACGCGACCGACGTGCCCCTGATCAGTGACCTCTACGGGCTGTTGCCACTCCTCGATATGGAGGCCTGAGAGCTCAGAACTTGTGGCCCAGCAGCCCCTGCGCGTTCTTGCCCAGGATGCTCTCTTTCACATCCGTGGGAAGCCCGGCCTGGTCGATCTCGTCCAGGTGGCGGCGCATGCGGAGCAACGGGAAGTCCGTTCCGAAGAGGATGCGGCCCGCCCCGACTATCTCGACCGCGACCCTGTAGACGTCCGGCCGGTAGAGGAACGGCGAGGCGGCGGTGTCATAGTAGACGGACGAGGTCACCTTGGCGACCTCAGGCATCAGTTCGTAGAAGCAGAGCCCGCCTCCCCAGTGCGCGAGGATGGTCCTGACGTCACCGAACTTCTCCAGGAACCGGTACACGGCCGTCGGGGTGGTCGGGGTCTTGCCCGGGTAGAAATGACCGACGTCCTCGTTGGCATGGAGGAGCAGGAACAGGCCGGCTTCCTCGACGGCACCGACTATGCGCCCCGAGGTCGCGGGGTCGTCCAGCCGGAAGCCCTGCGCGTCCGCCGAGATCTCTCCGACCCCCTTCAGCCCGCCCTCGAAACACCTCTCGAGCTCGGTGTCGCACGCCCTGCCCGCGACCGGGTTGACCGTGGCCAGCCCCACCAGCCTGTCGGGAAAAGCGCTGACGGCCTCCATCATGTACGTGTTGTGCTGGCGGCACATGTCGATGCTGCGCCAGGGAAACCCGCACACGACCGAGATGTCCACCCCCGACAGGTCCATCTCTTCGACGAGGGCGTCGAAGGTGACCATCCTGGACTTCGGGTTTCCGTAGATGAAGTCGAAGGAGGAGTCCCGCTTGGCGTAGAGCTCGCGTCGCCCAATGACGTCAGGCGGAAAGATGTGAGTGTGTACGTCGATAATCACGCGGGCTCCTTATGTCCCGACCCGAACGCTTGACAGGAGGGACACTATCACACGGGAGCATGTTGGTCATCCACGGCAGCGGTGGAACGGGACCTAGGGCGTCTGACTTCCAAAGAGGACCTGTGCGAACCTTATGAACGCGTTGGTGGCCGAGAGCCTGCTGTTGGAGACACTGTTCAGGAACACGACTATCGTCGCGCGCTTCGACGGCAGGTAGAACATCGCGGTGCTGTATCCGAAGGCGTTCCCCTCGTGCCCCACGAAATCTCCCCACTTCATGATGCCCAGCCCGTAAGCCATCGGACTGCCGTCCGTCGCCCCAGTCTTCATACGCTCGGCCTGGGCTTCCCTGGAGAGCAGGTCCCCCCGCCCGAGCGCTTCCGCCCACACCTTCAGGTCGGCCATGTCGGACATCATCGCCGATGAGGCGCCGCCCGCCGACGGGTCGATGTCAGAGGCCTCGGTAAGGATTCCGTTGTCGTTGACGTAACCTTTGCTGTACGGCTCCTTGGTCGGCAGGCCCGTCATGTAGGTGGTGCCCTGTAGTTGAAGCGGCTTGAGGATCTTGCTGTCGATGACTGCGCCGACCTTCTGGCCGGTCACCGCCTCGATTATCAGTCCCAGAACGATGTAGTTGGTGTTGGAGTAGTGCCAGCCCGTGCCAGGCGCGAAGTAGGGGGCATGGCTGGTGCCGTAGGCCAGGAGCTGGGCCTGAGTCCATTTCTTTAACGGGTTCGAGGTTGAGGCTTTCTGGAAGGCGCTGTCTTCGACGAAGTCGAAAAGGCCGCTGGTGTGGTTGAGCAATTGGTGGACCGTTATCGAAGAGCCGTTGGGAAGCGAGGGCAGATACTTGCTCACGGGATCGTCGAGCCCGAGCCTCTTCTCGTCGACCAGTTGGAGCGCCACGGTCGCGACGAACGTCTTGGTTATGCTCGCGATACGGAACTTGTCCGTTGCCGTCATCGGCTGGTGGGTCTTCTGATCCGCGAAGCCCCTGACCTTCACCCAGGTCCCCTCACCAGGGACCCAGATCCCGACTATCGCCCCGGCGACGTGCCCCTGGGAGACGTAGGTGTCGAGCACGGCGTCCAGCCGGCCCTGGACGTCAGCGCTGAACTGCTTCTCGGGCTTTCCGAGCGGCTTGGAGGCCGACCGTGAGACCAGCCAGGTGATGGACAGTGAGGTCACAACCGCGAAAGCGATGAGGACGAGGATGAGGGTTACGGTGTCAGTGCGCAGCGTTTTACCAAGCACGCGTTTTGTCATATTGTCACAACCCGGTCCCTGTCTGAGGCAGGAAGGGCAGGCGAATCGCTCCCAGTGGGCCGGGTCTGCACCCCGGCCGCGATGAACAGCCTGTTTCCGGTTTCCTCGCCTATGTCAAATCGTCGAAATATTTCAATCGTAAAACGGTTCAGAAGCCCGCGGGTGACCGGCGTTCACCGACCAGTTCCGCGAACGGAATATCGGGTCCGTATCTGGCAGGGTGGAGGCGGTGAACGGAGGAGTCTTCGGCAGCCCCGTAAGTGCGGGGGCGTGCGGGGCCGGCAAATCCGCTACAATATTGTGCCTGAGTCGATGAGAAAGGAAAGTCTCGAATGCCCGAGTACAAGCTCCTGTTCGAACCGTTCGAGTTCGCCGGCCTCAAAATGAAGAACCACGTGCTGATGCCGGCTATGCACATCGGCATGGCCGCCGACGGGTTCATCAACGACGGCTTCATCGACTTCTACGAGGAGAGGGCGAAGGCCGGCCCAGGCCCCGGCCTGATGATCGTCGGCGGTTGCTACGTCGAGAAGCGCGGGATGGGGGCTCCCAATTTCGTGGGGCTCGACGACGACAAATTCATCCCGAGGCTGACGGAGCTCACCGACCGCATCCACAAACACGACCAGCCGATAGCGGCGCAGCTCTACCACGGCGGCCGGTACTCCGCGAGCTTCCTGACCGGCGAGACCGCTGTATCAGCCTCGGAGGTGCGCTCCGATTTCACACGCGAGGTGCCGCACGCTCTGACCGAAGAAGAGATAGCCGAGGTGCAGGAGCACTACGCCCAGGCGGCGCGCCGCGCCCGCGAGGCCGGGTTCGACGCGAGCGAGCTGATAGTGGCGGCGGGCTACCTGGTCAACCAGTTCCTCTCGCCGCTCACAAACAAGAGAGACGACCGCTATAACGGGGACATCGACGCCCGCATGACGTTCATGCGGGAGACGATCGCCGCCATCAGGAAAGCGACCGGGCCCGATTTCCCGCTTATCTGCAGGCTGTCCGGCTCGGATTTTATGGAAGGCAGCCACACCCTCGATGAGACCAAGGTAGTCGCCGCGGAGATGGAGAGGTGCGGCGTCGACCTGATAAGCGTGACAGGCGGCTGGCATGAGACGCGGGTCCCGCAGATCCCGATGAACGTCCCTCGCGGCGCCTATGTCTACCTCGCGGAGGGGATACGCGGCGCGGTCGAAAGGGTCCCGGTCGCGTGCTGCAACCGTATCAACGACCCGGGGCTGGCCGAGGAGATCCTCGCGGACGGTCGCGCCGACGTCGTCGCCATGGCCCGGGCATTCATTGCGGACCCCGAGATCCTNAAGAAAGCNAAGGAGGGCAGGCCCGAGGACATCAGGCACTGCATAGCCTGCAACCAGGGCTGCTTCGACCACGTGTTCATGTTGATACCTATAACCTGCATGGTGAACCCGCGCGTGAACCGCGAGCGGGAGACGGAGCTCACGCGGGCGGAGGTGAAGAAGACGGTCCTGGTGGCCGGCGGAGGCCCCGCGGGGATGGAGTGCGCCTGGGTTGCCGCGCAGCGCGGGCACGAGGTCACCCTCCTCGAGGAGAACGAGAGCCTCGGGGGCCAGGCGAGCCTGGCGGCCATCCCCCCCGGACGTGAGGAGTTCAACGAGATGGTCGCTTACCTCAAGCAGCAGCTCAAGAACACCGGCGTCGAGGTGATGCTTTCAACGCTGGCGACCCCTGAGATGGTCGAGGAATTGAACCCGGACATCGTGGTGATGGCGACCGGCGCCCTGCAGGTCGTGCCCCCGATCGAGGGTGCGGACAGCAAGAACGTGGTGATGGCCTGGGACGTCCTCACTGAAAAAGTCGAGACCGGCAAGCGGGTCGTCATCGTCGGTGGCGGCGCGGTAGGCATAGAGACCGGCTCGTTCCTCGCGGAGAGAGGCAAGGACGTCCTGGTCGTAGAGATGCTCGACAAGTGCGGCGCGGACATCGGCATCTCGACCAGGTGGACCCTCCTCCAGGACGCGGACCGCCTGGGCGTGCGGTTCATGGAGTCATGCTGCGTGCGAAGGATCACCGAACAGGGTGTCACGGCGGAAGTGCGCGGAGAGGAGACCGTTCTCGAGGCTGACACCGTCGTCCTCGCGGTGGGCTCGAGGGCCGACGACGAGCTCGAGCAGTTCCTGGTGGATGAGGGCATCATGAACAAGATCCAGTTCCACAAGATCGGCGACTGCGTCCGACCCCGCAAGGCGATCGAGGCCATACACGAGGGTTTCGATCTCGGGCTCCGGCTTTGAGCCAGCACTCGCCCCCGGCGACATCTTCCCCCGGTTAGGAATATCATTTGAACAGGCCCCTGCGCGCGAGCCGTGCTATGCGCCCCCCGGGACAAGCGAGTCGCAAGAGGTAACACAGGATGGAAGCCAGGCAAGAGAAGATTCTGGTTGTTGACGACGAGGAGCACATCATCGAGCTCGTCGAGCTGTACCTCGAAAAGGAAGGCTATCGCGTCACCTCGGCCCTCGACGGCGACGCCGCGGTCGAGAAGTTCCTCTCCGAGAAACCCGACCTTCTGGTGCTGGACATCATGCTCCCCGGCAAGGACGGCCTGGAAGTGCTCAGGGAGATCCGCAAGACTTCGCAGGTCCCGGTCATCATGCTCACCGCCCGTGAGTCCGAGGTGGACAAGGTAGTGGGCCTGGAGCTGGGCGCCGACGATTACCTCACAAAGCCGTTCAGCCCGCGCGAGCTGGTCGCGCGCGTCAAGGCGGTGCTCCGGAGGTCGAAGCCTCCCGCCGAGGAAGCGGAGGAACTCCTCGAGCGCCAGGGCCTCACCATGGACAGCAGGCGCAGGCGGGTGGAGGTCGACGGCGTCGGGGAGGTGGAGCTGACCGCGAAGGAGTTCGACCTCCTTCACGTCCTCGCGTCCAACCCGGGCATCGTGCTCACCCGCGACCGGCTGATGGAGAAGGTGTGGGGATACGAGTACGTCGGTGACACCCGCACGGTCGACGTCTACATACGGCACCTGCGGGAGAAGCTCGCCGACAACGCCGAGAGCCCGCGCTTCATCGAGACCGTCAGGGGCGTGGGTTACCGCTTCAAGGGCGAGTGAGATGTTCAAGACCCTTCGCGGGCGAGTCATAGCAACATACTTCGTAGTCGTGATCATCTCGCTCCTGCTGGCGAGCGTCTTCTTCCTGTTCTTCCTCTCGCGCTATATCCAGGACCGCGACCGCAAGGAGCTTCTCGGCCAGGTGGCCGCGATCGCTCAAGACGTAAGGCAGCTCGGGCTCGCGGCGGCCGCGCAACCGGGAATCGCACAGGCCCTGCCGCAGGGCAGCGTGATAACCAGCATCCTCAACACGGAGGGTCAGGTCCTCAAAGCCAAGCTCGTGCTGGTCGGTCCGACGGGGACGGTCCTTGCCGAGTCGCGGGGCCAGCCGACCGTCGGCTCGCGGACCCTCGAGCTCCCGAAAAACATCACGAGCGAAACCGGACCCACGAGCGAAACCGGACCCCGCATCAGCAGGCGTTTCTTCCGGCTGCTGGGCAAGGACTACCTTTTCGCCACGGCGCCGACCCGGGTCCAGGGCAGCCAGGCATTCCTCATCGCCATCAAGCCGGTGGAGGCGATCAAGTCGGTGGCCGCGCCCCTGATCGGTTACGTGGCGATCGCGGGAGGCATCGCCCTGGCTCTGTCGATGCTCCTCGCGCTCTATTTCTCGGGCGCTCAGCCGCCACATACGCGAGGTGACTGTTGCCGCGCAGAAGATCGCGGAAGGGGATTACACCGCGGCGGTGCCGGTCCGCGGCTCCGACGAGATGAGCGATCTTGCCCGCGACTTCAACGCGATGGCGGAGAGGGTGAGGACCGCCTACGAGTTGCAGCGCAACTTCGTCGGGAACGTCTCCCACGAACTGCGCACGCCGCTCACCAGCATTGAGGGCTTCAGCCAGGCCCTGCTCGACGGGGTCTCCCGCAGCGAGGAGGAGCGCTTGCGGTCACTCGAGATAATCAACCAGGAGAGCAAGCGGATGGTGCGCGTCCTGCGCGACCTGCTGCTCCTGTCCGAGATCGACGCCGGAGACCTGCGTCCGGAGAAGAGGCAGGTCGACCTGACNGATCTTATCCGCCGGCTCGAGAGCCTGTACGTCCAGCGCGCGAAGCGCGAGAGTGTCACCCTGCTCGTGGAGGCCCCCGGACAGCCGGTGAGTATCTTCACCGACCCCGACCGCCTCGAGCGGATCCTGACCAACCTGCTCGACAACGCGGTCAAGTATACCGGGGCCGAGGGTACCGTAAGCCTNTCGGCGAGCGTCGAAGAGTCGAACGTCCGGATATCGGTCGCCGACACCGGCCCGGGCATCCCCCCCGATGTGCTGCCCGACATCTTCGACCGGTTCTACCGCGTCGAGAAATCGCGCTCGCAGAAGACCGGGGGCTCCGGCCTCGGCCTGTCGATATCCAAAGAGCTTGTATGGACCCTCGGCGGGGCCATCAAGGTCCAGAGCCTGCTCGGGCAGGGTACGACCTTCACGGTGACCCTGCCTATCTCGTAGAATGGCGTGAACCGGCCTCGAGCAACGGCCACAACCGTATACTGGTCAGCGAAAGGATGCTGAGGGCAGATGAGACCGACCTGGGACGAGTACTTCCTGAGCATAGCCAGGGTGATCGCGGGACGCTCGACCTGTCTTCGCAGGGAGGTCGGCGCCCTGGTGGTAAAGGACAAGCGCATCCTGACGACCGGCTACAACGGGGCGCCCAAAGGCCTGGCGCACTGCCTTGATGTCGGTTGCCTGCGGAACGAGGCGGGGGCGGAGTCGGGGACCACCCACGAGCTGTGCCGTGGCCTTCACGCCGAGCAGAACGCGATAATACAGGCCGCGCTGCACGGTGTCTCGATCGATGGGTCGGTGTTGTACACCACGCACCAGCCGTGTGTCCTGTGCACCAAGATGCTCATCAACGCCGGGCTCTGGGCGATATACTACCTCGAGCCCTATCCGGACCCGCTGGCGGGCAAGCTGCTGGAGGAGGCCGGAGTCCTTTCCGAGAAGATGAGCCTGGAAGGTTGAGCGGCGTTAAGATGCCGCGACTCGTATGAGATTATATTTCGTTTCTTTTGGAGCAGCGCTCGTNAGCGTGCTCATCCTCACACCAATCGTGCGGTGGATCGCCACGCGGCTCGGTGCCGTCGATGTTCCCGAGGACCGCAAGGTCCATGAGAAGCCGACGCCCACGCTCGGCGGCGTCGCGATATACCTGAGCATGATGATCGGCACCGCCGTATATCTGATCTTCGGTCGCAGCCGCGTCTCCGGCGGCGACCTCGCCGGCGTCCTGCTGGGAGCCACCATCATCGTCATCTTCGGCGCAATCGACGACGTGAGGGGGCTGTCTCCCCTCTCCAAGCTCTTCGGTCAGGTGCTCGGGGCCGGGGTCCTTGTGATCATGGGAGTGCAGATACAGAACATCCACTTCCCGGGGATGTCGGTGATATCTCTCTCCCCCGAGCTGTCAGTCATCATCTCCCTTCTGTGGGTCGTCGCGTTCATCAACATCATCAACCTGATCGACGGGCTGGACGGGCTGGCGGCCGGCATCACCTGCATCGCGTCGTTCTCGATGTTCTATTACGCGACGCAGACCGGAGTGGGCTCGACGTTCGTCGACGCCGCGCTGATCTCGATCGTGATGGCCGGGGCCACTCTCGGGTTCCTGCGTTACAACTTCAACCCGGCGAGCGTGTTCATGGGGGACTCGGGAAGTATGCTCCTGGGGTTCATGCTGGGNGCCGTTACCATCCAGGGAGTGCTCAAGAGCATCGCCGCGGCCGCCTTGATCGTCCCGTTGATGGCGCTGGCGATCCCCATCATCGACACCGGCATGGCGATAACGAGNCGTCTACGCAAGGGCATCTCCATCACGCACGCGGACAAAGAGCACATACATCACAGACTTCTGAACATGGGCCACAGCCAGCGCCAGGCGGTGATCCTTCTCTATTTCTGGACCGCGTTGCTGTGCGGCACCAGCCTTGCGCTCAAGTTCATGGCCAACAACAAGTTCCTCTGGATGGTCCTCGGGCTCGCCATCATCGGCTTCTTCGTCACTGCGATACCGCGCATCGTCCGGGGCGACAGCCCTCCCGGCAGGCACAGGGCGCCGCGCAAGCAAAAGGAAAAGCGCAAGAACGACACTGACGAAGAAGAGCCTTGCACNGTTTTCGAGGTAGATGGAGGGGCGAGTGGACAAGTCGAGTGAGATGGCGGACACCGCGGGCGACAAAGGCGAAGGACTCCAGCCCGACAAGCTTTTCGACAGGTTCAACAGGGGGCTGGCCCAGGCNGTCGCGATAGCCGGCGCCGCCATCATACCGGCAGGGATNATCATCAGCGTCGTGTTCGGAGGCTGGAGAGGCCTTGCGGGTGCGTTCGTCGGGTTCGGCGTCGCGTCGCTGTACACTATCGCGGCCATCGCTACCGTGAAGTGGGCGCTCAAGAAACCGATACAGACGATGCCCACGGTGCTCCTGGCCACGGTCATGGGCAGGCTGGTGGCGGTGGTCCTGGTGCTGTTCGGCCTCACGTATGCGACCGCCATCAACCTGGTAGCGGTCTACTCCTGCTTCCTTGCCCTGTTCCTCGCCTACACCATCCTCGAGATCACCTTCGCCTGGCGGACGTTCGGGGTGCTGTTCAAGCCCCGTGCAAAATAAGGTGGGGTCGGGGTGTGCTTTTCCTCGTTCCGCGGCCATACCGAAGTCACTCCGAAAAGCACACCCCTCCCCTTCAGCAAGTCGCCTTCGTTCTGAAGCCGGGAGAAGCGTCGTCATAACGTCCGTTTCAGGTGCAGCTACGCTGTACAAACCTCTTTTAAGGCCGCCGCCGGCCGCAGTTCGTGTCCGCGGTCCGGCATCCCCCGCAGCGCTGATCACAAGAGTCAACGATTCCCGGCGCGCCGGAACCAGCCGGTGGCAAGAACCATGTCGCGCAGAGTAGCCGGAAAAGAGGGAATCGGCCCGCGCCGGTGTGATAGACTTTCGTCCTTGAAAACGGAGTACCTACCAAGGGGGTAACGAGATGGCTATCAAGAAGGTCTTCGTTGTGGGCGCAGGGCTGATGGGCAGCGGGATCGCCCAGGTGGCCGCGACCGCCGGCTACGAGGTCACCATGCGCGACATCAACGATGAGGCCCTTGCCAAGGGCATGGGCTCGATCGAGAAATCACTGGGCAAGTTCGTCGAGAAGGGCAAAGTCCCCGAGGACACCGCGAAGTCCGCACTCGCCAACCTGAAGACGACCACGGACATGGCCGACGCTGCGGACGCCGACCTGGTGGTGGAGGCGGTCTTCGAGAAGATCGAGCTCAAGCAGGACGTCTTCAAGCAGCTCGACGAGATAACCGGGCCCGACTGCATTCTCGCGACAAACACCAGCGCGATATCCATCACCAGCATCGCCTCGGTCACCAGCAGGCCGGAGAAGGTCGTGGGCACCCACTTCTTCAGCCCGGTGCCGATGATGACGCTGTGCGAGCTCATCTATGGCCTGCAGACGGCGCCGGAGACCATGGAGGCGTGCAAGGCGTGGGCCGAGGACATCGGCAAGGAGACGGTCGTGGTCAACAAGGACGTGGCCGGCTTCATAGCCAACCGCGTCGGCCTCGCGATGTCGGGCGTCGCAATGAACATCGTTGCCATGGGGGTCGCCACCCCGCAGGACGTGGACAAGACCATGAAGCTCGGATTCGCGCACCGCATGGGGCCGTGCGAGACCGCCGACCTCACGGGCATCGACGTCCTCATGAACGCGATGAAGGCGATCTACAACGAGACCCAGGACGAGCGCTACTGGCCGCCGGAACTCATGCAGCGTATGGTCGCCGCGGGCCTGCTGGGCCGCAAGACCGGCAAAGGCTTCTACGACTACTCGTCCGGCAAGCAGGAGGCATACTGGACGCTGTAAGANTGTCCAGCCGTAACGCTTCTGCGCCACCGGGGTCCGACCCGGTGGCGCAGTGACGAAGGGATGACAATGGACAAGGAGTATGACGCGATCGTCATCGGTGCGGGGATCGGCGGGCTGGCGACCGCGGCCGTCCTGGCGAAGGACGGCATGAAGGTAGCTGTCCTCGAGCGCGAGGACCGGGTCGGCGGGCGGGCGCTCTCTCTGGAAGGCAGCGAGATCAGTGAGAAGGGAGCCGACTGGTACCGCGCGGTGCTGGGGCGCCACTACTGCTATCTCGCTGAAGCCAGCCCCTCCATTGAGGAGATCGTCGCGGAGCGCATGCTCGACGGCTATGTCATCGACCTCGGGTACCACGGCGTCCCCTGCGCGGGCCAGGGTTACCTGGGACGGCTGGTGGACTACCTGGGGGTGGACGTAAAGATCAATCCGTGCGACACGGGCCTTTACTACAAGGGCGAGTTCTACGTCGAGCCCGCGCCCGGCTCTGCCCGGCTGGATGACAAGCTCTACAAGATCTGCAAGGAAAAAGGCATAAACTACTGGTCCTTCAACACCGAGGCCCTGGGCCTCACGGCGGAGCAGTTGGACGAGCTCGAAAAGGTAAGCCTCTGGGACTACTGCGAGCGCCTCGGGCTGACCGCCGACGACGTGGTGTGGGAGGCTTACCACTGCCTGGGCACCCTTTTCACGACGATCAACAACCCGCACTACATCTCCGCCGGCGAGATCATCCGCTACACCAACGACATCATGATGCCGGTCATCACGTCCGGCAGGGAGCTCCACGTCGGGGGCTTCGCGGAGGGCGGCATACTCAACTGGTCCAAGGCGGTCGCGGGCGTGATCGAGGGGCTCGGAGGGACCATCGTCCTGGGAGCG
>JGIcombinedJ21911_10000272_pt1 | contig 15539 bp, 16 predicted proteins | sample BarGraNGADG00211_FD_21911 | JGI IMG/M metagenome (IMG submission 21911)
TGAGACTCACGCCTGAACATGATAAGGAATCATGGTCATTTTATAATTAAAGTCTCCTCATTATGCTCGGGAGTCAGTTTAATCCCTTTCTCAAAATTGTTTATCCTTATAATCGTTAAATTTGTCTGGTCACTGTACCACCCTACAAGAATCATATTTCTGACAGTTATGCTTTTTGGTTTTTTATCTGACCTGTAAAACAGATCCAGATTAATTTCATTATCAGTGAGATTTGCACTTAATAATTTCCCTATCAACAATTTGTTGTTTACATAAATAAAGACTTTTGAATTAAAGTATTGGTTAATCAGATCAGCAGGAAAGGGTTGCTTACCAAAAAATAATTTTAAATTTCTATCATCGTCAATTGTCTGTAGATCTTTCAGAAAATCATCGAATTCCATCCTGCAAGAAACTTTTAAAGAATCGGTACCTTGAACTAAGTCAATGGAAGTCATCGTAACATGACCCGGGTGTATGAGCATCCATAGTGAGATAGTTAAAGCTTTTAACATTTTTCTTCAGTTCTGACAATTAATTTTCAATACGTGCATTTATTTCCTGATGAATGTTACATAAGTAACCCGCCAAAGTTAATTTTATTTTAGAAAGTCGATTTTTTTAACAGATTGTTAATAAAAAATTAGAAAACAATTTCATTAACCCACCAACTTTACGTTTGGGGGTTCAAGTCCNTCCGGTTCACAAAACAACATCAATAAGACATTGTAATTCATATAATTGCAAGGTTATTCATTTTATTAAGGTAACAGAACTGCATCTATACTCACTCAGTAACTGGCTGGTCGATCAAATAGAAGGTTTTACTTCAAAACTTAATTTTCTCTTTACAAAATGATATAAATTTGTATCTTTGTTACATACGGATAATTAAACTCTAAGAAGAGAAAAATTGAAATTGTACATCAAAAATATGGTTAGCATCCGGTGTAAGATGGTTGTTAAGTATGAGCTTGAAAAACTGGGATTGCATTATACAACCGTTGAATTGGGTGAAGTTGAAGTGCCGGACGATGTCCCGAAAGATCTGTTGGACAATCTGAGTTCAGCTTTGAAACTGACCGGCCTTGAGCTGATGGAGGACAGCAAAAAAATCCTTGTTGAGAAAATAAAAACGATCATAATCGAACTTATTCATTACAGCGAGGAGCAAATCAAAATAAACCTTTCCGATTACCTGAGCGAAAAACTTAATCACAATTACACCTACCTTTCCAATCTTTTTTCCGAAGTTAAAGGGACAACAATTGAGCAGTTCTATCTCGCAAATAAAATAGAACGGGTAAAAGAACTCCTCGTTTACGATGAGCTCAATCTTACCGAAATTGCCTGGAAACTACACTACAGCAGCGTATCACATCTGTCAAACCAGTTTAAGAAAATGACCGGGCTTACTCCTTCTCATTTTAAAAATCTCAAAAACAAAAGACGGGCNGCACTTGGGANCCTGTAAGTGAATCAATTTATTTCTAAAACGATCTGACCATTCCTCATAAAGGGATTGGCTTTTGCATGTTATGATCAAAGCTTAATGCGTGAATGATGTAACTTATTCGGGGAATTATGTAATAGTTACCAAAACAGTGCGAACTAACTTTGTCAAGGTTAAAATTCAATACAAATTCGATACTATTAAAAGTGAAGATATTTTCTAAACATATTAATACAAATTAAAAAACTTTCAATCATGGGAAATTTACTTTATGTCGTAGCAGTAATTTTGATTATTGCCTGGGCAATCGGATTCATCGGCTACAGTGCCGGTGGCATAATACACATTCTTCTGGTCATAGCTGTCATAGCAATAATCCTGAGACTTATTCAGGGTAGAAGGGTATTATAAATCAATTAATAATTAACAATTAAATTTTTTTAACATGAAAAAACTTGCAATTTGCTTAATGATGACTTGCTTGTCATTGACATTAATTCCACTTCAGTTGAATGCAGTATCCAAATCAGAACCTACTGCTGTTCCTGCACCAAAACCGGCAGAATCTCCTGAGGTTAAAGCCTTAGAATTAAGATTAAATGAGATAAATGCGATGGATAAGTCTAAAATGAAATCGGCAGAAAAGAAAACACTTCGTAAAGAGGTAAAATCTATAAACCATAAAATGCGTGATATAAGTGGTGGTGTGTACCTTTCAGCTGGAGTAGTAATACTTATTCTCATTTTGCTTATAGTTTTATTATAATCAATTTAAAAAATAGACCATGAACACAGGAAAAATATTACTGGGCGTTTTAGCCGGTGTTGCTACCGGAGCTTTATTAGGGATATTATTTGCCCCCGACAAAGGTAAAAATACCCGAAAAAAAATCGTTAAAAAAAGCGAAGACTACACAGATTCCTTAAAGGAAAAATTCGATGATTTCATCGATAACATTTCAGAAAAACTGGATGAGGTAAAGGAAGAGGTCTCAGATATTACTGAACTGACCAAAACCAAAGTATCAGAAGTAAAAAAAGAGGCAAAAAAAGCAACCGGTTTATAATATTTGATTCCGGTTTAAAGTAACAGGCCTTTTAATAATTTATTAAATGGAAATAGAAACATTGAAGACTGACATTCTCCGCTCTAAGGATCACAGGTCATCAGATTGTACCTTGCTGGGATTTAACCTGCCCACATTAGTATCAACTATGAAACAAAGTTGCTCATGGGCAAAAGGGGAACTAAATGCGTTGATTCTGTTAAAAAGTCCCTTTAAACAGATCATTCTTACTGCAATGCATAAAGGAACAGAAATAGAGTCTTTTCAGTCAAATGATTCTATTACATTTCAGATAATCGAAGGCATCCTGAAATTTCATATACGGAAGAATACGATTACCCTTTATAAAGATCAGGTAATGACACTTGATGAAAACATAAAATACAGTCTGACAACCGAAGATGAAACAGTATTTCTGTTAACAATTTCAGACAGTGTCAAAAAAGCTTCAAGTAACTGATAATTTCGGTTGCCATACAACTTTATCAAGACTCAAGATATGGAAGAAAATACTAAGTTACTTGAATCGTTGCTGGAAAGAGCCACTGAATATGGGAAAACAAGCTTTGAATTAGTTAAGTTAAAAACAATTGACAAAACAGCAGATGTGGTGTCTTCTCTGGTNCCACACTCTGTTGTCTTTGTACTTATTGCTTCATTCATGCTTTTTTTAAACCTGGGATTAGCTTTATGGCTTGGTGATGTACTCGGCAAAACATTTTACGGTTTTCTTGTGGTGGCAGGATTTTATTTTCTAGCCGGTGTGGTCATTCATTTCTTAATGCATAATTGGATCAAAAGGCTAGTAGAGAATTACTTAATTAAACGCATGCTCAAATAAGAACAAATGCAAAACATAACATCTTCNGCGGATCTTAAAGATGCAATTAAATTGCTGGAAGTTGAGCAGGAAATGAAAGAACAGCTTCTAAAAGATCAGCTATATCTTACTTACGAAAGTTTAAAACCGTTAAACCTTCTGAAGAATACGCTGAAAGAGATATCCTCATCTCCTTATATGATTGATAACATTTCAGGCGGTGCTATGGGTTTGATCAGCGGGTTTCTTTCAAAAAAGATATTCGTAGGGTCATCCGGGAATCTGATCAGAAAACTAATTGGTTCCATTCTCCAGTTTGGAATAACAAATATTGTCGCTCAAAATTCGAATGNAATCACATCAGTTGGTCAGGCAATTTTTCATCATTTTTTTCGTAAAAACGAATTGAATTCAGAAAGCCGTGCCAGGTGAAGATTCAAAACTGCCATTTTACGCAAGAGTGACCATTTTCCTTGTAGGTCTGATTGCTTTAATGGCAATAATGTATATCGCAAAAAGCATCCTTATCCCGTTGGTTTTCGCGGTAGTTTTTTCTATAGTACTCCATCCTGTTGTAAATTTTATGGTGAGAATAAAAATAAACAGGATAGCAGCAATCGTAATTACCCTATTGCTAACTTTTTTAGTTTTTGCTGCATTTGGCGCTGTTTTATTTTCGCAGGCAAGCCATTTTGGTGAATCGTGGCCTATACTGGTCGAGAAATTTACAGCCTTAATTAACCAAAACATTGCAGACGGTGCGGAATATTTCAATAAAGACCCTCAGAAAATCCACGACTGGATTACAAAAATGCAAGGTGAATTAATTAACTCCAGCACTGCTGCAATCGGACAAACGCTCGTCGTTCTTGGAAATGGATTAGTAGTATTATTACTAATTCCATTTTACATCTTTATGATATTATTTTATCAACCACTCTTACTTGAGTTTATCAGAAGGCTGTCTAAATCAAATTACGAAAGTCATGTGAGGGTAATCGTTTCCCAGATTAAAACTGTTATTCAACAGTATCTTGTAGGACTGGTTATCGAAGCAGGAATGATGGCGGTAATGAATACCGCAGCTCTTTTGATACTGGGCATTGAATATGCTATCATTCTCGGCATCCTTGCAGCATTGCTGAATGTAATACCGTATATCGGTGGAATAGTTGCAGTTGCATTGCCTATGATGGTTGCCCTGGTTACCAAATCTTCACCCTGGTATGCTTTTTATGTACTTNTAGCTTATTATATCATCCAGCTGATTGACAATAATTATATAGTTCCCTATATTGTTGCCTCAAAAGTAAAAATAAACGCTTTATTCTCCGTAATAGTAGTACTTGCCGGAAATGCTTTATGGGGTGTGCCCGGAATGTTTCTTTCTATGCCTCTTCTCGCCATTGTAAAACTCATTTGTGATCACATAGAACCTTTAAAACCCTGGGGATTCCTTTTAGGTGACACTATGCCTCCAATATTAAAAATAAAAAGGGTTTTTAAAAAAATAAAACTGAATAAGGAACTTTAAATGAGTTTGCTTTAAAATTCTCTTTTCCGCTTTCATAGCATTCCTGAATTAGTCTTTGTTTCAATAAGTAACCAACTTTATGAACCAGGTGTGAATTATGTAACTATTAAAAATAATTGTGTAACAATTTGATGACTATTACCCATACTTTCCATCTTTTATAACGTGAAAAACTGATAAAAATGGTTCATTTATCTAGCTGTGATTGAGATTGTTATAACGGACAGTTACGGAGTAGTTTATGTCAATCCTTTTTATAGCAGCAGACTATTTGAAGCTCATTATCAACTATATGGTCAGCAATGGAAAGAACAAAGTTACATGAATCTCAATATGCCAGCAGTTTAATTGAAGCCAGTCTTGACCCATTAATTGCTTTCAATACTGAAGGCATAATCACTGATATGAATCAGGCAAAGGTTAATATAACCGGTATTGAACGTGAAAAACTTATTGGCACAAATTTCTTTGATTATTTCACGGAACCCCATAAAGCGCTTGAGGTTTACCAGGAAGTATTCGCAAAGGGATTTGTTACCGATTCTCCTCTTACATTTCGCCATAAAAATGGCAGGCTTACCGATGTATTATTCAATGGATCTGTTTATAAAGATGCAAGAGGAAAAGTGCTTGGTGCAGTAGTAGTGGCAAGAGATATCGCAGAGCAAAAATGGGCAACAGAATTAAGAGCTGCCAACAAAGAGCTTGCCTTTCAAAACGATGAAAAAGGAAAACGTGCAGCAGAATTAATACTTGCCAACAAAGAGCTTGTATTTCAAAACAAAGAGAAGGAAAAACGTGCGGCAGAGTTAATACTTGCTAACAAAGAACTAATCTTTCAAAACAAAGAAAAAGGGAAACGGGCAGCAGAGCTTATAATTGCTGACAAAGAACTTATATTTCAAAACGAAGAAAAAGAAAAACGGGCAGCGGAGCTAATAATTGCTGACAAAGAACTTGTCTATCAAAACCAAGAAAAAGAAAAACGCGCAGCTGAGTTAATAATTGCAGCCAAGGAACTTATATTTCAAAACGAAGAAAAAGNAAAACGGGAAATTGCAAATAAAGAACTTGAAAAATTCAGCTATTCATTAAAATTAGCTTCCCAATATTCTCTTAGCCTTATTGAAGCCAGTCTTGACCCATTAATTACTATAAACCCAAAAGGTAAGATCACGGACATGAATCAGGCAACCGTGAATATTACGGGGATAACCCGCGAAAAATTGACTGGTACTGACTTCTTTGATTATTTCACTGAACCGCAAAAGGCTCGTGAAGTTTATCAGGAAGTTTTTGCAAATGGTTCTGTTGCAGATTATCCTCTTACACTTCGCCATAAGGATGGCAAGCTTACCGATGTGTTATTCAATGGATCGGTTTACAAGGATGATAGAGGAAATGTACTTGGTGTAGTTGTTGTGGCCAGAGATATTACCGACCAAAAAAGAATTGCTACTGAATTGACAGAAGCGATTGTATTTGCCGAGATGGCAACGCAATTAGCTGAGGAGGCAAAAATTAAAGCCGAAAATGCCACGCTGATTGCAGAAAATGCAGTGAAGGCAAAACAACAGTTTTTGTCAAATATGAGCCATGAAATCCGCACTCCGATGAATGCGATTATTGGATTTACAAAGGTGTTATTGAAAACACATTTGTCAGCAAAACAAAAAGAATATCTGACATCCATAAAAATGAGCGGCGATGCTTTAATCGTGCTTATTAACGATATACTTGATCTGGCAAAAGTAGATGCTGGGAAAATGACTTTTGAACAAATACCTTTTAAAATGTCTTTATCCATAGCCGCTATGCTTCATCTGTTTGAGACAAAAATTCAGGAGAAGAATTTAATACTGGTCAAAGAATATGATAACAGGATTCCTGAGGTTTTGCTTGGCGATCCTGTTCGTTTGCACCAGATCATTTTAAATCTTGTAAGTAATGCTGTCAAGTTTACATCAAATGGGAAGATTTCAGTAAGTATTCAACTGCTGAGTGAAGATGATGAGAAAGTAACAATACAATTTTCCATTTCAGATACAGGAATCGGAATAGCAAAAGATAAAATAGATAAGATTTTTGACAACTTTCAGCAGGCTTCCAGCAATACTGCCAGGCTATATGGTGGAACAGGATTAGGCCTTGCCATTGTCAAACAATTGGTGGAACAGCAGAGTGGAAGCATTTCTGTAAAAAGTAAAATTGATGTGGGTTCTTCTTTTAGTTTTATTTTGCCTTTTCAGAAAACAAAAGCGGATGTCGAAATAGAACCTGAAATAGTTGAATTGGATCCTGAAATCACAAACATAAAAGTATTGGTTGTTGAAGATATTGCGCTCAACCAATTATTAATGAAAACACTTTTGGATGATTTCGGATTTGAATGCGATATTGCCACCAACGGGAAAATTGCCATTGAAAAGCTCCGGGTTAAAACTTACGATATTATTTTGATGGACCTGCAGATGCCTGTAATGAATGGGTTTGAAACTACAGAATATATCAGGTATACAATGAATTCTCTTATCCCCATCATTGCCTTAACAGCTGATGTGACTACAGTTGATTTAGCGAAATGCAAGACTGTTGGTATGAATGATTACATCGCAAAACCTGTTGACGATAGATTATTATATAGTAAAATAGTAGCGTTTGTTAAAAAAAACATGCTTTTAAATGAACATTCTGAAATTCTAAACGATGAAAACATAAAGTTAAAATGCACAAATATGGATTTTTTAAAGCGACATACAAAGTCCAACCAAATATTAATGATGGAGATGATTTCACTTTATCTGGAACAAACCCCGCCATTAATCAGAACGATGAAACAATGCTTATATACTAAGGACTGGAATTTATTATCCGCAACAATACATAAATTAATCCCCTCATTTTCAATCGTGGGAATAAGTACTGATTTCGAAAACATGGCAAAAAAAGCTCAGGAATATGCCGGTACACGGCAACAGACAGAAAAAATACCTGACCTGGTCACGCAGCTTGAAGATATTTGTAATCAGGCATGTATAGAATTGAGGGAAGAGTTTATCATTATTAAAAATACTTAGTGATGAATATTAAAAATAAAATAATGCTTTTTGTGGTAGACGACGATGCAATATATTTAAAATTATTAGAAATTGAATTTCTCCAATATCCCGATTTTATATTTGAAACATATGCGACAGGAGAAATTTGCATAGAGAATTTGTCACACGCGCCGGATCTGATCATCCTGGATTATCATCTTGATGGTGTTGATAAAAATGCAATGAATGGCTTACAAACCCTGGATAAAATAAAAGCAATCAATCCAGGTATCCCTGTAGTGATGTTATCTTCACAGGATAAAATTGAGGTGGCTATAAACTGTATGCATCATAAGGCATTTGATTATATAGTAAAGAGCGAAACCGCCTTTTTAAGATTACAGAAGGTTATTGCCACCATTTTTGATAAACAGAAATTAGAAAAATCATTAGAATGGTATATGGAGAGGATAATATCCCGTTTTAAATAATCATTTCGAAAGGGAAATTTTTGGTAAAGCTGAAAACTTGTCTAAAATCTGTAAGCTTTTCCATTCTGCAAGTTAATAAAATAGATGTTGGATAGCTTGTATGATTCCGTATTATCGTTGAACTTATATGTGTGAATAATGTAACTTTTTATTAAAGTTCTGTAACACTTCCGGAACTTATGTTGCTCATCTTTGCTAAGTGAACATACATTTTATTTAGAAAAATAATTATGAAAAACATGACTGAATTTAAGGGTAATTGGAACGAGATAAAAGGGAAACTGAAACAAAAATATTCCATGTTAACAGATAACGATTTATTGTTAGTGGATGGTAAAAAGGATGAGTTAATCGGAAGACTCCAGATAAAATTAGGTAAAACAAAAGAAGAGATTCACAAGCTTATTTCCGGTTTGTAGAAACTGTAACAAACAGAAGATCAGTCTGGAATCTGGTTTTATAGTTAAAGTGATTATTATTAAGACAAGTCAATTAAATTCAAAGAAATATCTATGAATTCAGAAAATAGGTTGCTGGTTTTTTTGGCTGTCTTAGTCAGTGGTGCCCTATTCTTTGCTTTGTTTGCCCGGATTAAGGTTTGGAATTCCCGCAAAAGATCATTAAGAAAGGTAGATGTTTTTGCTGAACCCCTTGAAGAAAAATTCAATGAAATTGTTGACAGTATTACTGTAAAATTTGATGAAGTAAAGGAAGCCGTTACCGGCTTTTTTGAACAAAAGAAGGTTAGATCAATTGAAATAAACAGAAACAAAAAAAGTGAATCCAACTAATAAATCTGTTGTAATTTAAAAACAATACCGGCAAGAAATATTCTCATGTTAAAGGTTAAAAAAGAAGGAATTTTATTATCAAAGACAGATTTTGAATTTGAAAATGAAAGTGTACTCAATCCTGCAACAATACAGGTAGGNCAAACCGTTCATCTTTTCTACAGGGCAGTGCGAAANGGAAATTTTTCAACTATTGGTTATTGCAGACTGGATGGTCCTCTGACAATTAGTGAAAGGTGGAACAAACCTNTTATGGTCCCTGAATTTGAATATGAAAAGCATGGCGTAGAAGATCCACGGATTGTAAAGATTGATGATCTCTATTATTTGACATATACCGCATATGATGGAACAAATGCGCGTGGAGCATTAGCTACCTCGAAAGATCTGATGCATTTTGAAAAACAGGGACTTATTGTTCCTCCCATCACCTTTGCACGATTTATATCTCTTGTAGAATTAGAAGGAGGTGTTAATGAAAGATATTACCACGATAATAAGTTTTATAACCCGCATGCTGATCCTGAAAAAAAAGTTATGCTCTGGGATAAAAATGTGGTTTTTTTCCCCCGGAGAATAAAGGGAAATCTGGTATTTCTTCACCGGATCAGGCCAGGCATTCAAATCGTTTCTGTAAAAAATATAAATGATCTCTCTTTAGAATTCTGGGAAAAATATTTTACAAAACTACAAGATTATATTGTTCTTGATCCTCTATTTGACCATGAGTCAAGCTATATTGGGAGTGGTTGTCCTCCGATTGAAACAGAACATGGCTGGTTGCTGATTTACCATGGAGCTGAAGAAACTGACNAAGGAATCGTATATTCTGCNTGTGCAGCTGCCTTACTCGATCTGGATAATCCTGAAAAAGTAATATCGCGGTTGCCCTATGCTTTATTTTCACCGGAATTTGAATGGGAGCTGAAAGGAGACGTTAATAACGTGGTTTTTCCAACAGGGACTGCCCTGTATGGCGATACTTTATTTATTTACTATGGTGCGGCTGATTCTCATGTTGCATGCGCATCGCTTAGTTTATCTGAATTATTGAAAGAATTATTAACACAGGTTGTGAAAAGATGAAAAATATATCAGGTTTAAAGCAAATTGGTGATCTTTTATATAATCAAAAAGAATTTGGCTTTGATAATTCCGTGTATTCTGCAAGGACTTCAATAATAAGTGATCAAAAATCCCTGGCTGATGAAACCAATGATCGTGCAGAAATATTGTTTATAACCTCATTCCCGCCTAGGGTATGCGGAATAGCTACCTATTCACAGGATTTGATAAAGGCGCTGAATAATAAATTCAGCAACACTTTGTTTATAAAAGTTTGTGCTCTCGAATCAGGTGATGAAAATTTTCAGTATACCAATGAGGTAAAATATGTTCTTAAGACTTCATTAGCTGACAAATACAGGAAACTGGCTTTGAAGATTAACAAAGACTATCAGATTAGAATTGTTCTGATCCAGCATGAGTTTGGCTTTTTTAACAAACAGGAAGAACCATTCCTTCAATTTTTAAACAGCCTTACAAAACCTGTTATTATTGTCTTCCATACGGTATTGCCTAATCCTGTTGAGAAATTGAAATCCAATATAAAAAGCATTGCCTCATCATGTGAATCAATCATTGTTATGACTCATGATTCGGCTAAGATATTAATTTACGATTATGATTTGCCAAAAAATAAGATATCAGTGATAGCCCATGGTACTCATCTGGTGCCACATTTAAACAGAGAATCTCTGAAAAAAAAATACGGAATCGATGGTCGGAAAGTTCTTACTACATTTGGTCTGCTAAGTTCGGGAAAGAGCATTGAAACAACATTAGAAGCGTTGNCTGCAATTATAAAAACCAATCCCGATGTAATATTTCTCATAATAGGAAAAACCCATCCTGAAGTTTTGAAAAAGGAAGGAGAACAATACCGGAACAGCCTTGAGGCAATGATAGTCAGTAAAAATTTAACACAACATGTAAAATTTATCAACAGCTATTTGCCTTTGCCGGATTTGCTTGAATATTTGCAGCTTACCGATATTTATTTGTTCACTACCAATGATCCCAACCAGGCTGTCAGCGGCACTTTTGCGTATGCGATGAGTTGTGGCTGCCCTATTATATCAACTCCTATTCCTCATGCAAAGGAATTGCTAACCGAGGATACAGGAATTATTTTTGATTTTCGCAATTCACAACAATTGGCTGATGGTGTTATCCGTTTACTGAACGATAATTCATTACGAAGCCATATCAGAGTAAATACTTTGCAGAAAATAGTCTCTACAGCCTGGGAAAATTCTGCCGTAGAACATACAATGTTGTTCGAAAAAATAGCCCATGATAGAATAACAATTCAATATAATCTCCCGGCTATTAATCTGAACCATATTAAACAAATGACAACCTACACAGGAATCATTCAATTTTCAAAAATAAATCAACCTGATCCCAGTTCCGGATATACCCTTGACGATAATGCCAGATCGATGGTAGCCATGTGTATGCATTTCCTTTTAACAGGCGATACCAAAAGTATATGGTACATAAATAAATATCTCAGTTTTATTAAACTTTGTCAGCAACCTTCCGGTGACTTTTTAAACTATTTAGATATCGATGACAAATTTACAGATCAAAACAAAACTTCAAACCTGGATGACGCAAATGGAAGGGCTATCTGGGCACTGGGTTATGTTATCTCGGAAAAGAAGTTACTTCCCGGAAAGACAAGTGCTGAGGCTATTACAATCTTTCAAAAAGCTATTCCCCGTGTTGAAGGGATATATTCCACCCGGGCAATGGCCTTTGCCATAAAAGGATTGTATTATTATCACAGTGTTATAAAATCGTCAGAAAACATAACCCTTGCAAAAACGCTGGCAAACAGATTGGTACAGATGTATAGACATGAATCCAATGAAAAATGGCAATGGTTTGAAGGTTATCTTACTTACGCAAACAGCATATTACCTGAAGCCATGCTATATGCCTGGTTGTTAACAGGAGAGACAATTTATAAAGAAATAGCCTTGTCATCACTTAATTTCCTGTTNTCTAAAATTTTTAATGAAAACGGGATAGAAGTAATTACCAATAAAAACTGGTTGCAAAGAGGTCAGACAGCAGNTCATTTTGGGGAACAACCCATTGACGTCGCTTATACNATTATGACATTGAGTAAATTTTATGATGTATTTGATGATGAAGACTACCTTATAAATATGGAAANTGCATTTAACTGGTTTTTAGGGAACAACCGTTTACATCAGATAATTTATAATCCATGTACCGGAGGCTGTTACGACGGATTGGAAGAGACTCACGTGAATCTCAACCAGGGTGCAGAATCTACAATAAGTTACCTGATGGCACGTCTGACAGTTGAAAAGTACAAGGAAACAGATAGAATATATGGTAATCGATACATGGTCCATTCTGAAAAGAAATCAATAACTAAAGAAGCTACACTTTCTCAGGTAAAGGAAAATTCATCGAACTTTACTTCATATTTTTTCGTTGCGGACACATCCGGAATAACCATGAAAAAATTTAAGTAATGTTATCGGAGCCATGAAAGTTACTGTCACCCGGAAGGATTGCAAATTTTCCCCTGATCCCAGCAGAGTAATTGCCCGATTCTTAAATTTCTCTGACGAAACAAGCCAAAATATTATTCGTGGAGTATTAGCGATGCCTGAAGGTGAAGTATTCAAAACACTTAGTCAGGTGCTGAGAGGTTATTCCAGACGTCACAGAAATATATCTTTAATATTTGAAACGCATTTTAATAAACTGGCTGGAGTGTTGAATGAATTAGGTATGAAAGCAGCAAAAGTCGATCAATCACGAAAAGCGCTTATTGGTTCCTATTTCACTATGGAATACTCAATTGAATCGGCAGCATTTTTTAATCCGTCAATTGTAGAGGACCCTGATCAATCGGAAACAGGAACGGATGAGAAAAGAGTTATAATTAGTTTCAGGGCAACCGGTGAAGGGCATATTTCGTCATTAGTATTTCGTTCAGCCGTCATTGATAAGAATAATAATCTGATTATTGAACCTGTAGGTAAAATGCTGGCAGAAGCTGACCGGATCAAAAGGCATATTTACCATAAAAAATCATTTATAAAGAAGCTGGATGAAATGCATAATTTCGACAACAAGCTCTCACCGCTCTTTGTATTGGAGAAACTGGGAGACAGATTTACTTATGGTGAATTGAAAAGGGCTGTGGCAGAAACAAGAAAAACACATCAACTTACGCCAAATAAAGAATTAATCATTAATCAAATGGTGTGGCTGGCTTTGTCGCATTATGAAATTGAATTCTCACTCGATTCGGCAATTTCTGAGAGAGTGATTTTCCCAATCTCCGATACTGAAAAAAATGGCATTGAAGATGCACGTTTTGTTAAGTTTATTCAGGAAAACGGCGAAGTTATTTATTATGCCACCCTTACTGCATATGATGGCATGTCTATTATGCCTAAGTTACTTTCAACCAGAGATTTCTATCATTTCAAAGGGTTACCAATTCATGGAGAACTGGCACAGAACAAAGGAATGGCACTGTTTCCCAGAATGATCAACGGGAAATATGCCATGCTTTGCAGAGTAGACGGGATAAATAATTATTTGGCCTTTTCAGATAATATCAATGTATGGCGCGAAGCCAAACTTATACAGAAACCAAAATATTCGTGGGAACTTGTTCAGATTGGAAATAGCGGCTCCCCTATCGAAACGGAAGAAGGCTGGCTTATTATAACACATGGAGTAGGTCCAATGAGGGAATACGTTTTAGGAGCATCTCTATATGAGCTTAATAATCCTGAAAATGAAATCGGCAGACTAAAGACACCTTTATTGTCTCCCAATAGTGAAGAAAGGGAAGGTTATGTACCGAATGTAGTTTACTCCTGCGGTTCAATCATCCATAACAGAACTCTTATTGTTCCATATGGCATGTCAGACACCGCATCTACTTACGCTACTGTTGATTTAAATGAACTCCTTTGTGAACTTAAAAACTCCGGATAGAGCCGAGAAACTGTTTTTTGGTTTGATTTTACAGAAGAAGCAATGATTCAGCTGGATATGGAAAATCCGGCATTTAGGATAATAAAAAATGCCAATAAATTTTTAAACCATTAATCGGATGTTTTATAAGGAAAAAATAAGATCCTTTTTTAAGATTGCCGGATCTGCTTCAAAACGATGGTGGGAGAAAGATCCCTTTATGCAAAGTGCTGTGATTGCTTACTATGCCATATTCAGCATCCCTGGTTTACTTGTTATGATAATTTCTGTTTCAAACNTTTTTTTNCAACGTGATGTAATCACAGGTAATCTGTATACACAGATATCCTCAATAATGGGTGTGGAGACAGCGAAACAGGTTAAAGATATGATTATCAGCATTAGCAATATTCATAAATCATTACTTGCAACTATCATTGGATTAGTTGTTGTACTTATCGGCGCAACAGGAGTATTTGTTGAATTGCAAAAGGCACTAAATATTATCTGGGAAGTAAAAGCCAAACCGCACAGAGCCATTTTCACGCTGGTCCGTACACGACTATTTTCATTCGGGCTGATTGTATCCGTTGGCTTTTTGTTATTAATCTCGCTCATTATCACCACTATTCTTGCAGCTCTAAGTAGTTGGGTGCTGCTTCACTGGCCAAACATTATACTCGTAATATTCTACGTACTCAAATCTGTTATTTCCTTTGTAGTGGTCATGTTCCTGTTTGCACTTATGTTTAAAATTTTACCTGATGCAAAAATTCAATGGAAACATTTGTGGCTGGGTTCAACTTTAACGGCTTTTCTTTTTATACTTGGAAAAGCTGTCATTGGATTTTATTTAAGTAAAACAAATCCCGGTTCTGCTTATGGTGCAGCCGGTTCAATTGTTTTAATTCTTCTGTGGGTGAGTTATTCTTCCATGATATTTTTCTATGGCGCCGAGATTACCCGTGCCACTGCCGATCATTTAACAGGAAAAGTTCCGCCAACAGAGGTTGCAATAAAAATTGCTGTATGAGTTAATGTATGACATAATCAGGCAGACAAATAAAAATATTATATGATTGCGTGAAATATGTAATTCTTTTCAAGAATTGTATAACAATTCTGAAGACGAAGATAATCACCTTTGTATAGTTTTGAATAAAAAATTCCAATTTAGAAAATGAAGATATTTTCGTTCAGGATGCTACAAAATAAACTATAAGTGAAGCTATAATGATTGTTTAATTAAAAAATTACCAATATGAAAGGATTTAAAAGCAATATTGAAAAAGATGCTCTGAAAAA
>JGIcombinedJ21911_10000274_pt1 | contig 15524 bp, 11 predicted proteins | sample BarGraNGADG00211_FD_21911 | JGI IMG/M metagenome (IMG submission 21911)
GCGCCCCGCGGCCGCCATCTGGCCCAGCAGATCCATCATGGCCAGCCGCTGGCGCGGGTCCATGCCGTTGAATGGCTCGTCCAGCAGCAGAACCTGCGGGTCATGCACGAGAGCGCCGGCTACCTTGGCCCGCTGGCGCATGCCCTTGGAGTACGTGCCTATCGGGCGGTCCATGGCGTCGTCGAGGCCAACACGGTGGATCGCGTCCCGGGAGGCAAGCTCGGCATTTGGCAGGCCCTGAAGTCGGGCGTTGAAGCGGACGTAATCCAGGCCGGTCAGGAACGGGTAAACCGCCTCACGCTCTGGCACCAGTCCGATCTGGCGGTAGACCGAAGGATCGCGGTGCGGGCTGCGCCCCAGGACCGTGACCGTTCCCGCCGACGGGGCCAGGAAGCCCGCCAGCATGTGGAGCAACGTCGTCTTGCCGGCTCCGTTGGGGCCGAGCAGTCCGGTGACGCCCGGGCCGAGGCTGAAGCTCACATCGTTGACCGCGACAACGTTGCCGTACCAGCGGGCGGCGTTTACGAGCTCGATGGCCGGCGCGGACGAACCCGAGGACGGAGCCACCGCGTTCTCGTCCGGAGCTGGATCTGGCGCGATCTGGGCGGTCATGCCTGAACCCTGCGGTACCGGAACAGGAGGATCCCAGCGAAGACGACGATGCTCGCCACGACCGCCACCACGTAGGCATCGCTGCCCAGCGTGGGTGGGTAGCCCTCGGAGCCCTGTGTCACGAGACCGACCCCGAAGAACCAGTCGGCGGCCGCGGCCAGTGCGGTGTTGGGAGCGAGCAGCACGAGCTTGTCCGCCCAGGTCCAATCGGCCTGCCTGCCGACCGAATAGATGACGACGGGCACGATCTCCATCAGCAGGAAGTAGGCGATCAGCCCAATCGCGGAATAGGCCCGCCTCGGCGAAAAGGCCGACAACGCGAGCGAGATCGAGGCCAGGCTCACGGCCGCGAGCGCGCACGCCGGAATGGCCGGTAAAGCCTTCGGCCACTCGTCGCCGATCGCCTGCAAGGTATCGGGCTTCATCAGAACGTCGCCGACGAAGAGGGCGATCATCGGAAGTGCCAGAACCATGAACAGGGCCGTGGCCAGCGCCGCGAGCCTGGCAAAGGCGTAGTCGAGCCGCCCCAGGGCGCGGGTGAAGTACAGCGGCAGCACGTTATAGCGCTGATCACGACAGACGAGCTCGGGAGCCTGCGCCACGCAGAACAAGACGATGAAGAAGCTGATCCTGGCGTAGTAGTTGTCGTAGGCGAAAAGGCCCGTGGCCCGGCCCTCCGCGACGCTCTGGGAAATCACCGACGAGAAAGCGATCTGGATGAGCGATGGGAACGCATAGAGCCCGAGCAGGATGAAGGGCGCAGCCTTCGCCGTCATAGGCCGCCCGAAGCCCCAAACGCCCCGCATGCTCTCGACGTAGAGCGACCAAGCTGCGTACCAGCGCCCGTGGCGCTTGCCCTCGTAGTGGCGGTAGCCGAGGTCGTAGATGTTCCCGGCCGGAACAACGGCCCGGTTTGGGGCAGTCATTGCGCGCTCCCGGCTACCGGCGCCGCATCCCGGAACAGGTCTTCGAGGCGGCGCCGCTCCTGTTCTATTCGAATGAGCGGCAACTCGAGATCCGCGACGGTGTCGCGCACGGCGTCGTACAGAGCCTCGTCCTCCAGAGCCACGAGAACGCAACTCTCCTCCGCTCGCGTCTTGAAGCCGCGCGCGGCCAGGGCGGCGGCGAGTCGATCGGCGCCTTCCTCGACCTCGACCGCGAGGACCGGCGTGCGGGCGGTGAAGGTGGTTATCGGCGCCGCCCTCAACAGCCGGCCGGCATCCACGGCCAGCAGGTAACTGCATACCTGCTCGATTTCCCCCAGGAGGTGCGAAGCGACCACGACCGCGATCCCGAAGTCGTTGCCGGTGCGCTTGATGAGGTCGAGCATCTCGTCGCGGCCGACGGGATCCAGGCCGTTGGTCGGCTCGTCGAGCAGGAGCAGCTTCGGATCGTGGACGAGCGCCTGCGCCAGCTTGACGCGTTGCTTCATGCCCGTGGAGTAGCCGCCGATCTGCCGGTATCGCTCCTCGTACAGGCCCACATGGCGAAGGACTTCGGCCGTCCTTTCGCGCGCGGCGGAGCGCGGCAGGCCCGAAATTCGCGCCATGTGCGAGACGAACTCGGTGGCACCGACATCGGGCGGAAGGCAATCGTGCTCCGGCATGTACCCGACCACTCGACGGATGCTCGCTCCCTCCCGGAGGACGTCCATGCCGAGAACGGAGGCCGTGCCGCTTGTTGGCGCGATCACACCGAGCAGGATCTTGATCAGAGTGCTTTTGCCGGCTCCGTTGGCTCCGACCAGACCGATGATGCCCGGCTCCACACGGAGATCGAGCATATCGAGTGCCTTGACCTGGCCATAGTGCTTGCTGAGGCCGGTCGTTTCGATCAGCGACATTGGAACTCCTGAACCCCTTCGCGTCGCCGAATGATAGCGTCCCCCTGCGGTGCGGATTGCCCGACCCGCAACGGTGGCTTGTAGCCCGTTCTACGATGGCAGGTAGGCGCTGTAGCCTCGATGGGGGCGAACCCAAGTTCAAGGCGCTGCTTCGCTTACCGACATCTAGCTTGTGGAAGTCTTGACCAGCACCACTCTCGATCGGGCGCGCCAGATCGTCCAGCACGCCCACGCTACAAGCCCATCGGCCAGCCTGCTTCGTCTGGAGCAACAGCTCCGACAAGGCGACTCGAACGCCCGCCAGCTCGCCAAGCTGATCGACGGTTCGCCGGCCCTGGCGGCGCGGGTGCTGCGCATGGCCAACTCGGCCTTCTACGCGCCCGCAGAACCAGTGACGACACTCTCGCGAGCCGTCGCTCTTCTCGGCGACACCGTCTTGCGGCAGCTGGTGCTGACATCGCTCATCGTGTCTCGTCGGGCCGGCAACCGCAGCTCGCGCGAAGCGCTTGCCGCGGCCCGCCTGACCGGCGACGCCGTCCGGTCCGCCCTCGTCTCGAAGATGCTGGCCCAGATGTCGCGGTCGATGGATCCGGATACGGCTTTTGCCGCCGGGCTCCTCCACGACCTCGGCCATGTCTATCTGCTCGACGACGTCGGCGAGCGATACGCCGGCTACCTCCTCGATCCACACGCCCACGACGCCCAAAACGCCGCCGGGCAGCTCGAAATTGAGATCGAGCTATCCGGGACGACCCACCAGGATGTCGGCGCGGTCTTCTCGTACGAATGGAATCTCCCGCCCGTGATTGCCCGCGTTCTGTGGGACCATCACACGCCCAGCCCCGGCTCGCTCGGCGCCCTCATCGCCACGGCCGACGTCCTCGTCCGCGAACTGAGCTACCCGACCGTCGTTGACTCGGCCGATCGGCAGCTCGAAGGCGACGCGGCGCTCATGGCTTTCGGTATCGCACGCGAGCACTGGGAAGAGAGAACTGCCACGGTCCGAGCGCAATTCCAGGAGCTCCTCTCGATCTTCGACGTTCAGGCCGCCTGACCGTCCCGGCGTACCGCTGGCCCAACCCGAGTCGCCAGCCGAGTCCACGGGAGCCGAGCGCCTCCAGGCCTGTCCCCGAACGGCCCCCAACGGTGCGAGCCGGCAGATGAGATCAGCGGGTCTGCCGCCCTCGACGGTCGAACCCGTGGACCAGCAGCCAGTAACCGAGGAGGATCGCGAACGCCACCGCCAGGGCTCCCTGCACGGGCTTCTCGGACGCGATCGCACTCACCGAGTCCACCAGCGTCGAGGTCGAGGGCGGCTTGCTCGAGGAGATCTCCGCCGCGAGGTGCCCCGTCGCCGTCGCGCCGACGTTCGGCTCGTTTCCGGTGGCCAGGGAGGAGCCGGCCGGTACCGCCGCCATTGCGACCGGGGCGCGGTCCGCGGATAGCTCGAGCGTCCGCTGCAGCGTGCCCGCGGCGCCGAACGTAGACGTTGCAAGATGGCCGATCTTTAGCCCGCGCATGTAACTCAAAGTCGATTCAGTCGCACTCCAAATGTCTCCTGGTCACGACTGACTCTCGAATCCCGGGTCGGTATTTTAATTGCATATCCGAGCGCGGCTGCGATCGCGCTCTTTCGCCTCCGGCACCGACTCGAACCTCTCCGGCCCAACGTCCGAACAACCCACCTTCCGGAACGAACCCGCCTCGGCTGCAGTTGCGGGCGGGTTCGTTCCGTCATGTTCCCGCATTCATCTCGCAACCCGCCCGCAACTCTCCATCTAGCACAAGACAACCAAAGCGCAGCGCAATCGATGCTTGCCGGTCACTGATTCCAGGCCCGCCGTGGCCGATCCTTTCAGGAGGCACGGCAGCCACCAGTCATCGATTGATCGGGCGAAACAAGCCACGCTGTGCCCGAACAGGAGGACACGATGGCCGCTTCGCCAGGGACGGAAATGAAGAGGACCCTGACGATGACCGGGCTGACGATCAACGCCATGGCGCTGATCGCCCCGGGCGCGTTTCTCTGGACGACGTTCCAGGCTCAGGTCGTTCAGCAGAACGGCGGCGCGACTACCGCGTTCGACATGCTCCCGGGCCTGCTGTTCGTCCTCGTGCTCGCGTTCCTAACCGCCTACTCGTATGCCGAGCTTTCCAACATCTACCCCGAGGCCGGCGCCGGATCGTCGTACTACTTCGCCGAGGCCGCGTTTCTAGAGAAGGAAGAGGCGGTCCACTACAAGTTCGCACGCCTCGCGAAATTCATCGTGGGCTGGGTCTCACACCTCTACTACTGGATCTATCCCGGGATCATGGTCGCCTTCACGGCGACGCTCCTCGTCTACATCCTGGGCCTGTTCGGAGTAACGCTCAGCTCGCCGATGGAGATCGTGGCAGCCTTCATCTTCTCGGGCCTCGTCGGCTTGATCGCCTACCGGGGCATCTCTGGCTCCACGATGACGGCAATCGTCATCAACGCTATCCAGCTCACCGCGCTCGTGGCGTTTGCCGCGCTGGCGATCATCTTCCGACTCGGCCACCCCGACCTTGCCTACGCTCACGCGAACGCGGTCGACGTGGTGCTGCCGCACAACTTCACCAACGTCCTGTTCCAGGGCACGATCGCGATCCTCCTCCTGGTCGGGTTCGAGTCCGTTACTGCGTTGGGCGCCGAAGCGATCAACCCCAAGCGCGACGTGCGCCGCGCGGTCCTCCTGTCCCTGGCCATCCAGGGTGCTGTCGCCTACGTCGTCGAGTACTTCGCCGCCAACTTCGTGGTCAACAGCTCCGTAACCGCCACCACGACCGCCGGCGCGACGGTCAACGGTTACGGCGCGGCTGCAGCCTCCGGAGCCCCGATCGGCGACATAGTCAGGTTCATCGGAGACCAGATGCTGGGCGGCACGGGCGTGGCTCTCGCACTCATCCTGGCGGCCAGTGTCCTCATCGCCCTGATCGGCACGACGCTCGCCTGCCTCAACACCGGCGTCCGGATCACCTACGTGATGGGCCGCGACAAGGAGGTCCCAGGGCTCCTGGGCATGCTCCACTTCCGCCATGCGACCCCGCACTACGGCGTGATCGCGCTGACGATTGTTTCCGCAATCCTCGGCGGGTACGCGGTTCTTTCGGCCGACAACCTGCTCCAGATCACGCTCGCGTCGAACACGGGCACGTTCCTCGTGTATGGCATGACGAACGGTCTCGTTCTGGTGGCCTTCGGCGGGCGCCACAGGCGCAACATCCTCAAACACGTCATCGTGCCGGTTGCCGGCCTCGTCGCCAACATCGGGATGCTCGCGGCAGTGGTGTTCATGAGCATCTCATCCGGCGGGCCGACCCAGACCGACACCCTCATCGCACTTGGGATCGTGGGAGTCTGGATAGTGATTGGCGCGATCTGGCTCTTCGCCAACTCCGCCGCGACCAAGAAGAGCCTCCTGGTCACGCCGCAAACCGTGAGCCCGGAGCGCTGAGGACGGAGCCAACCTAGATAGCCACCCACACGCGCCGCCAATTGGATCGAGACCGCGCCGCGACAGGCTCCCATCGGCGCGGTCTCTTCCGGCCCCAAGTTTCGAGCAGGGACCATGCCTCGCACTACGTCGGTTCCGTCACCTGACAAATGCAAGTCATGACGACCGTTCTCGCCGTCGAGTACGCGGGCCTGTCCGCGATCGGCCATGTGCGAGACCACAATGAAGACCGCCTCGGCTGGGTGACCCTAGATGGGGAACCGTCCTACGTCACGCCGGCCGAGGAGGTCACCATCGCGCCATCCGTGGCGACATCGGAACAGGGCCTGGTCTTCGCGGTGGCTGACGGACTGGGCGGCTACGGCGGCGGCGAAGTCGCATCCGGCATGGCTGTCGAGGCCTGCCTCGACATGACCAGGCAGGGCTTGATCGGCGGCGGCCGCGCCAGTGGCGCCCTTCGTTCGGCGTTCAATCGCGCGAATCAGGCCATCCTCAACGCCGCCATCGAGGGCCGAGGCGGACGCAAGATGCAATCCACTCTTAGCGCGCTGGTGATAACTCCAGGCGAGGCACACCTGGGCCACGTCGGCGACAGCCGCGTCTACCGCCGCCACGACGGCGATGTGGAGTTGCTCACGACGGACCACAGCCAGGTCATGGAGCTGCTGCGACTCCACATCATCACTCCGGAGCAAGCCATCGACCATCCCGCTCGTTACGCCCTGACGCGCTCCGTCGGCGGTGACATCACCGTGCGCGTGGACATCCGAACGGAGCGACTCGAGTCGGGCGACTCGTTCCTGCTGTGCTCCGACGGACTGTGGAGCAACGTTACGGCGAGCGAGATCACCGAGGCGCTGGGCCGGGATCCCGCGTTCGCCTGCGAACGGCTGGTTAAGCTCGCCCTGGAGCGCGGCGGCGACGATAATGCGACCGCCATGGCCATCCGCGTCCACGAGGCGGGACGGCGGCCCGAAGCGCCACAAGGATGGCGGAGGTTGTTCTCGTGACACCGACGGAACTCCAGCCGGGCGCAAAGCTCGACCAGTTCCAGATTGTCCGGGCCATCGGTCAAGGGGCGTACAGCGAGGTGTTCCTGGCCGAAGACGAGACCGGCCGGCAGGTGGTGCTCAAGTGCCCGCACGAATCGATCATGGGCGACGTCTCGACCTTCGATCGCTTCCGGCGCGAGCTCGAGATCTCCCGCCACCTGAACCACCCCGGCATTCAGCATTCGATCGAGTTCAAGGCCGATCGAAGCCGTCCCTACATGGTCATGGAATACGTCGACGGCGAGACGCTGCGAGCGTTCCTCCATCGCCAGAAGAAGCTGACTGTCGACCAGGCGGTCGACTTTGGGGAGCAGCTGGCTTCGGCGATGGCCTATGCGCACTCGCAGGGGGTCTTCCACCGCGACTTGAAGCCCGAGAACGTGCTGGTCACCCCTGTCGGGCATCTGGTTGTGACCGACTTTGGCGTGGCTCTCATGGCCGGCGCCCGGCGGCTGACCTGGCGCTGGTTCTCGACCGCGCTCGGGACGCCCGACTACATGTCGCCCGAACAAATCCAGGGCAAGCGCGGCGACGCGCGCTCCGACGTCTACGCCATCGGAGTCATGCTCTTCGAGATGCTCGCCGGCCGCGTGCCATGGGAAGGCGACAACGCGCTCGCGGTCATGAGCCAGCACATCAATGCGGCGGTCCCGCCGCTGCACCAATTCAACCCGCAGGTGCCTCCCCCGATTGAAGGCACCGTGCGCAAATGCCTGCGCCGGGCTCCTGACGAGCGCTATGAGGACGCCGAGTCGCTGCTGTCGGACCTGCAGCACTGGCGCGACCTACCCTTGATGCAGTTCATTTTCGAGGACGAGCCCGCCGCAGCCACACCGGGATCGTCCGACCTGAAGCTGGTGATCCTGATCTTCGGCATAAGCGCCGGCTTTCTGGCCGCCAGCATCTTTTTCGTCCTCGTGGCCTATATCCTTACCCATGCCCACCCCTAGCCGCGCAAACGCGCCACAACCGCGCGGGAGGAACGAGATGCCCAAGAAGACAGTCCCAACGCCGCCCGGGGCATCGCCGAGCGATTGGCGCGCCCGCCAGCAAGCCGGCGGATCGGACGCCCCGAACGCGCCCGCCGGCTTTCCCGAGGCCGACCGCCGGGCCATCGAGCACATCCTGGCCTGCGTCAAGGACGCCAAGATCCAGCAGATAGAGTTGCAGTTCTCCGACGTCACCGGCGCCGTCAAGACGGTAGCGGTGCCGGCCAGGCGTCTGGCCCACGTCCTCACCGCCGGGGAGTGGTTCGACGGATCGGCGATCGAAGGCTTCGCCCGGGAAGTGGAGTCGGACATGTACCTCCGGCCCGACCCCACCACGTTCTCGGTCATCGAGCCGGCCGGCGTCCCGTGCGCCAGGCTCATCTGCGAGGTCGTCACTCCCAGCGGCGAGCCCTATCCGGGCGACGCCCGCTCGGTGTTGCGCTCGCTCCTGGCCCAGGCCGAATCGGCGGGGCTCGGCTATCTCGTCGCCCCGGAAGTCGAGTTCTTCCTGTTCCCGGCAGGCGACGGTATCGGGCCGCTGGCCGACGATCCGAGCAGCTATTTCGAGCGAAGCCGCGGACGTTCGCGCCAGGTCGAGCTCGAGATCGTGGCCGCTCTCGAGACGCTTGGGATCAGGATCGAATCCAGTCACCATGAAGTGGCGAGTGGCCAGTTCGAGCTCGACTTGCCGCTTCTGCCGGCGCTCGTGGCGGCCGACACGTTCACCACGCTCAAGCCGGCGGTCAAGGAGCTGGCCCGCGAGCGGGGCATGCAGGCCACGTTCATGCCCAAGCCGCTCGTCGACGCCGCGGGCTCGGGCATGCACACGCACCAGGTCCTCGTGGACAGGAGCGGCCGCAGCGTATTCGACGACCCGAACGACTCGTACGGGCTGTCCGCGATCGCGAAGGCTTTTGCCGCGGGGCAGCTCGAGCACGCCCCGGGTATGTGCGCCCTCGTCGCGCCGGTGGTCAACTCCTACAAGCGCCTTGTCCCCGGCTACGAGGCGCCCGTCGCGGGCAGCTGGGGCCGCCACAGCCGGGGCGCGCTGATCCGAGTGCCGGCCCAGGTCCGCCTCGAAAACCCGCCGGCCGACGTATTCGAGACCCGGCTGGAGTTGCGCCTGCCCGACCCGAGCTGCAATCCGTACCTCGCCTACACAGCCATGCTAGCCGCCGGCCTCGACGGCCTGGATCGCGGCTGCGAGCTTGGGCCGCCGCTCGAGGAGATCGAGCACGGCTTCGGCGGCAGCGCTCACGGTGTGACCAAGCCGTTGCCGGCGTCGCTCGGCGAAGCGCTGGAAGCGCTGGAAGACGACGACGTGCTGACGTCGGCGCTCGGGAGCGAGTTGATGGAACTCTTCCGCTCGGCGAAGGGGCTGGAGTGGGAGGCATATCGCCGGCAAGTCACGGGCTGGGAGCGGGACACTTACTTCCAGCGCTGCTAACGGGTTTGGCGGCGCGGCGGCGCGTCGGCGCGTTGGCGGCGCGTTGGCGGGGCCGGCGCGGCGGCGTGCGGCGTACCGTTTCGAAACCTGAGGCGCCTCTCACGATCCGCGGCCTGGAGGTAACCTTGCGGCGGGGTAAGCGGCGGCCTGGCAGGCCGATACGGAGGTGGCGGTGCGCGTCTCGATCGGGATCGATCTGGGATCTTCTCGGGTCAAGCTGCTTGCGCTCGATGAGGACGGGAACGCCCTCGGCGTGACGCTGGCCTCGTACGCCACGGAGTCCCGCGCCCCCGGGTACGCGGAGCAGAATCCAGACCGCTGGTGGGACGCGTTGCGGCTGGCCATGTCCGAGCTCCTTTCCCGTCCCGCCCTGCGCGGCGCCGACATCGCCGGCCTCGGATTGACGGGCCAGATGCACGGCGCCGTCTTCCTCGACGAGTCGGGCGCGCCTGTTCGGCCGGCGCTCATGTGGTCCGACGGCCGGGCGGAAGCCGAGACTTCCGAGATCGAAGAGCGCATCCCGCGCGCAGAGCTGGTCGCCAGGACCGGCAACCGATCGAACGTCAGCTTCACCGCGCCCAAGATCATGTGGGTCGCGCGCCACGAAGCGGCCGCATTTGCTCGCACGAGATGGATCGTCCAGCCCAAGGACGCGTTGCGTTTCCGCCTCACCGGCGAGGTCGCCGGGGACGTCTCCGACGCGTCGGCGACGCTCCTGTTCGACCTCAAGGCCCGATCCTGGTCGGACGAGATCTGCACCCGGCTCGGCATCGACCCCAACCTCCTGCCTCCGCTGTCCGAGTCCGAGGCGCGGGCCGGATCGCTTCGGGAGGATGCCGCCCGAGCTCTGGGCCTTCCGGTCGGGATTTCCGTCTCGGTGGGAGGAGCCGACGCTCCGGCGGCGGCGCTCGGTCTCGGCCTGGCCCGCGAGGCGAATACCAACGGCCAGGTGCTCGTCTCGCTCGGAACGGGCGGACAGGTTCTGGCGCCGACGGCTGAGCCCCGGATCGACCCCGAGGGACGTGTCCACGGCCTGTGCCACGTCGTCCCCGGGGAGTGGTGCGTTATGGCGGCGATCCTGTCCGCGGCCGCGGCGCTCGACTGGACAGTTCGCCTGCTCACGCCCGAAGACCCCAACGGGTACCGCCAGCTTCTCGCCGCCGCGGCCCGGGTTCCGGCGGGCAGCGACGGGCTTCTGTTCCTGCCTTACCTGCGCGGCGAAAGAACCCCGCACTTCGATCCCGCGGCCCGCGGCGCTTTCGTAGGCCTGCGCATGAACCACGGTCCGGCCGAGGTGACTCGCGCGGTGCTGGAGGGAGTGGCGTTCGCCCTCTCCGAGGGGCTCGACCTGATGCGCGGGGTGGGCGTGGACGCGAAGAGCGGCGTGGTCGCGGGTGGCGGCGTGAATAGGCTCTGGCAGCAGATCATCGCCGACGTTCTCGACATGCCGATGACGCTCGGAGCCACGGAACATGCTTCGGCTCGGGGCGCGGCACTTCTCGGCGCGGTCGCGGCTGACCTGATCCCCTCGTCGGCCGAGGTGACGCAGCCACTCCCCGCCGACACGCGCGTGATGGAGCCGATTCCGGCCAACGTCCGGCTCTACTCGGAGCTCGCGGGCTCCTACCGCGAGCTGTACGGCCGCTTGCCGAAGATCTAGACCGCTGTGCCCGGAATCGGGAGTGCCTGGGCCACCCGGTGGAGCCTCGGGCCACCCGGCGGAGCCTGGGCCACCCGGCGGTGCCTCGGGCCACCACTTCTAGGGGAAATCCCTAATCGGCGGCCTGCCCGCGTCCGACTGCTTCGACATGGACCCAGTAGCCGCCGTCACTTCGAACTCGCTTGTCAGCGCGGAAGCGATCGAGGCCGCACAGGCGAACGCGATCGCCGGCGGCGCGACTGCGCAGACGCAGGCTCAGAAGCTCGGCATGCCGCCTGTCGGGCTGGCTGCCGCGGCAGTCGCCAACACCATCAACGCCCAACTCGTTTCGAGCCAGTGGGGCATCGATCCGGGTGCGGTCTCCGGCGTCTACGGGGGTGCGGCCGCCTCTGGCGGGCTCTTCTCCGGCGACACACTGCTGGCGCTTCTCCAGACACTCCCCGCAGCCAACGCCGAACAAGCCCTGGCGCTGCTCGGTATCGAGACGCCGTCGCCGTCCTCGAGCGGCGCCGCGACGGCGGCCAAGCCAACCGCGAACGCCAACGCGGCGAGCGCCGACGCCGCCGCTGCGGCGCAGTCGGCCGGCGGCTCGGACGTGGGCACGACCGTCGATCCGCTGTGGGGCGTCCGGGCCTGATCCGCATCTGACGCCACTCGCCGATCTGTGGCACGCTCCTGACTTCAGAAATGTCGTGTCCGCGGAGATCCGTGGCCCAGAATCCGGCACCGAAACCGTCATACCGAGCCTTGCTCGCCCTGCCGTCACTGGGCCGAGTTCTGTTCGGCATGCAAGTCGCCAGGATCGCCCAATCGATGGTGGGCATCGTGGTGATCCTCTTCGCGCTGCAGCGCTACAACTCCCCCCAGCTGGCCGGCCTGGTCGCGTTCGCCAGCATCGCGCCGGGCATGGTCATCAGCCCCATCGCGGGCGCCTTGCTCGATCGCCACGGCCGCATCCGCCTCATCATCCTGGACTACGCCGTGGCCGCCGTGGCGCTGCTGCTGGTCGCCGGGCTGTCGCTTGCCGGCAGCTTGCCGGCGGCGCTGCTGGTGGCCATCACCGCTCTGGCGTCCCTCACCGGTCCGCTGAGCAGCAGCGGACTTCGAAGCCTCTTTCCGCTGCTCGTCCCCGAACCGCTTTGGGAGCGCGTGAACGCGGTCGATTCCAACGGCTGGGTCCTCGCCACGGTCGTAGGCGCGCCGTTCGGGGCGGTGGCGGCGCAACTCCTCGGCTTCGAGACGGCGCTGGCCATGATCGCGGCTGGTTACGTGCTCGCGGCGGTCGTCATCTTCGGCGCGCCCGACCCGCGCACGGAAGTCGCCTCGACCGGCTCCCTGTTGCTCGATTCGTGGCAGGGGCTCGTCTACACCTGGCACAACCGCACGTTGCGTTCGCTGGCCGTTTCGCTGTCTGTGATGAACCTGTCGGGCGGAGTCATCCAGATAGTCGTGCCACTGATCATCCTCCGGCAGCTCGGCATGGGCCAGGACATGGTTGGCTACATGTTCGGGCTGAGCGGTGCTTTCGGCGTGCTCTCGGCCTTCGTCTCGGGCAGGATCCGGACGGAGGGCCGCGAGCGCGGCATGATCCTCTTCTCGGCGACGGCATTCGTGGGTACGACGTTGATCCTCCTGTGGCCCGCCGGCTTGCTGCCGATCGCGCTCTGCATGGCGTTCTCGGGTCTGTTCAACGGACCGATCGACATAGCGATGTTCACCCTGCGCCAGCGCAAGACCGACCAGGCCTGGATGGGCCGCGCCTTCACCGTGTCGATGAACCTGAACTTCTCTGGCTTCCCGATCGGTGCAGCTCTCGCGGGCGTGGTCGTGGGCTTCTCGATCGAGGCGGCGATCGTCTTCGGCGTCCTGGCCAACGCATTCGCGGTTCTGCTCGCCTACTGGCTGATCCCCCGCGGCGACGAGTAGTCCGCCCGCGCTCCACGCCGCTGGGCATCGCCACCCGGCCCATCGGCGTTTCTGTCCGGAAACATAGGCATTTCTCGCCAATGGGCCTGCTTTGCCGCGGAGTTGCCCAGCTGGTGGGCACACACGACAGGAACCTCGTCACGGAGAGCGCCGGCACTTCGGTTTCACCCACACCCTGGGCAGAATCGACGCTCCAGTCCCTCGGGGGGTCGCTTCTGATACCGAATCCGGGCGGAAGCAACGTTGGCGACGGTCCACGGACGAGTGGATGTCGAATCTGCCCACCTGGTGGGAATTCGGGCGCGAACGCTGCCCAGAATGTCGGATTTGATCGTGTCGTGGGCAGTCTCGACACGAGCCGCCAGTCGGGTGCCGGTTCCGAGCCGCCCCTCCCGAGCCGCCAGTCGGGTGCCGGTTCCGAGCCGCCCCTCCTGTGCCGCCGGTCGGGTGCCGGTCCCGAGCCGCCCCTCCTGTGCCGCCGGTAGGGTGCCGGTTCCGAGCCGCCCCTCCTGTGCCGCCGGTCCCTGCCGTTGCTCTCACGGTGCCGGGTCTTCCAAGCCGCGCGCCCAAACACGAGCAGAGGCCGGGCACGAAGCCCGGCCTCTGAGTTACGCGGCGCGAGGTCGTTACGCGACGGCGGGGTCCGTCGTGACGCCGGACTCTTCCGAGACGCCCCGCCGGCGGCGGACCATCTGCTTGAGGTCGTCCACCAGGGAGTAGACGACCGGCACGACGATCAAGGTCAGGAACGTGGAGGTGAAGAGGCCGCCGATCACGACCGTGGCCAGCTCGGAGGCGATGATCTCACCCTGGGACAGGCCAAGGCCGAGCGGCACGAGCGCGAGGATTGTCGCGATCGCGGTCATCAGGATCGGCCGGACGCGAGTCCGCCCACCCTGCATCAACGCCTCGTACATCGGCAGCCCTCGCCGCCGGTGTTGCTCGACGAGATCGAGCAGCACGATCGCGTTCGTTACGACAATGCCGATCAGCATCAGGAAGCCGATGAGGGCGCTGATCCCGATGGCGCGCTGGGTGATGAACAGAGCCGGGAAGGCGCCGATCGTGGCCAGCGGCAAGCTGAACATGATAACCAGCGGGTCCACGAGCGAGTCGAAGACCACGACCATCACCAGGTAGACGAGCAGGATGGCCACCGCCATCGAGAGGAACAGGTCGCCGAAGGCCGAGTTCATCTGCTCGGTCACGCCCGACAGGGTCACCGTCACGCCCGGCAGCTTGCCGGCGGCGGTGAGCTGGTCGATCGCTTTCTGGACCTCGGTGGAGACGCCGCCGGTGTCCTTACTCGTAGTGTCGGCTGTGACTGTGGCGGCCGGCGACGAATCGACCCGCGTGACGCGCGCTTGGGTCTGCACCTGGGCGACGGTCGCGATCGAGCCGAGCGGCACTTTTGTCTGGCCGACCGGAAGGGCCTTGAGCCCGTCGAGCGAGTTGAGGCCGTCGACCTTGACCTGGATGTAGACCTCGGACGGTCCGGTTTGCAGGTTGACCGGACCCGCGTCGGTGCCGACCAGGGCGTTGTGGATCTCGGACATCACCTGGGCGGTAGTGGTGCCGGCCATGATGGCCTTGTTCGGGTCGACGTTGACCTGGATCTCGTCGGTCTTGGTCGCGAGGTCGCTCTTGACGTTGATGAGATCGGGCAGAGTCTTGAGCGAACTTATGACCGCGCCGGTGGCGGCCGCCACGTCCTCGGACTTGGCGCCGCTGACGACAACGCTGATCCCGGAGCTGCCGGTCATGCTCTGCTGCGAGACTTCGATCGACCAGCCGTCCGTCTGAACCGCGGCGAGGTCGTTGCTGAGCGTCTTCTGTTCCGCATCGAGGTCCACGCTGTTATCGAGTCGAGCGAGGATCGTCGCGGAATTTGGCGCCGCGCCGGTGAAGGCCGCCGCCAGGCTGGACATGCCGGTGTCGCCTTCGCCGGGGACCGTGGTCTGGATGAGATTGACTTCGCTGTGCTTCTGCAGGACTGCCTCGACCTGGCGCGCGGTATCGAGAACCCGTGCGGACGGCGTGCCGGACGGCGGCGCCACGGCGATGGTGAGGTACTTCTCCGAGCCGGCGTTGAGGAACTGCGTGGGGATGTGCGGGGCGAGCAGCATGGCGCCGAGGACGAGCGCGCCGGCGATGCCGATCACGCCCCAGCGTGAACCGCGGCTTCGGAGCGCCGCCTTCAGAAGAGGCGTGTAGATGCGCTGGACGAGCGTGTCATGGTGCTGCGGGCCTTCGCCAGGATCGAGCTTGATGCGGTCGATGAACAGGCTTGCCATCACCGGAACGACGGTCAGGGCGCACAGCAGCGAGGCCAGCAGTGCGAACGTAACGGTCAGGGCGAACGGCAGGAAGAACTGGCTGACGATGCCGCCCACGAAGCCGAGCGGCAGGAAGACCGCTACGGTCGTCAGCGTGGAGCTTGTGATCGCGCTGGCAACTTCGCGCGTGCCGGAGATGACCGCCTCGCGCATCGGGTCGCCGCGGCCGCGGTGCCGGTAGAT
>JGIcombinedJ21911_10000279_pt1 | contig 15426 bp, 15 predicted proteins | sample BarGraNGADG00211_FD_21911 | JGI IMG/M metagenome (IMG submission 21911)
CGAGTAGGGATCTGGTGATGGGTAAGATCTGGTGGGGACCGCGCCACTGCGTCGAAGCGACTTCCCGGACCTGAAGCTGATCTGCCCCAACGGATGCAGTTCGGGTCGCATATTCGACGACCAGACCATGCTGAGAACGATGCAAGACCACACTCGCCACCGTCAAAGGCGAAATTGGTTCATCACAGTGGTCCTGATCATCGCCCTGATAGTCATCATTTGGGCGGGAGCGACTGTGGTGAACCAGGGAGATACACCGACGAGGTTCGCCAAGCAATTTACGGGCCGCGATGTGTACTCACCTGACGTGCATCCCAACCCAGTAGGTAGCGGTTACATCATGTGGTACGCCGGTTGGCAAAGCCAGCAGACCCTCGACTCCGGTCAGTTCGACACCATCTATCGGCGGACTGCTCCTACCTCCGACGGTCCATGGTCGTCTCCGACCACCGTTCTCGTCGCCTCGCAGGTTGCCCCCCAAGTAACCGAAGTCAACGACCCGTCGGTCAGCATCATCGCCGCCGGCAGCTCACTCCGGTACGCCATGTTCTTCACCACCCTGGTGTGTCATCCCGATGCCCCGGGATGTGCAACGACACAACAGCAGGCCGCCAGCTCACAAGTGTGGTCCGCCACCTCCGACAACGGGGTGAGTTGGGGCTCCTTCAAGAGAATGGCGGTCTCCGATCCCGGACAGAAGGGCGTGTCCGGTCCGTCGGCTGTGCTCCAACCATCCGGGCCCCAACAATGGTTGGTGTTCTTCGGTACCGGTTGTCTGATCGGTATGGCCAGTGTGAGTGCGGGCCGTGATGTTCTGGGTTCGTCAATCGCTTACCGGGGAACCGGCAACCGCTGTATGTCCAATCCCGTGGTGTTCAAGTCAGGAACCACCTGGCACATGTTGTTCAATGTGCTCGAGCCCACCTCGGCGGATGCGGTTCGGTTCGACGTATGGAAAACGAGCTCTGCGTCATTGACCAACTGGCTTCTCGCTTCGGCGTCGCCGATCGTGGTCGTCAATGGTGGGCGTGAATGTGGAGTCTTGACCCCGGACGTGGTGCCACATGGCTCGACCCACGCCGATCTGTATGTCGGCCTGGTCGCCCCCGGTTCGTCCGGGGCCTGTGATGACCTGACCCAGTCAACCGCCATCGTCCGGATGGAACTACCGGCGTCAATGCTGTGAGGTGGATGCGGTGATGGTCAACGCAGCCGAAGGCCGACCCGGCACGGGGAAGGCGACGGCGCACCCACTGAGCCACTGATTGGGCCCGGTGAAAAAATGTTGCCGGGTGGACAGTTGTTGGAGAGGGTCAAGCTCGGGCCAACTCGGACCCATGCCTGCGCTTCGGTCCCTGACCTGCCGATTCGATAGGTCAGCACGGTGTGCCCCGCTCCCATTGCCACTGCCGTAGTCGGCATTCTCGGGTTGCTGGGTGCTGTCCTCGCCCTCGTCGCGCTGTGGACCTTGAGAGCGCGGGGGCGGGCGGCCGTAGCGGGGTCGCATTCGGCTGGCTGCGGGGCGTCCGTCGTGCGGTGCGAGCCGAGTCGTCAGACGAGCGTGAGCAGGTAGCCGACGCAGGCCACCTGGAGCCATGCTGTGGCCGACGCCTCCGTGCCCTCGAAGCTGCGTGCGAGGCGACCCGAACGACCGAGTTGGGCGAAGGCGTCCTCGACCTTCCACAGCGGCTGGATGGGCTCGAAGGTGCCCTTCTTGCGGCCCTCCTTGTGCATCACCTTGACCTCGACGCCGTGGTCGCGGGCGACAGCCTCGGTCATGACGGTGAAGCCCCGGTCGCACAGGATGGTCTTGACCTTCGGCAGACGGGGTAGAAGAGGAGTTCACGGCCAGCCCGCACGTCGTGCCTGTGCGCGCCGATGACGGACGCAGCGACTGGCAGGCCGAGNTAGTCGATGGCGATGGTGCGCTTGGCGCCGTTGAGCCTGGCCATCCCGTTCGGTTCGTGGAACGACCGGCCGCCCCGGGCTNCCTTCACGACCTGGCAGTCCACCATGAGCATCGACGGGTCCTCGGTCCGGTGGTAGCGGCGGTAGCGGATGTGGCGGCGCAGTACGTCCATCGCCTGCTCCCACCTCGTGACCCGATGCTCTCCACCCAAGAGTCCCCGCAACAGCCGTACCATTGCCGGGTGAGAGCGGTCCGAATGGGGTGAAGAACTTCTGTGGCGACAGCCAGAGGTCAACGCAAGCCGAAACCAGCAACGGGCGACCGTTCGCGCCTGACCGCGTACCGCTCAAGACGGAACCCCACCACTACTCCCGAACCGATGGGACGGAAACGACCGCCAAAGGCTGCGGCTGGGTCCCGCCTCACCTTCATCATCCAAGAGCACCACGCTCGCGCCCTCCATTGGGATTTCCGCCTGGAACACGAGGGGGTTCTTGTGTCATGGGCGCTGCCCAAGGGTCTCCCTGTAGACCCCACGGCAAATCATCTTGCTGTCCACACTGAGGATCACCCCCTGGAATACGGCGGCTTTCAAGGCGACATACCGGCGGGTGAGTACGGCGGCGGTCACGTCAGCATTTGGGACTCCGGTGACTACAACCTTGAAAAGTGGACCGACACTGAGATCAAAGTCGTCCTCCATGGGACGGTGGCGAAGGGTCGCTACGTGCTCTTCCCGACGCATGGCAAGAACTGGATGATCCATCGCATGGACCCAGCACCCAAGGACTTCGAACCGCTTCCCCGACGCATCCGACCCATGCTCGCCATAGCCGGATCGTTGCCCACCGATGACGACGGTTGGGCCTACGAAATCAAGTGGGACGGCATACGGGCCATGCTCTATGTCGAAGGCGGCAGAGTCCGGGCACTCAGCCGGAACGACAAGGATCTCACGCCGACATTCCCCGAGTTGCGTGAGATTGGGGAGCTCTTAGGGGCGCGTCCTGCCATCCTTGATGGTGAGATTGTGGCCCTTGGCCCGGACGGTCGGCCGAACTTCGGTCAGCTCCAACATCGCCTCCATCTATCGAGCAACGCGGAGATCACCCGACGGGCTCGGGAGTCGCCGGTGAGCTATGTCATCTTCGACGTCCTCCACCTCGACGGGCAGTCGTTGCTCGACTTTCCCTACGACGAACGTCGCGCACGCCTTGAGTCCCTGAACCTTGCCGGACCTTCCTTTGCAACCGCTGATTCGTTTCGCGATGTTCGTGGCGCAGACATCCTTGCTGCTGTACGAAAAGGAGGTCTCGAAGGAGTCGTGGCCAAACGACGAGATTCCCTCTACTCCCCCGGCCTGCGCCAAGGTGATTGGCGGAAGGTCAAGAACTTCAAAACGCAAGAGGTTGTCATCGGTGGATGGAACGACGGCAAAGGTGAACGCTCCGGGAGCCTGGGAGCGCTCCTCCTCGGGGTTCCCGACGCAGAGGGGCTGCGGTACGTCGGCAAGGTCGGGACCGGCTTCAATGAANCGGCACGTCGGGAACTCCTCCAGAAACTCCGCCCGCTCGCAGTAAAGAAAAGCCCTTTCTCCTCTCGACTCANCCCCGCNGAGAACGCCCNGGCACACTTCGTTCGCCCGACCATCGTGGGCGAGGTCCGATATGCCGAATGGACTGCGGACGACCACCTTCGCCACCCCTCGTGGCGCGGTATCCGCTTGGACAAGGACGCAGGGGAGGAAGTCCGTGAGCCCTGAGCGCGTCGAGACCGAAGTTGAGGGACGACGCCTCACCCTGTCCAACCTCAGCAAAGTGCTCTATCCGGCGAACGGCTTCACCAAAGGAGCTGTTCTCGATTACTACGCCCGCATCGCGCCGGTGATGCTGCCCCACATCGAGGACCGCCCCATGACCCTCCGCCGTTTTCCGAACGGCGTCGATGGGCAGTCGTTTTTCGAAAAGCATGTGCCGGCACATGCCCCCAGTTGGGTCCGCACTGTCAGGGTTCCGACCAGCGGCTCTGCCAGCTCCTCGGAGGCGGTCGACTACGCGGTGGTCGGCACTATGGCGACGCTCATGTGGGCGGCAAACCTGGCGGCACTCGAGTTCCATGTGCCCCTCTGGCACATCGGACGCCGTCGCTCGCTTCCTGCACGACCGGACCACCTCGTATTCGACCTCGATCCGGGGCCAGGCACCTCGATCGTGGAGTGCTGTCGGATTGCCTCGTGGATCTTCGATCGCCTTGCCGAAGACACTCGCCCGCCAGTGGCGAAGACGAGCGGGTCCAAGGGTCTCCAGGTGTACATTCCGCTTTCCAGTCGTACCGACTGGACCACGGCACGAGGACGAGCATTGGAGCTCGCCCGAGCACTGGAGAACGACCACCCTGACGCCGTGGTCACGAACATGCGAAAAGACCTTCGACGGGGGCGGGTGCTCATCGATTGGAGCCAGAATCACCCGGCAAAGACGACTGTCGCCGCCTATTCCCTCCGGGCCCGGCCGGAACCAACGGCTTCGACGCCGGTGAGCTGGGACGAGGTACGAGCGTGCGAGCGAAGTGAAGATCCGAACCAGTTACGCTTCACAGCAGGTGAGGTTCTCGACCGCGTCGAGCGTCGTGGCGACCTGTTTTCGTCCCTGGTCACGTCCACATCACGACGCTGACTCAGACTCCGACCGCGACCTACTGCGACTGCGGGCAACAGCCCTCACCGGCTACGAAGCCTTGCGTCGGGGCGTAGCTCGCTGAGCCGGGGACTTTTTCTGACTGGATGCCTTGGTCGGCGATGCCTTCCGACTGGATGCCTTGGTTGGCGACGACTTCGACGGCTCGATGGGTGGCACCCACCTGAACCAGCCCATTGTCGGCATGGCGTCCACCCCGGACGGCAACGGGTACTGGCTGGTGGCCAGCGACGGCGGCATCTTCGATTCGGTGACGCGGTCTTCGATGGGAGCGCCGGCGGGCTTCCGCACGCCCCGATCATCGGTGTGGCCGCGACAGCCGATGGAGGGTATCGACTGGCCAACCAGGATGGCGGGGTGTACTCCTTCTGATTGCAGCGTTCTCACCGGGACGCCAGGTTGCCGGATCTCTGCGCCTTCCGCCTCGGGGGCCTACTGACGAGTGAACCGGGGCGGGTACGCTCTGGGCGATGGAAGCCGGTGCACAGAACAGTGGACCCGACGGGGAGCAACCACTGCATCGGGCCCTCGGACTCACCGACGGTGAGCGCGACGAGGTGGAGACCCTGCTCGGTCGTCCTCCCAACCATTTGGAGCTGGCCCTCTTCGCGGTGATGTGGAGCGAGCACTGCTCCTACAAATCATCCCGGGTCCACTTGAAGCGCCTCCCGACCGACGCCCCGTATGTATTGGTCGGACCGGGCGAGAATGCCGGGGTCATCGACGCCGGTGACGGCATCGCGGTGGCCATCCGTATCGAAAGCCACAATCATCCCTCCGCCATCGAGCCGTACCAGGGGGCAGCCACCGGTGTGGGCGGCATTCTGCGGGATATCTTCACCATGGGGGCGCGGCCCATTGCGGTGATGGACCCTCTGTTCTTCGGCGACCCGGCCGAAGCCCGGCAGCGCTGGCTGATCGAGGGAGTGGTGGCCGGAATCTCGGGCTACGGGAACTCGGTGGGCGTGCCCACGGTGGGCGGCGAACTCACCTTCGATCCCCGTTACGCCCAGAACCCTCTGGTCAACGTGCTGTGTATGGGCGTCCTCCCCGTTGAGCGGCTGGTGTTGGGCCAGGCCTCGGGGGTCGGCAATCTGGCCGTGCTGCTCGGCTCATCCACCGGTCGGGACGGCATCGGTGGTGTCAGCGTGCTGGCGTCGGCCGGCTTCGGAGGTGAGGACGACGGGGCGTCGGAATCCAAACGACCCAACGTCCAGGTGGGCGACCCNTACGAAGAGAAGCGACTGATCGAAGCATGCCTGGAGCTCCTCGACGCCAAGTTGGTGGTGGGCATCCAAGACCTGGGTGGTGCCGGGTTGGTGTGTGCCACCAGTGAGACCGCGGCGCGGGGCGGGGTCGGCATGGATGTCGACGTCTCTGCCGTTCCCCGACGTGAGGACGGCATGGTGGCCTACGAGGTCATGACCTCGGAGAGCCAGGAACGCATGTTGGCCATCGTCACCCCTCAAGACCTGCCCCGGGTGCAAGAGGTATGCGAGCGCTGGGAAGTCCGGGCGTCCGTGGTGGGTCGGGTCACCGACGCCCCGGACGGCGTCCCCGGTCGGCTGCGCATCCTCGACGGGTTCGATGGCGAGGTGCTGGGCGACGTGCCGGCGGTGGCACTGAGCGAAGACGCCCCGCTCTACCATCGGCCCTTGGCCCGGCCGTCCGATCAGGACGCCCGTCTGGCCGATGATCCCGGTGCGCTGGCTGCACCGGCCGACTGCGGACCCGATGTACTGGCGCTCCTCACCGACCCGGCGTGGGTCTACCGCCAGTACGACCACCAGTTGTTCCTCAACACGGTGGAGGCCCCGGGCGGGGACGCGGCGGTGTTGAAACTGGCGGCTCCCGGGCTCCCCCCTTCCGAGCGCGGTCTGGCCCTGTCCACCGACTCCAACCCGCGTTGGTGCTCCCTCGATCCCCGCCAGGGGACCGCGGCCACGGTGGCCGAGGCGGCGCTCAACGTGGCCTGCTCGGGGGCCCGGCCCATGGCCGTGGTCAACTGCCTCAACTTCGGCAATCCTGAGCACCCAGAAGTGATGTGGCAGCTGTCCGAAGCCGTCGACGGCATGTCCGAGGCGTGCCTGGGCCTGGGTCTGCCCGTCATCGGGGGCAATGTGAGCCTCTATAACGAGAGCACCGGCATCGATATCGATCCCACCGTGGTGATCGGGGTGCTGGGGCTCATCGAACGGTTGGCGGTCCGCCCCCCGGGGGTCACCCTCGTCCCCGACGCCACGTTGGTGCTGCTCGACGGAGGACCCGGATTGTCCTCGAATCACCCCACTCCTCCTTCGCTCGGCGGATCTCGATGGGCCAAGGAGATCCGTGGCCACCGGAACGGAACCCTGCCGCCGCTCGATCTGGCCGGTCACGCCCGGCTGCTGTCGTTGGTCACCGCCCTGGTCGGCGAAGGCGTGGGTGGCGGACCGGCGTTGGTGGCCGGCATCCACGACGTGTCGGGCGGAGGCCTCGGGGTGGCACTGGCCGAGTTGTCGGTCCGGTCAGGGATCGGCCTTTCGGTGGCGGGAATTGCCGACCACCATGAGCTGTTCACCGAATCCCCCTCGCGGGTGTTGGTGTGTACCACCCAGGTCACCGAGTTGGCGTCACGGGCAGCCGATGCCGGCGTGCGGTTCAGGGTGCTCGGGACGACAGTGGGAGACCGCATCACTGTCGAAGGACTGGTCGATGTGAGCGTGGACGAAGCCACCACGGCCTGGCGCGACCGCCTGCCGGCGTTGCTCGACGAGTTCGCCCCTGCCGCTTCCAACTGAGCTCGGCGGCTGAGCCGCACGGGGGCGGTTGAGCCCCCAGAACAGGATGTCCAGGAGGTTCCCGGGGCGATTTGGTCCGCCAGGCCCCGATGGCCGGGATTGGACTTGGGTGATGACCTCACCGAGCGGAACTGAGAGCGAGGACCTCGATGGCGTGGCAGGTCCCCGGACATGGGACAATCTTTGAGCTTCTACTGGGCTACACGGCGAAGGAAAGATGAGCGAAATCCAAGACACCGGCCAAGGGTCAACTCAGTGCCCGGCCTGCGGCGCGGCGGGCGTTCCCGTCGGGCGTTTTTGTTCGCGATGCGGAGCCGAGATGGCGGCTTCCTCCGGAGCCGGCACTCTCCCACCAAGCGTGCCTGTTGGTGCAGTCTTCGGAACGACACATGCCGACACTCCCCCAAGCGGCGTAGGGAGGGTGAACCAGTCGTTGGGAGACCCCGCCCAACAAACGGCTGAGACCCTGATCATCCATCCGGTACCGAAACGTCCGCAGAGGATCGGCTTGATCCTGGCGATCGCCGGAGCAGTGATGGTCGTCACCGCAGCAGCCGTCGGGGCCGCCTTCCTTCTCGCCAGCAGCAGCAGCAGCAGTAGCAGCGCCAGCAGCAGCAGCAGCAGCACCAGCAGCAGCACATACCGGACCGCCCACCCAGCAAAGGCCGGGGCCGGTAGTGGATCGTCGTCGGCGGCCTCGGCCATCGACTCCGTTCTCCGACAAAGCGGCAATGCCAGAAGGACAGTCGTCGCCGCTACCCAATCGGTCAGCAACTGCACGGCGGGCCCCGCGTCAGCACTATCGGCGATGCAGGGTGCAATTTCCTCGCGAGAATCGGCGCTCCAACGGTTGAGCTCAATCGCCCCAACTGACCTCCCGGACGGAGCGACGTTGGTCAGCGACGTCAACTCGGCTCTAAAGGCNTCGGACCAGGCCGACCAAGATTTCGTCCGGTGGATGCACGACATCGAGGGCAGCTCCTGTCCGTACGTATCCTCGTCCGACTCGAACTACCAGGGGGCGACATCTGCCTCGGCCCAAGCCGACGGCGCAAAACAGGCGCTCTTGTCGCTCTGGAACCCGGTCGCGGCGCAGTTCGGCTTGACTCAGTACACGGCGGGACAGATCTAAACTTTGTCAGGACCTCAACACACCTCCAGGCCCTCTCGGTCACGGGGCTGGTTGAGAATCAGCGTCGCCCTGCTGCTGGTAACAGGTGTTGCCGTCGGGCTTCTGGTTACAAGATCTGGCCGTACGAACGCCGAGATCGCTTCCAAGAAGGATCCCGCCCTGGTTCAGTCAAGGCCCACCACTACCCCGGCTGGCACACCCGGCTCGGGTTCGATTGCTCCGAGCGGGAGCTCCAACAGCACCAGTGGGCTTCTGGCGGGGAAGGTCGTCGTGATCGACCCAGGACATAACGGCGGCAATTTTGCGGACCCTGCGTTTATCAACAGCCCGATCTGGAACGGGCGGGGAGCGGAATCGTGTGACACGACTGGCACGGAAACCGATGGCGGCTACACCGAAGCCCAGCTCAACTTCAACGTTGCCCGGTACCTCGCCGCTGCCCTTGGGGCGGAGGGCGCCCAGGTGGTCTTGACGCGGACCACCAACAATGGCGTCGGGCCGTGCGTAACGCAACGGGCCGACATCGGCAACGCCGCCCAGGCGAATGCAGCCATCAGCATTCATGCTGACGGCGGACCGGCTTCCGGACGGGGTTTCGCGATTCTCGAGCCCGTCGCAGACGGACCCAACGCCTCGGTTATCACACCGTCTCAATCACTTGGAACCGACGTTCGCTCGGCATTCCTTGCGCAGAACGTCGAACCAGTCAGCGATTATGCCGGAGTTGACGGAATCCAACCGCGCGATGACCTCGCCGGACTCAACCTGACAACGGTGCCGAAGGTCCTCGTCGAATGTGCCAACATGCGTAACGCCAGCGACGCCGCTCTTGTCGTCACCGCCTCCTGGCAACAGAGCGTCGCCCAGGCGCTTGCCACAGCCATTACCCAGTTTCTGACGGCGGCTTGAACATTCCGAAGCGCTCTGCCATGAGGTCCTTCGTTTGGCTTCCGCCTTCTGGCCTACACCTCCGTGCTTCTTCGGTAAACCGGCTCTTCGGATCTGAGCGGGGCGTGAAGGCGCTATCTGCAGCAAGCGCCCCTCTCGGCCGACGAGGACGATCGGATCATGCACGGGAAGTTGTTCATCCGGGCATGCTCCCAGTGCTGCGCAGAAAGCACTGAGATGGCAGATGAATCATACGTGTAGGTGCGATTACACGGGTGCCGCAACTGGCGCGAGAGCGGCTGACGCTTCCCGCCGCACCGGCGAAAAGGCGCGCTCCAAGTCGGATTCCTGAGTCAGGCAGCCGGGCGGCGCGCCTCGAGGTCGATCAGCACCTGGTCGGGCACCTTCAGATCACCCCGGCCGGTGCCCACGGTCAGATCAGGCTTGATGGTGCCGTGATGATCGGAGCCGCCGGTGGCGACCAGGTCGAACCGGCGAGCCAGATTGGAGAGATCTTGGCGTTGACGAGGGGAGTAGCGACCGTAGATTGCCTCGATCCCCCCGAAGCCGGCCGCGGCCAGTTCGCCGACCAACGCGGCCAGGTCCGCACCCTCGAGTTCGAGACTGTAGGGGTGGGCCAACACAGCCACGCCCCCCGAGGCAGTAGCCAAACGGGCCACATCGAGGGCCTCCAAGCGGGACTTGGGTACAAAGCCAGGTCGACCATTGGCCAAAAACCGATCAAAGGCGTCTTGGATGGAGTCGGCAGCACCTGCTTTCACCAGCACGGAGGCGAAGTGGGGACGCCCGATACCCTCCTCGCCACCAGCCTCGGCCACCACCTCTGCGTAGGTGATGGGAAGGCCCATCGAGGCGAGTTTGTCGGCCAGGCGGATGTTGCGGTGGTGCCGGTCGATCCGCAAGTGGGTAAGTTCCGCCGACAGGGGGCCATCGTCGTCTTCCACGAAGTAGACCAATACGTGCATCCCACCTTTGCCCACCGACCGGCACGAGACCTCGCACCCCGGGATCAGGGTCACATCGAGCTCGGCGGCACGTTTGCGGGCGGCAACCAGGCCGACCAATGAATCGTGATCAGTGAGCGCCACCGCGCTGCAACCGGCCTCGGCGGCCAGCTCGGGGATACGTTCGGGCGGGTCGCTTCCGTCGGAGACGGTGGAGTGGGTGTGAAGGTCGATCATTGGTCTCGAGGCTACCAATGCTGGTTCCGACCTCCGACCCGGAATAGCCGGTCGGTCACCGGTTGGTCACCGTTCCGTCACACTCCACTAGTCTGGCGGTGAGCGGTTTGTTCGCCTGGCGGATGGATCGCGACGAGCGACGAGCCCGACGACCCCCGGTGAATACGGTGACCAACCGATGATGGAGGCCAAGGAAGCGTGCGGAGTCTTCGGGGTCTACGCCCCGGGGCGCCCAGTCGCACACCTAACTTTTGACGGTCTGTTCGCCTTGCAGCACCGCGGTCAAGAGGCGGCCGGCATGGCCGTGAGTGACGGCGAAGCCATCACGGTGATGAAAGACATGGGCCTGGTCACCACCGTCTTCGACGAGCGAAAGCTTTCGGGGCTCCGGGGAGACATAGCCATTGGCCACACCCGGTACTCCACCGCCGGCAAGAGTGACTGGATGAACGCCCAACCGGTGTTCAGGGGCGTGGGTCGGGCCGGGTTCGCCCTCGGCCATAACGGCAATCTCACCAACACCGACGCATTGGCCGAAAGGGCCGGCATGCTTCCGGGCCTGGTGGACTCCGACAGCGACCTGGTGGCTGAGCTGTTGGGTCAGGTCTTTCCCCCCGACGCCCCGGAGCGGTCGCGTGCGGAACTGGCCGAAGACCTCGAGACCGCTCTTACCGCCGTACTTCCTTCTGTAGAAGGTGCATTCTCCTTTGTGCTGCTCGACGCCGAGCGGTTGATAGGGGTCCGCGATCCCAACGGGTTTCGCCCCCTCTGCCTCGGCTGGCTCGAGGCCACCGACGAGTTCGTGGAGGGCTGGGTACTGGCCTCGGAGTCACCGGCCCTCGACGTCATCGGCGCTACCTTCATCCGCGAACTCGAGCCGGGTGAAATGGTCATCATCGACGGGAAGGAGGTCCGCTCGGAGCGGCCCTTCCCCATCGAGCGGCTCAACCCCAAGCTCTGCATCTTCGAGTTCGTCTATTTCGCCCGGCCGGACACCATCCTCTACGGCAACGAGGTCCACGGTGCCCGACGGCGTATGGGTCAACTGTTGGCCGCACAGAAACCGGTGGATGCCGATCTGGTGATGGGCGTCCCCGACTCTGGCGTCCCGGCCGCAGAGGGCTACGCGCTGGGATCGGGCATCCCCTACGGGCAGGGCCTGGTGAAGAACCGGTACATCGGCCGCACCTTCATTGCGCCGACCCAGTTGGAGCGGGCCGACGGTGTCCGCCGCAAGCTCAATCCGCTCCGCGACAACATCGCCGGGAAGCGCCTGATTGTGGTGGACGACTCCATCGTGCGGGGGACCACCACCCGGGCCATGGTGATCATGTTGCGCGAGGCGGGAGCCCGGGAAGTCCACCTCCGGATCTCTTCGCCGCCGTTCCAGTGGCCCTGCTTCTACGGCATCGACACTCCCGACAAAAGTGAGTTGTTGGCGTCGATCAAGACCCTCGACGAGATCGTGGAGTTCCTCAATGTGGACTCGCTCGAGTACCTCACCATCGAGAACCTGAAGACCGCCATCGATGCCCCGGGTGCCGGCTTCTGCGATGCCTGCCTCACCGGTATCTATCCGGTGCCGGTCCCAGTGCCCGTCGAACTGAGCGTACGTAGTCCGCTCGGCGCCGTCGCCACCGGGACCCCGGCGTGACAGATCCAACACCTGTGCCGGCNACTTACGCCGGAGCCGGCGTGGATATCGATGCCGGGGAAGAGGCTGTCGACCGGATCCGCCCGTTGGTGGCCACCACCCTGCGGCCCGAGGTGCTCGGGGGACTGGGTGACTTCGGCGGCCTGTTCGCGGTGGATACCGAGAAGTACAGCCNGCCGGTGCTGGTCGCCTGCACCGACGGGGTCGGCACCAAGGCACTGATCGCCCAGGCCTGCGGTCGCTACGACACCATCGGTATCGACCTGGTGGCCATGTGCGTCGACGACCTGGTATGCCAGGGAGCCGAGCCGCTGTTCTTTTTGGACTACATCTCCACTGGAGTCGTCGATCCCACCCAGATGACCGAGCTGGTGGCCGGTGTGGCAGACGGTTGCCGCCAAGTGGGGGCGGCACTGCTGGGCGGCGAGATGGCGGAGCACGCCGGGGTCATGAAGCCGGGCGAGTTCGACCTGGTCGGCTTCGCGGTCGGAGTGGTCGAGCGCGAAAAGATCTTGGGATCGGGTCGGGTGCGGGACGGCGACATTTTGATCGGCCTCCCGTCGCCGGGACTCCGCTCCAACGGCTACACCCTGGCCCGCCACGTGCTGTTGGAGCGAGCCGGCCTGGCCCTCGACGCCCCGGCGTGGCAGGGGGCGACCACCTCAGTGGCCGATGAGCTGCTCCTTCCCTCGGTGCTCTATACCCCGGCTGTTCTGTCGGCCATCGCCNNCGCCGACGCCGACGTTCACGCCGTGGCCCACATCACCGGCGGGGGGATCCCCGGGAACCTGCCCCGAGCGCTTCCGGACGGCCTGCGGGCGGTGGTGGAACGCGGCACCTGGAAAGTTCCACAGATCTTCGCCGAGGTGCAGCGGCTGGGCAATGTGGAAGACGAGGAGATGCTCCGGGTGTTCAACCTGGGCCTCGGCATGGTGGTCATGGTCTCCGCCGACGGTATCGACGTCGCGCTCGAAGCGCTGCGCGGGGGTGGCCTCGACCCGGTAGTCGTCGGTCGGGTGGAGCCGGGGCCCCGGGGTGTGGATCTGGTCGGTCCCGAGCTGTGGGGATCCGGGGACGCCCCATGAGTGCGACCCTGGCGGAGTCCCGATGAGTGCGACCCTTCCGGCGACCCAGTTCGAGGCGCTCCGCGACCATCTGCTGGCCCACTCGGTGAAACGCGGGGATTTCGTATTGAAGTCCGGCCGACGCAGCAGCTGGTTCATCGATTCCAAACAGACGGTGTGCCGACCCGAGGCCATGGTGTTGGTAGCCGACGGGATTCTCTCGATACTCCCCGACGACGTCACCGCCATCGGCGGGCTCACCATGGGTGCGGACCCGGTGGCGTTCATCACCGCGGGGGTNGCGGCCGGCCGAGGACGGATGCTGAAGGCGTTCAGTGTGCGAAAAGAAGCCAAAGCCCACGGNGGTGGCGGTCGGATCGCCGGCGCCCTCGACCCGGGTGACCGGGTAGTGGTGACCGAGGACACGGTGACCCGGGGCACCTCGCTGATCGAGGCCGCCCAGGCGGTCTGTGAGGCGGGAGCCGAACCCGTGCTCCTGGTGGCGGTGGTTGATCGGGGCGGAACCGTGGAAGCGATGGCAGCGGCTGAGGGGATCCCCTTCCGGGCGTTGTTGACGGCACCCGATCTCGGCTTCGACTACGAGGGCGCCTGAACGCCGANGTAGCCAGGAGACTGTTGAAAAACCCTGATCTTGGGCGTAGATTGGTCACCGCAAGCNGGCAATATGTCCGACCGAAGCGCCGACACAAAAGGGTTGAAGTCGGCCACCCAGGTGGGCAGNGCCCAAGGAGCGGTCCNTTTTTTNACGACCCGGGCTTGCGCGTCTGATTTCAGACTGACCTGAGCCGCCATCCTCCGTCGGGGTCCAGTCCAAGTTGACCAAGCGCCTGAGGTTGATTGCCGCGATGCGCAGCGAGTGCCCGAGCCGGTTCTTCTCCGCACCACGGAACCGGATCCGTCGGTTGCCGTCGGCCACAAGCCATGCATTGGAGCGCTCGACCGTTGGCCACCAACGCCGGTAGTCCTCGGCGAGGTCCATCGCGGTCACGGTTTCTTGAGTCAATAGGATCTGGAGATGACGACCGAGCGGGATCTGATCGTAAGGGAGATGCAACTGGTTGACGTGGACATGCGGATCGACTACTTCCACAACGCGTCGGACGACCATCTTCGTACACTCGGAGTCGATCGGGCACTGCTGCCAGCGCGGGAAGCCTGGCATGTGTTTTACGAGGAGGACTACGCACGTCCGGTTCGAGAGCGGGTCAACTACTCGCTGGTGTGGGAACTGGACGGGCGGGCAGTGGGGTTCAGTTCGGCCGACCACATTGTCTTCGGCAAGCAAGCGTTCATGCACCTGCACGTTCTCAGCCCGACGCAGCGACGGGACGGTCTAGGGGCAGACTTCGTGAAGGCATCAGCGCCGATTTTCTTCCAGACTCTCGAACTGGAGCACCTCTTTTGTGAGCCGAACGCGTTCAACGTTGCGCCGAATCGGACTCTGCAGCGCGCCGGTTTCCGCTATCTGTTCACACATGAGACAACGCCGGGCCCGATGAATTTTCCGCAAGCAACGACACGGTGGGTGCTCGATCGGCCCGCGTGAAGCCGGGCGATTTCTGATCCCAGCTGAGGTGGCATCCCAAGCCAGGCCTTGCTTCGATCATGGGGCTCCACGCCAAGAACTCCTAGAGGACCTCTGTTCCGGCCGTCTTCAAATTTGAGGCAAGTTTCCGTTGATCCTCCTGCGGTAGAGGCGCCAGATGATTGGTGAACCTCACCTGCTCTTCGGGACAATGACCCTGAGAGGGACCCGGGGCTGCGCAGTGGGCGCCTGCCCGCTGATCATGGCGATGTCGTTGTCGTTGCTCTCGTGGCCGGTGCCGTAGTACTGGGTCAGCAGGGGCGCCCTCCTTCGGCAGCGTCGACGCCAGGTACGGGTCGCTGGCCGGGTCACCGAAGGTCCCCGCGTACCCCCTCGCTCTAGAGGGTGATCACGAACACGTGGCCGATCGGCGGCGCCGGAGGGGCTCCGGCCCGAGTCCCGGGGACCGACGGCAGCCCCGGAGCTGTCGGTGCCGAGGGCAGGCCCGGTGCCGAGGGCAGGCCGCCGGACCCGGAGGAGGTCTAGTTGCTACTG
>JGIcombinedJ21911_10000291_pt1 | contig 15158 bp, 13 predicted proteins | sample BarGraNGADG00211_FD_21911 | JGI IMG/M metagenome (IMG submission 21911)
AACTTCTCCGCGTACTGGCTCGGCATGGCAATCGTGGGCCTCATGGGAGGCGCGTTCCTCATCAGCGAGCTGGGCCTCGGAGCGCTCATGATCGCCCCGGGGGTGTTCGCCTTTGGTCTGGTCGCGTTCGGGTTCCTGGGCATGGGCCCGGTGACGATCGCCGTCGACTCCTACGGCCCGGTCACGGACAACGCCCAGAGCGTGTACGAGCTGTCGCTCATCGAGGACGTCCACGGGATCGACGAGGAGCTGCAGCGTGACTACGGCTTCGACGTCAAGTGGGAAAAGGGCAAGCGGATGCTCGAGGAGAACGACGGCGCGGGAAATACGTTCAAGGCGACGGCCAAGCCCGTGCTCATCGGCACGGCCGTCGTGGGTGCCACGACGATGATCTTCTCGATCATCATGAGCCTCACAGACGGTCTGACCTCAGGGATGGACAACCTCTCCCTGCTGCACGCGCCACTCCTGCTGGGACTGATCACCGGCGGCGCGGTGATCTACTGGTTCACGGGAGCGTCGATGCAGGCGGTCACCACGGGCGCCTACCGGGCCGTGGAGTTCATCAAGAACACGATCCGGCTGGACGGCGTCACGAAGGCCAGCGAGGATGACTCGCGCAAGGTGGTGGAGATCTGCACCCAGTACGCCCAGCAGGGCATGATCAACATGTTCCTCGGCGTGTTCTTCTCGACTCTGGCGTTCGCGTTCGTCGAGCCGTACTTCTTCATCGGCTACCTCATCTCGATCGCCATCTTCGGGCTGTATCAGGCGATCTTCATGGCCAATGCGGGCGGCGCGTGGGACAACGCGAAGAAGATCGTCGAGGTCGATCTGCATGCCAAGGGCACCGCGCTGCATGACGCGACGATAATCGGTGACACCGTCGGTGACCCGTACAAGGACACCTCGTCGGTCGCGCTCAACCCGGTGATCAAGTTCACGACTCTGTTCGGCCTGCTCGCTGTCGAGCTGGCGGTCAGCCTCACCGATCGAGGCCATCACTCATTGGTCATCACCCTCGCCGCTGTGTTCTTCCTGCTCTCGATGTTCTTCGCGTACCGGTCGTTCTACGGGATGCGGATCAAGACGTCGCTCACAGACGAGGAGTCCATCGAGGCCGAGGCGGACCAGGTGTTCCCGCCGAACCTGCCGGACAACCCGGTCGGAGCCGGCGGCTCACAGCGCACGTCAGAGCTAGTGGAATCGGAAGCAGGGGACAAATGATGAAGGTCGCGGTGCAGTATGAGGCGGCGCAGGTAGACGCCGAAGGTCACGTCGCCGGTCACGACGCCGGAGCCACGCTGGTGCGCCGACTGCTGCGGGTGTTTCCCGGTGCGCTGCTCATTGGCCCCGGCACGCGGCACTGCGACGGCTTCGACGTGGTCCCGCTGCAGTTCGTCGACGGCGCGGACACGGTGGTCATCAACATGGACGTGATCGACTCCATCAGCACGTGGCGGACGCTCAAGGCCAACTGCGACGAGCCGATGCTCATGAACTTCGTGTGGTGGAGCGCCTCGCAGTACACCCACCAGGTGGAGCGGGCCGCGCTCGCACTGTCCTGTGCCCTCTTCCCGACCTTCGCGAACTCCCAGCGCACGGCCAGTGAGGTGCGCGAGATCGTCTCGGGGTGGACGATTCAAGCCCTCACGGAGAGGGCCAGGATCGCGTGGGTGAACCTAGGTATCCGCCTCGAACACGTGCAGACCCGTCAAGAGCCCTCCGTGCCCGTTGTGCTCTACCCGGCGATCTACCTGTCGGAGCGCAAGCAGCCGCAGCTCTTCCTCGACGTCGTCGAGCGCGTGTTCAAGCGCACGCCGATCAAGGTGGAGGCACGCCTGCACGAGACGCACCTCATCTCGGAGCAAGCCATGCGCCTCTCGCGGCGTGACTGGATTTGGGTGGGCCCGCTGACCGCGAGCCGGGAGGACTACTGGGAGGCGCTTGCCCGGACGACGGCATTCCTCGCGACGGCGAAGGATGAGTCCTACGGCCTGCAGTACGTCGAGGCTCTCGTCGCCGGTGCGGTCGGCATCTTCCCGGATCGGGCTTGGGTGCGCACGATCGTCCCAGCGGCGTATCCGTTCATCTACCGCACGCCAGCCGAGGCCGAGGAGATGCTGTACCGCGCGGTCACCGACACCGCCGCGTGCCGGCGCGAGCTCGACCTGGCCGGTGGCGGCGACTTCGCCCAGTGGCTGGGCGCCCGGCACAACGACGACCTGTTCGAGAACGCGATCGCCGATCGTGTCACGGAGTGGTTCGGGTTGCGCCGCCTGGCCGCGCCCGCCTGATCCTTCGCCATCATGCTGCTCAACGCGTTCAAGTTCGTGGCCGAGCACTCGGACAAGGACCGGTGACCCTGCCGTCGTCGCGGTGATCAAGGCCACCGTGAAGGAGCACGAGCCGGCAGGCTCCTACTGGATCCATGCGTAGCCGTAGGGCGACAGAGTCAGTCCCAGATGAGTCTGGCCGGTCAGGGCGTCAACACCCGAGACTGTTGGGAGTTCGACCGGCTGGTCGGTGACGTTGGCGATGCAGAGGATCTCATCGTCGGTGCCCATCGCCCGGCGGACGGCGAACACCCGCGTGTCGAGTCGCTCCACCCGCTGAGGCCCGTACGGGGAGAAGGCCTGGTGCTGGCTGCGGACGGTGAGCATGTGCTTGATCCCGTTGAGCATGATGCTGCGTCGCTCATCGGTGGCCAGCTCATGGACTAGTTGTTCGGCATTGAGGACTTGGCGGTTGATGCGCCGGTTGATACCGCTGGTCTGCATGCCAACCCTGTCGTTGGAGGACCCGAAGAGGGAGTGGTAGTAGATGGCCGGGACGCCGATGACCGAACACAGGATGCTGTGGGCGGCCAGGCCCTTCGCAGCCACAACCGCAGGCTGGTTGAGTTCGTCACCATTTGCGAGGGCGTCGAGGTAGTTGATGTTGAGTTCGTAGACCGTCTGGGATCCGTCCGGGTTGGGCTTCACGGAGGCGCGGCCGCCGTTGTCCAGGACCTTCTGCACCAGCGCCGCCCGTTCGTCCTCGGTCAGGATGCCCTCGGAGGGCCGCATGCCAATGCCGTCGTGGCTGGCCAGGAAGTTGAAGTACGTGGCGGTGTCGCTGACCGGGGTGATGGTCGCAGCCCATCGGCTGAGGGTTTCGGTGGTGCCGGCGGTGAACGCGTGGAGCACTAGAGGCGGAAGTGCGAACTGGTAGACCTGATGGGCCTCGTCGGAGCCGTTGCCAAAGTAGGAGAAGTTCTCCGCGTGCGGCACGTTGGTCTCGGTGATGATCTGCGTGCCTGGCTTGACGTAGTCGATGACGGCGCGCCACAACTTGACGATGGCGTGGGTCTGGGGCAGGTGCATGCAGCTCGTGCCGGACTCCTTCCACAGGAACCCGATCGCGTCGAGACGGATGATCGAGGCTCCGCGGGCGATGTACCCCAGCAACACATCTGTCATCTCCACCAGGGCGGGGATCCCGGCCATGTTGATATCGATCTGGTCGTCGCTGAACGTTGTCCAGACCCTGACCTCGTACCGTCGGTTCGGGGGTAGGTGTGGAAGAGCGGCGAGGTGCGTGGGCGGGTGACCCCCGAAACGTCGAAGGCGGGGTCGAACTCGACGAAGTACTCGTCGTATCTGCTGTCGCCGGCCAGCCAGTTTGTGAACCACGGGCAGCTGCTCGACACGTGGTTGGCCACGAAGTCGAACATCAATCGGTAGTCGCCGCGCAGGGCTGTAACGTCGGCCCAGTCCCCAAGGTCAGGGCTGATCTTTCGGTAGTCGACCACGGCGAACCCGTCGTCGGAGGTGTATGGGAACATCGGCAGGATATGGACGTCGGTGATGGCGTCGCCGACTTGGCTGTTCAGGACGCGACGCAGGGTGGCTAACGGTGCCTCTCCCTCGCTGCGGATCGCGTCGCCATACGTGATGAGGACGGCTGTGCCGTGGCTGGGCGCGCAGGTAGTAGCGGCCCCTGACAGTCGGGCGACATAGCGGTCGGTGAGCTTGAGTAGCTGTCTGCGGGCGGTTTCATGCGCTTGTGGGTACGCCAACTCCAGCAGCGGAGCGATCGCGGCGTCGAACTGGGAACGATTCATGGGCACCTAGCTGTTCTGTTCTCTGACGTTGATGGTGGTCCACCTCGATGCGGGACTTTCCATTTGGCGGAAGGCGAGACTTTCCAGCTGATGCGGTCATTCCTGCACGCAACGGCAACGGCAACCGCAAGCCGTCCCGCAGGACGTCGGCCACGGAACAAGCCCAACCAGACCTCAGCATGACAACCCAGCCTGGGTTCAGCCTCTTGCAGAAACATGCTAACGCCATGGGACCCTGATCAGTGCTTGGCGGGGTTGACCCCCTGCTGCGCCAACTTCGCCCTCTTCTCGAGCTCGCCCCTGAAGCTCGTCGTGTTCGAGAACCCGAGACCACTGGCACACTAATGTGGCGCGCTGCTACCGTGATTTTGGCTACGGACATTCACCATTCTGGACATTCACCGCAGAGGACGACCTAATGACTGAGTCCTTTTACACCAAACCCATCTCCCGCCGACAGGCCCTGCAGGTGGGGGCCGGGCTGACGGTGGCCCCCTTCTTGGTGGGTTCGCTGTCCGGGTGTTCCGGAGCCAGCACTTCCGGGGGTGGGACCGGGGCCTTTTCCTTCTTGTCGACGCAGTTCACGCCGGTCGAGGAGAAGCAACGCTTCGAGAAGATCCTCGCCAGCCGTGTCAAGGACCCCAAGGTCTCATACAACTCGATGGCAGTTGGAGACTTCACGACTCAGGTGACCTCCCAGGTCAAAGCCGGAAAGGTCAGTATCGGCATGGTGGGCGGGCTCCACGGTGACCTTGCCCCACTGGCAAAGGATCTTGAGGACCTCGACGGCCTTGCCGGGGAGATGGCCGGCACAGGCGTCAGCGCCGACCTGTGGAAGCTTGCCAAACTGGGCGGCAGCACCACTAAGTACATCCCCTGGATGCAGGCAACCTACGTCGTCGCCGTCCACAAGTCCGCGCTGGAGTGGCTGCCGTCTGGTGCCGACGTGAAGAAGCTGACCTACGAGCAATACCTTGATTGGGCCATCGCAGCCAAGAAGGGGGCGGGCAAGCCGGTGTTCGGTTTCCCTGCCGGTCCCAAGGGCCTCTACCACCGCTTCTTCCAAGGCTTCCTTCTCCCGAGTTTCACCGGCGGCCAGATCACGACCTTCAGCTCGCCCGAGGCGGTCAACGCGTGGACCTACATGCAGCACCTTTGGGCGAACATGAATCCGGCATCGACCAACTACGACAACTTGCAGGAACCACTCGCCCGTGGCGAGATTCTCGTGGGCTGGGACCACGTCGCCCGGCTGGTCGATGCCCCCAAGGAGAAGCCCGGTGACTGGCTGATGGTGCCCGCCCCCAGCGGGCCCAAGGGCTTGGGATACATGCTCGTCGTCGCTGGCTTTGGCGTCCCGAAGGGAGCCGACGTCGCTAAGGCGTCCACTGTGATCAAGGCGCTGAGCCAGCCCGCGACGCAGCTTGAGGTGTTGCGCCAGAACGCGTTCTTCCCCGTGGTCAAGGCCGCGATCCCCGCAGATCTGCCGCCGGCTGTACGCCTCGAGGCAGGCGCGGTGGCCAGCCAACGGGCCTCGTCGAACGCGCTGCTCAGCCTTCCGCCGGTGGGTCTGGGCACCAAGGATGGAGAAGTCTCGCAGGTCTTCAAAGACTGCTTCAAGCAGATCTGCAAGGAAGGCAAGGCTCCGGCAGTCGTCTTGGGCGCCCAGGCCAAGATCCTGCAGGCCATCCTGGATGAAGCAAAGGTGCCCTGTTGGGCTCCGGACCCCGTGACGGCTGGCGAGACCTGCAAGGTGGGTTGACGTGGCGGTCGCCGTTACGGGTAGGCGCCCAAAGCGCCGCCTGTCGCCGGCCTTCATCCTGATCCTGCCCTCGATCATCTTCATGCTGGCGCTGTTCGCGTGGCCGATGGTCTCTGGCGTTGCGCAGGCCGTCTGGTCGCCGGACGGCTTCACGATGGCCTATGTCGACAGAATGCTCGCCGATCCATCGTTCTGGCAGGCTGTGCGGAACACGCTCCTGCTGGTCGTGGTGCTCCTGCCGCTTCAGTTCGCGCTGGCCCTTGTCATGGCGCTGTTGCTTCAGGCCAGGCCCAAGGGAACGGGATTCTACTTCTATCTCTGGGCAATTCCGCTTGCGGTGTCTGATCTGGCAGCCGGCCTGGTGTGGCTGTCGATCTTTACGGACCGTGGGTACCTGAACTCCCTCCTGGACGCGTTCGGGGTCGGACCGGTTTCCTGGCTGTCCTTTGAGAACTACGGATCGATGTTCTTCGCCATCGTGCTTGCAGAGCTCTGGCGCGCCACATCGCTGGTCATGGTGATCGTCGTCTCCGGATCGCAGGGCATCCCGAAGGACTATGACGAGGCGGCGAACGTGTTTGGGGCGACCTACCTGCAACGTCTGCGGCACGTCTGGCTACCGTTGCTCAAGCCCAGCCTGCAGGTCGCCTTGATACTGCGGACCATCCTCGCCTTCCAAACCTTCGCCGTTGCCCAGGCCTTGACCGGTCAGGACTTCCAGGTCCTCGTCGGCGAGACCTACCGCTGGTACACCGCGCTACAGAACCCGCACGTGGCATCAGCGCTGGCCCTTGTCGTGATGGTGGTGTCGATGGTTGCCGCAGTGCTGTATCTGAGGCTGCTAAGAGAAGAAACGGGAAGTGGCAACCGATGAGTACGCCGACCCGGGTCAACACAAAGCCACTGAAGAGACTGCGCCGTCAGCGGATCGCGATCCAGGTCGCCTGTCTTGCGGTCACAGCGTTCATGGTCGTGCCCATCTATCTCATCGCGTTGGCCGCGTTCTCGTCACGCTCGGCCCTTAACGAGTTCCCGCAGCGGTTCTTCCCGTCGGCGTTCTCCACCGAGACCATGTCCACCTTCCTGAGTTCGACCGGCGTCGTTCCTGGCCTCATCAACTCGATCGGTGTCGGAATCGCAACCCTGGTCTTGTCGCTCTTTGTGGGCGCACCCGCTGGCTACGCGATCGCCCGGTTCGCTTTCCGTGGCAGGAACAACTACCAGTTGTTCCTGCTGTTCACGCGTGCCCTGCCGATCGTGGTGCTGTCCGTCCCACTTGCCCAGCTGTTCTTGACGGTCGGCGTGTATGACACCCCACTTGCGGTGACACTCCTCCACACAGCGTTGGCACTCCCAACGACGATCCTGCTCACCGCTGCAGTCTTCCTGGCGGTCCCCGTGGACGCAGAGGAAGCCGCGCGCATCTTCGGTTGCACCCCGGTCGGAGCGTTCCTGAGGGTGGTGCTCCCGCTGGCCCTGCCGGGCGTCGCCGCAGCCTCGATCTTCACGTTCGTGATGAGCTGGAACGAGGTCCTGGGCGCCACCATCCTGACCTTGAACCAACGCACTCTGCCCGCCCAGGTCCTGTCATCGCTGTCCGACTCGCCTCTCGCGTTCCGTTTCGCTGGCGGATTCTTCTTGATTGTCCCAGCGGTTGTCTTCATCGCCGTGATGCGCAAATACCTTCTCAACATGTGGGGAACCACGATCCGATGAGCACCATGAGCCAGACAGGCGCAACAATGAAACCGAGCCGCTGCGATGGCTGAGATCAACATCCAGAACCTCGTCAAGACCTACCCGAAGGGCACCGAGCGAGCGACTGACGACGTATCGCTTCAGGTGAATGAGGGCGAGTTCATGGTGCTGCTGGGCCCTTCGGGTTGCGGCAAGACCACCTTGCTCCGGATGATCGCCGGTCTTGAGCTTCCTGATTCCGGCTCCATCTCGGTCGGGGACCGTGAGGTCACCTACCTACCGCCGAACCAGCGCAACATGTCGATGGTCTTCCAGTCATATGCCGTGTTCCCCCACCGCAAGGTCCGGGCCAACATCGGTTTTGGGCTGGCCATGCGCAAGATGCCCAAGGCTGAGATCGAGAAGAAGGTGGCATGGGCCGCAGACTTGTTGGAGATGACCCCTTACCTCGACCGCTTCCCGGCCCAGCTGTCCGGTGGACAACGTCAGCGTGTCGCGGTCGCTCGGGCGATCGTGGTCGATGCTGACGTGATGCTCATGGACGAGCCCCTGTCCAACCTGGATGCGTTGCTGCGGCTCAGTTTTCGGGCCAAGCTGAAGAAGATCGTCGAGCACATCGACATGACGACGGTGTACGTCACGCATGACCAGGTCGAAGCGCTGTCCCTCGGAGATCGAGTCGCGGTCATGCGGGCGGGTCGGATCGTCCAGCTGGGAGGACCGCTCGAGGTGTATGACCACCCTGCCGACATGTTTGTCGGTGGCTTCATCGGCTCGCCACCCATGAACTTCCTTGATGGCACGCTCGTGTCCGGGCCAGAAGGGACGCAGCTGCGGATCGGGGATTCGATGATCGAGGCACCGACTGGCGCGCCTGAGGGCAAGACCAAGGTGGGCATCCGGGCAGAGGCAATCCAGTTGACCGACGCTAGCGCCAAGGGGACAATCCCGGCCCGGATTGACGTCGTCGAGCCGCTCGGCTCCTCGATACTGCTCACGGTCGAGGTGGGCCAGCATGAGATCAAGGTGCAGGTGCCAGCCGACCACCCCGTCCGGTCCGGAGACGAGGTTCATCTGCGGTTGGCGCCGGAGTCGATCCGACTCTACGACCCGGAAACGGGTCTCGGTTGGGATCTTAGGTGACTGGACGTCGGCCAGCCGACTCGACAACCGATCAGATAGTCCGGCGGGCGACCGCAGTTCTGAAGGAGAACGACCTCGGGACCATGGTGACGGCCGCGCCCAGGCTCTACCCGCACCAGTGGTCCTGGGATGCAGCTTTCATCGCGATCGGCCTGGCCCGTATCTCGGTGCCACGGGCGATCACCGAGATGCGCACGCTTCTGCACGCCCAGTGGGCCACGGGGATGATCCCGCACATCGTCTTCGCGGATGTCCCCGGATACTTCCCCGGCCCAGACGTCTGGGGCACCGACAGTGCACAAGCCAGGCCCGCTGGTGTCCAGACCAGCGGGATCTGTCAGCCGCCCGTCCACGCCATCGCTGTCGCGCGAATTCTCGACGCCGGACGCACGCTGGGAGGAAGGGACCAGGAGGAAGCTGAGGCCTTCGCGGCCGAGGCGGTGCCCAAGCTGGCGGCATGGCACAGATGGCTCAGCACCGCACGTGACCCGGCCGATCGCGGCCTTGTCGAGATACATCACGGCTGGGAGTCCGGCATGGACAACTCGCCTCGATGGGACGACGCATACGCCGCAATTACCGTGGACCGGCCTGTTGAGCTTCGACGCACTGACTCGAGGCTGGTCACGGACATATCGCAACGCCCCACAGACCGTGAGTACCAGCGGTACCTGCATCTCGTGGCACAGATGAGGTCGGTCCAGTACCGCGACGAAGACATCCCCCCGATCATCGACTTCAGGGTCGGAGACGTGTTCATGACCGCGATCCTCGCTGTGGCCGCCGCCGAACTCGCCCGACTGGGTGCGGATGTCGGGCTCTCGAGCGAGGTCGTGGACCAGGCAGCCATAGCGCAGAAGGCACAGGCAGGCGTGCTCTCGTCGATCAACCCGGCGACGGGGTTGTGCCGGGACTTCGACGCCCGGTCGGAGTCCTGGACCTCGGCGCAGTCACTGGCCTCGTTCTCAGCCCTGCTCTGCGGGGGCGACTCGCGGGTCTGCGCTCGGCAACAGGAGATCATCACCGGTCCCCTGTGGGCCGGCTATCCGGACCTGGCTTATGCCCTGCCGCCAACGGTGTCGCCTGAGGCAGACGGGTTCCAGCCCCGGGCATACTGGCGCGGACCGAACTGGCCAGTGATGAACTGGCTCTTCTCGTGGGCACTGCGACGCCACGGCGAGATCGCGTTGGCGGATCAATGGCGCTCCGATGGCCTGGCCCAGCTCGGTGATCTCTCGTTCGGGGAGTATTACGAACCATTCACCGGCGAACCCTTGGGAAGCCACGACCAGTCATGGACGGCGGCGGTGGCTCTCGACTGGGTCGCCGAACAGGCGTGACGTTGGGCCCAACACCGATCAATGTGCGTGACCACTCCGGCAGGCCATTGGAGCGGGCGCTGCGCGTGGCCATCGTGGGAGCTGGGGACCGAGGTTCGGTCTATGCACGACATCTCGACGATTCAGACGGGGAAGCAGTGGTCGGCGCGGTCGCCGAGCCTCGCGAGGCCATCCGGAAGGCAATGGGAATCAGGTATGCGATCCCGCAGGGCGGCCAGTTCGCGGACTGGCGGGAGATGGTTGTCGCGCCGCGATCATGCGACGCGGTCGTCATCAGCCTTCGTGACTCTGAACACCTCGATGCGGCTATGGCCTTCGCCTCGGCCGGATACGACATCCTGCTCGAGAAGCCAATGGCTCCAACACTGGCTGAGTGTCGTCGCATCGTGGCCGCCACGGAGAAAGCCGATGTGTGGCTTGGTATCTGCCACGTGCTCCGATACACGCCGTACACATCCGTCGTCCGCTCGCTGGTCGAGGGCGGTGCGATCGGGGACATCGTCAACGTCCAGCATTTGGAACCGATTGGCTTCTGGCACTTTGCGCACTCGTACGTGCGGGGCAACTGGCGCCGCGAGGCGACGTCGGCGCCGGTGCTGCTGACCAAGTCGTCGCACGACATCGACTGGCTCAGCTACGTCATCGGACGGCCGGCCACGCGTGTCTCCTCGTTTGGCTCACTGCTGCACTTCCGGCCAGAACACGCCCCAGGAGGCGCCGCGGAGCGTTGCCTGGACTGTGCCGTCGAGGACACCTGCGCCTACTCGGCCGTGCGGATCTACCGCAAGGGACTTGCCTTGGGCCTCCGAGAAAGCAGTTTCACCGCGGTCGTCGCCCCTGAGTACAGCGAGGACGCACTAGTAGATGCTCTCCGAAACGGGCCATACGGACGGTGCGTCTACGGGGGGCAAAACGACGTCGCAGACCATCAGGTCGTCTCGATTGAGTACGCCGGGGGCGTCACGGCCGGATTCACGTTGACTGCTTTCAGCCCTCTGGAAGACCGCAGAACCAGGATCTTCGGAACTAAAGGACAGATCGCGACAGATGGCAGCACAGTCGAGCTGTTCGACTTCCGCTCAAGCTCGACGACGCTGCATGAGGCCGTAGCCGGGGCCGTCTCCGCCGGTGAAGGCCACGCTGGGGGTGACGTCGCCATGATCAAGGCATTTGTCCGTGCACTATGCGATGGTGAGCCGAGCCATTTCAGCTCCGACGGGCGGGCAAGTCTGGCAACGCACGAGATCGTGTTCGCAGCTGAGGAGGCAAGGCTCCGCGGCACGGTCGTGAGCCTGGCCTGAGTCATCAACTACGGAGCATGATCCTGCTGGTTTGGCGTTTGCCCAGGAGCAGGCCTCGTTCACAGCCGTCGCGACGCGCAATCGCGCTGACCTCACCGTGAGCACCACGCCATGATCGGCTCATGGTTGGGCATGATGGGAGGTATGGAACCGGCGGACATGTTGGCTATGGCGGGTGCATCGATGCAGAAACGCCCAGGTTGCACGCTGAACGAATGGGCCGACCTCGTGCCGCATACCGGCCTGGACCCGTTGCTACAGAATGGTGTTCGCGGCTGGCTCGAAGATGTCCACGGGCCACCCCAGAACACCCAGTGGTCCAGTGCACAAGCCGCAGCCCGTCGCGGGGGTTGGGTCGAGCCGACCGCAGCGAGCTACATGGACACGATGTATGACGCAGCGAAGGCTTCGCTGTGCTCGCTTCATGACGGTGTCGGGTTCGCCCAGGCGACAGCTTGGCTTCACCTCGGCGCCGATTCCGAAGGCAACGACGTGTGTTCACTGGAACCTCTACTTCCTGATGCCTCCAACCAGAACGGCTGGGCGCGATGACCTCCTCGATCGGTTGGTGGCGTTCTCGAGGCGCATTATTGGCGCCGCNGGTAGGTCGACGTTCCAAGGCGTCGGTGCGCCATCGGCTGACCCGGCTTCGTCACCGGTTCTTCTTCATCGTGCAATGCGCACTCGCTGCTGCTGCGGCCTGGTGGGTGGCCACGGCGCTGCTCCATCATCACAGTGCTTTCTTCGCGCCGATCACCGCCATGCTTTGCCTGGGCATGTCCTATGGGCAACGACTTCGCCGGGTTATCGACGTGACGATCGGAGTGGCGATCGGAGTCCTGGTTGGGGACATCTTCGTCCATTTCTTTCGTTCAGGGGTATGGCAGATCGCGGTTGTTGTCATCGTGGCAATGACGATCGCCGTGCTGTTCGGGGCGGGCCCGCTGTTGGTTTCCCAGGCGGGGTTGCAGTCGATCCTCGTGACGACGCTTGTGGCCCAACCGGAGCAGGGCCTGAGCCGCTGGTTTGATGCGGTGGTGGGGGGCAGCGTCGCGCTCCTGGCCGCGACGATCGCCCCTGCCTCCCCACTGCGCCGGCCCCGTGCTCAGGCCGCCGTCGTCGTCACGGAACTGTCCGCGATCCTCGCATCCACGGCAAGAGCGTTGCGTCAGAACGACACTGACCTGGCCACCGGGGCTTTGACCCGGGCACGTCTCTCCGAACACGCTCTGGATGAGCTGCGTGGCCTATCGGCCGAAGGTATTGCCGTGTTTCGACTCTCACCGTTCCGACGTCGGCATCTGCCGGCCGTTCAGGCGATCGCCGACCTTGTCGAACCCCTGGATCGGGCGATCCGAAACGTCCGTGTCCTGGTGCGGCGTGCGACGGTTGCGCTCTGGGANGACGAGGAGGTCCCGGTGGCCTACGTGGATCTGATCTCCTCGCTGGCCGTCGTGACCGCTGAAATCGCCGGCCGGCTCAATGAGCGAGAGCTGGCCGAGGGTTCTCGAGACGCCCTGTCCGCCATCGCGCGAGCGAGCTCGCTCGTGGCGCCCCACCCGAGTCTGTCCGCCGAAGTCATTCGGGCCCAGGTGCGGTCGGCAGTCGTGGATCTGCTGATGCTCACTGGCCTTTCATACGAAGTGGCCCGCGCGCGGGTCCCAGCCTCGGCGGATGCTCTCGACGGGGATTTCGAGGAGGGCGGCTCCTTCTGAAACNGGATGGGGACACGATGTCGAAGAGTGCCTCGACCCGGCCGCTCAGGCCGCTGTCTGTGACGCTCACCTACGCTCAGGCGCGTGACGAGGACCTGAGGAAGCAGCCGCCCAAGAGGTTGCCCTGCCCCGCCTCGCGCAAGATCCGCGTTCAGAACCAGTGGCGAGAGGGTCGCGACCCTTCCGAAATGTGGCTGGCACTCACGGACCCGAGCCTCGTGCTGACCGGCGCGCCGCTGCTCGCGGCGTTCGGTCCGTACCGGCCGGACGGGCTGACCGCGAAGGCCGCGATCAGGCCCTGCACGTTCCTCTCAGGGCACGACGACTCTCGCACCGACACGAAGAACCTCATCGCGGGCAGGACTACAAGCGAAACCAACGACGCCGAACGCGCTTGCCTGCACCCGTCAAGACCGGCGGACCTCAGCCGTGAGCAGCCCATTGCCCCGTCGAGTCTGAAGAGCCGGCTTGCCGGGGCCATGGACAGCTCACGGTCAGGCCGGTCAGGCTGGTCAGGCTGGTCGAGCCGGCCCCGGCGGCCAACAACCTCACGACGATCTCCCTGCCAGAGCCGTCACACCCGTTCCGTCAACAGACACGTGCAACCCGACGACCACGCCGTACGGCTCACCGGCGAAGTGCCGATCTGGCTGGGTCATGTGGACCGTCTCGGGTCGAAGTTTCCCTTACGCGACAGGCGTTTTCGCGTATCCATACTCAGGACAGGTTCCGACACGCGACGATTCGGGCCAGACGAGTCTCGCCGCGTATTTGACAGAACGGCCTAGCACAGTGAACACTCAACGCGCGTTGATAAACCGGTTTACCAACGCGCGCATTACTGCCATCAGGAGACGCAATATGGCGCAGCCAGACAGTGAGTATGCCTTGTGATCGCCGCGATTGCAGTGATAGGCGTGACTCCGTCGGCTCTGGCTCATCCAGGACTCAATCGGAGTAGGTAATCATGGCCAAGCTCAGAGTTGGAATGATCGGCGCCGGTGGAGTGTCACACGCCCATGCACCCCATTGGGTGGCGCTCGGTGCGGATGTGAGCGTGTATGCCCTGGTCGGAGCCGATGAGCTGGCCGCACGGTACGGACTGACTACGGTCGGAACGCTCGAGCAACTCCTGCTTACGACAGACGTCATTGATATCTGCACCCCGACGGTGACGCATCGGGAACTTGCCTTGGCTGCCATCGGCGCCGGCAAGAACGTGCTGTGTGAAAAGCCGCTGGGGCGCACAGTGGAAGACGCCAAGGTGATCGCGGCAGCGGCGCATGCGGCTAATGTGCAGGTTTATCCCGCACATGTTGTTCGATTCTTTCCTGAATATGCCGCCATGCACGCGGCGGTCGAGCAAGGGGAGATCGGCCAACTCGCCGTGCTGCGCTTCACCCGAGGCGGAGAGGGCGCAACGAGCGACTGGTTCTTCGACGATGCTCAATCGGGTGGAATCATCTTGGACCAGATGATCCACGATCTTGACCAGGCCCGCTGGATCGCAGGCGAGGTCGTTCAGGTCTATGCAGTGCAGAATCCTCCCACAGTCAACGGCAGCATTCCACGCAACGTTGTCGTGCACGTAACACTGACGCATCTGAATGGGGCGATCTCGCTCATCCAAGGTATCTGGGGCCCGCGCGGAATGGACTTCCGCACGTCGTTCGAGGTGGCAGGCGATGCTGGCGTGCTCCGGTTCGACTCCTCGGCGGCTGGCACGATCGTTGAGAACCTCTGCACGGCTGAGGCCGGGACGTCCTANCTGCCGCCGGCGTCCGCGGAGGAGAGTCCGTATCTGACTCAGCTCCGCGAGATCGCCGAGGCATTCCAGGGCGGTCCGGCGCCGCGGGTGTGTCTGGACGACGGGATCATTGCCGTCGCTCTGGCTGAGGCTGCTCAGGAGTCGATCGCCACTGGTTCTGCGATCGAGTTCGACGCTTCGGCCGTGCTTGAATCCAAGGAGAGTGCGCTATGACTGGTGCGGAGTCCGCGAGTATCAAAGTGGCTGTCTTGTCCTTCGCCCACGGTCATGCCGTCGGTTACGTTCGGTATCTGAAGTCTCGCGGTGACGTCGAGGTCATCGCGTGC
>JGIcombinedJ21911_10000295_pt1 | contig 15097 bp, 14 predicted proteins | sample BarGraNGADG00211_FD_21911 | JGI IMG/M metagenome (IMG submission 21911)
GTGCGTTCGTTGATCTCGTTGTGGCGCGGGATGGTGGTCTGGCGATCGCCGAGTTGGACGTGCGTGTGTCGTCCGCCTTCGGTGAAGATGGCCGTGGTGCCTTTCCTCTTGGCGATCTTCGCAATCCGCTTGATGAGTTCCCCCCGCTTCACAAGGATAAGTCTACCCCCCTAGACACTTCAAGTCAAGAGGGGTTGTCTAAAACGCTCACGCCGTGTCACTCGGAGGTCTTGGCGCGGTCGACGGAAGTCGACCACCCGTCTCGGCTCGGCGGATTGGGTGCCAGCCGGACGCCCGTCGATGCTAGCATTGACAGCACCGACGGAGGGGATGGGTGTCATGAGCGTGGTGACGATCCGCGACCTGGATCCACGGGTCAAGGCCGCCCTGCAGCGACGGGCGGCAGAGCACGGCCGGTCCATGGAGGCCGAGGCCCGGGCGATCCTTGCTGAGGCCGTCCTGCCTCCCGGCGAGGGGCTGTTCACCGCCCTGCACCGGACGTTCGCTGACCTGGGTGGAGTCGAGCTCGAGCTGCCGGCGCGGACCCCGGCACGAGAGCCGGTGGAGTTCAGCGCGTGATCATCCTGGACACCAACGTCGTATCCGAGTTGATGNGTCCCGCCACTGATGCTCGTGTGCTCAGGTGGGTGCGCGAGTCCGGCGATGCAGAGCTCGCGACCACGTCGATCACCGTTGCCGAGATTGAGTATGGACTGGCGAGGCTGCCCGACGGAGCGCGGGCCGATGCGCTGCGGGCCGCCGCGGCCGCGTTGTGGGAGTCCTTCCCCGCAGCCATCCTGCCCTTTGACGCCGCCGCAGCTCGCCACTACGGTGCCCTGATGGCTGCCCGCGAGCGCGCCGGCCGGCCGACGAGTGCCTTCGACGCCCAGATTGCCGCGATCGCGAAGGCACACAAGGCCAAGGTCGCCACTCGCAACGGCGCCGACTTCCAGGGCATGGGACTCAGGCTTATCGACCCTTGGGCGATCGCCCGCGGGTGAGATTGACCAAAATGGCGGACGCCACCGTTCCCTGATGGGACCGTGGACCCGTGGGCCTGGCAGCGTGGTTGGCCGTCTTCGCCGTCGCCGGCGCCCTGGTGATGTGGTCGGGGATCCGGCTCGCCAGGGCAGGTGACGAGATCGCCGAGCGTGCGAACCTCTCCCGTCTTGCCGTCGGGATGCTGCTGATGGCGACTGCCACGTCGCTGCCCGAGATCGTCACGGACGTCTCGGCGTCGCTGGCGGGGGCGCCTGATCTCGCCGTCGGCGACCTCCTCGGCAGTTGCATGGCGAACATGGCGATCCTCGGGGTGATCGACCTCGTGCACCGCCACCGCGTGTGGCCGAGTGTCGAGATCGGGCACGCCCGCGTCGCCTCGATCGCCATCGCGCTGGTGGCGTTGGCGGTGCTGTGGATCACCGCTCCCCTTGGACTCGCGGTGGGCTGGGTGGGGGTCGACACGATCACGATCGCCGGCTGCTACGTCGCCACCATCCTGTGGGTGCGTCGCTCCCCGAGGGGACGTTTCGGCCCCCCGGAACTCGTCCCGGTTCCCACTGGTTGGGCGACCGGCTCGGCGAGGGGCCTGCGTCCCGCGGTCCTCCGGTTCGCACTGGCGACGGCGGTCATCCTCGTGGCGTCCCCCGCGCTGGCCAGGTCGGGTCAGGAGATCGCCGCACTGTCCGGGATGGGCGAGACGTTCGTCGGCACGACCTTCGTCGCGCTGGCCACCTCGCTACCCGAACTCGTGTCCTCGCTCGCGGCGGTGCGCATCGGTGCCCATGACCTGGCGGTGGGGAACCTGTTCGGCAGCAACGCCTTCAACATGTCCGCCCTGCTGTTCGCTGACGCGGCCTACCGCGAAGGACCGATCCTCGCCGCGGTGGATCCGAGCCAGGCCGTGGCGGGAGTCGGCGCCATCCTGCTCATGGCGCTCGCCCTCGCGGCCCTGGTCCATGGCCTCGAGACACGCGTGCACCGGCTGGAGCCCGACGCGGTCCTCCTCCTCGCCTGCTACGGCGGCGTCCTCTGGGCAGTGTGGGCCGCACGATCCTGAGGGCGGCGACCCGGGNCCGCAGGNGACGCTCAGAGGTCGTTGCCGGCGTAGGACTGGTTGAAGCTCTTGTTCGCCAGCGGGAAGTCCGGGACGATCGTGTCCGCGAGCGCCACCGGCAACGCCGGCCACGTGAAGAACGAGGGGTCCACGATCGCCACCCGGGTGAGCCGCCCCGCGGAGTCGATCTCCACCCGGTGGCACGCGGTCCCGCGCCACGCCTCCACCAGCGCAAGCCCCTTCGCGGCATACGGTCTGGCCGTCCCGCCGCCCGACGCCGCCACAACGCGGCCCGTGCCCCCACCCAGATGCCTCCGCGACCCGGTCCGGCCACCGAGCCGCCGCACCAGGTCGGCGACGAGCGCCGCGGACACCGCCACCTCGTCCGCGCGCACGCCGAAGCGGGCCAGGACGTCGCCGTCGTCGCGCGTGCACACGTGGAAAGCATCGCCGAGGTCGACGAACGGGTGGTCAGCCCGCGCGTCGATCGCGACGCCGGAGGCCCGGGCCACGTAGCCGAGCACGCCCATGTTCTCGGCCTCGGTGCGGGGCAGGACGGCCGTGCCCGTGAACCGGTCCGCGACGACGGTATTGCCGAGCGCAATGACGACGAGGTCAGCCACCTCGGCGGCGACCCCCGCGATGAGCTCGGGGTCGGGCAGGGTGAGCAGGGTGGAGCCGCCGATGGTGATCCCGCCGCGGAGCAGCCGGTGCCCGGTCACCGCCTTGTTGTGGCGCAGTAGGGTCTCGCGCAGCCGCTGCGCGTGCGTGTTGACGATGCCGAACCCGACGTCATTGGCGATCGCGCCGATGTCCGCCACATGGTTGTACAGCCGCTCAAGTTCCAGCAGCAGCGCCCTGACCAGGCGGTCCTCCTCACTGACCTCGGTCCGCAGGGCGCCCTCCACGGCCATCGCGTAGGTGAGGGCGTGCCCGACGGCGGTGTCCCCGCTGACCCGCTCGGCCAATTCGATGCCCTCCTCCGGGGTGCGGCCCTCGAACAGCTTCTCGATCCCGCGGTGCAGGAACCACAGCTGCGCCTTCATCCGCACGATCGTCTCCCCGACCACGGAGAACCGGAAGTGCCCGGGTTCGATCATCCCGGCGTGCACCGGACCCACCGGGATCTCGTACACGCCGTCGCCCGCCACGGGCAGGAACGAGAAGGTGCCCTCGTCGGGCAGGAAGGCGGGGTCCGGGTCCGCGTCGCGGCGCATGGGGTACCAGCCGTGGGGCCAGTGGTCGTGGAGCACGAGCCGCCGCGGCCGCGGGTGGCCGACCGGGACGATGCCGAACTGGTCCCGCACCGCGCGCTCGAACCGTCCCGCCGAGAAGGACAGCCCGGCCAGGGACGGCACCGTGGGGTCCTCGTGTGGGAGTCGCACCACGAGTTCCCGGCGCTCGTCCGTGCCCGGGTGCGCGAAGGCGTACGCCAGGTGGAAGCCCGCCGGGCCGTCGTCGTGCGCGGCGACCAGCGCGAGGCGATAGCCGTCGTCGAGCAGCTGGCGCGCCGCCCGCGGCACCATGGTGGGCGGGACTGGCAGCTCGTGCGTCCCGTCCGGCCTGTTCAGGGGCAGCTCAGTCATGAACCCAGCACCGCCGCGGCTCGGAGGAGCACCGTGCCGAGCGGCACGGAGAGGAATCCCGCCACCGCGGTCACGGCCAGCGCCAGGACGAGGGGCGTCATCGGGCCCTCGGGCGAGCCGTGGCCGGGGTGCATGGGGTGGCGGGGCGCGGCGTCGGACACGGGCGCGCCCAGCACCATCGCGGCGCTCGCCCGGGCGAGGCCGGCGAACAGCACGAGGAGCAGGGCGAGCGTGAGCCCCATAGCCCAGCCGAGGCCCGCCCGCCAGCCGGCCATCACGATCCCCACCTCGGAGAAGAACAGCGAGAACGGCGGGAAGCCGAGCAACGCCGCCATTCCCGCGATGTATGGGACGGCCATCCGCGGGTGCCGGGCGAGGAGGGCACGGACGTCCTCGATCCGGGTGCTGCCCTCCGTGGCGAGGATGCGCCCCGCCACCACGAACAGCGTGGCCTTGGCGAGCCCGTGCCCCAGCACGTGCAGCAGGACGGCGGCGACGGCGAAGGGCCCGCCGATCGCGGCGCCGACGGCGAGCAGGCCCATGTGCTCGATGCTCGAGTAGGCGAGCATGCGCTTGTAGTCGCGCTGGCGCAGGATGAGCGCCGCGGCGACGGCGAGCGAGAGCAGGCCTGCAGTGAGCAGCAGCCCCCGCATGAGGGATGGCCCGAGCACCATGTCGGCGATCGCCTGGATCCGCAGGATCGCGTAGAACGCCACCGCGAGGAGCACCCCGGACATGAGCCCGGAGACCGGGGCGGGCGCCTGGCTGTGCGCGTCCGGGAGCCAGGAGTGCATCGGTGCGAGGCCCGCCTTGGTGGCGAAGCCGAGCACGGCCAGGCCGGCCGCCACCTTCGTGAGGCCCGGGTCCAGCTGCAGCTCACCGCTGGCGAGGGCGACCCACGAAAGGGTCGCCTCCCCGGCGCTGCGGCTGGCGGCGTAGAGCAGGACGACGCCGAGCAGCGCGATGGCCACCCCGACGGAGCCGAGCACCACGTACTTCCACGCCGCCTCCAGCGAGCGGCGCGTGCCCTGGTGGCCCACCAGGAAGGCGGTGGCGATCGTGGTGGCCTCAACCGCCACCCACAGCACCCCGAGGTTGTCGGTCGACACCGCCACCGACATCGCCCCGAGGAACACGCAGACCAGCGCGGCGTAACGGCGCTGGCCCGTGGTTGGGGCGCTCGCAGCGCCGTGGTCCCGCGGTCCCAGCCCGCCCCACGTTGAGGTGAGACCCACCGCGCCCACCACCGCGAGCATGAACGCGGACAGGGCGTCCGCGCGCAGGAGGCCGCCGCCGAGTTCGGGCACCTTCCCGAGGGCGAGCAGGGCGATCCCGGCGGCGAGGACGACGGCGCTGGTGGACACCCCCGAGAGCCGTGCGACCGCCGTCGACCGCACGAAGGCCGCCGCCAGCCCGAAGACGAGCGCCGCGAGCGGCGGGATGAGGAGCAGGGCGGCCATCAGTCCCTCAGCTCGGTCATCATGCTGACCGGGTCCTGCCCAATGAGGGCGCCCATCCGGCCGGACAGCACCGCGAGGATGAGCGCAACGAGCAGCACGTCCAGGGAAACCCCGAGCTCCACCACCAGGGGGACGCCCGCGGCGGTGAGGAACCCGACCGTGGCGATCCCGTTGTCCAGCACCAGGAAGCCCACCACCTGCGAGAGCGCGCGTCGCCGGGTGGTGAGCAGCAGGAACCCGACCAGGACCATCGTCAGCCCCACGGGGGCGGAGAACGCGGCGGGCCCGGCCTCGCCGGCGCCCGTGCCGCCCGTCGCCGCGACGATGGGGGTGCTGACGAGGTAGGCGAGCGTGGTCAGGAGCGCAACGATCACGAGCCCGGCGGTCGGGTTGAGCAGCGGCTTGTCCTCCCGCTCGACGCCGCTGGACCGGATCGCGCGCGCCAGGACGAGCGGGATCGCGATCGCCTTCAGGGCCAGGACCACCACGGCGACGACGAACAGTTCCGCGTCCCCCTCCGTGAGCCCGATCGCCACCACGAGCAGTGCGAGCGCCCCGCCCTGGACCGCGAGCACTCGCACGGCGGACGCCAGCGAGCGCTGCCACACGAGGAGCACCGAGGTCACCAGCAGCACACCCGTGGTCAGGGCGAGGAGCTGGGTGGCGAGGATCGCGGTTGTCATGACGTTGCCTCCCTCAGGCGACCAGGTAGGAGGCGGCGACGGCGAGGAACGCGAGCACGAACGAGCCGGCGAGGAGCTCGGGCACCCGGAAGAGCCGGAGCTTCGCGAGCCCCACCTCGGCGGCCCCGAGCACGGCGGCCAGGATGCCGATCTTCACCACGATCGCCACGATCCCGATCGCGACGGCGGCCGGCGTGGCATCCGTGGCGACCCCCCACGGGACGACGAGGTTGCCCACCAGGCCCAGCAGCACGGTGAGCCGGAGCCACGAACCGAGCTCCACCTGGGCGAGGTCCCGCGCCGAGGTCTCCAGGATCATCGCCTCGTGGACCATGGTCAGCTCGAGGTGGGTCGAGGGGTTGTCCACGGGAAGGCGGCCCGTCTCCGCGAGCACCACCACCGCGAGCGCCACCACCCCGAGGACGCCCGCGGGTGAGGCGATGCTCGCGGGGTCGTCGCGCCGGTTGGCGACGATCAGCGACAGCGTGGAACTCCCGACGGGGATGGACAACGCATAGACGGCCATGAGCACCGTCGGCTCCACCAGCGCCGCGATCATCATGTGGCGGCTCGAGCCCATGCCGCCGAAGGCGGACCCGGCGTCGAGGCCGAGCAGGGCGAGCGCGACGGTGCCGAGGAGGAGGACGGAGACGACGACGAACAGATCGTCCGGCACAAGCGGCAGCGGCGCCGCGGAAACGAGCGGGATCAGGGCCGCGATGAGGAAGCTCGAGGCGAGCAGCATGAACGGTCCCACCCGGGTGACCCAACTGGTGCCGGCCGCATGGATGGGGCGCTTGGTCACGAGCTTGCGCAAGTCGCGCCACGGCTGGAACACGCCGGCGCCCGCGCGGCCCTCGACCCGGGCGCGTGCCTGCCGGGTGATGCCGGCGACCACCGGCGCGAGCGCGGTCATGACCGTGACCTGGAGGAGGAGCACCAGCAGGGTGGCGGCGGTCTCGGCGGCGTTCACCTCACCACCGCCAGGAGGACAACCACCAGGGCGGCGAACGAGAACGCCAGGTAGCGATGGATGGAACCGTTCTGGATCCCCCGGGCGCGGTCGGCGAGCCGGTTGGCCGCAGCAACGAGCGGCGCGTACGCGCGGACCTCGACGACGTCGTCGACGCGTTGCCGGTACTCGACCCGGGCGGCCATGTAGCGGGAGTCGGCCACGGTGGTCACCTCGACGTCGCGGGTGGGCTGGAGGGCGTCGTCGAACACCCGCATCAGCGGCTCGGCGTAGGACGTGGCGGTGTACTGCATCCGCGGGCTGACCCGGATACCGCCGCAGCCCCACCCCGGGGCCGCCACCTCGCGGGGGTGGCGCCGCGCGAGGACCACGACGTACAGGAGCGCGGGCGCCCCGATGAGGAGGCCGAGGATGGTGAGGCTGAGCGGGTCGAGGAGGGCGCCCATACCGGTGAGTTCGAGCCCCGCGAGCCCGATGGGCTGCGCCCCCGCGATGCCGAGCGACCGCGCCAGCACCGCCGCCACCGGGCCCGGCACCACCCCGAGCGCGACGACGGCGATCGCGCCGGCCCCCATGGCCACCCGCATGGTGGTGGGGACCTCGTGGGCACCCGCGGCGGCATCGGACCGCGGGCGGGCGAGGAAGGCGATGCCGTATGCCTTGACGAACGTCAGCAGGGCGAGTCCCGCCGTCAGCGCGATCACGGCCAGGGCGAGCGGGACGGTGACGGCGACCACCTGGTCCCCCGGCCGCACCCCGTGGATGAGGGCCTGCAGCAGCGCCCACTCCGCTACGAACGCGCCGGTCACGGGCAGGGCCGCGGCCCCCATGGCGGCGACGCCGAACGAGGCGCCGGTCCAGGGCATGCGGTGGACGAGGCCGCCGAGCCGGTCGAGGTCGCGCTCGCCAGTGGCGTGCAGGATGGCGCCGGCGCCGAGGAAGAGGGTGGCCTTGAACGCGGCGTGGTTCACGACGAAGAGCAGGCAGGAGATCAGCGCCACGGAGGCGGCTCCCGGCACGTGGTAGCCGCGCAGCAGCAGGGCTGTCCCGAGGGCGAGGAACATGAGGCCCACGTTCTCGCTGGTGGAGTACGCGAGGAGCCGCTTGATGTCCGTGGCCACCGCGGCCTGCAGGATCCCGTACAGCGCCGAGGCCCCACCGAGGCCCATGAGCAGCACCGCCCACCACGTGGGACCCCCGGGCAGCAGCCGGAGCGCGACCAGCAGGGCGCCGTACACGCCCATCTTCACCATGACGGCGCTCATCAGCGCCGACGCGTGGCTGGGCGCCTCCGGGTGGGCGCGGGGCAACCACACGTGCAGCGGAACGAGGCCCGCCTTGGAGGCGAACCCGAGGACGAGGAGCCCGAAGGCCACGCTCACCGCCGGCGAGGTCGGGTCCGCGTTTGCCAGCACCCGGAAACCGGTGCCGCCCGTCTGCCCCGCGAGCACGGCGAAGCCGGCGAGGATCGCCACCATGCTCAGGTGGGTCATGATCGCGTACCAGAGCGCGGCCTCCCGCGCGGCGGGGCTCCGGGTCTGGTCGGCGAGCACCAGCACGGTGGAGGCGGCGGCCATGAGCTCCCAGGCGAGGAGGAAGGTGATGGCGTCCCCGGCCGCCGGAACAAGCTGCATCCCGAGGAGGAACACGGCGAGCGCCGACCACTGGCTGCGCGAGGCGGACGCCCCGTGCACGTACCCGATCGCGTAGACGGAGGCGGCAACACCCACAACGCCCGCCACCAGGATGAACAGGCCGCCCAGTCGGTCGGGCGAGAGTACTAGAGGCGAGAACGGGAGCGTCGTCGGGACCTCGACCGCGCCCTGCCGGCCCGCGAGCGCAAGGCCGCCCGTGACGGCGCCGGCCGCCGCGAGCGCCGCGCAGGCCGTGCCGGCGAGCAGGTTGCGCCGGTGCCCGGTCGTGGTGACCGCCACCACGACGGCGAGGACCGCGAGGAGCAGCTGGGCGACGAGCCCGCCGGCGACGCCGTTCATCGCCCCGTCACCCGCCGCAGCGCCTCGACGATCGCCTCGGGTTCGGGCGGGCAGCCGGGAACTTCCAGGTCCACCGGGACGACGTCGCCGACCGCGCCGACCACGCCGTACCCGCCGCGCAGCGCGCCGCAGTTGCGCGCGCAGTCACCCAGCGCGATGACGAGGCGAGGCTGCGGGGTGGCGCCGACCGTCAGCCGCAGGGGTTCGGCCATGTTCCGGGTGACGACGCCGGTCACGAGCACCACGTCCGCGTGCCGCGGCGAGGCGACGAGCTTCGCGCCGTACCGTTCGGCGTCGTACACCGGGCCGAAGGCCGCCCCCACCTCGATCTCGCAGCCGTTGCACGAGCCGGCGTCCACGTGCCGGATCTGGGCGCTGCCGCGGAGGGCGGGGATGGGGAGCGGGGTGGCCGGGGGGTCGGAGGGTGCGGGCTCGGCGATCCGGCCGGTCCTCCTGATGAGGCGCACGAGGGCGGAGAGGCTCACGGGATCTCCTCGAGCTCGACCTTGAGGGGCTCCTGCCCCGCGAGCAGCTCGGCCAGCAGGACGCGGGCCACCCGGAGCAGCTCGGTGACGGTCGGGACGCTGGTGGCGTAGACGACGTCGGCACCCTCGCGGCGCTGGACCACCAACCCGGCGCGGCGGAGGACGGCGAGTTGGTGCGAGAGGTTGGACTGCTCGATCTCCATCGCCGCGAGCAGCTCGTGCACGCGATGCTCGCGCTCCGTCAGCAGTTCGAGGATGCGGATCCGGGCGGGGTGCCCGAGCGTGCGGAAGAGCTCCGCCTTCGCCTGGTGCACCACGATGGGCATCGACACCCTCCTCCCGATGCGAACAGATTAGCAACTGAACAACTCTTCATGTTCAGGAATGGTGCCGGCATGGAAAGAGCCCCCGGGGCGGGGCCCACGGAGGCTTCGACCTGAAAAAGGCCGCGTTGATATGCGAACCGACCGGGGTCGGCCAGGTCGCCGGCGATCTACCTGGCCCGCATCTCCCAGCAATCAATGCACATCGGGCGGATCGAGCCCGCCTTGTCGACACTTACGAGGCCGCCAAAGACCAGCAAACCCGCGACACTCAGTGCCGCAACGATCTTCCGGAACATTACCGTCAACTCCCCTGCTACTCTGCAACAGCGTTTCGGTGGGGGACACCCACCTGCTCCCTATAGTAGTGGCAGTGTCCCATTTTTGACCCTCGGGGCACACGACTTCCTGGAGGCGCGGTGATCGACGAACTTGGTCTCACCGGCCTCCAGTGGGAGCTGTACCGGGCGCTGCTCTGGAATCCCCGGGCTGAACCGCGTGAGCTCGCCGCCGCACTGGACGTGGACACGGCGTCGCTCGAAGCGGACCTCAGGCGACTGGAGCTGGTGGGCCTGGCGGTGGGGTCCACGTCCTCCCCCAGCCGCTTTCGCCCGGTCTACCCGCAGGTGGGCCTGCAACGCCTGCTCCACCAGAAGTTGGACCAGCACGACGAGGAGGGACACCAGCTCCGGGAACTCTCGGCCGAGATCGCCGAGTTCGGTGACGAGTTCGCCGCGCACCGGCGGGAGTACGAGGTCTCCCTCCTGAACGAGGTCACGGACCCTGGGGAGATGGCCTCCCGCGTCAACGAACTCGTGCGGGACTCCACGTCGGAGATCCTGTCCTTCGTCACGAACACCTTCAGCGAGGCCTCCCTCACCCACGCCCGCGTGGGTGACCAGGAGGTGCTCGACCGGGGGGTGCGCGCCCGCAGCATCTACCTGGACGCTGCCGTGGAGGAGGGGCCCACCCGCGACTACCTGCACTGGCTCGAGTCGCAGGGCGCCTTCGTCCGCTCCGCCCCGAGCCTCCCGGTCCGGATGATCATCTTCGACGGCGCCGCCGCCGTGGTCTCCCGCCGCGCGCTCGACCCCGGGCACGGTGCGCTCGTCGTGCAGTCCCAGGGACTGGTCGCCGCCCTGGTCAGCCTCTTCGAGGCGTACTGGGGCCATGCCCGGCCCCTCTCCGGGGCGGGGCCCGGCCCCGGGGTGAGACTCTCCGCGGTCGAGCACGACATCCTCACCCTGCTCGCCCAAGGCATGAAGGACGACGCCATCGCCCATAGACTCGAACTGTCGGTGCGAACGGTGCGCCGCGCACTCAATCAGCTCTACGAGCGCACCGGCTCGGGGAGCCGCTTCGAACTGGGGGTCAAGGCCACCCGGTTCGGCTGGCTGTAGGGAGTCACACATGCGGGCGTTGATGAAGCCGTACGCGGGTCCGGGGCTCGAACTGCGTGACATCCCCGAACCCACCCCGGNTCCGGGCGAGGTCAAGATCCGGGTGATCCGCGCGGGGCTGTGCGGCACCGACCTGCACATCCAGGACTGGGACGACTGGTCCGCGTCGATGCTGCACCCGCCCATGGTGATCGGGCACGAGTTCTACGGCGAGATCGTGGAGATCGGGCCCGGCGTCACCGAGGGCGACGGCCGCGACGAGCTCCACCTCGGCATGCGCGTCTCCGTTGAGGGCCACATCGTCTGCGGCCGCTGCCGCAACTGCCGCTCCGGCCGCCGGCAGATGTGCATCCGCACCAACTCCGTGGGCGTCAACCGCGACGGCGCCTTCGCCGACTTCGTGGTGGTCCCCGCCGCCAACGTGTGGGCCCAGTCGGACCTCATCGACCCCGACCTGGGCGCCGTCTTCGACCCGCTCGGCAACGCCGTCCACACCGCACTCCAGGCCACCCTCGCCGGCGAGGACGTGCTCATCACCGGCGCCGGGCCCATCGGGATCATGGCCGCCGCNGTCGCNCGGCACGCGGGGGCGCGGCGCGTCGTCGTNACGGACGCCTCGCCCTACCGCCTCACCCTGGCCACNACGGTGGGCGTGACGCGCGCCGTCGACATCCGGACGACGTCGCTCGCCGAGGTCCGCCGCGAGCTCGGGATGGTGGAGGGTTTCGACGTCGCGATGGAGATGAGCGGCAGCCCGGCCGCGCTCGTGGACATCATCGACAACTGCACCCACGGCGCGAACGTGGCACTGCTGGGCATCCCCAAGGGCGACTTCGCGATCGACTGGGGCAAGGTCATCACCCACATGCTGACGATCCGGGGCGTCTACGGCCGCAAGATGTTCTCCACCTGGTACCGCATGAGCTTCATGCTGGAGTCCTCGGCCGAACTTCGCGACCAGGTCCGCTCGGTCATCACCCACCGCTTCGCCCCGGAGGACTGGGAGGAGGCGTTCGCGACGGCGCGATCCGGCAGGTGCGGCAAGGTCATCTTCGAATGGAGCGACTGATGTACGGAATCCGGGATGACCTGCTCGTTGAGCTGGACGCGATCCGGCAGGCAGGATTGTGGAAGGCCGAGCGCGAACTGACCGGGCCGCAGGGTGCGCTCGTGCGGACGGCGGGGACGGCGTCGGGAGCGGGCGTCGAGGCGCTCAACTTCTGCGCCAACAACTACCTCGGCCTCGCCGACAACCCGGAGGTCATCGCGGCCGCGAAGGACGCCCTGGACGAGTTCGGCTACGGCATGGCCTCCGTGCGCTTCATCTGCGGCACGCAGACCCAGCACACCGCGCTGGAGCGGGAGATCGCCGAGTTCCTCGGCCAGGAGGCCGCGATCCTCTACTCCTCCTGCTTCGACGCCAACGGCGGCGTGTTCGAGGTGCTGTTCGGCGCGGAGGACGCCATCATCTCCGACGAGCTGAACCACGCCTCCATCATCGACGGCGTCCGGCTCTCCAAGGCCATGCGGTACCGCTACCGCAACCGGGACATGGGTGACCTCGAAGCGCAGCTGGTGGCGGCGCGGGACGCCGGGGCGCGTCGGGTCGTGGTGGTGACCGACGGCGCCTTCTCCATGGACGGCTCCTTCGCGCCGCTCGATTCGATCTGTGACGTGGCCGAGCGGTTCGGGGCCCTCGTCATGGTGGACGACTCGCACGCGACGGGCTTCATCGGGGAGCGGGGCCGCGGGACGCCCGAGCTGTTCGGCGTGATGGACCGCATTGACCTCATCTCCAGCACGCTTGGCAAGGCCCTGGGCGGGGCGTCCGGCGGGTACATCGCCGCGCGCACCGAGATCGTGGACCTGCTGCGGCAGCGCTCCCGGCCGTACCTGTTCTCCAACGCGGTGGCCCCGGCCGTGGTGGCGGGATCGCGCGTGGCGCTGCGGCTCGCCGCGCAGGCCGACGGCGGACGGGCGCGGTTGCGCGGGAACGCGGCGCTTTTCCGCTCGCTCATGACCTCGGCCGGCTTCGAACTGCTCCCCGGCGAGCACCCCATCCACGCCGTCATGTTCCCCGGTGACGACGGCGCCGCGCGCGCCAAGGCCGTCTCCGAGGCGATGCTGCGGCACGGGGTCTACGTGATCGCGTTCTCGTTCCCGGTGGTGCCGCGCGGGAAGGCGCGCATCCGGGTACAGCTCTCGGCGGCGCACTCCGCGGAGGACGTCAGGCGCTGCGTTGCGGCCTTCGTGGCGGCGCGCGCGGAGGTCGACGGCGGGGCGTAGGCGCCCCAGCCTTGAAGCGATTCACTTACTAGCGATACGCCCACATGCGATACGCCCCGTGGGCTGTGTATCGCTTATTGCTGCTTTGAGGCACCGAAAGGCCCCTCATGGCGCCATTTTGCGATACAGCCGCGGTGAGCCAGACCGGGACTGTATCGCAAGTGGGATGGGAGACACGCCCCGCTGCGCCCAACGTGTAAAGAAATCGTAAATCATCGGCGCAGGGCCCCGATGGCACTTGAGAATCCTTTGGCGTTCCGGGTTAGGCTGTCTGGTGCCCAGAACCGCGGACGAGGAGGACCGGCAGTGACAACCCTGCTGTCCGGACCCATGGACGGCCTGTACGCCGCGGCGGAGGACCTGCTGCGGGAGCACGGCGTCACCCACCGGGATGAGGCCCCCTGGGTCCTCGACCCCCTCCCCCTCGTGATCGAGGCGCGCGACTGGGCTCCGCTCGAGGCCGGGCTCATCCAGCGAACCGAGCTGCTGAACGCGATCCTCACGGACCTGACGTCCACCCGGAAGCTGATCACGTCCGGCGTCCTCCCGGCGGAGATCGTCGCGGCGTCGCCCTCGTTCCTCCGGCCGGCGGCGAACCTGCGCATCCCGGGCCCCCACCAGCTCTTCTCCACCGGCACGGACCTGGTCCGCAACGCCGACGGCGCCTGGACCGTCCTCTCCGACCGCACCGGCGCCCCCACCGGGATGGGCCTCGTGATGGAGGACCGCCGGGTGGTCGCACAGGTGATGGCCGGGCAGTACCGCGAGCAGCGCGTACGCCGCATGGGCCCGTTCTACCGCGCGATGCGCAAGTCCCTCTTCGACGTCGCCCCGCCCACCGCGGACTCCCCCCGTATCGCCGTGCTCACCGCGGGGGCGGACTCGGGCGCCACCGTGGACCACGCGTACCTCGCGTCCATGCTCGGCGTCCCCCTGGTGGAGGGCGAGGACCTCGTGGTGGAGGACGGCCGGCTCTGGTCCCGCACCCTGGACACGAAGGAGCCATTGGACATCCTGCTCCGCCGCGTGGGCTCCGTCTGGCTGGACCCGCTCGAACTCCGGGGCGACTCCCGGCTCGGCTCGCCCGGCATCCTGCACGCCATCCGGGAGGGCAGGCTGACCGTGGTCAACGCGGTGGGCTCCGGCATGCTCGAGAGCCCGGCCCTGCACACCTACCTGCCGAAGCTCGCCCGTCACCTGCTGGGCGAGGAACTCGCGCTCCCGTCGGTGGCCACCTACTGGTGCGGCGACCGCTCGATGGGCGCGCACGTCATCTCCAACATCTCCCGGCTGGTGCTGCGGACGTCGCGCAGCCGCGCCGCGATCGACGCCCGCACGCTGTCCCTCGGGCAGCGGGCGGACCTGTGCGCCCGCATCTCCACCGAGCCGTGGGCGTGGGTGGGCCAGGAGCCGGTGGAGCCGTCCGAGGCGCCGTCGCTCACCCCCACCGGCCTCACCACGATGCCGACGTCGTTCCGCGCGTTCACCGTGACGCACGAGGACTCGTGGGTGGTCATGCCCGGCGCGCTCGGACGCGCCGGCGAGGTGGAGACGGGCACGCCGCAGGCCGCCAAGGACGTGTGGGTGGTGGCCCTCGAGCCCGCCGAGGACGTGGCGGCGATCGAGGTGCTGCCCGGGCTCGCGCCGTCGTCGGTCATCTCGCCGCGCGCCGCCGAGGACCTGTACTGGCTGGGCCGCCACCTCGAGCGGGCGGAGTACGTGGCCCGCCTCCTGCGGGTCGTGGCGGACCGCTGGGACGACTACCACGGGCGCACCGTGGGCGGCGGGCCGAGCGCCGGCGGGCCGAGCTCCGACGTCGCAGGCCGGGAGGCCCTCGACGTGTTGCTCGCC
>JGIcombinedJ21911_10000296_pt1 | contig 15036 bp, 14 predicted proteins | sample BarGraNGADG00211_FD_21911 | JGI IMG/M metagenome (IMG submission 21911)
CCGCGAACTCGAAGCCCTTGGCTACCGGGTCACCCTGCAACCCGCCGCATGACCTACCCAGTCCGTTCACCATCCATTTTCGAGTTAGGGTCACGGTCATGGTCCGAGTATCGACTGTGACGTCCGTGGAGCGCGAGCTTGACTACCGTCGGTTGGCAGCCCAGCAACTGGTTGGGCTGCCAGCCGGCGGTGTCGTCCAGGTCGTTGACCGGCTTCTGGCGGTGCAGGCGCAGGATCTGCGCGCCGCTCGACTTGCCATCAGGGCTCGCACCACCGGGCTCACCGTGGCTGATGTGGACCGCGAGCTCGAGAAGCGGACGTTGGTGGTGACCTGGCTGAACCGAGGCACCCTCCATCTCGTCCGGTCGCAGGACTACTGGTGGCTTCAGCGGCTCACCGCGCTGCAACTGTCCAACGGCAACTCCAGACGCCTTGCACAGGAAGGGGTTTCGCCGGATCAGGCTGATCGAGGTGTCGTCGTCATCGAGGCTGCGCTCGACGTTGACGGCCCCATGACGCGCGCACAGCTGCGAGAGGTCGTGGCCGCGGCCGATGTGCCCGTCGCAGGACAGGCGCTGGTCCACATTCTGGCGTTGTCCGCCATTCGGGGCCTGACGGTTCGCGGGCCGATCGTCGGCACCGAACAGGGCTTCGTGCTCGTTCGCGACTGGTTGGGCGATCCACCAAAGGTTGCCGACCGCGATACAGACTTGTCCGAGCTGGCCCGTCGTTTTCTCGCCGGTCACGGCCCCGTCGACGAAAGAGACTTGGCCAAGTGGGCCGGCATCACCCTTGGTGAAGCGCGTCGTGGACTGCGCTCGGCAGGAGCTGACCTGGAGGAGCGGCCAGGTGGCCTGGTTGACCTGGCCGGACGCGATGCACCGCAGGACCGACCGCGTCCCATGCTGCTCGGTGGTTTCGATCCGTTGTTACACGGCTGGGTCGACCGGACGCCGGTCCTGGGCAGTAACGAGACGATCGTGACCAAGAACGGCATCTTCCGGCCCTTCGCGCTGGTGGACGGTAGAGCGGTCGCTACTTGGGGTATGCCGCGTGGCCGGGTCACGCTCGAACCGTTCGGCCGAATCGCGGCCCCGATCCTGGCGGACCTCGACCGCGAGGCAAGGGATGTTGAGCGGTTCCTGACTCCGGCAGACTAGATGACCAATTCCAAGGGGTTCGGAAACTACGCAGCTGTTCGCTGCGCTACCTAGGCAGCACAACCTGCCGTCGCTTTCGCCACCACTAAAATCAACGAGGGCGATGAAGGCATGCCGACACGAGTGTCCAACGCGGCTCAGATGGCCTTGACGATGCTGGCATTCTCAACGGGCTCGCCTTTGGAGTTGCTCATCTCGTTGCTGGTCGAAGGGCGCGGCTGGGGTGCGTCGAGCACGGCCCAGACGACTTTGCCGCCGTCGGCGGCGGGGAGAACCCCGAATGCTCGTGAGAGACCGGCGACGACGGCTAGCACTCGCGCGTGCGGGTCAAGGTGGGAGTACGGCTGGCGCGACGGGGCTGGACCGTGGTCTTGAACCGTCAAGCGTAGGGCCCCACGGTCCCAGGTGACGGACAGGTCAATGTCGGTGCCGACATTGACTGACGAGCTGGCCACGAGCTCGCTGACCAACAGGTCCGCGAAGCGGATGACCCGGCCCAACTCCCAGTCCAGCAGGGTGCGCGTGACGAAGACCCGGGAGGCGCGCGGCGCAGTCGGGTGCGGGGCAAGTCGTAGTCGCTCAACGGCCAGGGCGGGGGTCGAGAACACCGCGGATAGTGCGGAGAACAATGACTCGGTCACGATCAGGTGACCACCCAGGGGGTGGGCGCGTAGCGCCTCACGGACCTGCGGGTCCGGGCAGGCCACGGCCACGGGGATCCCGGGCCAGTCGCGAACATGCCGCCCTGCCGTGGCGAGCACCTCAACCGCGACTCGTTCGGCACCCTTGAGCACGGCCGACAGATCACAGACCACGCCACGGGGCCCGTCGGCCAGGGCCAGTTGGATCGCATGGTCGAGGTCGTCGACGACCTCACTGAGCCGGCCGGCAGCCTTGAGGACCGCTACCTGACGTAGGGCGTGTGTGCTGACCCGTGCCGGACGGAAGGCTGGCTGAGCTGAGGGCTCCGTCGGGACCCAAGGCGTGTGCTGGGTTGGGAACGGGACGACGCGGTGGTCGAGATCTGCGGAACGGGCGTGCNGACTGTTGGGTTGCTGCGCCATGGCNGACTCGATTCGGTGGTCCTGGAACGTNAGGACACGGGCCACCGAGGTTCGGGAGTAGCACGAAGATAAGTCGACGCCACCAAAAGTCCGGGGCGGGCGCAACACCNACGATAGTACGCCTCGGGCACTCGCCAACCCAAATCCTGGTCGGATGGTTGCCGAGCTCAAACCCGAAGTCCCACGGTGACGATTGCCTTGTCCACCAGGTGAGTTCGTCGCCATGGGCGGGGGCCAACGACCCGCTGAACCTGCTGGCCGTGGACTCCTCTGCCGACCGCTCCAAGGGCGACGGGGACACCGCCACCTGGCTGCCAACCAACAAGGCCTATCGCTGCACCTACGTCGCCAGACAGGTTGCGGTGAAAGGCAAGTACGGCCTGTGGGTCACGTTAGCCGAGCGGGATGCCATGATCCGCGTGTTCACTACATGCCCGGCGATGGGTCTCCCCGGGCCGGGGGCCGCATCAACTGTGGCCGTGCTGCCTCGGACTGCCAACTCGCCTGCACCTGCTCCAGCACCTGCGCCGTCAGCGTCCTCTACATCATCACTATCATCGGGTGGGCCATCGGCGAAACGTGGGCCTACTACTTACTCGGAAGCTTCATCGAAGTGATACTCCTCGTCGCCATCGCACGAACCGCCTGGAAATGGCCGCCACCTCAGATCGCACCCTCGCTGCCATAAGCAACCAACGCGTAGAGCCCGCGTCATTGACCCAAGGCGTGTGCTGGGTTGGGAACGGGACGACGCGGTGGTCGAGATCTGCGGAACGGGCGTGCTGACTGTTGGGTTGCTGCGCCATGGCGGACTCGATTCGGTGGTCCTGGAATGTGAGGACACGGGCCACCGAGGTTCGGGAGTAGCACGAAGATAAGTCGACGCCACCAAAGTCCGGGGCGGGCGCAACACCCACGATGGTACGCCTCAGGCACTCGCCAACCCAAATCCTGGCCGGATGGTTGCCGAGCTCAAACCTGAAGTCCCACGGTGACGGTTGCCTTGTCCACCAGGCGAGTTCGTCGCCATCAAGGGCGACTTCTGCCGGCGCAAGGACCGCGCTCTCGGCCGTGCACCCACTGCAACAAGCTCGAGCCCAGGCTGATCATGACCACCCTGGAGAGGGTCTGTCTTCAGTCGTTGCCAGGGCTCATCTTCGGCCGTCGTTGATGCCATCCTCGCCGATCTGCTANGGACCGTTTCCAACAAAGATCTGTTTGNCACCCGGACGGCGCTGTGACCGTTGGCGGTCAGGGGCGCGGCGGGTATCCGGCGCGGTGCAGTATGTGGACCTCGACCCGTGAGAGAGTCTGGCTATGGACGGGCGACACATCGTCGAGTTGCGTGGCCTCCCCGCCGACGAATTGGCGCTGTACCTGACTGCCCGCTCGGGCCTGCCCGGACCCCGGGGCAATCTCGAACTTGCCGACGCGTTTGCCTCCATCGCTGACCGGGCAACGATTCTTCGCTTTGTCGAGCTCGATGACGGAGTATCTGCGGTTCTGCGGTACAGAAGCGATCGGCCGTCTCATTGTCGAGGAGCCGGACGACGTGTCGCTTTCCGAGCTGATACGTCGCAGGGCGGCCGACGACTTGTGGCGGGTGCGCGAGGGTGCGGCCCGAGCCCTACAGATCGTTGGCGATGTGGACCGCGCACCCTTGCGTACGATCGTGGCCACATGGGTCGGCGACGCGAACCCCTATGTGCGCCGCGCTGCTGTGGCGGCGATCTGCGAACCAAGGCTGCTGACGGACCTGGCAACCCGGATGGCTGCGCTCCAAGCGTGTCGCAGAGCCTCCGAGTCGATCACCGGGCTTCCCGCGACTGAACGCAAGACCCCTGGCGTGCGGAATCTGCGTCAGGCACTTGGTTATTGCTGGAGCGTCGCGGTCGCTGCGGACCCGGATGAGGGCATGCCCGTCTTCGAACGACTGCGGACCGTCGACGATCCCGACATCCGGTGGATCGTCGCGTCAAACCTCAAGAAATCTCGGCTTCGCCGCCACATCGAGCGCTAGCCGCACTCTGGGCAGAGGTGCGGCAGATAGTGACAATGCCTCGGGCGTTGCCGCCACCGCGNCTAACGCTTGGTNGGCCTCTGTGGTCGATAAGGTGACGCCATGAGCTANGGGGGGGCAGCGGGTGAACCACTGGTGCACATNCGAGATTTCCGGATGGATCTCGGGAATCAGACGATCATCCGTGATCTGTCCTTCGACGTGCACGCCGGGGAGACCTTCGGGTTCCTGGGGAGCAACGGGTCCGGCAAGACGACCACACTCCGGGCGCTGTTGGGGATCTATCAACCTACTGCCGGGACGCTACATATCGACGGGAAGGCTTTCGAACCGCGCGACGGGGCCCGGCTCGGCTACCTTCCTGAAGAACGCGGACTGTACAAGAAGGAGTCCGTCCTCGACGTCATGGCGTACTTCGGCAGGCTCAAGGGCCTAAGCCGCCGAAAAGCCCAGGACTGGTCGCGCGTCTACCTGGACCGTGTGTCCCTGGCTGACAAGGCGAGCACGCGCATGGACAAGCTCTCCGGCGGCCAGCAGCAGAAGATCCAGCTTGGCGTGACCATCATGAACGACCCGGAGCTGCTGATCCTGGACGAACCCACCCAAGGCTTCGACCCGGTCAACCGGCGGCTCCTGATGGGCATCATCGAGGACCAGAAACGTGCCGGAGCCACCGTCATCATGGTCACCCACCAGATGGAGGAGGTCGAACGCCTCTGCGATCGAGTGCTCCTGCTCAAGGACGGTGTCGCCGAAGCCTACGGAACGATCGAAGACGTTCAGGACCGGTACGGCGGCACCACTGTCCGCGTCCACCACTCGGGCGCACTCCCGGCCTTGGACCTGTACGACGTCGCCGTGGCCGAGCACAACTACGCCGAGCTTGTCCTGCGTGCCGGGACGGACGAAGCAGACATCCTTCGCGAGCTCGTCCGGTCCGGGGTGGCGGTGCGTAGCTTCACCACCGCCAGAACGTCCCTGGAGGAGATCTTCCTCAGGGTCTACGGCGACCAGAACGAACCGGCGGGGGGCTGAGACCGTGGCGCAGCACAATCTGAACCCCGTCATCGGCTTCGAGTTCTTTCGTACTGTGAAGAAGAAGCGCTTCTGGATCGCCACCCTGGCCATCCCCGTACTTCTGGCCATCGTCTTCGCCCTCATCATCATGAGCAACGAGAGCACCAGTACCACCGCCGAGAACCAGAAGAACGCGCATCTTTCGTTCACCTACACCGACGGCTCCGGATTGGTCACCGACACCGTGGCCACCGCATTCGGCGGAACGAAGACCACGGATAGCGCCCGGGCCATCGCCGACGTGAAGGCCGGGACCGTGGACGCATACTTTGCCTTCCCTGCGGACCCGGCCAAACAGCCTGTCCGCATCTATGGAACGGACAAGGGGGTCTTCGGCAACGGCACATACGACGCCGTCGCCAGACAGATCCTCATCACCACTGCGCAGCAGAAGATCGGCTCACCCCAGCTCACAACCCTGGCTCAGGGCAACGTCACGATCGAGTCCCAGACGTACAAGAACGGGCAGGTGTCCGGCGGCATCGGTGTGGTGATTCCTCCCCTGCTCTTCCTGGTGATCTTCTACGTGATCATCATCCTGCTGGGGAACCAGATGCTCAGCAGCACCCTGGAAGAGAAGGAGAACCGGGTCACCGAGATGATCCTGACCACCCTGGACCCCACCACCTTGATCATCGGGAAGGTCATCTCGCTGTTTATGGCCGGCCTGGTGCAGATGCTGATCTTCGCTCTGCCCGTCATCGCCGGGTATCTGTTCTTCCGCTCGAACCTGAATCTGCCCGACGTCGACCTGTCCCACCTGACCCTCGAACCCGGGCCCATGATCGTCGGGGCGCTGCTGCTCCTGGGCGGCTTCATCCTGTTCACGGGCACCTTGGTCGCCATCGGCGCAGTCGTCCCCACCGCCAGGGAGGCCGGCACGTTCTTCGCGCCCTTGATGGTGGTGATCTGGGTCCCCTTCTACGTCGTCTCCCTGATCGTCAGCGATCCGCATTCGTTGATTGTGCAGATCTTCACGTACTTCCCGTTCACCGCGCCGGTCACCGCCATGCTCCGCAATGCGTTCGGATCCCTCAACCCGTTCGAGTCGGCCATCGTCATCGCCGAGCTGTTCATCTTCGGGTTTGTCACCCTGCGCCTGGCCGTGCACCTGTTCCGGTATGGATCTGTCGAGTATTCGAAGAAGCTCTCCATCAGGAACACCCTCCGTCGCGGCAACCACGCCTGAACCCGGACAATGTCCCACTTGGCGACCGATTCGTGCTTGAGGTTGGCTGCCCTGACACTCGTCAGAAACCGAGGTATGGGCAGTCGATCAGGGCAAGTCCCTCAGTTGTTGAACGGCGACGGTCGCAGCCCGGAGAACTTCGCAGCTCTTGCGTGGATGTTCGCCGAATTTGTGTATTCCCGCGTATGCCGTGCTGCCTGCGTCATATCGTTGAAGAGCGGATGCGTCATGCAGGGATCATCGGATGCGTCGATAGGAGGTCCACATGGACTCCTTCACCCGACGTGCCCTCGTGGTTCTAGGCGTGTTGGCCGCAGCTACGGTTGCGTACCCGTTCGTCCCGTTTGCGCGCGACGAGTTCGGGGTCTACTACGACGTGGTCGCGTTCGGCGCCATGCTGGGCGTGGCGCACCACGGTCCGGTACGCCGCCAGGGCTGGTTGTTGGTGATCGGCGGGTTCTGCGGATGGTCGTGGGCGACCTGGTGTCCACCGCCGAGCAGAGCTTGTGGCACCTCGAGGTCTACCCGGTGCCTTCGGACGTGGTCGTCGCCTCGGTGTTCGTGATCGCGCCCTTGGCGGGCGACTCCGAGCTCACCGGTTTTGGGAAGGTGATCAGTTCGGCCTACCCCGTCGTCGACGTCCTGCTGATCGCCGTGATCGTTCGTATGTGGACCGCGCCCGGCGCGCGAACCGCGTCCTATCGCCTGCTGGTCTCCGCTTTGGGACTGACGCTGGCAGGCGACCTCATCTGGGACGTGGTGACCGTGGCGGGCGGGACGGGGCGGACCGCTGGCTCGATCAGCTGTACCTGGCCAGCTACGTCTTGATCGGCATGGCCGCTTGTGTGCCGTCCATGACGACGGTGGCTGAGCCGGCGCCCGACCGGGAGGCGACCGGGTCCTCGCAGCGCCGGCTGGTCGTCCTTGCGTGCGGACTTATGCTGCCCGCCGTCGCGCTCCTGCTCGACGGCGCAACCGGTGGCGGGGTCCTGTGGCCCGTGATCGGCGTGGGCGCTCTGCTCATCTCAGGGCTCGTGCTGGTGCGGATGTCGGGGATCCTGCACACCGTGGAGGTGCAGGCCGTGCAGCTGGCCGCTCTCGCGCGCGCGGACGGGTTGACGGGTGCACCGAACCGCCGCACCTGGGACCACGAGCTGTCACGGGCGTGCGCGGCCAGCCTCGAGCACAACACCGCGCTGTGCGTCGCGATGATGGACCTCGACCATTTCAAGGTCTACAACGATACGCACGGTCACCAGGCTGGTGACCGCCTGTTGCGCGAGGCGGTGGCCGCCTGGACCGCGCGGCTCGGCGCGGGGGGGCTCCTCGCCCGCTACGGCGGCGAGGAGTTCACGGTGTTGCTTCCCGGCGTCACCTTGGCCGAGGCACGGGCACGAATCCAGGCCCTGAGCGCGGTCACCCCGGACGGACAGACGTTCTCCGCAGGAGTCAGCATCTGGGACTCGATCACCGAGCCGGCCACCGCGGTCGCCCGGGCCGACGAGGCGCTCTACGAGGCCAAGAGGACAGGCCGGAATTGCGTTCTCACCTATGGAGACGGCTCCCTGCCTGTTCCAGGGCCGCCATCAACACCGGCGCCCGGCCTGGCCGTGCAGCCAGTCGTCGAAGTGTGAACCACCCGGGATCGATCAAGGCATGAGATGTCACTTCGAACGGCCGCAGGAGCTCCTCTTCCAGCCGCTGACGGGCCGCGAGCGCCTGCACTGTCCCCTCGATACCGTGCAGTTGGTGCGCGCGCCCGTACTCCTGCTGGGTGGGATAGCTGACGAAGAAGTCACACCAGTCGGTGGGCCGCTGGGCGATCACCCGATCGAGGGTGGCCCGGATGTCGTCCTGGTAGAGGTTCACCACGATCGGGTCCAGCGCGGACACCGCGTCGATGACCGTTCCGGTGTGCTCGAGAGCTGACGCGCCCACTGACCCTGCGGTTCGCAGCCTGCCATAGGGGACGAGAAGCCCGCCATCGTGTGGTTCCGCGAAGCCCTGGATCGAGCCGGCATCCGAAGGATGGCGATCAAGCAGGTCGGCGTAGGAAGGCTCAGGCAACCAGGTCACGGACTCGTAGTCCGCAGGATGGTCCAGGTCACCCTCGACGATCACGTGGTGAGGGGCACCGCGCGCCTTGAGTAGGTCACCGACATACCTCGCCAGCGTCGACTTGCCCGCCCCGGCGACACCCTCAACGACGATGAGCCGCGACTGGGTCATGNGCATCTCCCCAAACTGGACGTGTCGTCTGCTGCAAGAGGTTACTGAAGAACCGGCACCTACCCGAGCACCTGCGGTCAGTCGTCGGCGATCGGGCGGGTGGCGCCGGCGACCAGCAGGCCGATCGCGAGCAGCCCGGCCGTGACGCTGAGGGCGCGTAGGACGCCGACCTGGTTGCCGATGAGTCCGACCAGTGGCGGGCCGGCGAGGAAGGCGACGTATCCGATGGTCGCGACGACGCTGACGCGTCCGGCGGCGTAGCGTCGTTGGTCGGCCGCGGCGCTCATCCCTACGGGGAAGCCGAGCGCAGTGCCCAGGCCCCACAGGACGGTGCCGACCATGGCGGTCACCATGTTGGACCCGAAGACCACGATCAGCAAGCCGATCAGGGCGGTCGCCGCGGAGGCCCGCAGCACGGGGATGCGGCCAAAGCGGTCCAGGATCTGCGTGCCGAACCAGCGGCCGACGGTCATCGAGGCGACGAAGACGCCGTAGGCCAAGGAGCCCAGAGCCGCCGTCGCTCCATAGCCGTCGATCGTGGCAACGCCGATCCAGTCGTTTGCGGTGCCCTCGGCGAACGCCATCGTCAGGACGAACAGGCCGATGAGCAGGGTGCGCGGTTCGATCCAGGCCTTGAGCGGATGGATGTTCTTGCTGGGCTCGTCATGCGCCTCGGTGCCGGCGGGGAGGAAGCCGCGCGTCGACAGTGGCATCGCGACCGCGAGGAGCAGCGCGATGAGCAGCAGGTTCACGGTGACCGAGACGTGTAGCGCGTTCATCGCGGCACCGAGCAGTGCGCCGGTGACCGTGCCGAGGCTGAAGCCGGCGTGGAAGCGGGACATGATCGAGCGTTTGAGCTGCTGCTCGACCGCGGCCGCCTCCACGTTCATGGCCACGTCCCACCCACCGTTGCCAAAGCCCATGAGCACCAGGCCGATGACCACGGGTGCTGCGCCCACTTGGACTCCCACGCCGGCGGTGGCGATGCCCGCCGCGCAGATCAAGGACATCACGGTGATCGTCTTCGCCGCGCCGATGCGGTGGACGATCAGGCCCGCGGATGGCAGCGCAATCAGGGAGCCGACGGCGATGGCCAGCAGCACCAGACCCAGGGCGGCAGGGGTGAGGTCGAGCTCCTGGCGCACTTGCGGGATGCGGGCGGCCCAGCTGGCGAAGCCCAGTCCGGAGCCAATGAACACGAGGTACACGCCACGCGTGGCTCGCAGCAGCAGCGCCAGTGCGTCAGGTGCGGCGCGGGAGGTCACCGGACCGACGGTAGCCGCCGCCACCGACCACTCCGTCCCTGCCCCTGCCTGCTCGACCCGCAACTGGCACCGCAAGAGGCTTTGTTGGCCTCGCTCTTGTCCTGGCCGCATGCTTGGGGTGGACGGTTATCGTCCAGTCCTGCAACGCTAGGCGAGGAGGAACCATCTTCAGGCATAGCAGTCAGCAGCTGAGCCCGCAGGTCATCCAGGCGGTCGGGCGCTACAACATCATTGGCATCGCAGCGCTCGATAGCCTCCCCGTGCTGGACTGGCCCCGGCGGGTCGACACCGGAGATCCCCAGTGCCGTCGGTTCCTTGCGGGATACGTTCGTGTCATCACCGGCGAGCGCGAGCGAGCGACATGGCAGGTGGCGGCATGACCCGGCCCAGCACCGTCTGGATCAACGGAAGGCTGGAGCCGGCCGACAGAGCCGTGCTCACCGTCACCGACCGCGGCTTCCAGGTCGGCGACGGGATCTTCGAGACTCTCCGGGTGGTCGGCGGACGAGTCCTCGAGCTTCCGATTCATACCATTCGGCTTCAGGCCTCGGCCGCGGTGCTCGCCATGCCTCTCCCTGACGATCTTGAGCGCTGCCTGGGACAGGCCATAGCGGACCTCTGCAGGGCCAACCGGCTGGACGGCTCCGATACCCAGGCCGCCGTCCGGGTCACGGTGAGCCGCGGGGCCGTCGACGGGCGCGCGCTCCTCCCGCCTGATGACGTCAGACCGAACCTCGTCGTCCAGGCCTGGCGGGTCGATCCGCCGCCCCCAGAACTGCTCAGCCAAGGTCTCCACCTGACCATCACCGCGGTGCGGCGTGACCCGGCCAGCCCGCTGGCTACGGTTAAGACGACCAGCAGGGCCGAGTTCGTCTACGCGCAGCTTGAGGCCCGCCAGCGCGGTGCAGATGACGCATTGTTCCTGACCACTGATGGGCACCTGGCCGAGGCGACTTCAGCTAGCCTCTTCCTGGTCGAGGGGGTGGGGCTCGCAACGCCGTCGCTCGACTGCGGCATCCTCGTCAGCACGACCCGCGAGTGGGTCATCTCCTCGGGCGGGCCCGGGCTTGGGCTAGCTGTTCGTCAGGACCACCTGACCCCAAATGATCTCTTCGTTGCCGACGAGGCCTTCCTCGCTAGTTCAGTGGCCGGCATACTGCCCATCACCAGTGTCGATGGCCAGCCCATCGGTGCCGGCACGCCAGGCGTCTGGACCTTGCGCCTGCGAGCTCTGCGCGAGAAAGCGGCTTCGGACATCTTCAGAAGACCCACGTGATCGAGCCGTCCCTGTCGGCCGTGGGATCTGTGGATGACACCTGACAGATACCGTCAGACCTCGAGCTCGGCTCGAACACCCAGCAACCGCACTGGCCGTCGTGAGGTGAACGCGTCCAGCGCAGCCAGGGCGGCCTGTTCGATCGCCTCCACGTCCGAGGAGGGCGCTGTCAGCACCCGGCCGTGGGTGCGGGTGGTGAACGGCGCGTAGCGCACCTTCACGATGACGCGGACGGCGCGGCGTTGCCCATAGGCGACATCTTCAGCCACTCGCCGAACGAGGACAGCGACCTCGTGCCGTACGCGGTCCCAGTCCTCGAGGTCTTGCTGGAACGTGGTCTCACGGCTGTGTGAGCGGGCAATGTACGGCGTGCTCACTACCGTCGAGCTGGCCCGACCCTGTGCCAGCCGCACCAACCACGGACCGATCGTGGGNCCGAACGCGGCGGCGAGAGCGTGCGGATCGGCCTGCGAGAGCTCGAGAACCGTGGAGATGCCCATCCCGCTCAGCCGTTTGGCAGTCTTGGGGCCGATGCCCCACAACAGGTCGGTTGGTCGCTCGCCGAGCACAGCAAACCAGGACGAGTGGGTGAGCCTGAAGATGCCGGCCGGCTTGCCGAAGCCGGTGGCCAGCTTGGCCTGCAGCTTGTTCTGGCCGATGCCCACGCTGCAGTCGAGATTGGTGGCCGCGCGGACGTGCTGTTGGATCTCCCNCGCCGACGCCTCCGGGTCGTCGGTCTCGACAGCAAGGAATGCCTCGTCCCAGCCGAGCACCTCGACGACGGCATCGGTTTCGTGGAGCGTCGCCATGACCTTGGCCGAGGCAGCCTCGTAGAGCTCCCGGTCGACGGCCAGGAACACCGCCTCGGGGCATCGTCGGGCCGCGGTCCGCAGCGGGATCCCGGAGTGCACGCCGTATTCGCGGGCTTCGTACGAGGCGGTGCTGACCACGCCGCGCTTGGTCGGGTCGCCATCACCGCCGACCACCACTGGGCGCCCCCGGAGTTCGGGACGGCGCAGCAGCTCGACAGCCGCGATGAACTGGTCCAGGTCGACGTGTAGCACCCAGTGGGTCACACCCTATTCTCGCCTGTCACCCCGCGTTGAGCTCGGCAGCCAACTGATCACCCTTGGCCAGGTCCGGTTGGGTGAAACATGAGCAGAGCCCAGAGCCCAGACGAAAGCGGCTAGCGAGCCAGCCACCCACCGGTCGTCAAGGGTGAAGCGTCCCCGTAGAGGGATCCCCAAACTTCGACGCAGACGCGCGCGGTATACGGCTGATACGTAGTGGTGTTCCAGAGAAGTGTCCGGCGGGGGACTTGCCCACCTGGGACACACATCCTCGACATGTCGCTAACTGGTCGACTTCTTCGCGAGCCCTGGCGGCTACGACGGGGTGCTTCGGGGATCACTCGTCCGCGACCTCACGGCTGTGCCCCATGCGGACCGGTTCGAGCGTCAGCGGCTGGTCGACACGCGGTACTGCGCGTTCGCGACGGGGATGAAGATCGCGAGGATCACGACCGACCAGAGCACCGTGTACGCGATGGGGTGTTCGAGCGGCCATGCGGTTGGTTGCGGCGTGCCCGCCGGGATGTTCCCGAAGAGCTCGCGTGCCGCTTGGGTGACCGCCGATACGGGATTCCACTCGGCGAACCGCTGCAGCGCGGTCGGGAGAGTCTCGAGCGGGACGAAGGTGTTGGCCACGAACGTGAGCGGGAAGATGACGATGAACGAGGCGTTGTTCACGACCTCAGGGCTGGGTACGAGCATGCCGATCCAGGCCATCACCCACGAGATGGCGTAGGCGAACACCAGCAGCAGCGCGAACCCGCCGAGCGCCGCCACCAGCGTGCCCCGGATGCGCCAGCCGACCAGGAGCCCGGTCAGCGACATGACCACGAGCACGATGACGTTGTTGACGACGTCCGAGAGCGTTCGACCCGTCAGCACTGCCGATGGTGCCATCGGCAGTGACCGGAACCGGTCGATGATGCCCTTCTTGACGTCCTCCGCGAGGCCCGCCCCTGTGATGGTTGCGCCGAAGACCACGGTCTGCGCGAAGATCCCGGCGATGAGGAACTCCCGGTAGCCGGCGCCCTGGCTCTGTCCCTTGATCGCGATGGCGCCCCCGAACACGTATGCGAAGAGCAGCACGAACATGATGGGCGAGAGGGTCGTGAAGACGAGCAGGTCGGGAACCCGCTTGATCTTGATGATGTTGCGCTTCGCGACGACGTGGGCGTCCGCGATCACGTAGGGGATCCTCATCGGGTCGATTCCTTGCGCCGGGTGACTCGGGGCTCCACGGTGTCATGGCCCGTCAGGCTGAGGAACACGTCGTCGAGGGTGGGCCGGCGCAGGCCGACGTCGTCCACCTCCAATCCGACGGCGTCCAGGCGCCGGAGCGCTTCCGTGAGAACTGCCGCCCCGCCCGAGACCGGGATCCCGAACGCGCGGCGCTGAGTATCGAGGGTGGCGCGCCCGATCCCCAGCGGCTCGAGAAGGTCGCGCGCCTGGGCGAGCCGGGTCCCGTCCGCGACGGTGATGTCGAGGCGTTCCCCGCCGACCTGCCGCTTGAGCTCGTCGGAGGTGCCCTTCGCGATAATGCGGCCGCGGTCGATGACGACGATCTCGTCCGCGAGCAGGTCCGCCTCCTCGAGGTACTGGGTGGTGAGCAGCAGGGTCGTCCCGCCCGAGACGAGCGTCTGGATGACCTCCCACATCTCCGTGCGGCCGCGTGGGTCCAGCCCGGTGGTGGGCTCGTCCAGGAAGAGCACCGGTGGGGCGGCGACGAGAGCCCCGGCAAGGTCCAGCCGCCGACGCATTCCCCCAGAGTAGGTGCGGGATGGTCGGTCCGCGGCGTCGTCGAGGTGGAACTGGGCGAGCAGTTCGCGCGCCCGTGCCCGGCTGGCCCTGCGGCCGAGGTGGTAGAGCCGCCCGATCATGTCCAGGTTCTCGAAACCCGTCAGGTACTCNTCGACCGCGGCGTACTGCCCCGACAGCCCGATCCGCCGACGCACGCCGGCTGGGTCCGCGAGCACGTCAACCCCCGCGACCTCAGCCTGGCCGGCATCGGGCCGCAGGAGCGTCGCGAGGATCCGCACGACGGTCGTCTTGCCTGCCCCGTTGGGTCCGAGCAGCCCGAGCACGGTGCCGGCTGGCACCGAGACGTCGACGTCGTCAAGTGCTGTCACGGATCCGTAGTGCTTCACCAGTCCCTGTGCGGTGATCGCATCGTTCATCCCAGAATGCTAGAACCGGTTCCCGCATTTCGCGAGGGGGTCGAGTGACCCATGAATCGTGCGCATAGGTGGGGTCGTTGACTCATCTGAGAAGGTCCGGCTTGGCCGGCGCGTCTGCGCTGGTGGGCGGGAGCTTCCGGGTCACCTTGGTCGATGGATCCCTCGTAGCCCCGTGTCTCTGGGGCTCGGAGCAGCGTAGATGCCCGAAGCGGTATGGTCCGACGACTCGTGAAGGCCCTGGGGGAGGGGTGCGGGTTATGACCTGCATGCCCGCCGACAGGGACGCCATCGGTTATGCAGGTTGAGGCTGGCCGCTTCACGTGCCCCTTTGTTGGGACGGCTCACGCGGGGACATGGCGCCAAATCTGGTTCATGCCCCCTGCCTCGCCAATATGGCGGTCATGTCATCTCTGAGAGCAGTCGGCATTCACCTGGCCGAGCCGTGCACGGTTCGGCTAGCGGGTTCCGGCGCGGCGCTTGTTCACGAGGTCGAAGGCTACCGCCATCAGCAG
>JGIcombinedJ21911_10000301_pt1 | contig 14901 bp, 15 predicted proteins | sample BarGraNGADG00211_FD_21911 | JGI IMG/M metagenome (IMG submission 21911)
GTAGAGGCGGGCCACGGACGGACGGAAGCCAGCCTCGTGGAACGCCGAGCATCCGAGCTCACACATGTGGCAGCCGGTGCACTTCTTGCTGCTGATCATTACGTGCGGCATCTCGACCCCTTTCAGCGGTTGTCGACGGGCAGCCGCACGTCGATGCCGAGTTGCTGGAGCTTCTCTTCGGTGGGCACCGCGTCCTTGTCCCAGCCGCGCGCCGCGTAGTACTCGTCCATGATCGCCGCGAAGTGCTCGCTGCCGATCGTCTTGCCGGCCGAGACGCCCGTCTTGAAGGGCTTGTCGAGCATCGCCTTGGGGACGTAGTCGTCCTTCTTCTCGACGCCTTCGCGCAGGTTGTAGAGACGCCCGAGGTTCCAGACGCGCTCGCCGACCACTGCCAGCTCTTCCTGGGTGACGTCGCGTTTCCAGAGGTGCTTCATGAGCTGGGTCATCTGGTCGTAGTCGATCGCCCAGAAGTCGCACCAGATGCCGCAGAACTTGAAGGCGTAGTGGTTCTGGAAGTCGATATTGAAGGTGACCTTACTCGTGTCGAGCGTGTCGGCCGGCATCGTGCCCTCGACGACCTCCGCCCCGATGGGGAAGGAGCGCATGTGGCAGCCGCCGCGGTCTGAGCTCGCGTAGGCGATGCTCATCCCGAAGGAGCCGCGGGGGTCGTAGCCGGGCATCTCGAGACCTTTGGAGTGCATAGCGAGCTCGGGACAAGCGTACTTCTCGGCCAGGGAGCGGGAGCCGAGCGACAGCTCGGCGCCGATGCCGGTGCGAGTGGCCAGCTGTTCGGGGATCTTGACGTAGGCATCGAGGTCGCCGAAGCGCACGCCGAAGTCGTGGATGCCCTTCTCGGTCATGTCCATGGCCAGGCCGAGGACGTTGCCCGTGGAGATCGTATCGAGGCCCCACTCGTCGCACTCGGCGTTGAACTTCATGAGGGCGCCGATGTCGCCGACGCCGACGTTGGCACCGCAGAGAGCGATGGTCTCGTACTCGGGGCCTTCGCCCTCGACGTCGTTGATGCGGTGGAAGTTGCGGCAGGCCAGCGTGCACTGGTAGCAGGCACGTTTCTTGACGCGGATCTTCTGGAAGGCCTCGGAGTCGACGTTGTCAACGTCTGGGTTGGTGCCTTCGGAGTAGTTGCGCACCGGCTGGCAACCGGCGCCACTGGTGATCGCCACGAGGACGGGAGTGCCCTCTTCGTGAACCCAGTAGTTGTCGTCGGTGAGGATGTGATCGGCGTCCATGCGCTCGATATCATCGAGAAAGGCCTTTGGATCGCCGACCGTGACGGTGCCGGTACCGGCGACCGCGATGGCCTTGACGTTCTTGGACCCCAGCAGAGCGCCGGTCCCGCCGCGCCCGGCCTTGTGGTACTGGTCGTTCGAGATGCAGGCCCACGGGAGCAGATTCTCGCCGGCGGGTCCGATGCTGATAGCCGTCATCTTGGGGTCGAAATCGACGCGCAACGCCGCCTCGATCTCGGAGGTCTTCATGCCCTCGTACTTGGCGCAGGGGACGATAGAGACGACGTCGTCCTTGATGAGCACGGTGCTCAGCTCCGGCGCCTTGCCCTGGACGATGACGATGTCGTAACCGGCGAACTTGAGGATAGAGCCGAACGAGCCGCCCATGTAACTGTCGAGCATGGTGCCGGTCGCCGGGCTCTTGCCGCCGACGACGACGCGGGAGCATGTGCTGACGTTGGTGCCGGCGAAGGGTCCGGTGGCCACGATGAAGGGGTTGTCCGGCGACCACGGGTCAAGGCCGGGCTGCGTGAGTTCCCAGAGATACCGGAGCATCAGGCCCTTGCCGCCGACATAGAGCTGTGCCCACTCCATGTTCAGCGGCTCGACCGCCGTGGTGCCCTTACTCAGGTCGATCCTGAGTACTTTGCCTTGGTAGAAATCCAATGCGTCCTCCTGACGACGTGCTACATCCCCTTCGCGGCGGTCGCGGAGATACCCCGTGGACGGGGACGGTGGGATTACAGGCCTCGCCATTCTAGCCAAGTGGCCAAGGCGGGGCAACACTGAGGAAACNGCCGTCTAGCAGGGCAAAACGGAGCCGAAAGCGGTGCCTTCTTGGCCATTCTGGCAGGTTCGCGCGGCGCGTCCCGTGCGCGAGGGCCCCGCCCGCCGCCGATCAGCCGCGCCCCGGCGCCTCGGGCAGATCCCTGATGTTCTCGGCCGCCTGCCACTTGCTGTAGTTGTCGACCATCGCGTCGAGGAGCTCCTTGAGGAAGCGCGCCGACAGGTTGACGCGGCTCACGACGACGCCGTTCATCTCGCCGGGCTCTTCGCTCTCGTGGTCCAGACGGACGAACGTGATCGAGAACTCGTAGTCCGAGTGGCTGACGTTGGCGAAGTTGGCGTAGACGCCGGCCATCATCTCCGGCGTGGCGTGTAGATTGATATGCCTCTCTTGCTCCTCCATGGGAGCCTCCTTCGGGGGTACTTCCTAGCCCTGGATGCGGCGCGCGATGGCGGCCGCCATGCCGCTCGTGCCGGCCGAGCCGCCGAGATCGTAGGTGACCTCCTTGCCCTCGGCGACCACCGCGGCGATCGCGTCTTCCATGCGCCGCGCCGCCGCGTCCTCACCGAGGTGCTCGAGCAGCAGCACGCCGGAGCGCAGCAGGGCCATAGGGTTGACCTTGTCCTGGCCGGCGTACTTGGGGGCGCTTCCGTGCACCGGCTCGAACACTGCGATGGAGTCGCCGAAGTTCGCGCCCGGCGCCACGCCGAGGCCGCCGATGAGACCGGCGCAGAGGTCGCTGACGATGTCGCCATACAGGTTCGGCAACACGAGGACGTCGTACAGCTCAGGCTTCTGCACGAGCTGCATGCACATGTTGTCGACGATGCGGTCCTCGAACTCTATGTCGGGGTAGCTCTCCGCGACCTCGCCGGCGACACGCAGGAAGAGACCGTCGGTGCACTTCATGATGTTGGCCTTGTGCACGGCGGTGACCTTGCGCCGGCCATGTCGGCGCGCGTACTCGAAAGCGAAGCGCGCGATGCGCTCGCTGCCCTTGCGGGTGATGATCTTGATGCTCTCGGCGGCATCCTCGCCGACCATGTGCTCGATGCCGGCGTAGAGGTCCTCGGTGTTCTCGCGCACCACCACGAGGTCGATGTCGTCGAAGCGGCTGCGCACGCCCTTCATGGTCTTTGAAGGCCGCAGACAGGCGTACAGGTCGAGCTCCTTGCGCAGTGCCACGTTGACGCTGCGGAAGCCGCTGCCGACGGGGGTCGTGATCGGTCCCTTGATGGCGACCCTGGTGCGCCGGATGGACTCGAGCACGTGCTCGGGCAGAGGCGTGCCGTACTCCTCCATGACGTCGACGCCGGCATCGCGCCGCTCCCACTCGATGGGCACGCCGGTGGCGGCGACCACGGTCTCCAGCGCNGCGGCCAGCTCCGGACCGGTGCCNTCGCCCGGGATCAAGGTGACAGTGTAGGTCATGTGGGACCTCCGGGCAGGNCAAAACCGCCGTGCTTCTTGACGTGCGCCACGAGGCCGCCGTCGTTCAGGATGGTGACCATCACCGGCGGCAGCGGCGCGAACGGGATGACGGCGCCGATGGTGAGGTTCCTGACCTCACCGGCGCTCAGGTCCACTTCGAGCTCGTCGTGCTCGCCGATGCCGCTGATGTCGCACTGCAGGACCGGCAGACCGACGTTGATGGCGTTACGGAAGAAGATGCGCGCGAAGCTCTGCGCCAGCACCGCGCCGACGCCGGCGAGACTGATGATACGCGGTGCGTGCTCACGGCTCGACCCGAGCCCGAAGTTGCGCCCGCCCACGACAAAGTCCCCGGGGCGCATGGCGTTCGCGAACTCGGGACGCGCATCCTCCATCACGTGTTTGGCCAGCTCAGGCATGTTGGTGCGCAGGTGGAAGAGCCGCCCGGGCGCGATGTGGTCGGTGGAGATGTCGTCGCCGAAGAGCCAGGCGTTGCCGCGCAGGATCTCCCCGCTCACGTGACCCATTCTTCCTCGCTGATGACCACGCTGTTCATTGTCACGCCGGGCTCGCGGGCCCGCGCGGGGTCGCGCTCGGGGATGGCCTCCACGACGTCCATGCCTTCCACGACGCGCCCGAACACGGTGTGCTTGCCGTCCAGGTGCGGCGTGTCACGGTACGTGATGAAGAACTGTGAGCCGTTGGTGCCCGGCCCGGCATTGGCCATCGACAGGATGCCGGGCTGATCGTGTTTGAGCGCCGGGTGGAACTCGTCGCCGAAGCGGTAGCCGGGGCCGCCGCTGCCGCTACCCGTGGGGTCGCCGCCCTGCGCCATGAAGCCCTTGATGACGCGGTGGAAAGTGACACCGTCGTAGTAGCCCTCACGAGCCAGAAACACGAAGTTGTTGACCGTGATGGGCGCCTTGTCGGCGAAAAGCTCCACGATGATGTCGCCCTGGTCCGTGCCGATCGTGGCGAGGTAGCGCTTGGCGGGGTCGATGACCATCGGCGGCGGTACGTCGTACTGCTTGGCCATGGCGTCCTCCTTCCTAGAGGAGCTCGCGGGGGTCGGTGATCTCGCCGGTCACGGCGGTTGCGGCCGCGGTNGCCGGCGAGCCCAGGTAGATGAACGCTTCAGGGTTACCCATGCGTCCGTGAAAGTTGCGGTTGGCGGTGCTCAGGCAGACCTCGCCGTCGGCGAGGATGCCCTCGTGGATGCCCACGCAGGCGCCGCAACCGGGGTTGGTGACCACGGCGCCCGCCTGCCAGAACACCTCGAGCAGGCCTTCGGAGGCGGCATCCCTCGCGACCGCCCGGGATGCGGGAGTGACGATCACGCGTGTCCCGGGGGACCGGCNGCGCCCACGCAACAGCCGCGCCGCCGCGCGCAGGTCCGCGAGACGGCCGTTGGTGCAGGTGCCGATGAGCACCTGATCGACTTTCGTGCCCTTCAGGTCGGCGGCCGGGGCCGTGTTGTCCACGGTGTGGGGACGGGCGACGGTGGGCACGATGGCGGCGGCGTCGATGGTCACGACGCGCTCGTACGTGGCGCCGGCGTCGGGAGCGAGCGGCCGCCAGGCGTCCGCGCGCCCCTGCTCGGCAAGGAACTCTCGCGTCGTCTCGTCGCTGGGCATGAGCCCGACCTTTGCGCCGACCTCGACGGCCATATTGCTGAGCGTGAGCCGGCCGGACATGGGCAGCGCGTCGATGCCCGGCCCGCCGAACTCGAGCGCCTTGTAGGTAGCCCCGTCGGCGCCCAGTGAGCCGATGAGCGTGAGTATGAGGTCCTTGGCTTCGACGCCGTCGCGGAGCCCGCCGGTGACCTCGATGCGGAACGACTCGGGCACGCGCAGCCAGGTCTGGCCGCCGACCATGCCGACGGCGACGTCGGTGCTACCCATCCCGGTGGCGAAGGCGCCCAGGGCGCCGGCCATGCAGGTGTGCGAATCGGCGCCGATGACGAGGTCTCCGGGCTTGGCGAAGCTCTCGGCGACGCGCTGGTGACAGACCCCCATCTCGACGTCGCTGAGCGTAGCGCCGGAGGACGCGCAGAAGGCTCTGATCGTCTTCTGCGCGTTGGCCAGCTCGCTGCGCGGCGCCGGCGCCCCGTGATCGATGAAGAAGACGCAGGTGGGCGCCTTGACCGTCTTGGCGCCGAGCTCCTCGATCTGCTGGATCGCGAGCGGGCCGGTGCCGTCCTGGGCGATCGCGATGTCCACTGCCGCGACGACGATCTGCCCGGGCGCGACGGCGTCGAGGCCGGCGTGCGCGGCGAGGATCTTCTCGGCCAGGGTGAGCACGGTCACGAAGGCGTCTCCACCGCGGAGGGAGTCGCCCCGCCACTCCAGTGATTGCCTATGGGCACCGCGTCGCCGAGCCGGCCCAGATAGTCCTGATAGATGTACATGAGCTCCTTGTCGAAGAGCGCCCGTTTGAGCTCGATGGCCGTCTTCCGCACCAGTGCGAGGATTCCGTCGCAGTCGGCCTNCGTGAGCTCCAGGCCGAACTCCTGGAATTTGTGGTAGATCGTGCGCGAACCGGAGTGTTTGCCCACCACGATCTGCCGCTCCAGGCCNACGTCTTCGGGCGCGAAGGCCTCGTAGTTGAGCGGGTTCTTGATGACGCCGTCGGCGTGGATGCCGCTCTCGTGGGCGAAGACGTTGGTGCCGACGATGCTCTTCCAGGCGGGGATAGTACGCGCCGAGGCGGCGGCCACGTACTCGCTGAGCTCGCGGAAACGGTTCGTGTGCAGGCCCATGTCGACCTTGCCGAGGTACTTGAGGGCCATGACGACTTCTTCCAGGGCGGCGTTGCCGGCGCGCTCGCCGAGGCCGTTGACCGTGGTGTTCACGTACGTCGCTCCGGCCTTGATCCCCGCCAGCGCGTTGGCCGTGGCCATACCGAAGTCGTCGTGCGTGTGCATCTCGATGTCGAGACCGCTTTCCTTCTTGAGGAAGCTGATCACGTTGAANGTATCGAAGGGATCGAGGATGCCCAGCGTGTCGCAGAANCGCAGGCGGTCGGCGCCCTCCTCTTTGGCCGCCTGGCCGAAGTGCAGGAGGAACTCGAGATCGGCGCGCGAGGCGTCCTCGGCGTTCACCGACACGTACAGGTTCTTGTCCTTGGCGAAGGCGACGCACNCGCGGATCTGGTCCAGCACCCATTGCCGCGACTTGGCGAGCTTGTGCTCGATGTGGATGTCGCTNGCCGACATGGAGATCGCGACGGCATCGACGCCNCAGTCGACCGAATGCTTNACGTCGTCGATGACGGCGCGGTTCCAGGCGAGGATGGAGGTATCGAGGCCGAGGCCGACGATCTCCTTGATCGTCTCCTTCTCGTCCCCGCCCATGGCGGGGATGCCGACCTCGATCTGGTGCACGCCGACCTCGTCGAGCAGCTTGGCGATGCGTATCTTCTCGTGGTTGCTGAACACCACGCCGGCCGTCTGCTCCCCGTCGCGCAGCGTGGTGTCGTCTACGCGCACCGCCGGCTCTGCCGGCTGAGGCTTGGCGATGACGAAACTGGAGAGATCGCTGGTCATACCCACCTACCTGTCGACGCGGACGCCGCCGGACCCGACCCCGGGGGTGGCGCTACCGTGGAGACGAGCGGGCGATGTGAGGAATGACCGGCTCGCGACACATCACGGGAGCGCGCGCGGCTGCAAGACGATTGCATTGTTCCACACGCGGGCGCAGACAGGCAAGAAGCCGTCAGCCTTCCAGCGCCTTGCGCAACAGCTCATTGACCAGTCCGGGGTTGGCGCGGCCGCCGGTGGACTTCATGACCTGCCCGACGAAAAACCCGAGCACCTGCCGCTTGCCCGCCCGGTATTGCTCGGCCTGCGCCGCGTTGGCGGCCACCACCTGCGCCACGGTGGCCTCGAGCTCTGAGGTGTCGCTGATCTGGCAGAGCCCGTGCTTCTCGACGACGTCCTCGGGCTCGGCGCGCTCCTCGATCATCTTCGCGAAGACCTCTTTGCCGGAGCTCGTCGAGACGGTGCCGTCGGCGACGAGCTTGACCAGCTTGGCAAGGCGCTCGGCGGTGACGTGCCCGTGGCCGGCCTCGAGACCGGCGGCGTTGAGATGGGCGAGGTATTCGCCCATCGTCCAGTTGGCCGCCGGCTTGGCGCCCGCCCCCGCGGCCACGACCTCCTCGTAGAACTCCGCCAACGCATGTGAGCCGCCGAGCAGCAGCGCGTCGGCGCGCGACAGACCGTACTGCTCCACGAAGCGCGCCACGCGCGCCTCGGGGAGCTCCGGCTGCGTCGTGCGAAGGTCCTCCACCCAGGCCGGGTCGATCACCAGCGGGACCAGGTCGGGCTCGGGGAAGTAGCGGTAGTCGTGCGCCTCTTCCTTGGAGCGCAGCGGCGTGGTGGTGCCGGTATCCGGATTGAAGTGCAGGGTCTCCAGGTCGATCGTGCCCCCGGCCTCGAGGATCCCTATCTGACGCGGGATCTCGGCCTCCANCGCCTGCTGCAGGTAGCGGAAGCTGTTCATGTTCTTGAGCTCGNTGCGCGTGCCCAGCTCGGCGCTGCCCTCGGGCCGCACGCTGAGGTTGGCGTCCCAGCGGATCTGGCCCTCCTCCATGTTGCACTCGCTCACGCCGAGCTCGACGACCAGGTTGCGGAGCTGCTGAAGGAACTCGCGAGCCGCCTCCGGCGACGGGATGTCCGGCTCGCTGACGATCTCGATGAGCGGCGTGCCCCCGCGGTTGAAGTCGACCATGGAGTAGTCGGAGCCCGCGATGCGGCCGGTGTCCCCGCCGGCGTGGATCAGTTTGGCCGCGTCCTCCTCCATGTGCACGCGGTTGATGCGGCAGCGCAGCTTCTCGCCGTCGACCCAGTAGTCGAACCAGCCGCTCACCGCCAGCGGTTCGTCGTACTGGCTGATCTGGTACGCCTTGGGAAGGTCGGGATAGAAGTAGTTCTTGCGGTGGAAGATGTTGCGCGGCTGCACCGTGCAGTTGAGCGCCAAGGCGATGCGCGTGGCGTACTCGACGGCGCGCCGGTTGACGACGGGCAGCGCGCCGGGGTGCGCCAGGCAGACGGGGCAGGTGTGCACGTTGGGCTCGTCGCCCTTGGTGACGGCGCAGNTGCAGAACATCTTGGTCTGCGTATCGAGCTCNACGTGCATCTCGAGGCCGACGACCGGCTCCCAGCCGCTCACGACGCCCCCTCCCTGAGCGCCTGGGCGCACAGACCGCCGGGCTGCGGCGACCAACCGGCGTCGTTCGCGACGCCGGCGGCCGAGTCGCGAAAGGTAGGCGCCGGCGCGAAGCCGATGGCGCCCTCCAGCGCGTGCGCGGCGCGCAGGATGCGGTTCTCGCTGAAAGCCGGGCCGATGAGCTGGAAGCCGACCGGCAGGCCGTCGCTGAGTCCGCAGGGGATGCTGATCGCCGGCAGGCCGGCGAGGTTGACCGGGATGGTGCAGATGTCGCACATGTACATGGACAGCGGGTCGGCCGTGCGCGAGCCGGCTTTGAAAGCGACGGTCGGCGTGGTGGGCGAAGCGATGAGGTCGACGTCGGCGAACGCCTGCTCGAAATCGCGGCGCACCAAGGTCCGCACCCTCTGCGCGCGGCCGTAGTAGGCGTCGTAGTAACCTGCGGACAGGGCATAGGTCCCGATCATGATCCGCCGCTTGACCTCGGGGCCGAAGCCTTCGCCGCGCGTGCGCTCGTACATGTCGAGAAGGTCCACAGGATCTGCGCAGCGGTAGCCGTAACGCACGCCGTCGAAACGCGCCAGGTTCGCGCTCGCCTCCGCAGGCGCGATGATGTAGTAGGCGGGCAGGGCGTACTCGGTGTGCGGCAGGCTGACCTCCGTGCACCTGCCGCCGAGCTCCTCGATGCGCGCGACGGTCTCGTCGAAACGCGCCCGCACGCCGGGCTCGATGCCCGCCGCGAGGTACTCTCCGGGAATGCCGACGCGCAAGCCGTCGAGGCGCTCGCCCTGAGGCAGCGCGATGCTCTCCGGCAGCGCGACGCTTGTGGAGTCCTTCGGGTCCTGGCCCACGATGTGCTGCAGAAGCAGAGCGCAGTCGTACACCGAGCGCGTCAGCGGCCCGATCTGGTCGAGCGAGCTGGCGAAGGCGACGAGCCCGTAGCGGCTCACGGCGCCATACGTGGGCTTCATGCCCACAACACCGCACAGCGCCGCCGGCTGACGGATGGAACCCCCGGTATCGCTGCCCAGCGCCCAGAGCGCCTCGCCGGCGGCCACGGCGGCGGCGGAGCCGCCGCTGCTGCCGCCGGGGACCGTGGCGAGGTCCCAGGGGTTGCGCGTGGTCTGGTACGAGGAGTTCTCCGTACTCGAACCCATGGCGAACTCGTCCAGGTTCGTCTTGCCCAGCATCACCACGTGGTCTTCCCACACCCGGCGCACGGCCGTAGCCGTGTAGACCGGCATGTAGTTGCTCAGGATCTTGGAGGCACACGTGGTCGTGACGCCCTCGGTGACCATGTTGTCCTTGATGGCGATGGGCAGACCTGCGAGCGGACCGCGCGTGGCCTGCATCTCGCGATCGACCTTGGTGGAGTACTTGGCGGCGTTGTCGGCGGTCACCAGGATGAAGGCGTGCACGGCGGCCTCGACGGCAGCGATCTGGTCCAGGTACACCTTGGCGAGCTCGGCGGCGGAGATCTCACCTTCGACGAGCAGACGCTTGGCCTCCCGGGCGGTAAGCCGCAGTGGGTCCAGAGTGGGCACGGTCAGCCCATCCTCGGGACGCGAAAGCAATCGTCGCTCACCGCGGGGGCGTTGCGCAAGGCATCCGGACGCGACAGGCTGTGTTGCGGCCGATCCTCGCGGGCGACATTGACGATGTCGAGAACGTGGGCGGTCGGCGGCACGGCGGCCGCGTCCAGCTCGCTCATCTTGTCGATGTGAGCGAGGATCTTGGCGAGCTCACCGGTCATACGTGCGACTTCGTCCGGCGCGAGACGCAGACGGGCGAGCTTCGCGACGTAGCGGACGTCGTCTTCACCGATCATGGTGGGTTCCTCCTGCGACGGCCACAAAAGCGGGACGGCTATATTACTCCAGCCTCACAGGAGGGACAAGAAGAGGGCGCCCGCCGCCCGTGCGCAGCTGGCGGGCCCCTCTTCTCGCGCAAGCGCGTGTCAGACGACCGGCCTTACCGTCGAGGCCTGCAGCCCCTTGTCGCCCTCGGTGATCTCGAACTCCACAGTCTGACCCTGGACGAGGGTCTTGTACCCGTCCATGGTAATCTCGGAGTAGTGCACGAACAGGTCGTCACCGTCTTCCCGCTCGATGAAACCATACCCCTTCTCATTGCTGAACCACTTCACTGTCCCCTGCGACACGACACACCCTCCTCCGAAAAGCCGCGTGCTGGCCTCGCGGCCGGCGGAACCCCCCATGCGGCGCCGCACACACGGCGCGAGCGTACACGACGGCTTCGACGCTGTAAATGAGCACGCGCATGCGGAGCGGTGGACGTTGGTGGCAAGAACGCCGAAAGCAGTGCGTCAGTCGCTCTCGCCGAGGATCTCGCGGCGCAAGATGTCCTCCCAGAGGGCGAACAGTGGCTCCAGGTCGATGCCGGTGGGGTCAAGCAGCTTCTGCACGGCGAGCCCATCGGTCATCGCCACCATCAGCGAGGCCAGACGCCGCAACGGTTCGGGTTCGCGCCCCGCTCCCGAGTCGTCGATCCCGTCCACATACAGGTCACGGTACCATCCGTAGAGCGCGGCGACGCGCAAGCGCAGTTCGTCGACCAGTAGCACGTGGGGGAACAGGGCGAAGAAGTCACGGAAGCCGTCACGGTCGTCGACGAGCCTGCGGTCGCTGGCGAGCATGCTGTGCACGCGCTGATCGCCGGCAGGCAGGGTTGGCGTCTCCGTGTACGCCTTCAGGCTCTGGTCGTGCGCCAGCGAGTCCACGACGGCGGCGATGAACGCCGTCTTGCTCCCGAAGTAGTACCGCACGGAATCGCGATATGCCCCGGCCTCGGCGGCCACCGCCTCGACGGTCAAGGCCTCGTAGCCGCTGCGCTGTCGGTGAGAGCTGCGCGGTGGGGTCGACGCCCGCGTCGTCCATATCCGTACTCACGCGCGACGAGCAGGAAGCCGTCGTCCGTGACTGCGTCACGAACTTCGACAACTACGTCAACCCGGGCATCCTGGAGTACCGCAAGTCGGTCTCGCGACCGACTACACGGCAGTCGAGTGGTCCGACGGTGGTTCCGTGTACCGCGACATCCACGGCAAGGAGCACATCGACTGTCTGGGGGGCTTCGGCATCTACATGCTCGGCCACGGGCACCCGACCGTCGTCAAGGCCGTACGTGACCAGCTCGAGCATCAGGCGCTGCACTCACAGGAGCTCCTCGACCCGATGCGCGGATACCTCAGTGACCTGCTTGCCATGGCCGCCCCGGGGGATCTGCAGTACTCGTTCTTCTGCAACTCGGGCACAGAGGCCAACGAAGGCGCCATGAAACTCGCCAAGCTGTACGCATAGCGCCGCAAGAAGGACCACAACAAGAGCATCATCAGCACCACCAGGGCCTTCCACGGCAAGTCCATCGCCAGCCTCAGCGTCAGCGGCAAGGCCGAGTGCCGTGAGCCCTTCTACCCGCTGGTCCCGGACGTCCGCTTCGTGCCGTACGGCGACACCGACGCACTCGACAAGGAACTCGGGATCTCCGACGACATCGGTTTCGACATCGCCGCCTTCATCGTCGAGCCCGTCCAGGGCGAGGCCGGAGCCATCATCCCGCCCGACGACTGCTTCCCCAAGGTACGTGAGGTCTGCGACAAATGGGGCACCCTCCTCATCGCCGACGTGCGCGTGCTGGCCGAGCACGGCGAGCTGATCGCTCACTAGCGGACACCGCCCCCCGACTCAGACCGCGGCCCCCTACCCCCCGCCGCGGTCTGAGCAAGCGAGAGGGCCGGGCGCCAACGGCGTCCCGGCCCTCTCCGCGTCGTGCCTCACCGGCGGCGGTCCGCGAGCTCAGGACCAGCGCTGGAGTGATCTCACCAGTCGGAAAATCCCGTGTTGTACCAGAGCTTCTTGGTGCCCTTCTTGGCGCGCTTCTCCCACTTCTTGGACTTGGGCTCCTGATCGATGCGGGCGCGGACGGAGTCGGCGACCTGCTTGATCTTCGCCTTCTGCTCGTCGCTGAGCGCGTCGACCTTGTCGACGTGCTCCTTGACGCGGTCGAGGTTCGTGGTACCGGTGTACCAGAAGCCCCAGTCGTCGGCGAAGCGACGAGCGACGAAGCCGACGTTGACCTTCTTGTCGTCGTCTTCGCCGAAGTCAGCGACGGTGAACAAGAACTCGATGTCCTTGAGATCCTTGTCGTTGATCTCCCAGATCTGCAGCTTCTGGAGCAGGATGTCGGCGAGCGTCACGCTCCAGGGATCGAGCTCGAGGCGGCCGGCGTAGTCGACCTCGTGACAGTAGTCGAGCTTGTCGAAGAACACGTCGATCATGGGGACGGGCCCGCCGAAGTAGATGTGACGGGTCTGGCCGGTCATGGCCATCGTGTTGAGGTCGCATTCGTAGCCCACCGTCTCCATGAACTTGACGATGTGCTTGCGCGTCTTGCCGTACGAGGCGTAGTCGATGTCGGTGAAGTACCGGTCGCCGAGACGCTCGAGCCTGGCGTAGAGGTCGACCTGGTCCGGGAAGTAGTAGTGCAGCGCCAGGGGGCCCATGACCCGCATGACGATGCCTTGCTGCTGCGCCGCCTCGGTGATGCGCTTGCCCTCTTCGAGGAAGACCTCGGGCTTGGGGTAACGGTCGAGCGGTATGTCTTTGGGCAGGATGAACTGTCCCATCGCTGTCTATCGCCCCCTTTCGGGATCGGCGTCTTCGTGGCCTACGTGAGCTTCGCGCCGATCAACCGGATGTGAAGACGTAGTCCTTCACCTTCTTCTTGTCGAGCATGATGATGACGCCCTTGAGGATGCCCTCGGAGTACTCGCTGCCCGGGTTGATGAGCAGCGTGCGACCGGCCTTCTGCGCGCCACGGGACTCGTGGATGTGGCCGAAGAGGCCGAGCAGCGGCTGGTTCTCCGCGATGAGCTTCCTGGCGCCGATGCTGCCGACGTGGATCTTCTCGTCGGCGGCCATGGTGAGGTTCTCGTCGAGCTTCGGGCACAGGTCGAGCGCGTACCCGTACGGCGGCACGTGGAAGTTGTAGATCGCCGTCTCCTGCTTCTTGATCTGCTCGACCAGGCCGCGAAGGTGCTTCTCGAGATCTTCTTCGTTCATCTCGCGCGGCGTGTCCCACGGCGTGGGGTTGGAGGCCGACGACGTGACCATCTCGTGGTTGTCGATCTGCACGATGCGCTTGTCGCAGGGATGCACGAGCTTGGCATTGTCGATCATGTCGTCGATGACGAACCAGTCGTCGTTGCCGGGGCACATGTACATCTGGTAAGGCTTGCCCTCGAGACGCTCGTCGGCGAGGTCGAGCCACTCCTGCACGCGCTGGAACACGAGGCTCTTGAACAGGACGTCGATGTTGGCCGGGTCGCTGCGCGTCTCTTCGAACTCCTCGCGCGTCTGGTGGACCCAGTAGTAGCCCGCGTTCTCGGTGATCTTCTTGATGTNGGCAAGCTCGTGTTTGGTGGCGATGTCGCGGTGCTGCCCCATGAGGGTGCATTCCCACGTGTCGTTGCCCTTCTCGACGAGCGGCACGAGCACTTTGCCGGTGAGGTCACCGAGGAGCACGGCCACATCGGCGCCATAGATCGGAAGGGCGTTGAGGAACTTCCGATAGCACACGCTCGAGCCGTGGATGTCGGTGACGAAGAAAAGTTTGATCATCTGCACACTCCAGAGAAAGTGAGGGGGCGGGAGCTGACGCTCCCGCCCCCTCACGGTACTGCTACGTCACTCAGGCGGCAACTCGCCGTAGGTCATCGACACGTCGACGCCCACGCTCTTGCTGCGCTGCTTCCAGAAGAAGTACCAGATGATACCCAGGATCCACGTGCCGCCGATGAGCGCGCCGGTCTTGATGGCGCTCCCAACGGTGAAGGTCTCGAGGCCCTTGTCGCCCATGAAGAAGAAGTAGAACGCCAGGATGCCGAGATAGACGATGTCGACGATGGCGCCGATCGTCACTACCGGGATGCCGGCAAGCTTCCACGTCTTGTACGGCGAAGCGTCCCAGATGCCCTTGGAGCGCTTCACGTAGGGGAAGAGCAGAGCGGCGATGGCCGTGACACCGAACACCGAGAAGATCTCGAGAGCGGTGACGCTGAGGCCCTCCATGGCCGTCTGGCCAGTGAAAACGTAGTAGGCGATGGCGGCTTCGCCGAGGACGAAGCACAGGATGTGGTTCTTCACCGGGCTGGCGAAGCGCGGGTTGATGTCGGTGAACCACTTGGGACCCATGCGGTCCATGCCCCAGGCGAAGATGATGCGCGGGAAGGCAAGGTACGACAGCG
>JGIcombinedJ21911_10000307_pt1 | contig 14852 bp, 13 predicted proteins | sample BarGraNGADG00211_FD_21911 | JGI IMG/M metagenome (IMG submission 21911)
GCGCTTATAATGCGTTGATTAAAATCAAACGTATCACCTACAGTGCCGTCAGGATCCAGCCCTACACATAGCCAGCTGTTGTTCTGACGTGCCGTTTTTTCTAAGTCTCGTAAAAAAGCCACCATATATTTCTATCCTGAGCTTCGGAATATATCCCTCTATTTACAGCATGTTCCTTTTAACCACTGCTCGCGACACTAACGTCGGTTACGCGAATCTTTGGTGTCGTTAATCCAAAATACGTCGTGACATCTCGGCTTAGCCCATCAATCTGCTTTAGCAAATCGAGGACGTTGATTCCTATGTTTGTTTGTTTCAGAGCGTGTTTGCATTCACCATCTTCGATAGNGTATCCCGCGTAAACCATGCCGGAGAACTCACCCGTACTCATGTTCGGGTGGTCGCCTGTTGCGCGTACATAGATGCCGTGTCGCACATCCTTCATAATGTCAGCTTCGCCGCCTTGTCCGATTATCAGATTTGTCGGAGAAATTGAAGGCGGTTGCCGATAGTCNCCCCGAGAGGCGTTGCCTGTGCTCATTATGCCTTCTTTATTTGCCGCGTAGCTGTCGAACAGAAATGAACGCAAGACGCCATTTTCGATGAGAAGGGTTCGCTGCGAAGGCACGCCCTCCGCATCAAACGGTCTCGTCTCCAAACCATCGCTTAAGAGCCCATCATCAACAATCGTGAAACCGTTTACAGCGATTTGTTCGCCGATTTTTCCCGTAAGGAACGACCGATCTCGTTGCACATCGTCGGCGCTCACAGCTGTAGCAGTGGCGATGACCGGTCCAACAGCAAGTGGGTCAAAAACGACTGTCATCTTGCCTGATTGAATCGGTCGTGGATTCATGCTACTTAGTGCCATCTCTCCTGCGGTACGCCCGACTAACTCGACGTCTAAATCGAAGCGCCGAGACGCGGCATATTCGAAGCCATTCCCACTAGCGTCTCTCTCGTGTGCGACTACGTCCACATCGATTGAAGCTTGGGTCCCGCTATCTGTCCCTTCCACNCCGAGCGTGTTTGCGATAGCTTCGCTCCACAGTCCGACTGATGCACCAGAGTTGATGATATCGACGCGCTTATCAATGCGGGAAGCGTCTGCGACGTCAATAGCTAGCTGTACCACGGTTGCGGCATCGAGAGATGCGATTGTGTGATCCCACGTGCCGGCCACAGTTGGATAGCTCTCGGGGAGCGAAAGAGACTTAAAATCCTTGTCAGGGCTCCCGGCGCGTGCTGCTGAGATCGCTTTTTCTACAGCGGACTCCACTTGTTCGAGAGANGCGTGCGCATAGCCCATGCTACCATTCTTAAAGACGCGTACTCCAATCCCACACTCGAAGCCGCTTTGACTCGATTTGATGTGCCCTTTTTCAAGCTCTGCGCTAATAGANTTCGAATAGGTGGCGAACGCCTCTCCTTGATAGATTGACGTGTCGATGAGTGCTAATGCCTGGATACAAGCATCGAGGAGCGCACTCTCTCGATCAGCGACTTTAGTCGTCACTTATANCCCTCCGACGACTACATCACTAACTCGCATGTAAGTCCCACCCGTGGTGTTCGGCGTCATTTGTCCCGCTTTTCCGCACGTTCCGGGATCGAACGCCAAAGTCTGTCCTACGGCGCTGATGTTATGAAGAACCTCAAGGGTCATCGCGCTCAGTGCTGCGTCTCTCAAATGGTCGCGTAATTCGCCGTGTTCGACTACATACGCTTCTCTACTTTTGAACGTTAGCATCCCTGTTGTAGGAGTTGTGTAGCCATATTGCCAACCGACAAAATATATCCCACTAAATCCGTCGAGCAGCTCCTCAAACGTGTAGTCCCCAGGCTCAAAGAAGGTGTTGCTCATTCGAACGATGGGTGGATCGTCATATCGCTGGGCACGCGCGCTCCCGTTTGAGCCAACGCCAAGGCGCGACCCNGTCTCGATATCTGTGAGGTAGCTTTGCAGAATTCCGCGCTCCATAAGTACCTTTCGCCGAGTCTGTGTACCCTCATCATCGTAGGCTAAATAGCCATAACTCTGCAAACTCGGATCGTCAACAATCGTAACCGCATCAGAGCCAACCTTCTGTTTAAGCTTCCCGGCGAGGATGGACGTACCCGAAATAATCGCGTCAGCTTCAGCAGCATGTCCGAATGCCTCATGCGCAAAAACGCCTGACAGCGACGGATCAAGCATGGCGTCGAACTGTCCAGATGGTGCCGGCTTTGCATCGAGAAGTGATACAGCTTGCGATGCCGCAGTTCGACCGATGTCCGCATCACCCGAAAACAGCTCAAATCCCTTTGAGTCGCCTCTCGCCTTATAGCCAGATTGCCGAAGCGCACCTTCTTTAGCAAAGATCATAGCACGCGCGATCGATCGCACCGTAGTCTCATCGATGTAAGTTCCCTCAGAATTTGCGATAATCTTCCGCACCACAAGGTCATTATAGCCAATCTCTGTACTGTTGACGCGGGAATCTGTTTCTTTAGCTTCTTGCTCTTGGTTGAGCACATAGTTGAGCTTATCTGCGATCGAGACGCGGGTCGGTAGCAGTTGTACGGAAGGTGTCACGGTGTCTTCAAACACCGCCACATCGATCGAAAACTTTTCAGCGCGCGCAAACACAGCTTTAGCTAGACTAACCGCACGTTCAGCGCAATCTACCAGCCCTTTTCGATCCACTTGTGTAGTATAAGCAAACCCCCAAGCGCCGTCTAAAAATGCTCTTATTCCAGCTCCGAGCTCATTTGAGCTGTTGATTTTTGTTATCCCGTCTTTCGTTGAGATAGATGTGCCTTCGGAGCTTTCCAGTCTGATATCAGAGAATTGGGCCCCATGCGCACACGCAATGCTAAGGGCCTCTTCAATGTNTGCCTTTTTTTCACTTCGTTCTTGCATCAGCGGTTGCATCTCCGTACGACTAACATTGGGCTTAGATAAATGGTTTTTCCACAAGGCGTTGNGCTCNTGAATANCATCTNTCTTACCNTGATCTTCAGCAGGTGCAGCTNAGATCTGTTAATCGAGTCAATGCCGACGCGTAGTTTATAAAGACTCACGTCTACCTGACTACAAGGAAACTGAAACTGATCAAGCGTCAAANGAGGTGTTTACCTGATACAAGAACAACCAAGTAAGGTGAGATTGCCTAGAAGAAATAGCANCGAAATCTTTGGGACGGTCGAAAAGATGCTCGGTGGAAGCCGTATTACCGTTCGTTCTCAAGATGGAAAAACCCGCATGGGGCGAATTCCCGGGAAAATGAAAAGAAGGGTGTGGCTCCGTGTTGGCGATGTAATTATTATTAGACCATGGAGCATTCAAGATGAAAAGGCGGACGTTGTGTGGCGGTATCTCCCCCCACAAGCTGATTGGTTAAGAAGGAAAGGATACATTTAACGCTCTATACGTTCTCCCGGATGTCTTTTTAATAACTGAATTATTTTTCATTGAGTTTTGTTTGGAGCCGTGAAGTGACTAAGCAATGAATACAAGCTCCGATGACTATGACGTGGTAGTAGTGGGGGCAGGGCCGGCAGGTTCAGTAGCTGCAAAAAACGCAGCTGCCGACTGCGACGTTCTCCTGGTTGAGAAACGCCAAGAGATCGGATCGCCTGTAAGGTGCGCAGAAGGCGTGCCCATGATTGAAACGCCATTTGTTTTTCACACGTCATTCGAAAAATATGTAGAACCTAACAAGAAGTGGATCGCGAGCGAAGTGAAAGGACTCTGTGGCAACGCCCCTGATGGAACAACAGTTGAAGTATCAGGTGAGATGCTTGGCATTGATGGACCGCTTGGCTTCGTCTTGGAACGTAAGCTCTTTGATCGACAACTTGCGAAAGACGCCGCTCGTGCTGGAGTCCAGGTTATGGTGCGCACCCGCGCAACGGGGCTTATTCTGGAGGATGGCGCAGTACGTGGTGTGAAGTTGAACCACCTCGGAGAGGACTTTGAGGTGCGCGCACAGGTGGTGATAGGTGCCGATGGAATTGAATCGCAGGTAGGTAGGTGGGGGGGCATAAACACTACGCTTAAGCTCAAGGACATTGAGAGCTGCGCTCAATATCATATGCAAAACGTCGAACTAAAGGCGAACACTCTCGAATTCTACTATGGCTCGCAGGCGCCAGGCGGCTATGCTTGGGGTTTTCCCAAAGGAAACGATGCAGGCAATATCGGGCTTGGGGTGCTCGGAAGTAAGTTGAATGACAAGCGACCTTTGGACTACTTAAAAAAGTTTGTTGCACAACACTTTCCTAACGGTAAGCCAGTCGAACTTATAGTTGGGGGCTGCCCTGTTAGCGATGCGCTTCCAACCATCATAGGAGATGGGCTCATGCTCGTAGGTGATGCTGCACGTCACACCGATCCGATCACTGGCGGAGGAATTATGGCGGCACTTCAAAGCGGGACGATGGCTGGGGTAGTCGCGAGCAAAGCTGTGCGCCAAAACGACGCGTCAGCTAGAGTGCTGCGCGAGTACGAAAATAACTGGACAGCCTCTTTTGGTAAAGAACGAACGCTTATGTACAAAGTCAAAGAGTTCGTTGTATCCCTCTCTGATGACGAAATCAACAAGTTAGTTCACGCATTTTCAGGCATTAAAGCCGAAGAATTGAACACAGAAGGAGCTATAAGACGGTTGTTAGGATTGGACCCGGGGCTTCTGCTTAAGACCCNTCAACTCCTCTAGCCGATTGAGGCTCCAACAGTTTTTGCCTAAAGCCTCTTTACGTCTTCGGTCTTAGGTTTACGTCGAAACAGGCGATCCCTCAATGATCTTTTCGGCGGTTCTTCATCAAGTTCTGGCAGGGGCGCTTGTACTTCCTCAGTTCCTACCTCGTCTTGGGTTGATTGCAAAGGTGAAGACGCGGGCTGCGGGAGCAAGCGAGTAAGGGCTTCGCTCACGTCTGCGAGTCGATCAATGACCTTGCTTGACTCGCTCCCATAAAATCCTGCAATGGTTTCATACCGTTTGAGCTCATCTTCACGAGCCAATTTAAAGCTCTCGTACTGCGCGGTCAGCCTCTCTATCATATCCGTTTTCATGAAAAGGAGNTCATCCTTATGGCGCAGCTCCCTTTCCCGCTTTTCCAGTTCTGTTTCTAAGCGAATTACCATGTCACGGGGCACTAATGATGTTTCGAGGCGTTTTTCTGCGCTATGTCCATTCGCCCGTATAGTGACTAGGTATGCGTCTAGTGCCGCAGCGACAATTTTACTCCGACTGCTATTTTCGGACCTCGCCTGTTTATCAGCAGCGGCCAAGAGCTCATCAGAAATGGCTATCGTAACCTTGTTTAACGGCATATAAATCTCCCAAAAAAATCTAAATACGGCGTATGCATCGTTAACTGATTGAGTCACACCATAGTATGACTAAGTCATACTTGAGTTTTTCGTGGGTCAACGCAGTTTTCCACTAAATGATTCGCACCATTTCCGATGCAAATTCTAGGAGTAGCTCCCACAAAAAAAGCTCTTTTTGTAGTCTTAAAGCAAAAATAAAGAAAAATAGTAGTTATTAACAAAATCAAAACCTTTAAATCACCATTTTTAGCAAACGNGATACGTAAAGGATTTCGTTGCTGCCGCTCGCCACTTCACGTTAAGACGGCAGTCGAAATGGAGNTAGAAACTATTTATAACGGTTTAAAGTTCGTAACCGAAATCTGTATTTCGCTATTAAGCCCAAGGACGAGATTTAATCTTAAATAAAGCCAGAATGTGCTTTAATTACTAAAATAAAAATCTAAGTGCAATCGAATACCTCTGTTTCGAGTCCAGATTTCAAAAAGAAGGATAAAATAGAAACGAAATCGTTAAATATTATCAAAGTGCGGTTTAATATGTCGATGCAGCGGGAGCCGGGCCTTGCCTAAAGGCCCTACCTCAAAACGCGCTCTTTTCGTTTGGCAGGCCCGTGCTCCGCGTTGGTCGCCGTATTTTTCGATATTTTTTTCTTCTCTTTTTTGTTCTACTTTTCGATTTATTACAGCAGGTCCCGTGTATTAACGACGATTCCAAAATCGCGAAAAGCGAGTCTGCGATCGAGGTGGTTCTTCAAAACTACGCATAAAAAAAAGCTTAAAGTACGAGCCGTCTACTTTGCTTCTCATTATCGTCTTGAACCCAAGCTTTTCATACATCGCTAGAGCTGCTTTGTTAGTCTCCCACGTTGTGATAAGTGANGNATCCATCCCATTTNGGAAAAGCTTTGACATTGCGAATTGTACCAGTCTTATCCCAATACCTTGGCGTCGAAACTCAGGGAGCACTGCGAGCGTCTCTATAAGACCGAGTTGTGGACGTCTGTAGTTGTAGATAACAGCTACGCCACCAACGACCATGTCAGCGTCCACTGCCTTGATCCAACCCCGCTGCCTATCGTTTAAAATCCGTGTTATTTTGACGCGTAAATTCTCACTTTCTGTAAGCGACGGCACAAACTCATTATCGACGGCGTTGAGCAAGTTAAGGATGTCGTTAAAGTCGTTCCAGTTTGCTTCACAAATCGTGAACGTCTCGAGTGGTTCCTGCAATAGCATTACCNTCCTTTTTTTGTTCTCTATACGCTAGCAAAGGAGAAGCAGCGCATTCAATACGACTCGATCAGAGGCAGCCTCTTCAAAGGGTAAGCCAGCGTTGCGCGCGGTCTCACCCACGTCAATTCCCATCGCCTCCATCGATGGTCGTGCCTTATACGGGTTGCGGCAGCGATTTCCGACNCCGGCACACGTTTCACACAAAGTGCATTTCCCCGCTGAAAACGCAGTGGCGTACTTGAAGCCCTTTTTAAACGCGACAGCCTCGAGGCGTTCGGCGATCGTCTCTAGCGTGTTCTTAGCTATCAAATACGTCTCGTCCCAGCCTTTGAGGTATGTCTCATCATTATAGAGAGCTGCAAGATCCTTTGCTTTGTGGATTCGCGCAAGCATCCAGTCAGGCACGTCATATCCAATCTGGATCAGCAGCGCCTTCTGAAATCGCGCGAGGACGGTCCTAAACTCATCAANGGGCATAACGTTAGGGGGGCACATTAGAGAAACGCCGTAATTCCTACAGACCGGTACGCAGCATTTGAGTCGGACCCGTTCATCTACAANNACGTCCTTCGCGTCGAATACTCGAGCAGCGGTCGCGCCGAGTTCGCTAGCCGTTTTTAGAAACTCGCTAAAATGTATTTCGTTATCACAGATTGCATCCATCACTAACCGTAACGCACATAGCGCTCGTAANTATATGAAAGTTGTCCGGGACGAAACTTGAGTTCGTTGGCCCGCCGTTAGGCACTCTTACGTCTTGGACTTTAAAGTGTAAAAGAACTGTGCAACACGCTGTTTACACTGATCAACTATTCGTGAATCACATTAGGTGGTTACGCGAGGGTAAGTTCGACAGCTCTCGGGTTCTGTAGCCCCTTTAGTTCTTCGACTAAGCTTGCGCGTTCGTCTTGCAAGGCGTCTAAATCGGAAATGTGCGCTTTTTGTTGCACCTTCTCAAGATGTTTCCGATTTACTAAGATCGTAGCACGTATCTTTTCATAGTCCCCAGAAGTCACGAGCTTCTGAATTTCCCGTAAGGAGGTTAGTAGGTTAATCGTCGCGCTTAATTTTGACAAAAAGGCGATAATCCTAGGAATTTTGACGGCAAGTGACATGTCAGGCTCGTCGAGAGAGATCTTGAGAGCTTCGCGCCGCTTGATATCAACAAGTGACTCGAGCCAGACGATGTTCAGCTCTAAGACCTGCCTGAATCCTGTTGGATCTCCAACGTAGTGCGAAAGCTTGCTATCTGAGTACTTGGCATAATCGATAAATCGGTAGAGAGGTAGCGAAGCTAATCCTTCGCTTACCGCAAAAGACAGCAGCCTCTCAGCNTTTTCGTAGCTCGGTGGCTGTGGGAATTTCAGCTCAGGGTGGTAGCTCGCATCAAGGCTTATTTTGAGGACGTCCGTGAGGGGGGCCTCTTTGAAGTATACCTCCAAGAATGTGCCCACGTTGTCGTTATAAGAAGCGATTTTTTCTTTTAAAGAGGCAAGTTCATCAAGTGATGTGACGTCAATTTTCTGCAAAGACTTATAGTACGCAGTCTTCTCTCGGATCTCCGATTCAAGACTTTCACAGCGAGCGCGTAATTCGGTATAACTCTTCTTGTATTCGTCAAACAGCGTACGTTGCTTTGTCAAAAGCCCTAAAACTGGAATCCGGTCTAGCTCTTTTGTTGCTGTTTCGAACCGCCGTTTCTTGAGCACAGCAAGAGCTTTATCAAATCGCACCGTGTAGTCGAGCAAGTTGTCGTCGTGCGCTTTTCCGACGCGGCGAGCGATTCGTTCGAGGCGTTTGGCGAGGTCACGATATACTCGAAAAGTATCAGGCGTTTCTTCAAAGTCTTTTATAAGCCCTCTTAGTTCTTGATTGAAACGTTCTATAAGTTCAAGCCGGTCTCGTCCAGCCTCACGTATCTGGTCGTTGATCGAGCCGATTTCCACAAGAAGGTCAGGGGGTTCCAATCAACGCCCCTCTTGCAGTTTAAGTCTCACAAAATGCTTTGACTTCAACATCATGCTCAAGTTCAAGCTCTTGGCGAAGTTCCTTGAGCGATGCAACACGTTCAGCAAACGCGTTATGACGGTGAATACTTTCTTCGTTGAGCTGTTTTATGGTAACAATCGAGTCGTCAGGCAAATAAGGAAATGCCTCGACGACTTTGTGGGCCATAACTCGAACGCAGTCCTCGACGAACTTAGGATTCTTGTGAGCAGTTTCAACGACGACAGCTTCGTCGGTTCGCTTGAGCAGTTCGTAAATCCTGGAGCTCATCGACTGTTCGATGATTTCGATAATCGTATCGAGTGGCACCTCGTAGCCCTTGCCGACCTCGATAGAGATCGTCCCCCGTCCTCGCTGGTTGTGGGTAGCAAGCGGGATATCCCGCAGAAACGCTTCAATGTCAGTAGGGGGGATGTTGAGCTCCCGTAAGCGACTCTCAACCAACTCTCGCACGTGCTCTTGGGCGCAGGGACACGCAGTCATTCCAACGACCTCGGCCCCGATCATTCGTCGTGTCTTGTGTTTCTTGTCGCCTGTACGATACGTCGTTGTCTCCGCGAAGATCTCGGCAATCTCTTGGGTCGTGATACCAGTGCTTGGGGTCTCCCTTTTGACCATATATTCACTGCGCATGCGCACTTCAGCGCGCGATGCATACTCGTGTCGATCGAGGAGCTTCTCAGCGACATCCCCGCAAAACTGCTCTATTTCGTAAACAGGGGCGTTCAATGCCTCGTCCAACGCTTCGTCCATGACTTCAAAGTTTCTGCTTAAGTTGGCGCCTTTACGATTTGATGGCAGGTCGACGAACAAGTCGAACTCAGAGACTAAGATGATCGGGCGCTTATCACGTCGCGTAACCTTTATCAACTTCTTAACGTTAGTCACGCCGACTCGTGTAAGATTTATGGAGAATTCAGGTTTATCTGCTTGTACGTCAACTTGTGCGTCCATTATGCCACCTTTTCTTTTTACTACGAAATAATGCTTTTGATAAACCTTTAAATAGAGAACGTCAATGAAACGGCGAACTGTCGTCGCACCCGCGCACGGCGCTTCCTCTCTTTTATGCTGAAGCTATTGATTGGTTTNGGCAATCCCGANCTTGATCATTGGTTTAATAAGCTTCAACAAACGTGGCGCTTTCGTGCTAAACAACAACTTGCGAAGNNCGATGGAAGGATGGTCCATGTCACCGTACCTTGAAATGATGTCCAANATCTTTTCGTCGTCTAGGGCCTCGATGACGTAGTCTAGCTCATCATCGCTGAGCTTGTTCAACCCATCGCGAATGCGCAACCCGGTCACGAGCTCGCGACCGACTTCAGACCGCCACTGCCTGTCGTACTCCTTGAGAGCGCTCTTTGAAGTGTCGCCCTGCGTCACCGCTTGTCCGGCTACTGTACCAGCTATTTTTGCGCACAGCGTTCCAGGATAGATCCCNCCCCCGCTTGTCGGTTTGACTTGGCCGGCAGCATCTCCGACGATTAATATACCGTCTGTGACTGTACACGCAGGTGGTCCGATCGGTATTGCCCCCGCCGAAAACCGCACCAATGAGGCCGCAGANCGCGGAGAAATGCGGCCTATGAGCGAATTAAGAAGCTCCATTGATCGTTCGGACGAGCAGAGCCCGATCCTGACTGTGCCCCATTGTGTAGGGATCGCCCAAGCGAAGAAGCTAGGGGCCACATCTTGTCCGACGTAGAGCTCAACGAAATCCGGATTGACGATATCGGTATAAACTTCTGCTTGTGCGCACGTGAGCACCGATTGCACGCGGTCTAATCCTGCGAGCCTCCCCACTGTGCTTTGTAAACCATCAGCTCCGATGAGCACAGACGTCTGTATCTCAATTGGCTCTCCGTGGCTAATCGCTGTTACTANGAGCTTAGTCCCTTCCCGTCGCAGACCGCTGAATCGCGTTTTGACAAGCGAGGCAACCCCTGATTTGAGAGCTTCTAACGCCATTGCTCGATCGAGTTCGCTTCTGTCGANAACGTAGGCCATAGTGCGCTTGCCATCGACCCTCAAAACGCGGCCACTGGGTGCATGGATATGTGCGCCACGGATTGCGTGCTTGTTGAGCGTTTCCAGCTCACACCCCTCGAATGCTCGGGTGCTGATGAGCCCGGCGCACTGCACAGGCAGGCCGATGGTCTCGTGCTCTTCGATCATGAGCACNCGCGCTCCCGCTTTTGCGGCGTATTTTGCGGCCATTGAACCCGCGGGCCCTGCACCGACGACTACGACATCGTACTCCATGTTCGTAAGCGCATACGAGTTTACTATTTATATACTAAACCAGTCTTAGGCTCTCGTGTCAGAGCTCACGGGTGAAGCTACCGCGTGAAGGAAGGAATATGGAGTACAAGCAATGCCTTATTATTCGATCGGACCTGAAGCTGACATCTGGAAAAGCGGCGGTTCAGCTCGCACACGCTGCGGTCGCTGCCTATGAGCGCTCAGACCGCATCACAAAGAGTCGATGGTACAATGAGGGGCAAAAAAAAGTCGCGCTCAAGGTTTCGACACTCAAGGAGCTGTATGAACTCAAGTCGATAGCAGAGGCGCGTGGTCTAGTCACGGCACTTGTTGTCGATGCCGGGCTTACTGAAGTGCCGCCTGGAACGGTTACCGCTCTTGGCATAGGTCCCGAAAGAGAAGAGGAGCTTGACAAAGTGACGAGCGACCTAAAACTGCTGTAAAGCCAATGACGATGACTCGTACTGAAACAGTGTCAGACCTCGATTCTTTCGTGGGAATGTCTGTCTATTTGACAGCTTCGCGCGGCATCGGCGGACAGATTCGGCAGCAACCTGAAGACTTTGTAGTAAACGAGGTCTACGTAGAGCACCGCGCTTTAGACGGACGCTATCAACTGGTCAAAGTCACAAAGACCGATACAGAGACACATCACTTGGTGCGCGACCTGTCACGACGTTTGAGAATTAGCCAGAGACGAGTCAGCTGGGCAGGAACTAAGGACAAACGGGCCATCACCGCGCAGCGCATGAGTCTTGACTCGATTTACCTTGAAGCACCATTTAACTTAGGAAACGCGATCGTGGAACCCATNGGGAGATCCGACAGACCGATTAAACTCGGGGACCTTGAGGGTAATGAGTTCTCTATCACTATCCGAAATGTTGAAGGCGCCAAAGACGATATCGCAAGTTCCATAGCAAGCTTTGTCGAAGAGATACACGACGCGCGTGGCGTTCCTAATTTCTTTGGGATTCAACGTTTTGGATCAATCCGCCCTGTAAATCACCTCATAGGACGAGCACTTGTCGAAGGGGACCTTGAGCAGGCGGTTATGATGTATATAGGAAAGCCTTTTCCCGATGAACCTGAGGACGTCAAAGAAGCCCGACAACGCGTTTCGGATACTCATGATTTTAAAGAAGCGCTTCAGCGGATGCCCTTTCGGTTGCGCTATGAGCGCGCTATGCTGAATCACTTAGCAAAGTACCCCAATGATTTTGATGGCGCCCTTGGCACCCTCTCAATGAACCTGCAAAGGCTTTTTATCCACTCATTTCAGTCATATCTTTTTAACATGATGGTGAGCAGCCGACTTGCGCGTGGGTTTCCGCTTTCTTCGGGATTTGATGGTGATCGCGTGTGGGTACCGGATCAAGGGCGCGTAAGAACGGTCGTTCCTAAGAACGTTAAGGATATGAACCAAAATCTCGCAGTAGGGCGTGCCTCAGTTCAAATGCCGGTTCCAGGGTACGAAACAGAGCTGTCAGACGGGGTCATTGGTCAGATCGAACAAGAGGTCCTAATGTCGGAGGGGGTTAATCTAGACGCCTTCAAAGTCGAAAGTTGTCCGCGACTAGCATCAAAGGGCGTTATGCGCAACGTCGCGTTACCTGTAGATGTAGGGTTTACTGTGGCGCCTGACGAGCTTAACAACGATCAAGTGAGAGTCGACCTGCGCTTTTTCCTCCCTAAAGGAGGCTATGCAACGGCGGTTCTACGCGAAATTATGAAAATAAGGTTGTTTTAGTGCAGGCACAAACACGCTTGTTGATTCTGCTTGTGTGTGCGATGGTCGTGACGATCACCCTGNCCGGGTGTGTTACGANACCAACCAGCACGTTAGACAATGCGAGCACAATATCGACAACCATGTCAGGTAGCGCGGCCACAAAAAGCAGCGCGGACGGTAATTCGTTGACAACGACCCACTACTTGGTTACGATTGGAGGGACGACGGTGTACGCTGAGGCGGCAAATACGCCTGCAGAGCACGAAATGGGCCTGATGAATCAAACCTATTTGAATGAAAATGNCGGAATGCTGTTCGTCTTTCCAACGGAACAAAAACAGAGCTTTTGGATGAAAAACATGCGCATTTCACTCGATATCATTTTTATTACGACCGACAAACACGTACTTGATNTTTNCCAATCTGTTCCGCCGTGTACGACCGATCCATGCGTTTTGTACACGTCGAANGCACCGATAAGGTATGTGCTTGAAGTAAATGCGGGGTTTTCTGAGCAACACGGTATAACAAGCGGTGACACCGTCTTTATAACTCCCTCGAGCTAGGGAGCGGTCGTTTTATAGCGGTTATCGATCGATGGGCACTCGTGTCGAATAGGACATGCGAAACACTCGGGAGCGGTTGCATGACAGAACTCGAAGCCGTGCTGGATAAGTAGTAAGTGACTTCTGCCTGGATGAGGAAGCTCCGTTTCAAGCACCTCTTTAGCGATATTCTTTGACCTATCGCTCCCATGGATCTCCTTAGCATTGATGTCAAGACCACGCCGCGATGCGCCGCGCTCGATGAATCCGAGTCTGCGGGCAACTCGTTCCACGTGCGTGTCTATCGGGACGACTTCGTGTCCTCCAGCGTAGAGCAGGACGCAATCAGCGGTTTTTGGACCGACTCCGGGTAGCGTGACGAGACGCTCCCGAGCAAGATCTGGGGGATCGTAAACCCACGACAAGTCACCTTCCCATCGGCGCATGACCTCGCGCGCTATGGAAACGATGTAATCTGCCTTGCGGTGTGGGCCACATCGGTACAGTATAGGCACGATGTCATGAGGATTTATAATGCTCAACGTCTCTGGCGTGATCGTTCCGAACTGCCGGACGAGCTCATAAAAAGCCGCCCGAGCGCGCTCGGCGGTCTTGTTCTGGGTAAGGACAGTGAGGATGAGGCACCGAAAGGGATCCTGCCCCGTCATAAAATATAATCCCGGAAAGAAGTCTCTAAGCTTGCGTATGTATGGATCACGACTACGCAGCTCGAGAAGCGGTGTCCACCGCATCTCATCAGGCCGCACGCCCTCCATATCGAGGTGTGACGACAGCGAATCCTGTACGGGATAGGGGCTGATTTGCTGCGTGACGCTATCAACCGTTCGCAAATAGCTATCTGAGTTGCAGATCCACTCAAGAGCTGGAATCTGAATCGTCATGGTACGTCCAAGATCGATTGGCGGCTTCATCGTAAATCGCACGCTTGGACACCTCACCAGCCGCTCTCGCTAAGGGTTTGCACAAGCCTATTTATGAAAACACATGGGTATATATCATCCGCGCAGACATCTTGTATTGGAATTGGCTCGTGCCGGTGACACACACATGGATTTACAGACACTCAAAGCGTTGTTTGCACACGCCGTAAGGACGAAAGATGACACATCTTCTTGTATCGGATGCATAAAGACTCNACAGGAGGGTCGATGGCACTAGTGCTCGAACCCGCTTGGCGTATATTCGCTAATGAGTTCAACAAGTCCACGCTTCAGCTGAAGGAAGAAGGTGGAAGCGGTCCTACTTATATCATATCNCCCACTGGTGCCAAGATCAACCGTTTGTTTGTTGTTGGCGTGCTCACCGAAGTGGAAAATGTTCGCGAGAATGAAGACCTTTGGCGAGCACGGGTCGCAGATCCGACGGGGAGCTTCACGGTATATGCGGGAAAATATCAGTCCGAAGGGGCCTCATTTCTTGCTAATGCCGACGTGCCTCAATTTGTTGCTGTCCTTGGACGAGCACGCCTTTATACGCGCGCGGATACCTCATACACATCTATTTGGTCAAATGAAATTAGCAACACGACGGAAACTGTCCGCAACAACTGGGTCATAACTACTGCTGAACGGACGCTTGACAGGTTGGAGGCGCTGAAAATTGCGCAGAATGCAGGATTAGAGGGGGAAACACTTCGAAGCTTTCTCCTTGCCAATAACGTGAATGAACTGCTCGCAGACGGGATTATTCGTGCATGGCCTTCGTATAACGGATCCGACGTAATGGCCGAA
>JGIcombinedJ21911_10000313_pt1 | contig 14761 bp, 6 predicted proteins | sample BarGraNGADG00211_FD_21911 | JGI IMG/M metagenome (IMG submission 21911)
AGGTGAGAAATGCGATCTTACTGCCTTTAAAAACGAATTACGATGGAATGAAATTTATTATCATATTTCCGACGGAATATATTAACTTTTAAACTGATAGCTTATTTTAATTAATAAGAACCTGTCTCAGGGAAAATGAAGATTTATTCTAATGGTACCAAGCATCTGGTAGCAGTTGATTGCATCATATTTGGTTACGATATCTTTGAAAAAGAGATTAAACTTCTTCTTTTTAAACGTATTGTTGAACCTGCGAAAGGCAGATGGTCACTTACAGGTGGTTTCGTTGAACAGAATGAGAGTCTTGATGACGCCGCTACAAGAATACTTCGTAAGCTTACAGGATTGGAGTCTGTCTACATGAAACAATCATATATTTATGGTGATTCTGACAGAGATCCGGGTGCCAGGGTTATTTCAGTTGCTTATTTCGCTCTTATCACTATAAGGGATATTAATAAGGAACTCGTTGAGCAGAATGGCGTGAGTTGGCGATCAATATCGAGATTGCCTGACTTGATCTTTGATCATCCTTTTATGGTAAAACGTGCACTTACCGATCTGCAGAATCAGGCAAAAATCAAACCGGTTGGTTTTGAGTTGTTGCCTGAAAAGTTTACACTTGTTCAGCTTCAGGATCTTTATGAAGCTATTTACCAGAGAAAAGTAGATAAAAGGAATTTCAGGAAGAAAATATTATCGATGGAAATAACTGAAAAACTTGATGAAAAAGAGAGGGAGACATCAAAAAAGGGAGCTTATTATTATAAGTTTAATAAGGACAGTTATGAGAGATTGAAGCAGAACGGATTCTATTTTAATCTGGAAGTAAACTAACTAATTATACCTCATCCCCCAGCCCCCTTCTCCTGAAAGAGAAGGGGTATGAGAAAGATAATCAGAAAGAGAGGCCCCTCTCCTTAAGGAGAGGGGTTGGGGTGAGGCAGACGAAAAAGGGAAGAATTGAGAATAGATTAGGACAATTGAGTTATAGTAGTTAAAAAGAGATGCTGGAAAAACTTAAAAACACTGTATGCAAAGCCAATCTTGACCTGGTCAGAAACGGATTGGTGGTACATACCTGGGGAAATGTGAGCGGAAGAGACAAAGAAACAGGATTAATAGTTATTAAGCCTTCAGGGGTGAGCTATGATTCCATGAAACCGGATGATATGGTTGTAATTGATCCGGAAGGTAAGACTATTGAAGGAAATTATAAACCTTCAAGTGATGCCCCCACTCATCTGTTACTCTATAAAGCATATGAGTCACTGGGAGGAGTAGTACATACTCATTCTTCCTATGCAACATCGTGGGCTCAGGCAGGAAGAGCTATTCCTCCCTTCGGGACAACTCATGCCGACCACTTTTACGGAGAGGTGCCATGCACAAGACTTCTTACACAGAAGGAAGTCGAGAATAATTACGAAATTAATACCGGTAAGATTATTATTGAGAAGCTGGGATCACTTGATCCATTAACAATACCCTCAGTTTTGGTTAACGGCCATGGCCCGTTCTGCTGGGGAAGCGACGCAGAAAATGCANTGTATAATGCAGTGGCTCTTGAAGAAATAGCCAAGATGGCGTTTTTTACCATCCTTCTTGGTAAGANAGAACCAATAGATCAGTTTCTTCTTGATAAACATTTTAATAGAAAACATGGAAGTAATGCTTATTACGGTCAGGATAAATCAAAATGAAATTAGAAAGTAAAGACATGGCAAAGAAATATGTAATAGGGATTGATTATGGTACTGATTCAGTTCGNTCAGTTGTTGTTGATACGACCAATGGTGCNATNATCGGAACCGCGGTATTTGAATACCCAAGATGGAAAAAAGGTCTCTTTTGTGATCCTTCAATAAATCAGTTTCGTCAACATCCTCTGGATTATACTGAGGGTCTTGAACAATCTGTGAAAGACGCTATTGCCGGATTAACTCCGGAAGTTGTCAAAAATATAGTCGGCATTACTGTTGATACAACCGGTTCAACTCCGGTAGCAGTCGATAAGGAGGGAGTTCCTCTTTCATTGAAACCAGGTTTTGAAAAAGACCCCGATGCTATGTTTGTATTATGGAAAGATCATACGGCAGTTAAGGAAGCTGCAGAGATCAATAAATTAGCCAAAACATGGGGAGGGGTCGACTTTACAAAATTCGAGGGAGGTATTTATTCATCTGAATGGTTCTGGGCAAAAATACTTCACGTTCTTCGTCATAGTGCTGAAGTCAGAAAAAATGCCTGGTCATGGGTNGAACACTGCGATTGGATACCAGCTATCCTGACCGGGAAAACAAATCCTCTTCAATTGAAAAGAAGCCGTTGTGCAGCAGGACACAAAGCGATGTGGCATGATGACTTCAATGGTTTGCCAGACGAAAANTTTCTTACAAAACTTGATCCNGTGCTTTCGGGTCTGAGGGAAAGACTTTTCAACAAAACGTACACATGCGATATTGAAGTTGGAAATCTGTCGGATGAATGGGCAAAAAGACTTGGTCTCTCAACTGAAGTGAAGGTCGGTGTTGGTACTTTCGATGCTCACACGGGAGCTGCCGGCGGAGAGATCAAACCATATTATCTTGTTAAAGTTATGGGTACTTCAACATGCGATATGATTGTGGCACCTATGGCCGAAGTGGGAGATAAACTGGTTGCCGGTATTTGCGGACAGGTTGACGGATCAATTGTCCCCGGAATGCTTGGCCTTGAAGCAGGTCAATCAGCCTTCGGGGATATATATGCGTGGTTTGGTAAGTTATTGATGTGGCCGGTGACTAATATAATATCAGAAATGAGCTGGCTTGATGAAAAAACAAAGAAGAAGATTGAGGAAGAAACGGCTGATAAGATAATTGCAGAATTAAGCAAACAGGCTGAATCACTTCCGGTTGAAGAAACATCTATCATTGCACTTGACTGGATGAATGGCAGACGTACACCGGATNCTAACCAGGAGCTTAAAGGCGCAATTACAGGGTTATCACTGGGATCCGATGCGCCAAGGATATTCAAGGCACTCGTCGAAGCTACAGCTTTCGGTTCAAAAATGATTAACGAACGTTTTATATCTGAAGGTATCCGTATCGATGGAGTAATAGCCATCGGGGGTGTTGCCAAAAAGAATCCGTTTGTAATGCAGATAGTTGCAGATGTTCTTAATATGCCGATAAAAGTAGCTGCATCAGATCAGACATGTGCACTCGGTTCAGCAATGGCAGCCTCGGTAGTGGCCGGTGTTCATAATGATATTCCTGCTGCCCAGAAAGCTATGGGTGGAGGATTTGAAAAAGAGTATCATCCTGACCCTGTAAGAGCTAAAAAATACGAAGCTCAGTTCAGAAAATATAAGGAACTTGGTTCATTTATTGAGAAAAATCAGACTTATTAAGACCCTTTGAGAACCTTTGTGAAACCCTTCGTGTACCTTTGTGCCTGCCTGCCGGTAAGCAGGGTTAAAATTTTTACCGCAAAGTATCACAAAGGAAACTCAAAGTAACACAAAGGAAAATAATGGATTAATATTAATTATTTACTATGAAAAGCTCTCTCTTTTTATTAACAGTTGTATTCTTTATGGCCATAGGTCAAACCAATGCCCAAAAAGAAGACCTTGTAACCGTTAATCAGTTGGTTTTAGTAACAAATCACACTGGACCTGTTATAAGCAAAGATATTTACGGACATTTTTCAGAACACCTTGGAAACTGCATCTATGGTGGTCTTTGGGTTGGGCCCGAATCCAAAATACCAAATACATATGGAATCAGGAATGATGTTTTGTTTGCCCTGCGTGAGATTAAAATACCTAACCTCCGCTGGCCGGGTGGTTGCTTTGCAGATACATACCATTGGAAAGACGGGATTGGTCCGAAAGAGAAAAGAGCTTCTATCGTAAATACCAACTGGGGTGGTGTTACTGAAGACAATTCATTTGGCACACATGAGTTTATGAAGCTGACTGAATTGCTTGGATGCGATGCATATATAAACGGAAATGTAGGATCAGGTTCGGTTAAAGAGATGGCTGAATGGATTGAATATCTTACATCAAATTCTGTAAGTCCGATGACCAATCTGCGAAAAGAAAATGGCCGGGATGAACCTTGGAAAGTAAAGTACTTTGCAATTGGTAATGAAAACTGGGGTTGCGGTGGAAACATGACAGATGAGTTCTATGCTAACACCATGAAACAATACTCAACCTTCCTTGGTAATTATGCCGGGAATCAACTTTACAGAGTTGCCTGTGGACCTTACGATTACAACTTCGCGTGGACAGAAACATTAATGAAAGATGCCGGAACCCGCGACAGGTTCCAAGGATTATCGATACATTATTATTCAGTTGTCGATGGATGGGATATCAAAGGATCTGCCACAAAGTTTGATGAGAGAGAATGGTTTGAAACAATGCGGTTGAATCTCCAGATGGACTTTATTATTAAAGGACATTCAGCTATTATGGACCGCTATGATCCCCAAAAAACGAAAGGACTCGTTGTTGATGAATGGGGTAACTGGTTCAATGTCGAACCCGGCACAAATCCCGGATTTCTTTATCAGCAGAATACGATGCGCGATGCAATAACTGCTGCAATTCATCTGAATATATTTAACCAGCATGCCGACAGGGTTAAAGTGGCGAACCTGGCACAGATGGTAAATGTACTCCAATCGGTCATACTCACTAAGGATGATAAAATGATTCTCACACCAACTTATCATGTATTCAGAATGTTCAGGGTCCATCAGGAGGCTAAACTTCTTAATCTTGATCTCAGATGTGAAGATTATACTAATGGCAACAAAAAAATACCTGCTATTTCAGCTTCAGCATCTGTTGATAAAGATGGCAAAGTGCACATTTCCCTGGCAAATCTTAATCCCAATAAACCGATAACAATAACCTGTCCATTAATTGGCGACTCATTTAAAAAGGTAACCGGAGAGGTTCTTACTGCAAGGGAAATGAACTCATTTAATAGTTTTGAAAATCCCGAAACTGTAAAACCTGCTGCCTTTAACGGATTTACGCTGAAAGATGGAGTTTTAACCATAAACATGCCATCAAAATCAGTTGTGGTTTTAGAACTTACAAAATAGATTTATTTTTAACCATGAAGGATCACAAAGTAAAGCACTAAGCCCGCCCGGCTGACGCCGGTCGGACGGGTAACACAAAGGGAAAATGTTACAAAATATGGTTGATCCAATAGTAAATCAAATATTTATTTATGAATAGTTCAGTTAAGGCTCTTTTTACAGTTATAGGTTTAATTATTTTGTTTTCAGGATGTGCAAAAAAGTCCTCAAGCAGAGCAGATTATCCAATACAACCGGTTCCCTTTACATCGGTTAAACTTACCGATAATTTCTGGGCTCCTAGGATTAAGAAGAACGCTTCGGTAACTATTCCAATAGCATTTGGTTATTGTGAATCGACCGGGAGAGTGAAAAACTTTGAGATTGCCGCCGGCCTCGATACTGGCAAATTTCAGACAATCTACCCCTTCGACGATTCGGATGTTTACAAGATAATTGAAGGAGCCAGCTATTCCCTTCAGACATTCCCCGATCCAAAACTTGATGCATATCTCGATACTATTATCAGCAAGATCGGACTGGCCCAGGAACCTGACGGCTATCTTTATACTAACCGGACTATCGCAGAGAAACATGGCGGTAAAGGACTCCATGAGTGGGCTGGTAAAAACCGGTGGGAAATGGATTCGGTACTGAGTCATGAGCTTTACAATCTGGGACATCTTTATGAGGCTGCCGTTGCACATTACCAGGCTACCGGGAAAAGAACTTTGCTCGACATAGCATTAAAATCTGCTGACCTTGTTAATAAGGATTTCGGCAACGATAAAATTAAAGTATACCCTGGCCACCAGGTTATTGAAATGGGGCTTGTAAAACTTTACAGAGTTACCGGTGAAAAAAAATATCTCGATCTGGCAAGGTTTTTCCTTGATATTCGTGGTCCTAAAGGACAGCAGTATAACCAGGCTAATCTGAAACCTGTTGATCAAACAGAAGCTGTAGGGCATTCTGTAAGAGCTACCTATATGTATTCGGGCATGGCCGATATTGCTGCAATTGAGAATGATGCGCCATATCTTAATGCAATAACAAAAATATGGGCAAACCTGGTTTATGAGAAAATGTATCTGACCGGTGGAATTGGAGCTTCAGGCGGAAATGAAGGTTTTGCCGATCCTTTTGTATTGCCAAATATGTCAGCTTATTGCGAAACTTGTGCTTCAATAGGGGATATCTTTTTCAATCACAGACTCTTCCTCTTACATGGCCAGTCGAAATATATTGACATACTTGAAAAAACGCTTTATAATTCGATGTTATCAGGTGTATCATTATCAGCCGACAGATTCTTCTATCCTAATCCACTGGAATCAAACGGACAGCATTTACGGCAGGCCTGGTTTGGCTGTGCCTGCTGTCCTTCGAATGTTGCGAGGTTTGTTCCAGCTATCCCTGGTTATGTATACGCCGTTACTGATAAAGAGCTTTATGTCAATCTTTTCATCTCCAATGACGCAAACATTACTCTGGGTAATAGAAAGTTAAGAATAACACAAAAAGCAAATTTCCCATGGGATGGCAAAGTTGAAATATTGGTCAATCCTGAAACCAGTAGTAAGTTTACTTTAATGATACGTATTCCGGGATGGGCTCAAAATGAAGCCCTTCCCGGAGGGCTCTATAAATTTGCCGATCAGGATACTGAACCTGTAATAGTGAAGGTTAATGGGGAAGTATCTGAACTTAAACTTAAGGATGGATATGCTGCGATCTCCAGGAGGTGGAGATCAGGTGATAGGGTTGAAGTTGAATTTCCGATGCCTGTCCGCAAGGTTATTGCTGATGAAAGAGTAAAAGAAGACAAAAATAAAATCGCATTTCAGAGAGGTCCGGTTATTTATTGTGCTGAATGGCCCGATAACAATACTGGGAAAGTACTAAATCTCGTAGTAAAAAATGATGCAGCCTTTACAACAGAATTTATTCCTTCACTTCTTGGAGGTACACAGGTGATTAAAACCTCTGGATTTCAGACAAGAAGGGGTCGTGATGGCAAAGTTGAGTTGCTCAGGGAGGAGCCGGTTATCCTCATCCCTTACGCATTATGGAATAACCGTGGAGCCGGTCAGATGATAGTCTGGCTTCCTGATTCCATTCTGAACACCCGACCGTTGCCAACTCCGGCTAATGTTTCAGGAGCAAAGTAGGAGCAGGTAAATTGACCTGGCCAAATGTTCAGAAGATTTTTATTGAATGACCAGACAAAAAGGTTTATATATAGTATCTGAAATTATGACATCTCAATCTTTCAATTCATATAATTTTAAAAATATACTGAGTAGAATCATTCAGGTGTGCATCGGTATAATTTTCTTTTTCATATCATATTCTTCATCAGCACAGGAAAAACAGATCGTCTTTTCACATCTGGACGTCAATGATGGTTTATCTGAAAACTGGATTAATTGTATAATCAGGGACCGTAACGGGTTTATCTGGTTCGGAACAAGTACCGGTCTTAACCGGTATGACGGCTATGAGTTTGAAGTTTATTTAAAGAATTCAAACGACACATCCTCCCTTTCAAATAATTCAATAACTGAAATAACTGAAGACAACGACGGAAACCTTTGGATTGGAACATACAATGGGGTTAATGTCCTGGATATTAACACATATAAATTCAGAAGAATAAGTCTTATCCCTTCGGCTCCCCTCAATTGTCCGGATATCAACTATATTACTACTATTTCCAGCGATCCGGAAGGCAATATATGGATCGGAACACACAACGGATTATTCTNTTTTAATAAGAGTAGAAAAACAACTGCCCATATTCTATTGGATGAACTGTCATGTTCTTCTCCATTCAATAGTATAACTGCTATTGCACCTGACAGGAAAGGCTCTGTATGGATCGGAACCAGCAACGGGTATCTTTTTAAATATAGTCTGCGTTCAAATTCGATTGAAAAACTCGAGTCATTAAACAATGGCTCCAGCTACAATAACCCAATCAGGAAATTATTTATCGACAATGATAATNTTCTCTGGGTTGCCGGCTCATATGGCCTGCACCTTTTTAATATAGGAGAAAGAGTATGGGAACAAAAACAGCAGAAAAAAATTGATTCCTGTTTCTCAGGAGTGCTGATATCAGGTATATATCAGAATATTNATGGTAATATCTGGATTACTACAGACGGCAAAGGGCTGTTCATAATTGACAAAAAAAGTTTCAGTGTCTCCAATTTAGTTAATATGCCCTATACAACCGGAGGACTTTCGGACAACGGGCTTATATCGATATATTTCGATAAATCGAATATCACATGGATAGGAACTACAAAAAAAGGGGTAGATTTCTATAAAAGAAATGCAAGGAAATTCCAGCTCATAAGAAATCTTCCCGCGGAGAATAATAGTCTTAGTAATAATGATGTCAACTGTATTGCAGAAGACATCAAAGGGAATTTATGGATTGGTACAAATGGAGGCGGTTTAAATTATCTGGACAGGAAAACCAACATCTTCAAACGTTACATGGCNAATCCGGNAAATCCAAATAGTCTTAGCAGTAATGTAATTGTATCGGTTTTAGAAGATTATGAACACAAAATATGGGTTGGTACATATAACGGTGGCTTAAACCGTTTTGATCCTGAAACAGGGAAATTTACTGTTTACAAATACAATGATTCAGATTCCGCCTCGCTATCTGATNACAGAGTGTGGGGAATATGCGAAGACAGCCGNCATAATCTATGGATTGCTACTCTTACAAACGGACTGAATCTATTCAACCGCAAAACCGGAAAGTTCAGGCGATATGGTTCACGGAACAGTTCACTCTGCTTTGATTATCTCAATTCAGTTTCAGTAGATAAAAGTGATAATTTATGGATATGTTCTTCAAACGGACTGATCTTTTTAAGTCCCAGCCAGAATCTTTCGGTTTGCTATAGAAATAATCCCAACAGCAATACCTCTATCAGTCATAACCATATTTCATCGGTATTTGAGGACAGCAGAGGATTGTTTTGGGTTTGCACAAGCAACGGATTGGATCTTATGGATAGAAAAAACAATACTTTCCGTGCTTTCTATGAATCTAATGGTCTGCCTTCAAACCGTGTTCTCAGAATCCTGGAAGATAAAGACTCCAATTTGTGGATAAGTACCAAAAACGGTATCTCAAAACTGACTATCAGTAAGGTAATAAAAAGTGATTCGCTGGAATTTGCTTTTAAAAACTACAGGACGAGCGATGGACTACAGGGTAAGGAATTCAATGAAACAGCTGCAACCAAAACCAGGGAAGGAGAAATGTATTTTGGCGGCCCTGATGGTCTCAATGCCTTCAATCCGCTTGAAATAATGGAAGACACAACTGCTGCAAGACTGGTTTTCACTAATTTACGTATCTTCAATAACATAATAAGACCGGAGGAAGAATTTAATAATCGAATATTGCTAAAGAAACCGATCTTCAATTCAAAAGAGATCACTCTGATGCATAAGGAAAATTCGATCACAATAGATTTTGCAGCGCTGAATTATTTTTTCCCCGAAAAAACCGAATATGCGTATAAGCTCGAGGGATTTAATAATAATTGGATTAAAACAAAGGGAAAGAAAAATTTTGCAAACTACTCCAATTTAAATCAGGGTAACTATATATTCAGATTGAAAGGTACGAATTCAGACGGGATATGGAATAATGATGAGATTTCCCTGAAAATAAAAATCCTTCCTCCCTACTGGGAAAGCTGGTATGCTTATATTATTTATGGACTATCGGTTTTTGCATTTTTTGTTTTTATACGTTATTATTTTCTTTACAGGGAACGGATGAAGACCCGCATTGAACAGGAGAGGATAGAATCACAGCATACCCACGAAATTGATACTCTTAAAATCAAATTTTTTACCAGTATCTCACATGAATTCAGGACTCCCCTTACTCTTATTCTTTCTCCGGTTGAGCAATTAATGCAGAAATGGAAAGACAAACCCGAAGAAACGCACCTAAAATTGATCAGACAGAATGCAAGACGATTGCTGCTGATGGTCAACCAATTACTGGATTTTAGAAAATTGGAAGTGAAGGGATTCAGGTATACTCCCTCCTACGGAGATATTGTCTCTTTCTTAAGAGATGTCGTAAATTCATTTAACGACCTGAGTGAGCAGAAACATATTAAACTGGATTTCAGTTCTGAAATTGAGAAGTTTGATACTTATTTTGATAAGGATAAACTTGAGAAAATATTGTTCAATCTATTATCCAATGCGTTCAAGTTTGTTCATGAAAACGGGAAAGTTTCGGTAAAACTCAGTCTCAATCACCGTATCCTGGAAAACATGCCTGAAACCGATAACAACAATAACCTGATTATTGAAGTCGAAGACAACGGAATCGGTATACCTGCTGATAAACTGGCTCTTCTGTTTACACGGTTTTACCAGGACGAAACGTCGAATCTGACTGAACAGGGAAATGGGATTGGCCTATCTCTGGTCAATGAATTTGTTAAACTACATAATGGTGAAATAACTGTAAAGAGCGATATTGGCAAGGGTAGTATCTTTACAATATCACTTCCGGTAAGGGATACTAATAATATAAAAGAAAATGCAAATTCTCCTTTCTCTGAAAAAAACTCTTCCAAAGCTGATCCCGCTGTCGGGAAGCCATCAGGAGATATTGAAGATTCAACAGGAACGAAGGAACTTAGTGTTTTTGAAGTCGATACCAGTGCTGTTACAGATAATGATGCGGCGAAAAGTTCAGGTAGCCAACCATCTCTCAGGAGACCCATAATCCTTATTGCAGAGGATAATGATGATTTGCGTTTGTATCTCAAAAATAACCTGCAGAATAAATATCATATATGTGAAGCTGCAAACGGAGCAATTGCGCTTAAGAAAATATTGAAAATCGTTCCTGATCTTATTATCACTGACATTATGATGCCCGGTATGGATGGGATTGAGTTATGCAGGAGGGTAAAAAGCGACAGGAATGTTTTTCATATTCCATTGATACTTCTCACGGCAAAATATTCAGAACAGCATCAGCTTGAAGGTATTGAAGCAGGTGCAGATGATTATATCACCAAACCGTTTAATGTTCAGATACTTGAATCAAAGATTGATAANTTTATAAAGAGCAGAAAGAACATCNGGTCATTATTCACGAGCAAGCTCAATATTGTGCCTGACGAAATTGAGATCACTTCACTTGATGAGCAATTCCTTCAGAAAGCAATAGCAATTGTAGAAAAGAACATGCCGGTGAGTGATTTTACAGTGCAGAAACTTAGCCAGGATATGGGAATGAGCAGGACCCTCATTTATAAAAGGATTCTGACACTTACCGGAAAGCCTCCCCTGGAGTTCATAAAATCCCTCAGGCTCAAACGTGCAGCATTACTCTTACGGAAAAGCCAGTTAACTGTTTCTGAAATCACATATAGGGTAGGGTTTAAAGATCCTAAATATTTCAGAAAACAATTTTTGAAAGAGTTTGGTGTACTTCCTTCAGTCTATTCTGAACAATCAAAAACCTGATGTAAAAATGTTTTTCAGGTTAAGTAAAGGCTAAAAAGTCCAAAATCCTGTTGTTTGTTTCGTATTTACAAGATAATGAGCAGTCTGTGATACATTCAGTCAGTTGTACATTGTCTTTATATGGATAAAAATTAATCAATTGACCCCCTAAATAAAAACATTTGATACGTTTTTAAGGAATTATTTACTTTAATTTTGGACAACTGATCTAGCGTAGAATTGATTCTGCGCGAAACCTGACTTATTAACAAATTGGCACGAAAATGTTTTACCTAAATCCTAAACCTATGATTAAACGAAGTGTTTTATTTATTTTGTTACTGTTGGCTCACCTGAGTCTGATGGCCCAGAACCAAGTTACTGGGGTTATCAACGACCCGGGTGGCCAGGCAATGTCTGGAGTAACTGTCATTGTGAAGGGTACTTCTACAGGAACTCTGACTAATGTCGATGGAAAGTTTACTCTGCCAGTTCCGGCTGGAAGTACAACGCTGCTATTTTCCTTTATCGGTTTTATTTCACAGGAAGTAGAAATTAATGGCAGATCAGTCATTAATGTTACACTTGCCGAAGCTATGACCCAAATTGATGAAATTGTGGTTGTTGGCTACGGCTCGTTAAAAAAGAAACTGGTAACCGGTGCTACCGTACAGGTTAAAGGGGATGCAATTCAGAAACTGAGCACAATTTCACCGATGACAGCTCTGCAGGGACAGACCCCGGGTCTTTCAATTATCAAAACTACCGGTGAACCCGGTGCAGGTTTTAAAGTAAACATCCGCGGGATGGGAACAATCGGTAACTCACAGCCATTGTATGTTATTGACGGAGTACCNGGCGGAAATATCGATTATCTCTCATCTGCTGATATTGAGTCGATCGATGTTCTCAAAGATGCCGCATCGTCAGCAATTTATGGCTCGCGTGGTGGTAACGGCGTAATACTTGTAACAACCAAGAAAGGCGTTAAACCGATGACTGGAGCTAAAGCAAATATAACATACGACGGTTCTTTCGGATGGCAGAATCTTTACAAAAAGCTGCCTATGATGAATGCTCTGGACTATTCAAATATCCTTCAGGAAGCAAGAGTGAACAGCGGACTGCCTCTTCTTGATTTTGCAAGCCTGGTGCCCGATTGGGCAAGTATCCAGTCTGGCGCATGGAAGGGAACCGACTGGCTTGATCAGCTTACCGTAAAAAATGCTCCTATTTCAAGCAATGCTATTAACATTTTCGGAGGATCTGAATTGGCTACCTATTCAATGGGTGTGTCTCATTCAAACCAGGAAGGTATCATAGGAAAACCTGTTCAATCACAATATGAGCGCTATACTTTCCGTTTAAACTCAGACTTTACTATTATTAAAGATAAAACCAACACCTGGAATGTATTGAAGATCGGGGAAACTTTAAGGTATATGTTCTCGAACAGGAACGGGATCGGTACAGGTAACCAGTACTGGAACGATGTTTTCAGTGCGATTGTTACCAGCCCATTCCTGCCAATGGATGCAGTAGATAATACAGACCTGGCATACCCTTATCATTTTGCAATTCCATTGAACCCCCAGGAAAGCAACCCTATTGCTTCAATGGTCTATAATCGTGGGCAGAACGTCAACAAGAACCATAATTTAAACGGAAGTCTTTATCTGGAACTGCAACCAGTGAGAAACCTGATATACAGAAGTTCTTTCGGTTTCAACATGTCTGCCGGTTCATACAGGGCTTACACTCCGGTTTATAATCTGAGTGCAACCGCATTCAGAACGCTTGATCAAGTCGACCACAATATGAATGTTGGTTTAAACTGGACATTTGAGAACACTTTGACATATAATCTCAAGCTTGGCAGCGATCATGCTATCACGGCCCTTGTCGGTACTTCGGCTGAAAGATCGGGTCTTGGTGAGAGTATCAGCGGTTCAAATCAGAACTCCCTGTTCCCCGATTTCGAACATGCGTACCTCNATAATACTAAAATAGTATATGCCGATGGCAAAACAACCCTTGGCAGCAGCCCATNNGGAATAGGAGGGTTACTTTCCTATTTCGGACGTCTTTCCTATACCTTCAGGGAAAAATATATGGCTACCGCAATTTTACGCGCCGACGCCTCTTCAAATTTTGCCAAAGGGAAAAGATGGGGCTATTTCCCCTCATTTTCAGCAGGATGGGTTGTCTCGGAAGAGCCTCTCCTCCAGAACCTGAAAGGTAAACTCGACTTTCTGAAATTACGTGCCAGCTGGGGACAGAACGGGAACCAGGCTATAAGCCCTTTCCAGTATCTTGCCACTATATCATTCAACAATGTTAATTATTTCTTCGGAGGCGACAAAGGAATTGTTCTTACAGGTGGTTTTCCTAATATTCTTCCAAACCCCGATGTTACCTGGGAAACAGGCGATATGTTGAACATAGGCTTTGATGCCCGATTCCTGAGAAGCAAGCTGAGCGCTGAATTCGACTGGTATAACAGAACAACTTTCAACTGGCTGGTNAATCCATCACAACTCGCATCTTATGGAACAGGATCTCCNTATATTAANGGNGGCGATGTCTCTAATAAAGGTGTTGAACTGGCGCTGACCTGGAATGATAATGCCGGTATGGTTGCTTATTCATTTAATGTCAATGCTTCATACAATAAGAATGAAGTAACACGTATTGATAATAATGAGAAGATCTTCCATGGTCCGGGTAATGTTCTCGGACAAGGAACAGATGAACTTTATCGTGCACAGGTCGGATTCCCGATCGGTTATTTCTGGGGCTATAAAACGGCTGGGGTATTCCAGACCGAAGCAGAAGTAGCTGCTTACACCAACTCAGCAGGCAAAATAATTCAGCCAACCTCAGTTGCCGGCGACCTGAAATTTGTGGATACCAACGGTGACGGACAGATTGATTTTAACGATAAAGTAATGATCGGCGATCCGAACCCTGATGTGATCCTCGGCTTAAATTTTTCGGTTGCTTTCAAAGGCCTCGATTTATCATTGATGTCGAACGGCGCTTTTGGACAGCAGATAGCACGCAGTTGGCGCAGGTGGGCAGATAGTCCTCTGAATAACTATACCACAGATATCTTCAACCGCTGGCACGGTGAAGGATCATCCAATAAGTATCC
>JGIcombinedJ21911_10000317_pt1 | contig 14692 bp, 12 predicted proteins | sample BarGraNGADG00211_FD_21911 | JGI IMG/M metagenome (IMG submission 21911)
AAGCCTTCCTTAATTGTTTTAGCTTAAAGTTGAATAAACATAACATTAATTAAAATGTTATAATTCAACACTCGTGAATATACTTGCAGATGAATTCTATGTTTTTACCTGTTTTTTGAATGAATAACAGGCTTTATTAAATTCCTTTGCAAATTAAATTGAATTATCATGGATAAACCTGACTCCATCGCTTCAAAAGACAAAAATCATAAGCCAGGCATTTTTAATTTGCTTAAACCATATTCCGGAATAGTGATCTTTTTAATTATTATGGCGCTTCTGGGTAGCGCCGTAAACATGATGATTCCAAAAATCATTGCACATGCTATTGATGCTTTTTCGTCGAACCGCTTTGATATGAAATCTGTGGTTATTGAGTTTTTATTAGCTGCTTCGGCAATATTTATTTTTACTTCCGTGCAAAACATTATTCAAACATATACCTCAGAAAAGGTAGCTAAGGATTTACGCACACAACTATCCGAAAAAATTTCGCGTCAAAGTTATTCCTTTGTTCTTAAGTCTAATCCTTCAAAACTATTAACAAACCTCACATCGGATATTGACTCTATAAAAATGTTTGTTTCTCAGGCTTTTGTAACTATTGTCTCCTCAGTATTTGTTATCATGGGCACCTCCGTTTTGCTCATTCTCATAAATTGGAAACTGGCAATTGCTGTTATCTCAATAGTTCCTGTTATTGGCGGGGCTTTTTTTATAGTACTAAGGAAAGTGAGAGTGTTATTTAAACGGGGCAGGGAGAACATTGACTCTCTCAACAGAATAATAAACGAAAGTATCTTAGGATCGGCATTAATAAGAGTGTTGAACTCTCAACAGCCGGAAAGCATTAAATTTCTGGATACCAACAGAGAATCTCTTAACATTGGATTATCTATTCTACGTCTGTTTGCAACTCTAATCCCTATTATTATGTTCGTTGCCAACTTAGCAGTAGTTACAATACTTGCCCTGGGTGGCCATTTTGTAGTTGCCGGCACCATGTCGCTGGGAAATTTTGCAGCCTTTAATAGTTTTCTTTTGCTGTTAATATTTCCGATCCTGATGATTGGTTTTATGAGTAACATAATAGCACAGGCTTCTGCTTCATATACCAGATTACTGGATGTTTTAGAAGCCCCCGATACCATTGAAACGGGAACTGTTAAAAGCAATATAAGAGGTGATATCACTTTGAAAGATGTTTCGCTGTTTTATGCAGAAAAACCAATATTGAAGAATATTTCATTTTCAGTGAAAGCAGGAAGCAAAACTGCAATTATCGGACCAACGGCAGCAGGTAAAAGCCAGTTGTTATACTTATTGACAAACCTTATTTCTCCTGGCTCCGGCTTAATTGAATTCGATGGAATCAGTGCGGATAAATACACCAAAGAATTATTCCATAGTCAGATAGGCTTCGTTTTTCAGGATAGTGTAATCTTTAATATGAGCCTTCGTGAAAACATTGCTTTTAATGACAAAGTTACCAATGAATCTTTGGAAAAAGCTATTTCAACAGCTGAGCTAACCGATTTTATTGAATCTCTTCCTCAAAAACTCGATACTATTGTTTCTGAACGGGGCACCAGCCTTTCCGGGGGACAAAAACAGCGGATCATGCTGGCGCGTGCACTGGCTATAAATCCTAAAATTCTTTTATTGGACGATTTCACCTCGCGCATTGACAAAAAGACAGAAAACAAAATCCTGTGCAACCTCGAAAATAATTATCCTGATCTGACCCTGATCTCAGTTACACAAAAAATTGCCCCGATAAGGCATTTTGAACAAATAATATTACTGATGGAAGGTGAAGTTATTGCTACCGGCACGCATAAAGAATTAAAAGAGAGCTCCCCTGAATATATTCAGATTTACAGTTCACAACGAAGCACACACCACTATGAACTATGATTTAAATCAGGCATCAGATAAAACGGAGCAGAAAATTTCTAATCTTGCTTCACTCAGAAAATTGATGGCTCTTATCGGTGAAGAGCGTCGTAACCTGGTAGTAGCTTTTGCTGCAATTTTTTTAAATGCAGGATTAAGTTTGCTTGGTCCATATTTGATTGGCTATACCATTGACACATATATTCAAACAAAGCAATATCATGGTGTGCTGGTGTTTGCAGCGATTCTTCTTATACTTTATGTTATAGCATTTATAGTAAACTATACTCAAATGCGCATGATGGGGGGCATCGGGCAACGTATGCTTTTCAGCCTGCGAAACGCGGTTTTTAATAAACTACAGGGACTGCCAGTCGACTTTTTCAACCAGAATAAAGCCGGCGATCTTATATCGCGCATTAACAATGATACAGATAAGGTAAANCAGTTTTTCTCACAATCTTTAATGCAGTTTATAGGCAGCCTCTTCACCATGACAGGTGCAGGGATTATTCTTTTATGCATAAACCTGCCATTGGGCCTGGCAGCCCTGTCTCCGGCATTAATAGTATGGATATTTACCAGGATTGTTTCACCATGGGTAAAGCGCCGGAATGCTGCCAGCATGAAAAGTACCGGCAGCTTAAGCGCTGAAATTCAGGAAAGTCTTGCCAACTTTAAAGTAATTATCGCCTTTAACCGCCGTGACTATTTCCGCGACCGGTTTAAAGAGGCCAACAGGCAAAATTACACCAAATCAATACAGGCAGGCATCGCGAATAGTGTGTTCATGCCAGTATATACTCTCGCAGCCAATATTGGTCAGCTGATAGTTCTTTCCCTGGGGATTTATTTAATTATGAAGGGACATTTTTCAATCGGCTTGCTTATAAGTTTTATTTCTTATGTAACTAATTTCTACAACCCCTTACGGCAACTTGCAGCTTTGTGGGCAAACTTCCAGGTCGCCATGGCCGGATGGGATCGCATTTCTCTGTTATTATCAATGGAAACCAATTTGCACATTATGGAAGACCCCGGATGCGAAACAAACACTTCATTACTTAACTTTCGAAATGTGTCATTTAAATATCCAAATGGAAAAGAGGTATTGCACAAGGTGAACTTTCATCTGGAACGAGGGAAAACTTATGCGTTTGTAGGTCCTACCGGAGGTGGTAAAACAACCACAGCATCGCTAATTGCCAGATTATACGATGCAACAAGGGGAACCATATTATTAGATAATAAAGACATCCGTTCCTACAAACCCGAAGAGCGTAGCCGGAAAATCGGATTTATTCTTCAGGAACCTTTTCTGTTTTCGGGTACCGTGCGCGAAAACATTCTATATGGAAATACGGAATACAGGAACTTATCCAACAAACAACTGTCAGAAGCTATTTCAGAAGCCGGACTCGAGAGCTTGCTTGAACGATTTGATCAGGGACTCGAAACAAGAGTACAAACTACAGGAGATGGCATCAGTTTAGGACAAAAACAACTGATTGCTTTCATGCGTGCCGTACTTCGCAAGCCCGAATTACTAATACTGGATGAAGCTACTGCAAACATAGATACAGTTACTGAACAATTGCTCGACAGTGTACTTAGAAAACTTCCGGAATCAACCACCCGGGTTATAATAGCCCACCGTTTAAACACAATAGAAAACGCAGATGAGATATTCTTTATAAATACCGGCAATGTTGTCATGGCCGGCTCATTCAACGAGGCTATTAACCTGCTGCTTCATGGAAAAACAGAAAGCTAAATCATGAAAACTGAAGAATAGCAGGATATAGTTCTTCTGTTGTTNATGTTGATCCAGGCATTTGAATTGCCTTAGTTTTAGTAAAAGGTTGCTGTTTTCTGCGCTTAAGAACCTTTATTTTTTAGGAAACTTCCGGTACTAAGAATAAGTCTGTTTTCCCCTGATTTTAATCTACTGAGAGAAGCATTCTATCACTCCAAAGTGGNATCAAATCAAATATTAATTATTCTTAACCAACAGCCAATTTCCAGGTATGAATGTCAATAAATATTTGATATTTGTCTAAAATTTTAAGATAAAAATCTTTTAATTTCAGAGTTTATTAACGGTATCACAATTCAATATTTTGACTGTGAAATCCTGAAGTTCTATATTTAAAATTGAAATTAAATGTATTTTTATTATTAAGTAATGAAACAATTTCTTTGTAAAAAAGTAATTGCATCCTCTTTTCAATTTTAGGATATGTTTCAGTTCTTGCACAGGNGACCCTGATTGATTTTAGCACAATTCCAAAGAGTGGGACCATTTTAATTTATGCCCACAGTGATGACGACCTTCCGGATCGTAAAATACTAAATTTTGCTTTAGAACCCGGTTTCGCGCATTCACCTGAAATATTACTAAATTTGATATTACATTTGTAATAGGATTGTTATCCCTTCATTAAGCAGAAGTTACAATGAAAAAGCGGGGAAAAATTAAATCAGTGATTTATTTTGTTGCCATTATCATTATTTCTGTCTCCTGTAGTAAAGACAAAAATCCGGTCCCTCCCAAAATAGATATATTAGATGAAATTGTTTTCCAGATTAATAATCAGCGGTATGGAGAGGTACATAGTTTGTTAATTGCTAAGGATGATTCATTAATATTTGAAAAATACTTCAATGGTTATTCAAGAGAAACGAAGCATGCATTATACTCTGTAACCAAAAGTTTTACTTCAGCTTTAATAGGAATTTGCCTTTCAAAAGGATCCATAGATAACATAAATATGCCCCTGTTGGGATTCTTCCCTGAATATAAGAATAGTATTGCAAATTATGATTCATTGAAGGAAAAGATTACTATCAGAAACTTGCTTACAATGACTTCCGGATTTACATGGGATGAATGGACAACGTTATATAATGATCCTAATAATGATGTAGTGAGATTAATCCAGAGCAATGATTGGATAAAATATGTTTTAGATCGGCCGATGAGTCATTCTCCCGGGACATATCTAACTTATAACAGTGGCGTTTCCAACTTACTATCTGGTATTATCACAAAGGCAACAGGACAATCAGCAAGAGATTTTGCCCGGGATAATCTTTTCTCACTCCTGGAAATTAATAACTGGAGCTGGGACAACAGGCCGGATGGAATCTCAATTGGCGGGTGGGGATTAAGTCTGCGTCCGCTTGATATGATGAAGTTTGGTCAATTATATNTAAATAAGGGACGCTGGAATAATGTACAGGTTATTCCTGAGAGCTGGATTGCAGAATCGACCATGCCACTTTACAAAGTAAATAATTGGTGCGATTACGGATATCAATGGTGGCGCTATGGTAGCAATATGGCAGAAGTAAATGCAACTGGAATTACTTTTGCATCGGGTAGAGGAGAACAATTCATATGGNTAATACCAGAGTATAATGCGGTTGCAGTATGTACTGCCTGGAATGACGGCCAATCGAAACTGGAACCTGTGCTTTGGGAGTATATTCTAAAAGCGCTGGATAAGTGAAAAAATGTGAACAAAAAATTACCACAAAAACCTAAATTCTCCCTGCCAAATGTGAAATTACCGGTAATGTCACATACTTCCTTAAATGTAGGACTGATTCTTTGTGTATTATTTATTTGAAAAATTAATGATTTGACTGAACCGGGAATCCCGGAAAGAGAGGTTGCAAAACCAGTAACCGTATTAACACATTAACGAAACACAAAATGTCCCAAACAGCTTTATGGCAGCTGCTTAGGATAGTTATTGCAATTGTAGTTTCACTTTATTCTATGAGAAAAGGAGCAAATGATTCTATTTTGAAGAAGAAAAAGAATGCTTATCCCTTTTAATTACTCTTGAATATAAGCGATTTAATATTTTTTGTAACTTGTAGTCAGATTCTTAGAAATGTTAGATTAATTTTCTTAAATCCCCAGCTATGAAATATTTGCATCGTAACTTGTTTGTAGTATTCCTTAGCCTATTGCCTGTTTTATGCTCTGCTCAGGAAAGCCCACCGGCACCAAACCGTGGCAGCGTATTGCCAGGTTTTATTATTACTCTTCAGGGGGATACTGTAAGAGGGTATTTATTGAATATAAATCTCTGGTTAAATCAAAAAATGACTTTTCTCTACAAAGATCCGGACGACCGGAAGGAAGGGTCAGGTACACGCCAAAAGAGATCAGGGCTTACCAGGTAGGCCCAAGGTATTATGAAAGTATTACACATTCTTTTACCAACAGTATACGTTCGGAGAATTTTATTTTACGAAAGGTCGATGGACCGATAAAATATTACGTTTGGTATTTTGATGAGGACAAAACCAAACTCATGGTCTGGGATAAAATCTCGCTTGCTGATTTAGGAAAGGCATTCCTCTTTGATGAAAGCGAACTCTGGAAAGATGAGTTCGGAAAGAAAGAAAATGAAGAGACGCTTACACCATTTGCTTTTAAATTCCTTTTAAAATTCGCCAAAAACATGTCCGAATATGTTAAGGATTATGTGGAGCTTGCGCAAAAAATTGCCAATAAAACGGAAGGTTATAAAAATATTAATATAGAAGCGATCATCAGGGAATATAATGACTGGTACTTAAGTAACCATCAGACAAAATAATTGTTTTCTGACGTAGAAAAGGCATCAAAGAGGGTCAATAGTTGAGGAATCATTATAATTTAGGTTTATGCCAATTGAATTATATTTCATAATTTTATAAAATAACTTAGAATTCTTTGTCGATTTAATCGTATACCAGGATGAGCAAACATTTCAAACTAAATTTTATATATATGAGTGCAATAATGAATTTTCGAATTTTAGTTATGCTGTCATTTCTCCTTTTAATCCCGGTTATCACCCGGGCTCAAACGGATAAAAAGGCCGCTGAATTGAAGAAACTTGAAACCAGTGTTGCCACAGCCAAAGCTAAGGTTGCGCTGAATGAACGACAGCTGGCTAATTCAGATTCCCTGATCACGCTGGGAACTCAGCTGATAGCCGAATCAAAAACAGAAACTAAGGCCATCGAAGCAGAACGTAAGAAACTTGACAAAGACAATGCTGCCAAACAAAAACCCCTTACTAAGCTTTCAACCTCAAAAGATAAAGGAGAATCCAGCAAGGCCAGGGCCGATCTTAAAGCACTGGATACTCAATATAAATTGGATTCCAAAGCCCTTGGCTCACGTTTGAGGGATGCAACAAAAAAGTTGACCACAGGCAATTCGAACCTTACAAAAGGGAAAGCAACTAAAAAAAGTGCCCGGGATGCACTTAAAATTTCACGTGCTGCTCTTAATGCTGCTCAGGCGAAATATGATGCTGCCACTAATCCAGAAGAAAAGACTACCGGAAAAGATAAGAAAAAGAAATAAACAGGGATTGCCGGTTTAAACCACCACAGAATTTAAATAGGCAAGGAAATTTGAAATAAAGCTGACAATCTCTGATTTTTTTGGAAGTCCCATTTGTGCTGAGGGAACCGCTATCGAATATACCGGTATTGCTTGTTACTGTGTGAGCAACTCCATCTTTATTTGTCATCCCGGTCATACTATTATAAGATGATTTGTTGCAACTGTTCGAAATTAGAAGAACTGCAAAGAGTAAGTAAGTACCTATAAGAAATCTACTTTTTGAAGCAACTAACTTTTTCATATATTTAATATAGGTATGCAACACAAATCGCAACCCTCACTGTTGATAAGTGCGAGCCTGGTGCAGCCAATTTTAATCGGCATTCGTGGGTTTGCATAAAGCAATATTTAATCAGAAATCAATTCCAAACACCTTCTCAATCGGTCATGACTTTCCGATTGTAATGTAGTTAAATGAAATTAATTATCATATCTGGGTAAGCTATTTTCCCCAGAATTAAGTGAACTATAAAAAATTCCTCTTTTTTAAAAATTATTTCAGAATCCCTATCGCTATTCCTGCAACCGGAGAGACTCCTGAAAAATCGAAATTAAACCAGTTTTTATTCTTTGTAAACCCATCTTCATTATTGTACTTGCTCAGCCTGAAATTTCCTCCAGCAAACAGGTCAATTGCGAGCACTTTAAAAAGAGGTACTTTCATACCAAGGATGACACCTCCGGCAAATATATTCAGATGCTGGGTTATCTTCTTATCAACCGTTTCAAACACTCCCGGGTCAGTTTCCTCCATAACACTGTAATTTCCGGTTATCGTCATTCTACTATACATAAACTGGGGTGCTACATATAATCCAAGTGGCGCTTTTTGTCTGCTTGGATTGTTTGCCAGAAGGTAATTCCGAAACTGAATATTTAACCCTCCCCCGGACATCACTTGCCCCTGATATTTACTATATGCATTTGTTGCGGCATCTAAAAATGCGAAACTCTGATTTGTGAAATAGTAATTTGACAAACCCTGTTTTGTTGAATAGGTTGCCATTCCACCAACATTTATGGAAAACCTGCTGTTAAGGATTCTTTCATAAGATAAACAGAATGTCCCTTCAAGAAGTCTGACTGGATCAAGCATAATTGATGATTTATAATCGTATATAAATTGAGGATCCGATTCAGTATCAACACGGGGTTGGACTTCAACTGTCCGTACATTCTCCTGACTTATATTAAATAATGAATCTATCTTAAACAATGAATCTATTCTATTAATTCTTTTTGTCATTAGTTGTGGATCAAAGTCCATAGAATTGATTTTGGAATTTAACTCACTAAGTTTGATATCTAGTTCCTTAGGTTTTGCTTCCCAAAGCTTAATTTTTGTATCCAATAACTCCAGTTTTGAATCAAGAAGTAGCAACTTCAGATCGAGCAATTGAGATTTTTGTGATATGGAGTCCTGACCTGAAGATTCCGGACATGCTACCACATTTAAAAATAATCCAGCAAGGAGCAGTGCATTACATAGTTTTGTTTTCATAGCAGTAAATTTTTTGGTTAGACTTAGGTTACGAGTATTGTATGATAAAGTGATTCTACAGTTTAAACTATGTATTTAGTACAAATATCCTGCCAATTCTGTTTAACAAAGGTTCAATATAAAATCCTCATACGATGGATTAACAAGTGACCTTGACTAACTTTAGTCGAAGGAAATTGACCATCCCTAATCGGCGTTAAGTGCTTGTTGTTAAATTATTGAATTTTAATAGTAAACCTCCTTTTGACAAACGGGTGATATGCAATTTGCTTGTCACGGTAAATTACAAATAGATACCCAATTCCCTAACTATCTTCAATTATCGTATAGCTCTGTATATCTATCACATATAATCTATCTTCAATCTAATTTAAAGCCATTTCTAGTCCTTCTCAGCCACTTTCTACTTTTCTATAGTGTTCCGTGCCAATAAAGTGCAAAAATATCATAAACAGCTTAACAACAGACAATTAGAACACATGCTTTAATTTCACTATATTCTAACAATCTATATATNAACATATTAATTATGCAATAGTAAAGCCTGTGTCTTTGGGACCAGGATTTAATAGAACATATTGAAGAGTTTAAGTTAATGTTAATCAGAACCCCGGAATTATAATTTATTATCATACTCGATCTCTTTCTTCTTCTTCTGGTTACCAAAGGAATAGGTGACACCAGCGTAGATGATTCTTGCACTTCTCGTGCGGATTGTCTTTTCATACAATTCAGGAGTATCAATAATTGTTCTATTCTTTAGTGAATTAAAGACATCTGAAACAGTTGCTATTAACACAAGTTTCCGGTTAAGAAATTCCTTTTTGAAACCCGTATTTATTACAAAAGAGGGCAATTGTCTTCCCTGAGGTGTAAGACTTTCAGCAGAATAGCTAGAGGTGATCTGAAGAACAGTACTCTTAGAAAGATTTATACCTGCGCTTAGATTTGCACTCCATGTAATGATCGATTTGTTTGAACTATATCCAAGATTTGAAGCATCGATTCTATTATAGAAAGTATTGGTGCTCAGATTTATATTTCCCAAAATGCCAAAAGTTTTTGAAAGAACCAGCTCCAGTCCTGCAGAACCGCTTTTTGTCAGGTTTTCCCGGGTGGTAACCTTAACTGTGTCATTAAGATATCGTGTTATATCTGTCATCCCATTATAGGTGTAGCGGTAATAAATTGTGGAAAGAAAAGTAGTGTTATTCTTTTTATATTGATAACCCATCTCAACGGAATGAACATCCGCCGGTTTAAGTTTTGGGTTTCCCTGACGGAGATTATAAGGATCGGCATATTCAGGAAACGGATTCATTTCATCACCCTCAGGACGACGAATACGGTGACTGTAATTTAATTGTAACTCATTAAGATCACTAAGTTTGTAAGTAAAGTGAAGAGAAGGATAAATTCTGAAATAGTTGTTTTTCATGATTGTGTCAGTAGTGATCTGATTAGCATTCAGAAATGCTTGTTCAACCCTGATTCCTCCTAAAAAACCAAGTTTCCCCATCTGCTGTTGATATGTTCCGTACAGAACATGTATGTTTTCTTTGTAGATGAAATGATTTGATTTCACTATGTCTTTCACCCATAAATCTGAAATAGGATCATAATACTCACCAAAAAAATCCATATCGTTCTTTCTTGATTCAAGAACGTATCCTGTTTCTATTTTTATGTTTTCTGAAACAGGGTTCGAATATGTGACAGAAAATTGTGATTCATTATCGGCCTGTTTGATAAGTGTATTATCGTAAGTCATCGGGGTGACAGGGATACGGTAAAAATCTGAATAATGGTTGTCTTCCTGTTCCCTTGAGAAGGATGTGGTATAGTCTACTGTCAACTCATGACCTTCTTTTGTAAAAGAATGAACGTAATTTCCTGATAATTCAAGATCTTTTTCAAATTCGGGATCACGACGAGAACGGTCATAGTCTTTTGTAATTGTCATGTCAGTAGACTGCCAAAGGTTTACATCGTTTGAATGGCGAATAAAACTGCGATAATTATAGTTTCCGGTCACACCAAAAGAGTTATGAGTGTTAATTTTGTAGTCTGCACCGGTCTGTATAATTTGTGAAAGAGGTCTGGATAGATCGCGCGAAACAACATGAGTGTAATTAATTGTATCAGTACCTGAGATGTAATGCTCCCTGTAATCATCGGAATATCTTAGTCTCTCATCCTGTCGGATGCTATAGCTCGTGAAAACATTTAATTTACCCGGATTATAGTTAACCGAGAAATTGCCATTATATCGATTATCATTTCCTACATTTAACGATGCCTGTCCATTCAAACCAAGATTTTTATCCTTTTTCAGAACGATGTTTATAATACCAGAGGTTCCATCCGGTTTATATTTAGCAGAAGGGTTTGTAATTATTTCGATCTTTTCAATAGAGCTGGCAGGCATCTGTTGAAGAACCGCTGCTCTGTTTGTTCCCATCAGAGATGATGGCTTGCCATTTATAAGGAACATAACATTGTCTGATCCCCGAAGGCTTACATTGCCGTCAAGATCGACCTGAACAGAAGGAACATTCTGAAGTAATTCGCTAACAGAACCGGTTTTACTCATTACATCCTGGCCAACATTAAATGTTCTTCGATCGATAGAATTGACGAATGTTGAACGCTGTGCAACCACAGAAATATCTCCCAGAACAGTTATAGATTCAGAGAGATATAATTTACCAAGATCTATTTTACTTCTCTTTGAGTTTAAGAAAAAGACAGGTGTCTCAACGTTATCAAATCCTATAAAACTATAAATTAACCTGTAATCACCATAAGCAAGATTATTGAAAATAAATTCCCCTTTCTTCCCCGTAACAGTGCCCTGAGAAAAAGTACTGTCTGTATTACTCTTTATGATTACAGTGGCAAACTCAAGTGGACTATTTGTGGTTTTCTCTATAACAATACCAGAGGCACTGCCTTGTTTTTGTTGTTGTGCTGAAAGATTTATGAGCCACAGGAATAAAATGGTAAAAACNGCAACGAAGTTCTTCATTATAACAGNAGTTTTATATAAGTGACGTGAATTATTTGACAATGGTAACAAANGATTTTGTAGACATTTGGGAATATTAATTATATGATTCGATTTATAAAATGAATCAGGAATAGCCCTTGAATCAAATTCAATTATTTGAANAGNATCTGATACAAAATTTGTCCAGAATTACGATCTATCTTTACATCATGAANATATTGAAATGAAGATCCTTATTATTGAAGACGAGAAAGAACTTGTACTGGCAATAAAAAACTTCCTTGAAACTGAGGGATTCCTATGTGAAATCGCAGTCTCTTATTTTGAAGCTGAAGATTCCCTTTCAGCATATAATTATGATATTATTATTCTTGATCTAACNCTGCCAGGTGGCGACGGACTTAATCTGATACAGNTTATAAAAGACACGAATAGACAAGCTGGTCTGCTTATCGTCTCCGCAAAAAATTCCCTTGATGACAAGATAAAAGGACTCGATATGGGAGCAGATGATTATATTACCAAACCATTTCATCTTGCCGAGTTAAACTCCCGCATTAAATCTCTGGCACGAAGACGGCATTTTGACGGTGGAAATGAGATAATATTCAATGAGATAAAACTAAATGTTGATTCGGGAGAGGTTTTTATTAATGGGAAAGTGATAGACCTTACTCGAAAAGAATATGAGATTTTACTCTATTTTATTGTTAACAGGAACAGAGTAATTACTCGGGAATCGATAGCTGAACATGTATGGGGAGATGGCATCTCTTATGTAGATAATTACGATTTCATATATAGCCACATTAAGAATATNAGAAAAAAGATTGAGCTTAATAATGGCAGAAATTACCTCCACAATGTATATGGTATGGGTTATAAATTTTCGGATAGATGAAACTTCTTCAGAAAACGAACAGAGCATATTTACTTGTTTCAGGAACTGCATTTATAATTGCCGGAATTGTATTTTATTTTGTTATAAGCTATTTTTTCAAAGATCAGCTTAATGAAAAACTGTTCCATGACATCAGAAACATAACAAGGGCTATTAAAAAAAACGGAACTATACCAAATTATTATCCATTTATTGAAATTAGAGAAGTTTCAAAACAATCAGAACGATCTTTTAAAACAATAGATACTCTTATTTTTAATGTTTTTGAAAACAGGAATATCCCATTCCGTCAAATAAGTCTGATATCTGTTATTAATGACAAGACATACTTCATTGCCGCCAGAGATACTTTGATTGAAGAAGATGATCTGCTTGAGGTAATTGCAATAGTCACAGGTTTGGTTTTTGTACTCCTCCTGGTCGGCCTTTATTTCATCAACCGGAAACTTTCTCTGAATATTTGGCAGCCGTTTTATAAAACATTAGACGAGCTTAAAGAATTTTCTCATGACAAACCGGAATTCAGACTCTCATCCGAAAGTGAGCTTTATGAGTTCTCAGAACTCAATAAAACACTTGAAAAGCTTACCAGGAAGGTGATTTCTGATTATCAGTCTTTAAAAAGGTTTACAGAAGATGCTTCTCATGAAATTCAGACACCTCTAGCAGTCATTCAATCAAAACTTGAGACATTGATGCAGTATCCGGATTTAAATCAAGACCAGGCTGAACTTATCAATTCGGCTTATGTTTACACACTTCGGATTTCGAAACTTACTCAGACACTACTTTTGCTAACTAAAATAGCAAATGATCAGTTTCCGGAAAAAAAGGCAATAAATATGTCTGATCTTCTCGGGGAGAAAATTAATATGTTCGAAGATCTTATTTCAGAAAAATCTCTAATCCTTAATAAAGATATTAAACTGGATTGCTTTCTTGAAACTAATTTTTTTCTTGCAGAATCACTTGTAATAAATCTTATTGGCAATGCTGTCAAGCACAATATCAAAAGAGGAATGATCAACATAAAACTAGATAAAAATCTTCTTGAAATTTCTAATAGCGGGAAAATGATCCCTGTATCTACCTCGAAGATCTTTGACAGATTTTATAAAACTAACATGTCATCTGATTCCCCAGGACTGGGCCTCGCTATTGTAAAGGAGATCTGCAGACTTAATAAATGGGAGATTAAGTATGTATTTGAAGATAATCTGCATAAAGTCCTTGTGAATTTCTAAATACAAAATCTTTACAGATTTGGTCTGCATCTTCACGGCATAAAACCAAAAAAATAAATTTTATGAAAAACTTAGTTGTTCTTGTTGTTGTATTTGCTTTTATTTCCGCTTCGGCATATTGTCAAAAGAATCCACCGGAAATTGTCAAAAAGGAGTTTACTAAAAAATATGCTGCAGCTCAATCTGTCAAATGGGATCATGAAGAAAAAAATGAGTGGGAAGCAGAATTTACCATGGATGGTAAAAAGATGTCAGCGTCTTTCGACAATTCTGGAAAATGGATAGAGTCGGAAACCGCAATTACTGTAAAAGAGCTTCCTTCTTCTGTAATAAGTACTTTGAATAAAGACTTTCCAGGCTATAAAAAAAGCCATATCGAAATATTTGAAAGTTTGGAAATGAAAGGATTTGAATTAGGATTAAAGAATGGAGAAACTTCAATCGAGGTTATTATTGACAATAGCGGAAAAATTCTCAAAAAAAACTGATGTAAAAGAGGAACGTGAGAATGATGAAAAAGCAGAGAAGGGTTGACAGAATTCCTCCCAATATCATCTACAGGTCATATGATATTAATTAATTAGTTTTAAATCTGAAATGTTTCAGTATAGTTTCAATAACCTTCAAAATATAAAAGCGCATTCAGTTTGTATATTTCTGTTTGCGCTTACAAAGTAGTTGACCCACCTGGGCTCGAACCAGGACTCTGCGGAACCAAAATCCG
>JGIcombinedJ21911_10000319_pt1 | contig 14684 bp, 15 predicted proteins | sample BarGraNGADG00211_FD_21911 | JGI IMG/M metagenome (IMG submission 21911)
ACCACGAGACCAGAGATCGCAGGGCGCTTCAGCATGACTGGCGCCCAAGATCGAGGCTCGAGCACGTCGTCGCGGAGTGGATCTCGGCGCGAAGGCTCCGTGCGGGCGCGGGTCCGATCTTGTCCCGCCCGATTCGCGCCGCCACCGGCGCGGTAGAGGCCGGTTCGTCGCGTGTCGCCGATCGTCTATAGGATCGAACCATCCACCCGCACCCGCCCCGAAGGATCGTCATGGCTCGCATCTTGGTCACCGGCTCAAGCGACGGCATCGGCCGCGAGACCGCACGGCAGCTCATTGCCGCTGGTCACGAGGTCGTGCTGCATGCGCGCAACGTGGCGCGCGCCGGCGACGCGCGGCGCGCTCTGCCGAAGGCGGCGGGTGTCGTCGTCGGAGATCTCACGTCGCTCACGGAGGTCCGAAACCTCGCCCACACCGCCGCCGACGCTGGCCCTTACGATGCCGTGATCCACAACGCCGGGGTCGGTGGGGGCTCGAAGGTGCGCACCCTGACGGCGGACGGGCTGGAGCGGGTTCTTCATGTCAACACGGTCGCGCCGTACCTGCTCACCGCGCTCATGCCGGCACCGAAGCGGCTGGTCTACCTGACGTCGGGGCTGCAGTCGGTGGGCCGCGCGAACCTCGACGACCTGCAGTGGGAGAAGCGCGACTGGGATGGCATGCAGGCGTACAGCGACTCGAAGCTGTATGACCTGATGCTCTCGTTCGCGGTCGCCCGGCTGTGGCCGAAGATCATCACGAACGGCGTCGACCCCGGGTGGATCCGGACCAACATGGGTGGGCCGGACGCCACGGACGACCTGCCCGAGGGCGCCGAGACGCAGGTGTGGCTCGCGAGCGCGCACGAGCCGGAGGCGCTGCTGAGCGGTCGCTACCTCAAGCGGGGAGTCGAGCTGAAGCCGAACCCGCAGGCGGTCGACGTGCAGCTGCAGCAGGCGCTGCTCGCCGCCCTTGCCGAGATCACCGGCGTCGAGCTCCCCCGCCCCTAGCCGGACTGACCCCGCCCCACCCGTGGCCCGGCGTTCACCCACCTCGTCACCTAGAGTGTGAACGCACGTCCCGGGTCCGACGACGGCGGGCCAAAGCGCGGTGAGGAGTCCCCGTGATGACCTGGCTCGTGACCGGCGGCGCCGGCTACATCGGCGCGCATGTCGCGCACGCGTTCCTCGAGGCGGAGATCCCCGTGGTCGTACTTGACGACCTGTCGAGCGGGTACCACGCGTTCGTGCCGTCGGGCGTCCCGTTCGCGATGGGCTCGGTGCTCGACACGGAGTTCGTCCGCGGAGTGCTGCGCGAGAACGGCGTGACCGGCGTCGTGCACGTCGCCGGGTACAAGTACGCGGGAGTGTCGGTCGAACGACCCGTCCACACGTACCAACAGAACGTCACGGGTACCGCGAGTGTCCTCGATGCGATGGCTGCGGAGGGCGTCGGTGCGATCGTGTTCTCCTCGAGCGCCGCCGTGTACGGCACGCCTCAGGTCGATCTGGTGACGGAGGAGACGCCGACCGCGCCCGAGTCGCCCTACGGCGAGAGCAAGCTCGTCGCAGAGTGGCTGCTTCGGGACCAGGCGCGCGCCACCGGGCTGCGCCAGACCTCGCTGCGGTACTTCAACGTCGTCGGCTCCAGCGCGCCCGGCGTCTACGACACCAGCCCCTACAACCTCTTCCCGCTCGTCTTCGACGCTCTTGCCGGGGGCGGCACACCCATGCTGAACGGCGACGACTACCCGACCCCTGACGGCACGTGCGTGCGTGACTACATCCACGTCGCGGACATCGCCGCCTCGCACGTCGCAGCGGCGCGCGTCCTCGCCGATGGCGGGGCACTTCGGCCGGTCTACAACCTCGGCAGCGGCACGGGGTCCTCCGTGCGGGAGATCATGACCACGGTCGCGGCCGTGACCGGAATCGACTTCGAGCCCGAGATCGGGCCGCGGCGCCCCGGCGACCCGGCTCGGATCGTGGCATCCGGCGAGCTCGCCGCGCGGGACCTCGACTGGCGGATGCGGCACTCGCTGACCGACATGGTGGCGAGCGCCTGGACCGAGCGCCTGGCCCACGCCCGGTAGGCGATGGCTGCGCCCAGGCGATTCGCTGAGGCGCGCACTCGCCCGAGATCCGGTGCACCGCGGAGTTCCACCACACCCGCCCGAGTGGAGCGAGGTGGCACAGGCTCGTCGCGCGAGCGTGCCTTCTCGCGCCACTCGAGGGCAGCCGGGGCTAAGCCCAGCCGAGCTCGTGCAGGCGGTCGTCCTCGATACCGAAGTGGTGGCCGACCTCGTGCACCACGGTGACGCGGACCTCCTCGACGACCTCCTCCCTCGTCTCGCAGATAGCGAGCGTCGGGTTGCGGAAGATCGTGATCCGATCCGGCAAGGATCCGGCCGCCCACCAGCCGTCCCGATCGGTGAGAGCGACCCCCTCGTAAAGTCCGAGGAGTTCCGGCTCGCCCTCGGGGGACTCGTCCTCGACCAGCACGACGACGTTGTCCATCTCGGCCGCGAGGTCCGCCGGGATCTGGTCGAGAGCGTCACGTACCGCGTTCTCGAACTCCTCGCGCGTCATCTCGACCACGGTTCCATCCTCCTCCGACGGACCCTCCGGCACCGCCGCGTGGGGGCCGGAACTCGCTTTGCCGATCACCAGGGTGTGCCCCTATGCTTGCCCAGGTCCTCGACGTTCGGACGTCCGGGCGTCTCGATGCCCCCATCGTCTAGTGGCCTAGGACGCTGGCCTTTCACGCCGGTAGCACGGGTTCGAATCCCGTTGGGGGTACGAGCTTGACCTGGAGCGATCCGGGAGCATCACCGGCCTGTTTCACACCAGGCCCCGTAGCGCAGTTGGTTAGCGCGCCGCCCTGTCACGGCGGAGGTCGCGGGTTCGAGTCCCGTCGGGGTCGCTCGGCTGCCGCCCGGTCATATCGACCGGGCGTCGTCGCAAATGGCCAGATAGCTCAGTTGGTAGAGCGTCCGACTGAAAATCGGAAGGTCGGCGGTTCGACCCCGCCTCTGGCCACCACAAGCCCGCAGGTCAGACGGCGGTGTCATAGCGTCGTAGCAACGGTGCTGGTCACGGCGGAGGGTTGCTGCTGCGCAGGATGTTGACGGTGGCGGATCGGGTGGAGATCGCTCAGGGGTTGAAGGCGGGGTGGTCGATCCGGGTGATCGCGGGGCACCTCGACCGGTCTGCGTCGGTGGTCTCTCGTGAGGTTCGGCGGAACTCGACCAAGACGCGCGGGCACCGCCTGGTCGACGCGGACTGCGGGGCTGAGCGACGCCGGCGTCGCCCGCAGGTCGGGAAGGTCGCCGGCGATGAGGTGCTGCGCTCCCGGGTCCTGGCCGACCTGGCCCGGTCGCGGACCCCACGGCAGATCGCGGGCCGGTTGCACCTTGAGGCCGAGGACGACAGCGTGGGCCTGATGAAGGCATCCCCGNCGGCGGACGGCAAGACGGTGTCCCATGAGGCGATCTACCGGTTCATCTACGCCCTGCCCAAGGGCGAGCTCGCCAAGCACGGGGTTCTGCTGCGCTCCAAGCGGACCCGCCGTCGCCGCCCGCGGCGCGCCGGTGAGCGTGGTGCGCCGATCGTGGGCATGAGGAGCATCGACGCCCGGCCCAGCCTCGGTGCGGGGGTCGAGCGTGCCGGGCACGACCCAGGCGGTGCGCGATGAAGATCATCGCTGGGTTAGACCGTGGCTTTGCTGCTGTCCCATGAGGGTCCATCATCTGGAGATGACGCCCCGGAGATCTGCGCGCGAAGGCCCGCGTCGCCGAACGTCGCACACCCCTTCTGTCGTCCTCGGAGAATGGCTACTTTCGGCGGCCGAACGAGACAACCCCGATAGCCTTCTCTACTCACGTCATCCTGACCCTCAGTCGTGGACGACGGGGAACGACGTCCGGCCACTCGTGCACGGAGTGGCCTACTTCCGTGAACTCCTGGAGTCGGTTCAGGCCATGGGTAGTGGGGACTTGCTGCTGTTCACCGACTGGCGGGGGGACCCGGACGAGAGGCTCGGCGGGCCCGGCTCGGAGGTGGGGCCGGTCTTCGCCGCTGCAGCCGCGCGTGGTGTCGACGTGCGTGGTCTGGTGTGGAGATCCCACTTCGACCGCTTCGCCTACAGCGCGTCGGAGAACCGTCATCTGGGCGCGGAGATCGAGGCGGCCGGAGGGCAGTGCCTTCTGGACATGAGGGTCCGCGTCCTGGGGTCGCATCACCAGAAGCTGGTGGTGCTACGTCACCGGGCTCGGCCCGAGAACGACGTCGCCTTTCTCGGCGGCATCGATCTGTGCCACGGGCGGCGCGACGACGCACGACATGGGGGCGACCCCCAAGGTCGGCCGATGGCGAGGGTCTACGGGAGCACGCCTCCCTGGCACGACATCCAGCTCGCGCTGCGGGGGCCTGCCGTAGGTGACGCCGAGGCCGTCTTCCGCGAGCGGTGGGACGACCGTGCTGCGCTCAGCCGAAACCCCGTTCACCTCGTCGGCGAGCTGATCCACCGGGAGCAGCGGCGAGCGCGACCCCTGCCAGAACAGGGGCCCGATCCCGCTCCACGCGGGAACGTCGCCGTCCAACTGCTCCGCACGTACCCGGTGCGTCGCCCGGGATACCCGTTTGCGCGCCGCGGAGAACGAAGCGTGGCCCGCGGCTACACCAAGGCACTGTCCCGCGCACGCTCGCTCGTGTACGTCGAGGACCAATACCTGTGGTCGACCGACGTCGCGGCCGTATACGCCGACGCGCTGCGTCGGGAGCCACAGCTTCGGATGGTGTTCGTNATCCCGCGCTACCCCGATCAGGACGGCCGGATCTCCATGCCCCCCAATCTCGTGGGGCGGGCGCCTGCCTTGGAGCTGTTGCGGGANGCCGGTGGCGACCGGGTCGCCGTCTACGGCCTGGAGAACGAGCAAGGGACGCCGGTCTATGTCCATGCCAAGGCCTGCGTCGTGGACGACACGTGGGCGTGCATCGGTTCGGACAATGCGAACCGACGATCGTGGACTCACGACAGCGAACTGAGCGCAGGCTTCGCCGACACGTCCTCGACGGGTGCCGCCCGCTCACTGCGTCTCGAGCTCGCGCACGAACATCTGGGTAGCGCGGCATCCGGGTACGACCTCGACGACCCCGCGCAGTGGTTCAAAGCGTTCCGCGACGCCGCCCGAGCCCTTGACGACTGGCACGTCGGTAGGGGCTCCGGCTCTCGACCGCCCGGACAACTTCGCACCTACNCCCAGGCCGCGCAGCCCAGAAGGACGCAGCTGTGGGCCAGACCCCTCTACCGGCTGGTGTTCGACCCCGATGGCCGCAGCCTGCGGATGCGTTTGTCTCGCAGGTACTGACCCGTCGAGCATGGGGTGCTTGCCCGGAATGCTTTACTGCTTGGACGCAGACAGACACCGGCCCGGCGTGCGTCGACAGTCGCGCGCCGGGCCGGGCCGGTGACCCGCCCCCTAGTGGGTCACCGGAGGACTGCAGCCGTGCCTAGCTAGTCGTTGTCGGCGCCGGGAGCACCAGGACGTGCGTCGCGGTCCGCTTGCCGGCGGAGTCCTGCGTCGTGTTGACCACGACGGTCGACTTGGCCAGCACATCCGCGGCAGTGCCGGAGGCGGTCTTCTCGACCGTGGCCGCGGACGGCAGCGCCACCGTGACGTCGCCGGCCCGGGTCTGGATGATCATCGAGTTCCCGGACACGGCGGTGACCGTTCCGGTCACGGCTCCCGCGCCGAAAAGGCTGCCGAACCCGCCGGCACCGCCCGCACCGCCTGTGCCCGGCGTGGCGCTGTTGCCGCCGCCACCGCCGAACCCGCCGGCACCACCGGCACCACCGAAGCCACCGCCACCCTGGCAGAGTCGCGTGATGAAGGCACCGCCGCCAGCACCGCTCGTCGACGGAGTCCCGCAGGGCAACTTGCCGGCGGACGCTTGTGCGACGGCTTCTACCAGGCTCGACGGGCCGGAGTGGGTGGTGAAGTGGCCGAGGGCGAAGCCGCCGCCAAAGAGCAGCAGCCCGCCAACGATGCCAATGGTCTGCAGTCTCAGCTTCGCGGGATCGCGCTGCTTGCGCTGGGGAGCGGATGCCAGGTCGGTCAGGTCAGGCATCGTGTACGCGGGTGGCGGCTGGGCCGGTGCGGGTGTGGGGACTTGCGGCTGCTGTGCGTCGGCCGGGTTGACTGGCTGTGACATGACGACTCCAAGGCTGCTCGATGGTTCCTGCGTGCTAGGTGTGCAGTGATGCTCGTGTTGGTCGACAACCAGGACGGTGATCAGCGATCAAGGTCAATGCGGGGTCATTCGTACCTCAGCGCTTCCACCGGATCGAGGCCGGCCGCCTGGCGAGCGGGCAAGAAGCCAGCGACGATGCCGACCACCAGTGAGGAGCAGAAGGCGAGGGCGATGCCGGGCAGGCTGGCCTTCGCCGGAACATTGACTGCCGCGCCCACCGGCCCGGTGACCAGCACTCCGACGATCACTCCGATGACCGCGCCACCCAGGCTCACGATCACCGCCTCCACCAGGAACTGCCGCCCGATGTCGCGGCGTCGGGCACCGATCGCCTTGCGGGTGCCGATCTCCCGAACCCGCTCGCGGACCGAGACGAGCATCGTGTTCGCGATCCCGATGCCCCCGACCACAAGAGCGATCGCCGCGATGCCGATCAGGAAGTTCCGGAGCGTCGCGGACTGATCGCTCGCGACGGTCAGCAGCTGGTTCTGGCTGACCAGGGTGAAGTCGTCGGAGGCGGAGCTCGCCAACCCGTGCCGGCTCCGAAGCGTCGTCGTCACCGCGCTGGACGCGTAGGCGATGGCATTCGCGTCCTTGACCGAGACGCCGATGGTCCTCAAGGTCGTCCCGCCGGTGAACTGCGCCTGAACGGTCGTGATGGGCGTGAAGATCATGTCGTCCGGGTTGGAGAAGCCGGATCCGCCCTTGGGCTGGGTCACCCCGATCACCTGGAACGGGATCCCGTTGATGTCGACGGTCGTCCCGACGATCTGCGCCGGGGTCATGTTGAGGTTGGCAACGGTCGTCGGCCCGAGCACCGCGACCCGCAGGGACTTGCTGACCTCGACGTCACTGAGGAACGTCCCGGTCTGCACGGTGTAGGAGCGGACAAGCGCCTCGGCTGGCCCAGTCCCGGTCATCGACGTCGTGGTGTTGTTCCGGCCGGCGACGACAACGACGTTGCTGACCGGCATCTCGGGCGCGACGGCCGCGATCCCCGGCAGGGTGGTCAGCGCGGCGGCGTCGTCCTCGGTCAGCGTGGTGGCCGATCCNGCTGCGCCGCGGATCCCGCCGCTGAACGACGCACCGGCGTTCACAGACAGCANGTTGGTNCCCAGGCTGGCGATCCGGTTGGTCAGGGCCGCTTGAGTTCCTTGGCCCACGCCGATCAGTGAGACCAGCGCGGCGACGCCGATGATGACGCCGAGCGCCGTGAGCCCGGTGCGTAGCGAGTTGGTGCGAAGCCGGCGCATCGCGAGTCGCAGCGCCTCCATGTAACTCATGCCGGCACCCCCGCTCGCAAGTAGCTCTCGCTGCTCGTGGCGGACACGATCTGGCCGTCCTCGACCTGCAAAACCCGCTCCGCCCGGGCGGCGATGCGCGGGTCGTGCGTGATCGTGACCAGGGTCAGGCCCTCGGAGTGCAGCTGGGCGAGCAAGGAAAAGATGTCGGCGCTCGAGGTGGAGTCGAGGTTGCCGGTTGGCTCGTCCGCGAGCAGCAGGGGTGGGCGCGTGACGAGGGCCCTGGCGATGGCCACCCGTTGACGTTGCCCGCCGGAGAGCTGAGACGGGTCATGGTGCAGCCGGTCGCTGAGGCCGACCCGATCCAGGGCCTCTCGCGCTCGTTCGTTGCGTTCCTTCCGCTTGACCCCGGCGTACACCAAGGGTGCCGCGACGTTGTCGAGCGCGGTCTCGCCCGAGACCAGGTTGAAGTTCTGGAAGACGAAGCCGATCGCCCGGTTGCGCAGCGCGGCGCTGTGGTCGTCGTCGAGCAATGCGGTGTCGACGCCGGCGAACAGGTACCGACCCGCAGTTGGCCGGTCGAGCAGACCGAGCAGGTGCAACAGGGTCGACTTACCCGACCCGGACGGACCCATGATGGCAACGCTTTCTCCGAGCGAGATCGAGAAGTCCACCCCGCGCAGGGCGCGCACCTCGCTGTCACCCATCCGGTAGACGCGCTGGAGNCCCTCGCCGACCAGGAGCGGCTGCTCGGGCCCGGTCATCCGGTGGTCCTGGTCCGGGTGCCGCCACCGAAGCCACCGGTGCCACCGAGCCCGCCGAGGCCACCGCCAGCGCCGCCGGTCCCGGTGGTGGTCGCGAGCGGGTTGACCACTCCGGTGACGACCGTGTCACCAGCGTTGATGCCGGCCACGATCTCCGTGGCACTGGCGGTCGACAGCCCGATCGTCACGGCACGGGTCTGCGGCGCTCCGTTCACCATCACCTGCACCGTCGGATTTGTCGTCGAGCCTTGGAGCGCGGTGGTCGGAACGGCGAGGACGTTCTGCTGGGAAGCGATGGTGACGCTGATCTGCGCGGACATCCCCGGAAGCAGGCCGGGAGGCGAGCTGGTCAGGAGCAGGTTCACCGGGAAGCTGACCACCGAGGAAGACCCGCCGGTGCTGCTGTTCGCCTGCGTAGGTAGCGCGACGAGCTTGGCGCGCGCGGTCGCCCCGAGGGCCGGGAAAGTCACGTCCGCGGTCAGCCCAGCCTTCAGCTTGGTGATGTCGAGCTCGGCAACGGAGGCAACCACCTCAAGGCCGTCAGAGCGGAGCGCGATCGCAGCGCCCGACGGCGCCGCCGTGCCCGCGGTGATGTTGATCGCCGTGACAATGCCGGCGATCGGGGCCGTCAGAGACGTCGACCCGGCCGCCGTGCGCGCCTGGGTCAGCGCGTTCGTGGCTGTGGTGACGCCGTTCGCGGCCTGAGTCACGCCGAGCCGGGCCTGCGCAATCGCCGCATAGTCCGACGCGAAGTTCGACGACGGGCTCGAGGCGGTCGTGACCGCGCGCTGCGCGGTCTGCACCGATCCTTGGGCCTGGACGACCTGCGCCTGTGCCTGAGCGATCGCGACGTCGTCGCTCGCGAGCTGGCCGGCGGGGGTACCCGCCGGCTCGGCCGCCTTCTTGGCGCGGGCCGAGGCGAGCTGGGCTTCCGCGACGGTCAGCTGGGCCTGGGCCGTCGCGGACTGGGACTGCGCGGCCGCCACCGCCGACGAGGTCGACGGCTCGGCGTTCAGCCGCGCCACTGCGGAGCTGAACTGGGATTGTGCTGAGGCCACCTGGGCCTGGGCCACAGACAATTGCCCGGCCGCGTCCGCGACCGACGCCTGCTGGCTGGTGCCGTCCAGTGTCGCCAGGACCGTACCCGCAGCAACGTGCTGCCCGACGACCACCTTCACCGACGACACCGTCGACGAGTTCGAGCTGGAACTCGAGTTCGAGGTCTGCGAGGTGCTCGACGAGGAACCGCTGCTCGAGCTCGCCGAGCTGGCCGAAGTCGCCGTGGAGCCGAACGCGAGGGACAGCGTCGTCTGCGGCTGGACGGTACCCGTCGCCGCGACGCTGTCCGTGACGGTCATCCGCGCCGCCGTCGCCGTCAGGTACTGGATGGGTGAGGCCGTGGCACGCCTGGTGTCCCACAACCAGAACCCTCCGACGGCAACAGCCAAGACGAGGACACTGGCGATGGCACGCTTCATGGGTGGTGTCTAGCGGTCGAACCTGGGAGTTCCCCGAGCGGTCGCTGCCAGTTTGCTATGTGTGCGGTGCGCCCGTGGTGCGCCGACGCCTCTTGTCGTCTCGAACCTCGGGCTGGCGCACCGGGCGACCACCGGCTAGCGCGGTCGGGCGACCGCCGGCTAGCGCGGTCGGGCGGCGGAGAGGCTCGCGAGGATCTGCTGGATCGCGGCGTCCTGGACGAGCAGGTGCGCCTGGATCTGCTTGGCCTCCTCCAACACTGCCGACGCGTCGTCATAGGTCGCCTGCGATCGGGCGTCGGCCGCCGCCGCCTGAACGTTCTGCCCGACGATGATGATCGGCAGCAGCACGAGTTGAAGGAAGGTCTGGGCGATCCACGCGATGATGATGATTCGGTCGCCGGTCTTGAAGGCCGATGGCGCACTGACGAGCGCGAGCAGTGTGAAGAGGTACGCCGACCACATCGTGCCGACGATCAAGGTGATCTTCAGCCCGACCTTGGCGTTCAACCGCCCGATCGGGCCGGGACCGTGAAGGGTCGCAGCGGCGGCAGAGACCTTGGGCGGACCCGTCTCCTTGCGCTGCTCAGCGTGGGGATGAGGCGTGTAGTCAAAGAGATCTGGCATACCCGTCAGCCTGCCACCACGACACCGGAGCGGCGGCACGGCACGCTGGCCCAAGCGCGGCCCCGGGAGACGCTGCGCCCGTCGGCCTAGCGCGGGTCGAGCAGGACGACCCGTCCGGGCGGCGTCAGCGGTTTCCAGCCGGCCACCCGCTCCAGGGACGCGGCGCTGAGCCCGGTTGCCCGACGGACGACCATCGTCGCGTCGCCTGAGGAGAGATACCCCATCACCTGCTGCTGCCACCCGGCGTTGTCCGCGCGGGGTGACGGTGCCTGACCGTCGGCAGGACGAACACCCGCGCGGTCGTAGGCCAGGCCCGAGACGTCAACCCACACCCGACACCCGCGCTCCAGGTCTCGGGTCAGGACGTCCGCGAGGATGAGGACCGTCGGGTCATCTGCGGTGACGCAGCCCGGCAGCCCCGCCGCCACGGCCGGTATCGCGGTCGGCAGGTGTGAACCGTTCGGCCTGACCAGCGAGGGGACGGCCAGGACGAGCACGGCGAGCGCCACCGCGGACAGGCGTCGGGGCGATGGCGCCCGACCGAACGGCACCAGGTCGAGCCGGGTCGCTGCGGCACCGATCATCACCGCTGCGGGCGCGGCCAGAACGGCGCCGTACTGCAGGAACAGTGACGGGGTCGCCAACAGCAGCAGCCCCATGACCGCGCTCAGGACCACGTAGAGCCGGGCAGCTTCGACCTCCCAGGCAAGACAACCGACGGCAACCGCCGCGACCACGAGAGCCAGCAGAAGTACCGCGATCCCCAAGCCGAGTGCGCCGGTGAACCTGTCCCGCCCGAAGCCCGCCATGAAGCCGACCCGGTCGACGATCGTCATGAGAGAGCGCGGCCGTCCCAACTGGTCCACCACCACGTACCGGAACATCGATTGCGGGCTGAGCAAGAAGAACGGCAGGCAGACGGCAGCCCCGGACAGCACGGCCCCGCCCGCGAGCAGCAAGGAATCTCGGCGGCCGCGTCGCCACCGGACCCACACAGCCAGCACGACGAGCGGGACGACGCCCCAGATCTTGACCGAGACGCCGAGACCGAGCACGAGGCCCACGAGCAGCATGTTGGGCTTCCGCCGGCTCAGCAGGACGAGCGCGGACAGCAGGCACAGGTTGCCGAGCCCTTCCAGCATCGCCGTCCGTTCGGCATAGACGGCGGTCGCGGACAGCGCGTAGGCCAGGCCCGCGACCAGGGCCGCCCGCCGCCCCCACCGCCGGGCCACCTGAGCGGCGAGGACGGCATTGACCGACCCGATCAGCATGAAGGCGACCCGCGCGATGACGAGACCCAGGCCGTCCGAGGTGACCGAACCGAGCCACGCGAACGGCGCCAGGGCCAGCAGGATTCCCGGCGGATGCAGCAGCACGAACTGCCCATAGGGGATCCGGCCGTGGATCATCGCGTCCGCGGCCGCGAAGTACACCCCGTCGTCGTAGGTGCCCCAGGTCCTGAGACCACCGAGCAACGCCGCGGGCACGAAGCGAACGAGCAGAGCCACGCCGAAGACCGCAAGCTGGATGCGGCGATCCGAACGGAGCACCTAGTCCACGTCGCGTTGCGCAACACCCGCACCCCCGCCCGTCCGTCTCGCCGTGCGTCGGCGTGCGCCCGACAACGTGCCGGACAATACGCCGTGCGCGCGGCACCCGAGGCTCCCGACACGAATCGCCCAGTACGACGGGACCCCTGCGCCCTCTGTGCGCAGGTTCCGCGCTGTGCTATTGCTAAGGGTGTGGCCACCACGCGTGGCGCGCCAGCGACCGGCACCACCGTCGGCCGCGTCCGACGACGTCAGGACGTGATCGCTTGTCAGACCTCCACGACGACCCGCTGGGTGCGGGCAAGCGGCCGTCGATCGGTGCGCTCCTCGGTCAGCTGTCCGAGCAGGTCTCCACCCTCGTCCGGACGGAGCTCGAGCTGGCCAAGGCCGAGGCCACCCGTTCGGCCAAGTCCTTGGGAGCCGGCGGCGCGGCCATCGCCGTTGCCGCCGTCCTCGCCTTCTTCGCACTCGGCACGCTCATCGCGGCGGCAGTGCTCGGCATCGCCGAGGCGCTGCCCGCCTGGCTGGCCGCGCTGATCGTCGGCGTCGNCCTGCTCAGCCTCGCGGGGATCGCCGCCGGCCTCGGTGCGCAACGGATCAAGAANCAGCGTCCGCCGACCGAGGCAGTCGCGGGTCGGCTCAAGGAGGACCTCGCGTCCCTGAAGAAGGGCTTCACGAGATGACGACGCAGCGCACGCCCGAGCAGATCCAGGCGGACCTGGNNCAGGCCCGCGCCAACGTGCAGTCGACCGTTGACGACCTNGCCAGCCGCCTCGACCCGCGCACTCACCGGATGAAGCTGGGGCTCGCCGCGGCCGGCGTCATCGGCGCGGTCACCGTGGTGAAGGTCCTGGGGCGCCTCGTCAAGCGCCGCTGACCGCTGGTCGAGGTTCTCGACCCCTACTTGCCCCAGCTGGCGAGCGCGCGCTCGACGTCGACGGAGGCCTCGAAGTGCGCGCCTCGCAAGCCGCATGCTGGGTGAGGGCCACGCCGAGCAGCACGATCACCCCGCCGACCGGCTCGTACCAGTCGAGACGCTCGTGCAGAGCGAGCACCCCGAGCGTGGTCGAGACGAGCGGGATCAGGTAGGTGGAACTGGCCGCGACCGTCGCGCCCGCGATGGCGATCACCCGCCAGAACAGCANGTAGGCCAGTCCGGTGCAGCCGAGCCCGAGTCCGAGCAGCGCGANCGCTGGGCCCCACGCCNGCGAGGTCGGCGGCGGAGCGACAGCCNCGAACGGGACGAGGACAACTGCCGCACTAGCCAGCTGGAGCGCCGGGAGGACGAGCGGCGGAAGGCCGGTGTTCGAGAGCCGCAGCCTCGTGAACGTCGTGCCGAACCCGTAGCACGCGGTCGCACCGAGGATCAGACCCGCACCGAGAGCGCTCGCCGACCCGACCTGCCAGACGCCGAGCAGCACCGCGATGCCGAGGAACCCGACCAGGAGCCCGAGCATGCCGCGCAGATCGGACCGCTCGCGAGGGATCAGGATGGCGACGAAGATCGCGGTGAACAGCGGCATCGTCGCGTTCAGCAGCCCGGCGAGGACCGACGTGACGTAGGTCTGTGCGGTGGAGTTGAGCAGGAACGGCGCGGCGCACAGCGTGATGCCGACGACGACGATGTCCAGCCACTGGCGTCGCGACAGCTGTGGCCGGATCCGGCGCACCGCGAGGATCGCGAGCAGCAGCACGGCTCCGATCACGATGCGGCCGAACGCCACCTGGGACGGCGCGAACGAGCGGAGTGCGATCGCGATGAAGAAGAAGCTGAAGCCCCAGAGCAGCGTCATGAGCAGGAACGCCGGGAACCACGACCGGCCCAGTGGATGCAGGACGCGCGCAGGGCTCAAGGACGCGCTCCTTCGTGCGCCAGGAGCGCGTCCTTGACCGCAAGGCCATAGGCGTAGCCGCCGAGCGCCCCGTCGGAGCGAAGCACCCGGTGGCAGGGCAAGAACGGCGCCAGCAGGTTCCGCGCGCACGCGCTGCCGGCAGCCCGGACCGCGCCGGGGTTCCCGGCCCGCGCCGCCAGCTCCGCGTAGCTGAGCGTGGTCCCGGCCGGGATCTCCCGCATCGCGCGCCAGACCTCCTGGAAGAACGGCCCGCCGTCCTGCTCGACGACGACCGTGTCCAGCGCGGCGAAGTCGCCGGCGGAGTACGCCTTGACCGCGTCCCTGACCGTTCCGAGCGCGCGCACCGAGCCGCCACTCGGCCCGACATCGTCCGCACCCCCGGCACCTGACGGCGCCGGGACGGTGCCGCGCGCCCGCAACGGCAGCGGCAAGCGACCGAGCAGGACGCTCGGCGCGGTGAAGCCCGAGGCTCGGACGACGCCGTCCTCGGGCGAGACGAGCACGGCGAGCGTGCCCGCCGGGGTCGGCAGCTCGAGGGCGATGAGCGGCGCGTTGGTCATCGACAAGACTCCTTGATCCTCGGGACGGAAGGCCCAGAATGGGCGTCGGTCGGGTCGTCTCCCGCGCCGCGCTGCTGCGACGCCGCGGTCCACAGATGTTGGGCAGCATAGGCGCGCCACGGACGCCACGCGGCGGCCAGGTCCGCTGCTTCGCGTGCCGTCACGTCGCCGAGCTGACGGCGCAGAACCAGGTCGCCAGCAGGGAACGCGTCGGGGTCGCCGAGCGCGCGCAGGGCGATGTACTCGACCGTCCACGGACCGATGCCGGGCAGCCGGGCGAGCTCCGTCCGGGCCCGGCCGCGGTCGGCTGCCGGACCCAGGTCGAGTCCCGCTCCGAGCGCCTCGGAGAGCGCCACGAGCGTCGCC
>JGIcombinedJ21911_10000321_pt1 | contig 14672 bp, 9 predicted proteins | sample BarGraNGADG00211_FD_21911 | JGI IMG/M metagenome (IMG submission 21911)
GAAAGACAATCAGAAAAGAAGATTTGATCCCAGTAAATCTCCATATTTGTCCTGATCCTTATTCTGTGATCATGTGAGAGGAATTTACCTGAGAGATCAGCAATTACTGTTTTGTCTTTTCCCATAGGAAAGCTTATGTTCTCAATTACTGTCTCCCACTCACCGTTTTGATTAATTACCTGTAAGCAGGGATGGAAAACTTTCAGAATGTCAGATTGAGAAATGGCTTCATTAATACTTGCATCTGTCGGAAATATCCAGCCATTCAGAAACAGGTAAATATTTCTGGTTTGATCCAGTTCCCCCAGATCAAGAATCAGGTCATGCATGTCTGTAACTCCCTGATATTTATCTGGTTTGAAATTGGACAGGTATTTGTCGTCTTTTTCAGAGATAAAAGAAAGAACATCATTTCCCCATGAATCTTTTGCTGAAAAGGGGAGACGCTTCTCAATAACCTGCGAAATCTTTAAACCAGGGAAAGGTGGCGGAGAGAACTGTTCAGGTACGAAAATGTCTACTGAATCGGGATGATCAACTGCTACTAACTGTACTTTGTCAAAGTATATAGTTTCCCAAAGTTCTGAAGTTACCTGAATCGAATATGTCGCTTTATTTGGTTTCATTGATTCCCCGGGTATTTTAATATAATCATCTGATGNATCAGGGAAAGCATATTTTTCANTACCACCCATAATACCGAGCGGCATACCAAGTGCACTTCTCCAGATGATATCTTTGGCAAATACATATTCGTCGCCATTCCATGTATAGAGAAAAGGGCATGATCCTTTAAGTGTTTGTGCCTCAATCAGCGCCTGATCGCTCCCTGGTGAAAATATATTTTGCGGAACGCCATTTGTCCATGTGATTCTTATTACATCCGCTTTGGACCGGTTTCCTAATCCGAAATGAACATCAGGATCGCTCACAATCNTAGATTGATAGAGATCACCCGATCGTATCTCAACTTTTGCCCCAATCCCAAAATGATTATTCTTTGCGCTTCCGGCTCTTAAACCGACCAGCTTCATCTTGATATAATGGTTAAGATTGCCGCCATCATTTCGTAAAAGAAATACTCCACCATTCAAACCGGCAATCACCACATCGAGATCACCATCGTCATTATAATCAAACAGAGTGATTTGCCTGCCGGATTTTGGTTCTTCCGGTAACAGATTTGAAACATCAGCGAAATTTCCTTTGCCATCATTATGATAAAGGAAGAGGCCGCGACCGCCCTTTTCTTCTGATNCTCCTGCTATAATCAGATCCTGAAATCCGTCATTGTCAAAATCAAAAAACTTAGCATCATAAGCTTTGACATGCTGAATTGCAGAAAATATTTCTTTTGAATTTTTTAACGACTCAAAGCTGCCATTACCCATATTGCGGTATAAAACGTGATTTACTCCATTCAGTGAAGTGATGAAAAGATCCAGAAACCCATCATTATTGTAATCCCCAACAGCTACTGCACTTGAACCTCCGTTGCTTTTAAGACCACTTTTTTCGGTTATATCTTTAAAGATTCCCTGTCGTTGATTAGAATATAAAACATTGCTGTTATTTTCGTTAACAACAAAAAGATCAATGTCGCCATCGTCATCAAAATCGCCAAAAGCTGCATCGCGACTATTAGAATTGGTTCCTGATAATCCCATTTTTTCTGCCTGCTCCTGAAATGTACCATCACCATTATTCCGAAACATAAGATTTGAATTAGATCTTGTTTCAAATAAGTCAAGGTCTCCGTCATGGTCCATATCGAAGAATAAGGCTTTATTTCCACCNGTNTTGCTACCAATATGCGTTTTGTTTNTTACATCTTCAAAAACTCCTTTTCCTGCATTCCTGTATAGAATATCACCATCTTCCCTTACGATATAAAGGTCGAGAAAACCATCGTTGTCATAATCAGCAAATGCGGCTGAAGATTCCTTTCCGGAATGTCTGATCCCAACCTCTCCTGATACATCCTTAAATCGCCCCATATCATTATTGAACAGATAATGTTTATATGATGAAGTAACCGGATCATAACTACCCACATAAAGATCTATATCGCCATCGCCATCATAATCAGCTGCCACAACATGTGTGGAATTTTTGAATTCAGTATTTTTATCTTCCGCGAAAACCGGAACAATATTCAAACCTGCAGATTTTGTAGCATCGGTAAATTTAATCACATCCAGAAGTGATTTATTTTCGCTGATCTGGGATAAAGATTGCTGGTCATAAGTGATCAGCGGAAAGCCAATAAGTGAGCCTCCCGGACCTTTTAAATCCATAATACCTGCCTGATAGGGAGAAGTAACCTTCAGATAATTATGGAAAATCGTAAATTGGATAATTGAATTTTCCTTGTCAGATTTTTTTAACAGTGAGAGGGTTTTATTATAATATGGAATAGCTTCCTTTGGAAACTCGGGAAATTGTTTCTGAATTATTTCCAGTTGTTCTACTGCCTTGTCAGTATTTCCGTTCCGTATATAAATTTCAGTCAGATTAAGACGTGGTACTAAATTTTCTGGAGCTTTTTCGATAAGCTGAAGTATGACATTTTTACGTTGCTGTTGAGCTTCTTCATTTGATTCTGCAGAATACAATTCAGAGAGATCATACAGTATCTTAATATGATCAGGTGCAAATTCAAGAGCCTCTTTAAGTTCTGAAATAGCTTTCTCACGCTCGTCATTCATCTGGTATACAGTAGCCAATAATAACCTTATATCAGGATCTTTCGGATCAATTTTAACCGCTGCAAAAAGTTGTTTTTTAGCCTCAGGATACTTACCCATTCTTAAATATGTCAATCCCAGATTTGCATACCCCAGTTTTTCNTTAGGCGACAGTTTGATAAACTTTAGAAATTCTTTTTCGGCTTCTTCAAGTTTAAATTCTTCCAGATATGCAAGACCCAGGGTTTGGGTAGTCATCAGCTCGACTGATTTTTGTTTGCTGTCTTTTGGAGTTTCCTTGCAGCTGAAGAGAAAAGAGGAGCAGAGGATCAATAGTAATAAGATGTTGTATTTCTTCATTCTTATCGAGTTTTATCTTGAAGGTTCATAGGTTCAAAATTAAGAATTTTCAGGAACTTACTTAATATTACGGTGCTCTGCANCTTTGTTTTCAACTATAAACATATATCTACAAATATTACGGTGCTCTGCACCTTTGTTTTCAACTATAAACATTTAGCTACAAATATTTCGGTGCTCTGCACCTTCTATATCAATTAGAATTGGCTTTCTATTGAGATTATTATGCATACCACATTTTGGTTTAATTCNAAGCGGCAGAGCCGCGCAATATTTGTAGAAATGTATTTGAAAATGCAAACCACAGGTGCAGAGCACCGNAATATTTAATTTTCATTCTTCAATTTTCTGCCTGTATCAACCGGAATCCCGTTTTTTATTTCCACCATATTAACCTTTCCCATCCGCTTCCCTTTATCATCAAACTGAATAGGTCCCGTGACACCATCGAAACGAATTTTGGTCAGGGTTTTTTGAATCTCACTCCTGTCAGTCCCTGCCTTTCTGATTGCCTCAATCAGCATACTCATTCCGTCGAATGAATAGGCTGCCACCGCACCTGGGACATTACCATATAATCTCTGATACTCTTTCCTGAAGGTTAAGCCTTTTGGGCCAGACCAGTTCCCTGATACAAACAATATCATATTTCTGTGCTCTTCCTGTTCCTGCATCGATGATTCGTCCTCATCAAGTACTGATATGGCGCCAAAGACCCTCTGTTTCATCTTTCTTTTTTCCATCTGGTTCATAAATTTCAGAGAAGCAGAGGGTTTGCCAAATAAAATAATGCCGTCAACACCGGATTTGCTGATCTTATTGAGTATTTCATTGAAATCCTGCATGGGAATATCGTAGGAAAACTCCACCGGTTCTTTCTTCCCGGCAATTTTTATTTTTTTCACCAGACTTTGCACAGCCAGTTTGGAATCATATCCATTATCAGATATAGTGACTATTCTGACAAGTTTTCTTCTGTCATATATTTCTTTAATAAATGCTTCAGCCTGCTGGAGATCGTTTGGAACGCAGCTGAAATACCAGGGAACAAATGCCTGTGCAAGAGTAGGATCGCTGGCCCATGCAGACAGGAAGACGATCCTTGCTTTAGCAGAGACCTGTTCTACGAGATGAGCATTCCTGCCATCGTGTGAACCCATTATAGCGCATACATTTTCCTGAAATATAAGGTCAACAGCCTGTTTTGAGCCTGTTCCCCATGGGCCTTCCATAGATCTTATGACCAGCTGAAAATTTTTCCCTCTGAATCCACCTGTTTCATTGGCTTTGCGGATTGCCATTTCTGCTCCGTATCTTGCAGCAAGTGCGTTGTTATCCTGGATCAATAGTCCAATTTTAACGGTTGAGTCGGCGTTGACAGGGATCTGGAAAGCGAGAACACCGGGAAAGATGAATCCCTGTAGTGCTGTCAGAAAGCATACTTTGGTTAACAGATCTGTCAATTTCATCTGATTTAAATGCTTTTACTTCAGATAGCAGTAGTTTTACGTGCTAAAATCTCTCTTCCCACTGCCTGAGCTATTTTTCTAAGATCGCACATCAAACTGTCAAATTCATCAAGGCTGAGTGATTGATAGCCATCACAAAGGGCTGCTTCCGGATTATAATGTACTTCCATAATAAGTCCATCGGCACCCACAGCAACAGCTGCTTTCGCCATCGGTGGTACCATCCATCTGACGCCTGTTCCATGACTTGGGTCTACGATCACAGGAAGATGAGTGAGACGTTTTAGCACAGGAACTGCACTCAGATCGAGTGTATTTCTTGTTGAGGTCTCAAATGTGCGGATACCACGTTCACAAAGAATAACCTGCTCATTGCCGTGACTAAGGACATATTCGGCTGCCATCAGATACTCATCGATAGTTGCCATCATTCCTCTTTTCAGTAAAACCGGTTTCCGGCATATCCCTGCTTCTTTTAAGAGAGGATAGTTTTGCATATTCCGTGAACCGATCTGTATCATGTCGGCATATTGTGCGACCATTTCGACCTGGCGGGTATCCATCACTTCCGTTACCACCGGCATTCCTGTTTCCTTCCTGATCTCATAGAGCAGTTTTAGTCCTTCTTCTCCCATTCCCTGGAAACTGTATGGTGAAGAGCGTGGCTTGAAAGCTCCCCCTCTTAAGATATGAGCTCCGGCTGTTCTTACTGACCTGGCAGTTTCGAAAAGTTGTTCACGGCTCTCTACGGCACATGGCCCGGCAATAACCACAATTTCAGAACCCCCTACCTTCACTCCGTTGATATTCACGATTGTATCAGTGGGCTTTGTCTTGCGACTAACTCTTGACGGAATAGAAGATCCACCGTTTACACCTTTATTGCATGGATTTGTTTCCATCATCTCTCTGTTTATATTATTAATAACCTCCTGTTTCACCTCCACGTTTGTATTTCTGATCAAGCGGCGGAGCAGGGGAGAACACAAATTTCCCGTCATGAACTTCGGCAATAAAAATATCTCTGATGTTGTTCCAGCTCTCATCCAGTATTATCTTACCGGTAACACCGTCATAATTCTGAAAAGTCTTTCTGTCAGCAAGCACATCACGGATAAGCACCCTGTTTAATCCGGCTTTCCTGATAGCCTCAATTATAATGTTCATCCCATCATATGAATGTGCTGCAAATACATCAGGTTCCTGACCAAATCTCTTTAAATAACCGGCCTGAAATGCTTTCAGCCTGGGATTATCTGCTGTTGGATTATACTGGCAAGTAGTTACAATTCCTTCAGCCAATGGTCCGGTAATTGAAATAAACTCGGGATTTACTACTCTGTCAGAAAAATATACAGGCTGTTTTAGTCCAATTTCACGCATTTGTTTCAGAATAAGTCCTGACTCTTTTGCATTTCCCCATACCAGGATCGCATCAGGGTTTGTTACAATAATTCTTTCCAGCTGGGTTTTAAAATCGGTTTCTCCATCATTGAACCTCTCTTCAATGACTATTGGATGTCCGACACGTGTTGCATTCTCCGAAAAGATTTTTATCCCGACTCTGCCATACCTGTTGTTGGCCCTGATGACTGCTACCCGGGCATGGCCGTCTTTCTTATAAATTCTGGTAACCAGTTGATATCCGCTTTGCCTGTCGTCGGGTATGACCCGATTCATCCATGGTATATTTGTCTCTGTAAAAGTTGGATCAGGATCACCGACGCATAGCATGAAAATCTCTAGCTTTAATGCTGCACGTAAGGCCACATGAGAGACTATATCATCAATTGACCCCATGAAAATCCATACTTTTTCATCATCCATTTTAACAACTTCATTTGCTGCCGCCCCCCACAAGCCGGCATCATTGTGTGGCATTAATACGAATGGAATTCCTTTGTAGCCGCCTTTTTTGTTTGCTTCTTCCATAGCCAGCGTGGCACCCTGAAGCATTTGTTTCCCCTGAGGCACCATTACTGAACCACTGAGAGGACCTAGAAATCCTATTCTTACTTCTTTAAGATCAGCCGGGGCACGTAATTCACGTCCGGCACCATAGAACTGAATAGGTTCAAGGAAGTGGTACTTATAAGCTTTCGCATATTTCTGATATGGGAAAAGTTCATCGGGAGCTTTACCATAATTTTTTTTCTGTTCCTGTCCGTATAAAATTGAATCAGGCAGAAGAAGAGCGATCAGAAAAGCTGCTATAAGGATTTGTTTGGTCTTCATGATTGTGAATTAATTTGATTTGCAGATTGCATATACTTCAATTTCAACCAGGAGGGTTTCCCAGCATAGTCGTGCCTGAATTCCTGTACTGGCAGGCAACGGATCAAGATTCATCCACCTGTAAAAGGAGGTACGGATTTTATTAAAATCGGCATAATCCCTTTCAATATCCCTCAAATAATTTGTCGTTCTGACGACATCATGCCATGACATTCCTTCAGCTGCTAGAAGGTTGGTGATATTTACATAAGTTCTCCAGAGCTGAGCCTTAAAATCGCCAATATGCTCTGCTTTACCTTCTTCATTTACACTTGCGGTACCTGAGATAAGAAGAACCTTATGACCACCGAAATCAAGGCGTAATGCCCTTGAGAAGGATGATGGTTTCTGATAGTCATATGCTTCGTTAATTACCCTGGGAGCATGCACCACATGTTTTTCAATAGGAGGTCGCTCATTATGTAGAGAGGGATAAACTGATCCGGTAATTTTATTATCGTCAGATAAGATCCCGAGTTTTTTCATCTCTACGCACTCTCCATCAGTAAGTTTTGTCAGATCTATTAATAATTGCCTGTTACCCATTCTTTCTCTGTATTTCTCTGTATTTCTCTGTATTTCTCTGTATTTCAATTATTTCAGCAATTCTCCGCGACTAACACCTTTTGCAGTCGCAACCCAAAGCACATCTTTATTTTCATCAACGCCAATAATAAAATTATGCGCAATAGATGGTGATAATGGAATTTCCCTGATAGATTTATCAGTAGTGCTGTCATCGTCACGGCCATAATTTGTTATGATGGCTTTTCCATTGCTATTGTTATCATTTTTCTTATATGTAACCCAACTCTTTCCATTGGTACTGCTTAACCCGTTGTCACTGCAAATGAATACTACGGGACCCTCAGCTCTGACAAAATTGATGAAATTGCTTGCCAGACCGCAATGTTCCTTAAAGTAGCCTTTCCAATGAGTGCCGTCATAGCTGCTTAACCCAAAGTATGTTGATACCCATAGATATCCGGCCCCCCAGGTAGTTCCTGTTGTTATATCATGTACCGGACCATCGTCGGGAAGAAGATCTATTTCCATTTCCCCATCAGGGTCAGTGTAATCCTTGAATTGCTTCGTCTTCTTTGTATATTCAACTACACCCCCTCCCCATGCAGCAATAAAAATCTTGCCATCGCCTTCGGAAACGCCATAGGTCCATGGCTCATGCATGGGGGCATTTTTTTCGGTGAATATCTCCCATTGCCTGGTTAATGCATCGTAGTGACCTGCGCCGCCACCTGTAGCTACCCAAACGTCTTTTCCGTCGCATATAACGCAGTAAACCAAATCATTTGGCATACCGCTGTTTAACTGTGTGAAGTTTTCAAACTTGCCTCCTGACCACCGGCTCAGTCCGCCAAGGGTTCCGATCCAGACATCTCCTGTTAATTCGCTTACATCTATGGATACTACTCCGTTATGAGGAAGTCCGTCTTTTGCAGTATAGGTTTTCCACTTCCCGTTCTCATAAACTGCCAGCCCGTCGTGAGTTCCGGCTAATACCCTTTTACCATCAATTCGTACGCAATATACATGATCAGAAGGTAGTCCGTCTTTCGTGGTAAAATTGCGCCAATGGCCATATACAGGCATCTTATTGGTGTCATCTTTTACATCGGTCTTGACGGATGGTTGCCCATTCATTGAGCAGATGCCGGAAAGGATTAATGCTAATGCACTCAGAAGGCTGTTTTTAAGCAATGTTTTTCCCATGATTTTCACTATAAATCGATTAGTTTTTAACATGATTTTTCTTTAAATCCGCATATTCGTATTGTGGTGATCTCAGTGATTTCAGATAATCAATAAGATCATTTAGCTGAATTTTTGTCATATCATTTACCACTCCATGTTTATCATTTTTCCCGTATATGGTCCATATTTCCTCCAGAGTAGCAGCACGTCCGTCATGCAAATAGGGTGCCGAAGCATAAATATCATTCAGATGCGGCGCATCAAACAGGATTGAATCATCAGTTAAAGCCAGTGTCTGAACATACGACATCTTACNGTTGGTATAATAAGGCGGTGTATGGCATGTAATGCACCTGTTTCCTTCAGGTATTTCTTTTCCGTTATTATCCTTTGTCCGTTCGAATATTTCCTTTCCGCGCAGTTGTGCTTCTGTAAGTTTCCCGTCAGGATTATACTGAAGATTGGGTGGATTTTTTATTCCTGTAAGGATATATGCCGTAAGTGCATCAAGATCCTTATAACTGAAAGATTCTGTCCGTGTGAGGAAAGTGGAAAAGCGTATCCCGTCCTGCTTAAATACTGTCGGGTTGGTCCCCGACCATTTAAATGGTGCGGTTTCACTTATGTCCCTCAAGGTCATTGTATTAGTTACGTTCCTTCCCATGTCTTTTCCCGACATATTATATACAAGGCCGTCTTCATGCATATCCGGATGGCAGGTATAACAGCAATACTGATTCTGAAAAGTATGGGAGGAATTGTTAAAAAGCCTGCGTCCGCGCCGTGCAACTGTTATTCTCCGTGGACCACCAAGATCAATCGATGAGATTTTTTGGAGGCTCTCCGTATTTATAACACTAATATTGTCGTCAAGCATCTCTGCCACATAGAGCAGCTTACCATCGGGTGAAAGTGCAATGCCTTTCGGGTTCGCACCTGTGTGGATGCGTTTTAGAATATAACGGCTGCTGACCCCAAGATTATTTGCGTAAAGTTTTAGAACTTCCGGAGATGCATCGGCTATGAGTGTTCTCACTGAATCAACGTCTATTACGGAAATATAATCTGCCCCGGCACTTGAGATAAAGGCTTTTTTGCCGTCGGGAGTGATTGCGATATCAAATGGATCTGAAAAAAAGGAATTAGGTTCATCAATCAGCAACTCGGTTACCTTTCCGTCTTTGCCTGGTTCAAATACACCAAATCCATGTGTCATCATCCATCCCTGTTCAACCTGAATGGAAGGCANATAATTTTTAGGTCTGATCAATGTTACGAATCCGAGGTCTCCATTAGGAGTAAATGCAACATTTTCCATCATGTAGGCAGATTCAATCTTCCTGTATTCAGAAATCCTCTTTGAGCTATCATTTATCACTGTGAGCTCGCTAACCAGCGGTTCACCGTAAGGAGCCGCTACCATACGCCTGCTTGTCACAAAGAGGAACTTCCCGTCAGGAGACAGTTTTGCCCCGGTAGGATTATTCCCCGCTGTTATACGGTTTATTTCTTCTTTTGAATGGAGATCAATTACCGATACATCCGACGAAAATGAGTTAACAACATAGAGCGCCTTGCCGTCTGCGCTTAATGCAAGGCCGGCAGGACCGTTGCCTGTTTTAAGCGTATCGGTGACNCTTCCTGCTGAAAGGTCAATTACGGAAACATTATCTGACCACTGATTACTTACATAAGCTTTCTGGCCGTCTTTACTGATTATTACTGAATGAGGCTGGTCACCAACACCGATTTTATTAATTACCTTATTTCTCTCCGCATCAACAATAAGCAGGGCATTACTTTCCTGAGCAACAACGTATAATCTTTTACTGTCGTTTGAAATGGTAAGGTTAATTGGTGACAGGTACCTGGCATTTACAAGTTTTGCTGCGAGACCTGTTTTTTGTATATAAAGATGGCATGAAGTACATAAAAGAGGATGATCAGTAGTTGCTGTTTTTTCGTTAACATGTGCCCTGGCCAATTTTCGTCCCGGAAAATAGGTGAGAAGAGTCAGTACAAGAATGATTCCCGATAACCTTATTACTATAGTTGATCTCTTCATAACTATTCAGTGTCAATCATTTTATCTTTAATCTTATTTATGTGGACAGGGACGCCTATAGGAGCTTTTTTCACTGCAAGCGGAATCCGGTTGTCAGGGACAATATCCTGATCCTCATGACATCCTACGCATCCACGTCGTTCATTTGGACGAAGCCANATCCAATTGCATTTCCGGATTACTTTTCCCTCTTCATCAAGTGTCCGGATCTGAAAAGGCTTGTCGGCTACCACCTTAAGGTAGAATGACCCGTCACTCGAAGGTTTAAATATACCCAGTGAAGAGTCAGTTCCCATTATCTCTACTTTTGAAATATTTTTAGGCAGGGCCCAGGAAATCTTTATCGGGTCATCCTCAACATTCACATCCTGACACATAATGAGTCCGGTTTTTATAACAGCATTCACTTCGCTTGGCAACTTTCGGGGTCTGATATGTTTCACTGCGTCAACAACTTCAAGCACATCGAAATCATTACTGCTGTAAATTGGTTTACCAAGAGATTTATTCTCCGGATCAAATTCATAAAGTGCATATCTGTCAGTNGTGGTTCTGTGGTATGAGACTAGCATCTTCCCTGAGGGTTGCGGAAAAACAGCCCGGAAATCACCTTCAATCTCAGAAGAAAGGTTGAGCCTGGAGTGCAATGGACGATTGTAGCTGACTGAAATGAGATTTCCTTTGCCCGGATTACTCTTTTCCGATTCGATGAAAATAACTCTTCCATTATTTGTTTCCAATCCGGGACCTGATAATTCGCTGCCATCGTTGCCCTTATAGAATAGTTCTGACTTGGTTCCGTCGGGTCGCATAACCATATATTTCTGATCACCGGATTGAGGGAATTTCTGCACTGCGATCGTCAGGATACGGCCATCACTGAGTACGTGAGAAGCTATATACATGTCCGGATTGTAAGTTATACGCTTTTGGTCAGTGCCATCGATGTTACTCGTAAAAATGGATTCATTTGCCGTCAATGAGTCGGTGACTGAATGACTGGTAAAAAGAAAACGTCCGAGTGGCAGATAGGCCGGATCCGTGCAATCCTCTTTCAGTTTTGTTAATTGCCTTGTCTTAAGGTTTCCAAGATCAGTTTCCCAAATCTGCCATGAATCACCTTCCTTCATCTGACCGGCAAAAATCATGAACTGTCCGTCATTTGATATTTCAGGTGACCTGGCGGAATAAAAAGAGGAGGTAAGCACCTTTGGAGATGCGTCAGGTCTGCCTGACTCAATCGCAACAATCTCTGACCGTAGAATTAATTTCCGTGAATCTGCTGCTGAAAAATTTGACTTTTCAACCCTTCCGGCAGTTCGTGTAAGAATTAAACTACCTTCTTTAGATTTTTCCCTGCATGATATAAGAATAAAGCTGGCAAAGACAATGGCCATTATAATAAAGAACAGTATGGTCGGTCTGAGTCTTTTCATCAAAGGGCTATTTTTGGGGTTCTGTGACTTGAAGAATCTGATTGACCTTGATATTCTCCAATACCTGATTTTTGCCTGAAGGCCATTTTATCTCAATTTTATCAACCATCTCATTTTTTGCAAGACCGAAATGGACTCTCGGATCATTTTGCGAGAGGTAGCCTGTGGTACTTTTTTTCTGAGTGACATATACCTTGCCTCCTGCGGATAATTTTATTCTTGCNCCTATGCCATCCCTGTTACTTTTTGTACCGGTCAGATTAAGAATTATCCAATTATTGGTATTGCCTTTATTGTTCCTGAGAAAAGCACCGCGGTCATTAAGGTTCACAATATATGCATCGATATCACCATCATTATCATAATCACCAAAACATGCACCGCGTCCGACCAGTTTTTGCATAAAATATTTGCCACTTTCGGTTGATACATCTTTGAATTTTCCATCGCCTATATTCTCGAAAAGCTGATCTTCCTGCCCGTAAAGATGCTTAAGTGCGCCGTTTGTTTTATAGATATCCATAAGCCCGTCATTATTATAATCGATGAAAGAGGAGGACCATCCGACAAACTGTCCGGCAGGCATAGCAATGCCTGAAGGATATGACTTATCGGTGAATATCCCGTTGCCCATGTTTTCATAAAGCCTGCAATACTTATCATCTGAAATAAACATATCCATTCGTCCGGAACCTGTATAATCTGCAAAATCCACCGACATACTTACTGCTGATTCTCCCGACTGGCCGAATGCAGTGCCTGAAGGCGTGCCGACATCCGTGAAACTTTTACCACCGTTATTATGCCAGAGATAGTTCATCGAATGGTCGTTGGCAACATAGATATCTACAAAACCGTCATCGTCATAGTCTGCTGCACCAACACCCATTGCTCTTCCATCAATATCTGTGATTCCCATNTTTTTTGTCACATCTTCAAAAGTTCCGTTTCCATTGTTGTGATAAAGAACATCGGGTTGAGCATCATAGGCTAATGGACCGGGAAAGCCATCAGGTGCATAAAAATATTTATAGTTCGGATCAAAATTCAGGTATTTGCCAACATAAAGATCGAGGAAACCATCGTTATCATAATCGAGCCAGACCGCTCCGGTATTAAAATCAGTATCTTTTCCTCCAACCCCTGCACGTCCTGTAACATCTGCAAATGTTCCGTTACCATTGTTTTTATAGAGTACATTTTTCCCGTAATTGCTTACATACAGGTCGGGATAACCGTCATTATTGTAATCTCCCACTGTGACTCCCATGCTATACCATGGTCCGCCAACACCTGCTTTTTTGGTAACATCTTCAAAGGTGCCGTTTCCAAGATTACGATAGAGATGATTTTCAGGTATTACAGCAGGCTTATCTCCGCTGGTTACTCCTTTGAGCCAAGTACCGCTGCAGACATATAAATCAATGAACCCATCCTGATCATAATCGAGAAAAGCGGCTCCTGCACCACTTGATTCAACAATATTGGTGAGTTCTTTGCCACCGATTGAGTGAACAAAATCCACCCCGATCTCTTTTCCGATCTCCTGGAAATAATCATCATTTGCAGCCGGAACAGCTGCAACAGATCTTGATATTGATTTTTTATTGGATTGGCAGGCGGAAATTGTCAGCAAAAAGAGAAAAAGGAATACAAAGCACCGGTACTCATTTGAATTGTTGCAAGAATTATTTTTTTCAGACATTGTCAGATTATCTTTTAGAATCAATAATTATCAGTATTATTTAATAAGATTTTCAAGCTGGTATAAAAACAGTTCAAATTTTTAAGGTTGTAAATACATTACTTTTCATTAATTATAAAACTCACGTGAGTAATATCTATTTGTGACCAAACATACCCACGTGAGTAATATAAACTCTTAATCTGTATAATCTAACCTAATATTTGCAACTACCTTTAACAATGGTAATCCCATAATATTAAACCAGGATTAAAATAGGATTAAAAAAGAATTAAAATTTTTNATACATCACACCCAGCACTAAACCGTTGTATACTTTGACCGACCCAGTATTTTTCTATATAATTTTNGTGACAAATTCTCTTCCCTTCTTTAGAATTTTCCCCCCTTTCATTTTCCCTCCAGCTGTGCGGACAATGTAAAGTTAATAAGAGAAGACATTGAGAATGAATTATTCTCCTATCTGGGCGGAATTCTAAAGAACTATAAATCAAATCCTTTACAGATTGGTGGAACCTCCGACCATATTCACATACTTTGTACACTTCCAAAGACAATGGCTCCGGCAGATCTTGTAGAAGAGATCAAGAAGAGTTCTTCGAAGTGGATAAAAACTAAGGGGGTTCATTATAACAATTTCTATTGGCAGGATGGTTATGGTGGATTCTCGGTCAGTAATTCGGGTGTTAATGCAGTAAGAAGGTATATATTGAACCAGAAGAAACATCATGAAAAAGTTTCATTTACTGATGAGTATAAAAACCTTTTGCAGGCATACGGGATTCCTTATGAAGATCGATATCTCTGATGTATCTATTTCGCCCACTACGGGGCTTGATATCATAGTGGTAGTTCAAACATCGGGCTTTGCCCGACGTTAATATATGCAAGGCCTACGGCCTTTTTTCATCATATATCGTTGCTTAAAGACCCAATCTATTTACTTATGATAATATTTCATTA
>JGIcombinedJ21911_10000324_pt1 | contig 14633 bp, 15 predicted proteins | sample BarGraNGADG00211_FD_21911 | JGI IMG/M metagenome (IMG submission 21911)
TCCACTGTCAGCACCCGGTCGACCATCGGCATGCCGGTCGAGAGGCTCTCGTGGATCTGGGCCGCGGTGCCGACGTTGTTCACCATCATGCCGACGTCCAGCGGCAGGCCGCCGCACGGCACTTCCTTGCCCGTGATCGTCTTGATGAGGGTCTTCTCGGCGCCGGTGGGGTAGCGGCACGGGAGCGGTACGACTTGTATGTCCCACGGCTTGCCCGCCTCGCGCAGCGCGTCGATGGCGTCGTCCCTATTGTGCTCGACGCCGACCATCAGCTTCTCGGCGCCCACGGCCTTCTGGATGATGAGCCCGCCCTTGATGATGTCCAGAGGCTTCTCGATCATCAGCCTGTAGTCGCCGCTCAGGTAGGGCTCGCACTCGGAGCCGTTGAGGATGACCGTCGACACCGGCTCGTCGGCCGGAGGGTTGAGTTTCACGTGAGTGGGAAAGGCGCCGCCGCCNAGGCCGACTATGCCCGCCTCCCTGACCCGCGCGCGGATCTCTTCGGGGGAGAGCGTCAAAGGGTCGTCCATCGCGATCAGTCCCTCGAAGGGAGTGTCCTGCTTGTCGGACTTGACCTTTATCGCTCGGCTNCCGCTGCCCTTGGGGTGCGGGTACTTGAGGATAGCCTCGACCTCGCCCGAGACGCTCGAGTGGATCGGAGCGGAGACGTATTCAGAGGAGTCGCCTATCTTCTGTCCGCGAAGAACGCGCTCCCCCACCTCCACGATGGGCTCGCATGTGGCTCCCACACTCTGTTCCAGTGGGATCACCACGGATTCCTCGGCAGGGCCGGGGAAGATCTTCATGGAGGTGGTCTGCTTTCGGGCTGGAGGATGAACTCCGTCTTTCACGAAGAACCGATGGCTCATCCGCTGGGTCCATCCCATTTGTAGACCCCCAAACCGGCACAAAAGGCCGTTATTACAGTAAAGAATGCCCGGGACGAAGTACCGCGGGCAAACCGTAGGTATACTATCAGACGTGAATGCAATATGAAACAAGTCAAGAGGATAATTAACATTATGGAAATGACTCTCGTTTGCCGCGGGGAGAACCGCACCCGGCTATCTCCAGGCACGGGAAGTCAGTTCATGGAATAACCAGGGGTCGAGGTCTTGTTCAGCGATTCAAGCGGGATTATCCTTTTCATGCTCGAAATAGATGTGAGACTTTTGTCGAGATCCGGGAGAGTGTCTGATGAAGTGTACCGGAACGGTTCTGGGTAGCGAGGGCGAGATCGCCCAGGTGTTCATCGAATCCAAGGCCTGCGACCATTGCCAGGCGTGCGGCTTCGGGGCAGTGAGGGACAAGAAGACCATGGAAGTGAACGCCCTCAACAAGATAGGCGCAAAGAAAGGGGACACTGTCCACCTCGAGGTATCCGGGAAGAAAGTGATGAGCGCTTCCGCCATCGTCTTCCTGGTGCCGTTCGGTGGGTTTATCGTGGGGTTCCTCCTCGGCTTCTTCGTCGTGGGGCCACTGGTCGGCCACAACATAGAGACCCCGATGGGCCTCATATTCGCCGTCGTCTTCCTGGTCGCGTCTTATTACATCGTCTACCTGCTTGGCAACAAGCAGGAGTTCGAGTTCGTCATCAAGGACTTCGCCGAGCCCGGCGAGCCTCTCACGCCGTTCGAGTCTCCGAGCCTGAACTAGGCTGGACCGGAACGCAGTAAGGGGTCAGACCACTAGTTGCGTTTTTCTTGCCTCAAGAACCGACAGTGATGTGATAGATTAGTATTCGGTGGCAACCGAGCGAAGGAAGGTGGGGAAGATGCCCGAACAGGAGATCGGCAAGATCGCTCACTACTTCAACAAGATCGGCGTCGCGGCGCTCGAGCTGACTGGCGACCTGTCTGTTGGCGACACTATCCACGTCAAGGGCCATACTTCGGATTGGACACAGGCCGTCGGCTCGATGCAGATCGAGCACGATATGGTTGAGAAAGCCGGCCCGGGCGACTCCGTTGGGCTCAAGGTGGAGGGCCATGCCCACGAGCACGACGTCGTCTATAAGGTGACCGACTGAGATCGTACCCCGCATGCGATGGCCTCAATGGCGGCCCATGACGTCGTGGCCACCATCCCACTTGCCGTGGTACGAGAAATACATGGGGCGCTCGACCACGATATCCCGGTCGCTCGTAACATGCGCGCTGACGTCCTCGCCCGGCCCCGGAACCCGTTTACGTCCACTGTTGAGCGCGAAGAAGGCGCGACCGCAACACTCTGTGTCCTGTTCTCTCCCGAAGCGAGCATGTATGTGAGCGTGACGTGAGCGGTGGCCGCCGACGGGTTCATGATGTTAAGAAAAAGGGACCTGACCCCGGAAAGTCAAGCGGGGTGGGTGAGGGCGGTCCTGTGCTCCTTGAAGAATCCCGCGTTGATCAGGTGTGTCCTGCCCCTGTCCGAGCGCGACGAGCGGGGATGATGGACGTGGCCGAAGTAGTGATACGTCGGGGCGTACTCATCTACATAGGCGAGCAGCGCGGTGCTTCCCACCTCGTCGCGGTTACCGAGCATGTCCCAGACCAGCTCCGGCACCGCCGGCGGGTAGTGAGTGCAAAGTACATCTACCGGCCCGAGCGAAGCCACGAGCTCGTTGTAGCGCTCGGTCTCCATCTCGCCCGGCAGCCCCACGCTCCAGGGACCGTGCGGCGCGCCCGACACCATCCCGAACCGCTCGCCTCCGACGGTGACGACGCCGGACTCCAGGAGCTCGTTCTTCCCCCCGGCGAACTGCCGCATGACCTCGGGCCCATCCGTGTTCCCGTAGATCATGAAGCACTTGCACGGGATGCTCGCGAAGAACTCCTCGTAGCTCTCGACGATGAGCTCGCGCACCTTCTGGTTCTTCTCGGCCGTCCCGCCTAAGGTGGCGCGTATCTGTTGCCGGGCCTCTTCCTTGTTGCCTTTCGCGATGAGCTCGAGCGCGCGCACGACCTCGTCCCTCGAGTAGACCTGGGCGAGTATCCCGTCCAGCGTGCGGAAGTCGATCAGGTTCAGATAATCGCCGAGCATCACGGCGATGTCGGCCTTTGCCAGTTGGTCTTTGAGGGCGGCGTACTCTCCGTGGATGTCGGACAGGATCTTTACGGCCACTGCGCGTCCCCCGCTGTCGATTTCGTGTTCACTTGTATGCCTCCAGGAGCTCGCTCGCCTTCTGCTCTACCATCTTCTTCAGCTCCTTCGGCCCTTCTATCTTCACTCCGTCGCCGAACCGCAGCAGGTAGGTGGCGAGCCATGCCAGGTTTCGCGTTCGAAGCTCGACCAGGACGGAACCATCGGGATTCTCGGTCAGTTGGGCCGCGGGCCATTCCTCGACGATGCGCCTGCCGCGCCTTCCGGCGAAGCGCAGCTTCACGTTGTGCGCTTTCCTGCCCGGGCTGTACTCCCCCACCGCGCGCGGGACGTCGAACGACTCTCGTATGCGGTCCTCGACCGGGTGGTCGGTGAGCTTGACCGAGGAGATGCGGTCGAGCCGGAACAGCCTGTAATCCTCGCACGAGCGGCACCACGCGAGCAGGTACCAGAACCCCTGCGAGCATATGAGCGACAGGGGCTCGACCTCCCGGTGGGTCATCTCGTCCCGGGAGAAAGTGTAGTAGTCGAGCTGAAGGTTCCTGCCCTTCTCCAGCCCCTCGTCGATGATCTCGCGAAGGGTCCCCTCGTAGGCGCGCATCTCCACGTCGATCCTGCTCGCCACGTCTTCGAGCTCGACTTTCTTCTCCTCGGAGAGGAGCATCTCGATCTTGGAGAGGGCGGAGTCCAGGGCGCCTTCTTTCTGGAAGACGCCCGACCGTATCAGCGCGCTGCCCGCCACAAACAGGGAGAGCGCTTCCTCGCCCGTGAGGTTGAGCGGGCGGTTGAAGTAGTCGGCCATCAACATCCGCACCCTGCCGCCTTCGACTATGTAGTCCATGAGCGCGTCAGGTGTGTAGTCCGGGACGCCGCACAACCTGAGCGTCTCGAGGTCCTGCATGAGGACCTCTTCCGTGATTCCGAACTCCTTGCAGAGCTCGGTCACCGAGACGCCTTCGCGGCTCGCCAGGAACGGCACCATCAGAAGCAGCCTGTTGAGCCTCTCGCTGACCTTGCCCTTCATCTCGCCCCCAGCCCGTTCAGGACCCCCTGCAGCCGCACCCGCGCCATCTCCTTCAGCGCCGCCGGGCTCGCGATGCGCGCGTCGGTTCCGAACCCCAGCACCCAGTCCACAAACTCCTCGGGGTCAGCGACCTGGTAGGTGACCTCAAGGCTTCCGTCGGCGCGCCGCTTCTGGAGCCCCGCCGGCGCGCCCCCCGTGGAGGCTGCGAACGCCAGCCGTGGCGTGAAGACCACCTTCGCTTTCGTCTGGGGCGAGCAACTGCGCGGCCTCTCCCAGTCGATCTCGGTGTGGATGTCAAAGCCTGTCGGGACCTCGAAGTCGGCCGTCCGGGGATTTCTTCTCGTTGACGTGGACGTCCTCGATTATGCGGTCGAGCTTGAAACAGCGGACGTCTTCGCGAAGCCTGCAGAGCCCGATGAAGTACCAGGCGCCCATCTTGTTGAACAGGCCGTAGGGCTCCACCTCGCGGGTCACGGGCTCGTCGGAGGCCAGCGCCCGGTAGCTGAAGGTCACGGTCTTTCTCCGCAGCAGCGCGTCTAGGATGTCCCCCAGCAGCTTGCCGTCGCGGGGCGACTCTACCCAGTGCACGTGCAGGACTTCCTCGTCGACGTCCTGCTTCGCGAACGCGAGCTTGAGCACCGCCAGGTGGGCCGGCATGCTGAAAGGCGTTCCCGAGCCGAGGAAGAGGCGGGACACCATGGTCAGGGCGACGCGCTCGTCGGGTTCGAAATCCAGGTGAGGGAGGTAGTATTTCCTGCGCGGTATCATGTAACCGGGCTCTTCCTCGTACTCGTTCTTGACCGTATCGACCTCTATGTCCATGTCCCGCAGCTCTTCCTTGTCGCGCTCGAACATGCGCTTCAAGGCTTTCTCGCTCCTGGACTGGCCGCGATAGACCGTCTGCTTGAGCTGGTCGAACGTGAGGGGCTTGCGGGTCTCGAGCAGGCACGCGGTAAGGTTTATGAGCCTTTCGATTTTGTCCACGCTTGCAGTCGGTGGATCGTCATGGGGCGGATTCATAACACAGATGATAGATGGGGCGGACACGAGCGTCCACCCCCGTAAACAACATACTCCCCCTTGAGGGGGGAGTGTAAGGGTGGGGCTGCAGTCAACAGGTTATCAGGGGTCGCCGAAATACTTGGGCGCCTCGAGCGTGTAGACGCCGATCAACTGGTCCCTCCGCCAGGTAGGAACGTAGCGCTTCGCTTCAAGAACGTACTTGCCGATCAACTGGTCGCGCGTCCAGTTGGGGACGTAGCGAGCAGCGGTGAGCGTATATATGCCAATGAGCTGGTCGCGCGTCCAGTTGGGGACGTAACGCGGTGCCTCCAGCACGTAGAGCCCGAGGAGCTGGCTGCGTGTCCAGTCGGGCACGTATCGCGGTGCCTCCAGAACGTAGAGCCCGAGAAGTTGGCTGCGCGTCCAGTCCGGCACGTATCGTTGCGCCTCCAGCACGTAGAGCCCGAGGAGCTGGCTGCGGTGCCAGCCAATGCCGCCGCCGGCGACGGGCTCATGGCCGTCCGAGGGCGCCTGAGGGTCGGTCTGCGTCGTGTCGTAACTGATGGGGGCAAGCGGTTTCGCGTCCGGAGCGGCCGCCTGCGGAGTGCCGGGCGCCTGCGGCTGCGTCATGCTTTCCGCCTGGCACACGCTGCCCCCTGCCTGGTTCTTGAGGGCGCAGGCCGACGCGGACATGAGCATCACGAGAAGGAGGCAGCAGGCGGTGACGGCCACACGGTGGCGCATATAGAACTGTCTGGAGCTCGCCAGATATCCTCCGGCGTCGGCGGTACGTATCTTGAGTGCCACCTCTTGAGACCCCCATCTGGTCCGAGTATCCGCACGTTTCGCGTTCATTACTGGAATTCCTTGATAGCATAAANATCACTGATAAGCAAGGCNAGTAGAGAAGAGCCGGGACCGAAGTCCCGGCTCTGATGCGTTCAGTGACCCTGTCTCTATCAGCGTCCGACCAGCAGCCTCCCGATGATCCAGCGCTGGATCTCGGAGGTGCCGCCGCCCAGGACGCCGAGCTGCGCGTCGCGGTAGGCGCGCTCGACCGCGTACTCCTTGGTGTAGCCGTAGCCACCGTGGATCTGTATCGCGTTGCGCGCTGCCTTGAGCGCCACCTCGGTGATGTAGAGCTTGGAGAGCGACGCCATGAGCGGGTCCATGATGCCCTGGTCCTTGTTCCAGGCGACCTTGTAGAGGATCCACCTGGAGGTCTCGAGCCACATCTTCATGTCGGCGAGCATGAACTGCACCGCCTGGAAGTTCGCGATGGGGCGCCCGAACTGCTTGCGCTCCTTCGCGTACTTGATGCACTGCTCGAGCTGGACCTCCTGGCCGCCTATGGCCGCCGCGAGCATGACCGAGCGCTCCCACTCCAGGGTGGCGAGCGCTACGCCCATGAAGCCCTGGTTCTCCTGGCCCAGCATATTCTCGGCCGGGACCTCGCAGTTGTCGAATATGAGCTCGGAGGTCGGTGAGGAGCGGTTGCCGGTCTTGTGTATCTCCTTGCCCACCGANAACCCCGGGAAGCTCTTCTCCACGATGAAGCCCGTGATGCCCGCGGAGCCGAGCTCGGGGGCGGTCTTGGCGAGGATGACGAACACCTCGCCGATGGGTCCGTTGGTGATGAAGGTCTTGGTGCCGTTGAGGACGTAGAAGCCGTCCTTCTTCTCGGCCTTGGTGAGCAGGCCGGCCGCGTCGCTCCCGGCCTCGGGCTCTGTCAGGCCGAGGCCCGTGATCCACTCGCCGGACGCTATTTTGGGCAGGTACTTCTGCTTCTGCTCTTCGGTGCCGAGCTGCCAGATCGGGATGCCCCCGATGACCACGTGCGCGCCCCACGAGAGGCAGAACCCCGCGTCGAGCCCGCCGTAGCCGAGCGCCTCTCCGGCGAGGCTGGTGTCGAACACACTGGCGCCGCTGCCGCCGTACTCCTCCGGATAAGGCAGACCCATCAGTCCGAACTCGGCGGCCTTGTTCCACAGGTCGCGGTCGAAGCGCGCCTCCTCATCACGTTCGGCGGCGCCGGGCATGATCTCCTTCTGCGCGAACTCCACCACGGACTGCCTGAAAAGTTGTTGCTCCTCAGTAATAGCAAAATCCATCCCTACCTCCCTTTCTTAACACCGAGAATGACCAGTCGGTCAAAATCGCCCACATATATCTATCACATTACACGTCAGGCACAAAATAGAAATCGCGAGAGCGGCCGGTCCGCTCCTCCGGGGGCAGGAACTCCACGCGCACCGGCATGCCCCTGTACATGTCCTCGTAGGCTACGTCCCTGTAGAAGACCACCACCGGATAGCGCGCTCCCTCCAGCAGCACGCTGCCCTGGACGAACGGGACCTGGGCGGTCTGCAGGTCGTTGAGCGAGATCTCGACCTGGCTCCAGACCACGACCTTGCCCTTGCCGCTCATCTCCACCCACTCGCAGTCCACCCAGCAGTCGTGGCACCACGAGCGCGGCCAGAAGTAGACCGAGCCGCACTTGGGGCATTTGGTGCCCATCAGCTTCGCGTTCTCCTTGAGCTCGATGAAGAAGCGCGAGAGCTCGCCCGCCGAGGCGAAGTAGTCGATCTTCCACCGGTCGGGCACCAGGGCGAACCCGTCCTGCTCCTTGATGGGCTTGAAACGCGGGTCATTTTCTTCCATCGTCTCATCCCTCCACGACTATGCTTACGGAGTAGGCGCCGCGCGCGCCGCCCATGCTCTGCGCGAGGCCGCGGTTGACGCCGGGCACCTGCCTCGCGCCCGCCTCTCCCCTGATCTGCCTGACCACCTCGACGACCTGGTAGACGCCGGTGGCCCCGATCGCGTGCTCGCCCCCGATGAGCCCGCCGGAGGGGTTCACCGGGTTGGTCCCGCCCATGGACGCGCGCCCGTCGGAAAGGAACTTCGCGCCCTCTCCCCAACCGCAGAGGCCGAACTCCTCGTACAGGCAGATCTCGACCCCGCTGAACGAGTCGTAGACCTCGGCGACCTGGATCGCGGACGGCGGGTCGGTGACGCCGGCCATCTCGTACGCCGTGTCGACCGAGGCCTTGACCGCCGGGAAGAGCGACTTGCCCGCGTCGTCGCGCTCGGCCTGCCTCCCCGACTCCAGGCTCGCGCCGATGCCCGTTATCCAGACCGGCTCGCGCGTGAACCTGCCGGCGGCTTCCTCGCTGGCGAGGATGACGGTGGCGGCGCCCTCGCTGTTGAGGCAGTGGTCGAGTATCTTCAGNGGGTAGATGACGGTGGGGCTCTTCATGACGTCTTCGACCGTGACGTCCATCGGGGANTGGGCGTCCGGGTTGTTCTTGGCNTTGCCNTTGTTCTTGACCACCACCCGCGCCATGTCCTCCTGGGTGGTGCCGTAGTTCTCCATGTGCCAGATGATCGCGCCGCCGTAGGACCCCGCGGGAGAGGCGCCGAGGTGGGCTTCGAAGAACGGGTCCGCGGCGAAAGTGATCGACTTTATCATCTCGAACACGTTGGCGAGGTCGGCGACTTTCTCCACGCCTACCACCATCACCACGTCATGGAGCCCGCTTGCGACCTCGGCGAACGCGGCCCGGATGGCGTAGCCGCCCGTAGCCCCCCCGGTGGTGATGCGCACCGCGGGTTTGCGGGCGAAGCCGAGCTGGTAGTGGATATGATGGTCGGGCATCATGCAGTGCTCGAAGAAATCGTTGTAGATGGCGTAGACCACGCTGTCGATGTCCGAGCGCTCCGCACCGGCGTCTTCCACCGCCATCTTCACGGACTCGTACGCGAGCCTGGGGAACGTCTTGTCGATATGTCGCGCCTTGAACGGCGTGTTACCGACTCCGACGACTGCAACCTTCTTCATCTCGACCTCCTGTAATATAGGGGTCAAACCTTTTTCTTGCACAGCTATTAATCGAACATCAGTTTATCTGTCGACTGTGCAATAAAAAGGTTTGACCCCTATATTACAGTCACAGATGGACCGGGCGGTTCTCCACCACGTATTCCGCCTTGATGCCGGTCTTCTCGAACAGCTCGAGCTCGAGCTTCTCCTTGTCCGGCTCGATGATGACCTGATCCGGGGTGACCTCGGTGGTCCCCTTTACGTTTTTCCTGACGTCCTCGGCAACCTTGTCCGGCTCGAAGCCGTCCTGAACCGCGAGCCTTATGATGAGCTTATCGCGCGAGAACTCGTCCCCGGAGACTTCCTTGTCGAGGATGCTCTGGAACTGGTAGACGCCCGGGGTGTCCCTGACCGCCGATATCAACTCCATCAGCGCGACTCGCGTGCCCTTGAGCTTGGTGAAGTCTTTCTTCGCGCGCATTATCGGCGGGTACATTATCGGGTAGGTGAGTCCGCAGTGCTCGCAGCGCTCCCACCTCACTCCGCCGGCGATGAGGTCACCGGTGTAGTATCGCAGGAAGCATGTCCCGCGCCAGTCGATGTGGCTGAACACCAGGACGCCGGGCTCCCCGTCCGCGACGGGCTCGTTAGTCTCCGGGTCCAGGACCTCCCAGTAGAAGTACTTCGGGTTGAGGTGGATGTTCGAGTTCTCGTGGCACTCGTAGAAAGCGATCTTCATCTCGGTCATGCCGTAGCCCTGCACCAGCCGGAAGTCGTCGCGTCCACCGGCTCGCATCACCAGGCCCTTGATGTACTCTCGCAGCGAGTCGGTGAGGGGCTCAGCCGCGCACAGGGCGATGAACAGCTTCTCGAGCGGCTCGACCTCTCCGGACTCCACCATGTCAGCCGCCTTCCTGAGCCAGTAGACCAGGTAGGACGGGATGGCGATGAGCGCCCCGAAGCCGCCTTCCTTGAAGAGGTGTATCTGGCGCTCGGTCGGCACCACGTTCCCCCCGAAGGTGTCGAAGCCGCTGGCGGCGCAGAACCACTTTCCCATGAGCACCTGGAAGAACGCCAGGTGAGGCGCTCCCGGGAAGATGTTGAGCGCGCGTATGTCCCAGGTGAGATCTTTTCCCGCCCAGAAGGCGGAAGCCGTTTCCGTTACCGGGCCGTGCAGGTCACGGTAGGTGTAGACGGCCGGCGTCGGGTCGCCGGTCGAGCCCGCGGAGGCGTGAAAATGGATGGGATTCCATTCGTTTGCTACTCGCCTTCCGACTTTCGTATAGGCGAAACCTTCCTTGTAGTTGGCACGGTAGAGGTGCGCGTAGTCGCGGGGGTGGTCGAAAATGCTCTGGGCCACGTACTTGGCGAGGAACTTGCCCCCGATGCGGTCCGTGTCGTAGAGCGATTCACGACCGGGCAGCTTCGGCTGGACGATGAACGCGATGGGGTCGGGGCGGTAATCGTCTTTGTACGTAACGGGTATCTTCGCGAGGTCTGAGGGTTTGCGGATATCGCTCGGCTTGATGCCGTGTTCCTTGAAGAGCTTGCGGTAGTAAGGATGGTACGGGTACATGACATCGGTGATGTAGTTCGAAAGCCTGCGGAACGACGCCTCCCTCTGGTCGTCCACACTTTTGAGGTAAAAGTTACGCATCGACAGCCCCCTGACTCAATGCTTTGACCACCAAGCCGAGAATATAAAGTATTCGTTTCTACAGGTCAAATATATTGAGTCAAGGTCAGGTGTATTGCACTACCATTTCTCGACGAAGTCCCGGAAGTGCGAGAGAAATGCGTACTCGGCGAGGAGGTCCTGGCGCTCGAGGTGCTTCTTCTGGAGGAACCGCATGTCTCGCGAGGCCCCCTTCATGCCTTCGATCTCTATCTCGCCCAGGAGCTCCTTGTTGAGCGCCTCGAGGTCCATGAGCCGCCGGTGATATCCCGGGATGAAGATGGCGACCAGGTCCAGTTCCTTGTAGCGACCAGTCGCGCCGCAGTGGCCGCAGCGAAACTCGCCGCTCGTGCCATCCTCCACACCCTCCAGCACGGCGCCGCACAGCGCGCATTTCTTCTCGGGTGTCTCTTCCATGCTTCTCACCGCCGGGGCCAGCCACCCCAGGGCCGGAGGGCTCTTCAGAAGACGTAGCCTTGCAGGTCCTCGAGTGACGGGTAGCTTCCGGTCGAATAGTACTTGCCGTTCCTCTGTACGAACGCGTAAAAGCCGTCGTGCGCCTCAACGACGAGGAACTGGGTCCCTGCCGTCCTGCCCTTGATCGCCTTCACGTAGTCGAAACGTTCGCGTATCTCCTCCGCGGTGAGGCATTCGCCGACTTCACACTGCGGTAGATGGTCGCGTTGCCGCCCTGCCATGTCCGGCTTCTCCCCCCATGGTTCCGGTCCAGTTATAATATCACGCCAACCAGGCGGCGAACCGCGCCTCATTCATCATTTTCTCAGTCGGCACCGGGTCAACCCGGGCCGGCTCTCGGCGAAAACCCCTGTGGTAGACTTCCCCTATGCGCCCTTCAACAAGAACCGCTCTCCTGCTCGGCAAAGGGATAGGCAACGCCAGCCGCACACTCAAGTTCGGGGGAGGCTCGACCCTCCCGGGAAGGGTCGCGCGCCGGGTGAACCCCGCCTTTGTGGAGACCATGGTCAAGGAACTCCCCCTCGGGTGCGCGCTCATCACAGGTACAAACGGCAAGACGACGACCGCCACACTGCTTGCCTCCATCCTCGATAATGCGGGCATGACCCCGGTGCACAACCGCACCGGAGCCAACCTGATGGCCGGCATCGCCTCGGCGCTCATCAGGGAATCGGACATGAGCGGGCACCTCGGCACGCGCATCGGGCTCTTCGAGGTGGACGAGGCCGCCCTGCCCGCGGCCATCGCCGATACGTCCCCGAGACTGGTCCTGGTGAACAACCTCTTCCGCGACCAGCTCGACCGCTACGGCGAGCTCGACACCCTCGCCTCCAAGATGAAGAAGGCGATCGCCGGGCTGGACCCTGGGGCCGTCGTCGCGCTCAACGCCGACGATCCGCTGGTCTCGTCCATCGGCAGCGGCCTCGAGCAGAAGGTCATGTACTACGGCATCGACGACGAGAGCTACGCGAGCGGCATCATGCAGCACGCCGCGGACAGCAAGCACTGCGCCGCGTGCGGCGCCAGGCTCGACTACGATTACTACCTCTTCGGNCACCTNGGCNGGTACAACTGCCCGGGGTGCGGCGCCTCGCGGCCGGCGGCCGAGGTCGCNGCGACCCACCTCGAGATGCTGGGCATGGACGGGACGCGCTGCACGCTGAGGTTTCCGGGCGGCAGCTCCGAGCTGGTCATCCCGCTNCCCGGCCTCTACAACGTCTACAACATACTCGCCGCGATGACCGCGGGCCTNGCGCTGGGCGTCGAGCCCGACGTCATCATGCCGGCTGTGGAGGAGTTCACCGCGGCGTTCGGCAGGGTCGAGCGCGTGAAGACCGCCGACCGCGAGATACTGATGATACTCGCCAAGAACCCGGCCGGCTTCAACGAGGTCATCCGCACCCTCACGTTCGAGCCCGGCCGGAAGTCCGTAGTGCTGGCGCTGAACGACAACATCGCGGACGGCAGGGACGTGTCCTGGATATGGGACGTCGACTTCGAGACGTTCCGCGGGAAGGTCACAGACGTCGTCTGCTCGGGGATCCGGGCATGGGACATGGCGCTGCGCATCAAGTACTCGGGTATCGGAGAGCTTTCGCTCACCACCGAGCCCGCCCTGGAAAAGGCGCTCGACCTGGGACTCAAGGCNATCGGCCCGGGAGAGACCCTCTACGTGGTNCCGACCTATACCGCGATGCTCGACCTTCGCCGCACCATGGTCTCCCGGGGCCTCGTCGCCCCTTACTGGGAGGGACAGTGACGGTACGCATCGGGTGGCTCTACCCTGACCTCATGAATATCTACGGCGACCGGGGGAACATCGTGACCCTGGTCCAGCGGTGCAAGTGGCGCGGCATGCCGGTGGAGGTGGAGGAGCTCGGGCCCGGCGACCGCATCTACGACGGCCGGCACGACATATTCTTCATGGGTGGAGGCCAGGACCGCGAGCAGGAGCTGGTCTACCGTGACCTCCTCGAGCTCAAGGGCGAGTCTCTCAAGCGCCAGATAGAGAACGGGGCCTCAGCCCTGGTGATCTGCGGAGGCTACCAGCTCTTCGGCAAGTTCTACCGCCCGTTCGAGGGGGACGAGCTGGCGGGCATAAAGATCTTCGACGCATATACTGTCGCGGGCAGGAAGCGATGTATCGGGAACGTGGTCGCGCACTCGGCCCTGGGCGGGCCTTCGGGTACCATCGTCGGCTTCGAGAACCACTCGGGCAAGACCTACCTGGGCGAAGGCTGCATGCCCCTCGGCATGGTGACCACCGGCTACGGCAACAATGCCGAAGACCGCACGGAGGGCGCGGTGTACCTCGGGGCCATCGGCACATACCTCCACGGCTCGCTGCTCCCTAAAAACCCGGGAGTCGCCGATTTCCTCATCGAAAAGGGGCTCGCGCGACAGGATGGCGACGTCCGTCTCGACCCGCTGGAAGATACGGTGGAACTTCGCGCCCACGACTCGGCCGTGGCGAGGGCGCGGAAGACCCACTGAGCCACCGTTTTATGTCACTGCCCCTCTCTTCGAATTGCGGTATATTGTCCCCGGTACGAGCACGCGATCAGAGAACGAGATAACAAAGCGAGCTGGGGGGCGGCCCCCGGGCTCGCCTGAGCGACAAGGGCGGCAACTGTTGGAACGGGCCACCGGCCTCAAGACAGCGATGTGCGCGGCGGTCGCGGCCGCGCTCCTGCTGACGGCGATCGTTCCCGCAATCGCCGCGGGGTCTCCGGGCACCTTCCGGGCGGACAACCCCGTCTGGGTGGACAGGAGCATCCCCGGGGTATCGGGGGCCATCGCCGCCGTCCAGGTCAAGGCAGGCGACCCGCAACACGTCGCCGTCGTGGACGGCACCAACACCCTTTACTCTAGCCAGGACAGCGGTCTCACCTGGGCGCCCTCACTCGTCGCGCCAGGCCTTCCGCTGAAGACCGTCACGGCCAGCAAGGCAACTCCGGGCACCTTCTACGCGCTCCAGGCTGGAACCGTCCTCGGCTCCCAGGTATATGTCAGCAACAACGCGGGGGCCCTCTGGGCTTCGCTCCCGGTGATCCCGGGGCCGGCAAATGATATCGCGACGGGCAGCGAGGCGGCAGTGCTGGCGGCGGCGACCGGGGCGTCCGGCGTCACCGACATGCCTCCGTATTTCAGCCTGGACAGCGGCTCCACCTGGTTTGCAGGCACCGCCCCCTCGTCGGTCTGGTCGCGCGCCGCCGGCGACCCCACCGGCTGGAGGACGTTCTACGCGGCCGAGGAGGCAGCCTCCACCGACCCGATCTACAAGAGCCCGGACGGCGGGATCACCTGGGCGGTGTGCGGGAGCTTTCCCGCGCCGGTCCATGCCACCGCTCTGGCGGTCTTCCCCAGCAGTGGGCCGGTGCTCATGGGCACGGACACCGCGGGCGGCGGCCAGATCTATCGGTCGAACGACGGCGGCTCGTCCTGGGTAGTGTCCGCGGGCGGCCTTCCGGCGGGCGAAGCCGTGCTGGACGTCTCGATCAGCGGCTCGGCACCCAGCATCGCCTACGCCGCGACCGACAAGGGCATCTACG
>JGIcombinedJ21911_10000325_pt1 | contig 14623 bp, 13 predicted proteins | sample BarGraNGADG00211_FD_21911 | JGI IMG/M metagenome (IMG submission 21911)
TCGTCGACCCGTCGACAGCGCCGACGATGCCGTCCATGACAAGCCTGCCGTCCACGATCCGCGCGTACGCGCCGATCGGGACCTGGCAGCCGCCTTCGAGCGTGCGCATGACGACGCGCTCCGCGGTGACGCAGGTCATCGTCTCGGGATCGGCGATCTGGGCGCATACGCCCTGCATGAAGTCGTCATCCTCGCGGATCTCGATCCCGATCGCACCCTGCCCGACCGCGGACACCATCTGCTCGGACGGCACGTAGTGGGTGATCCGCTCCGCCCATCCCATGCGCGTGATGCCGGCGGCGGCGAGGATCACGACGTCGACCTCACCGGTCTCGGCCTTGCGCATGCGCGTGTCGAGGTTGCCGCGCACATCCACGATCTCGACGTCGGGACGCAACGCCCGCACCTGCGCCACGCGGCGCAGAGAGCTCGTCCCGACGCGCGCACCGCGCGGCATGGTGTCCAGCGTGTACCCCGCACCGGAGACGATCGCGTCGCGCGGATCCACGCGCTCGGGCATCGCGGCGATCACGAGGCCCGGCGGCAGCTCGGTCGGGACGTCCTTCATGGAGTGGACAGCGAGGTCCACGGTCCCGGCCTCCAGCTCCACCTCGATCTCCTTGGTGAACAGTCCCTTGCCGCCGACCTTCGCCAGCGGGACGTCGAGGATCTTGTCCCCGCTGGTCTTGATGATCTTGACGTCGACCTGGAGCCCGGTGAGGCCCTCGATGCGCGCCCGGATGTACTCGGACTGCCACAACGCGAGCTTGCTCCCCCGCGTCCCGATCGTCAGACGCGTCCTGTCAGCCGCCATGCACCTCTCCTGTCTCCTCGGACGCAGCCGCTCCGCTCCGCCTCAGCAGTGACCGGAGCCCGCGTACGCGCCCGGCTTTCTCTCCATCCGCGCCCAGCCCGTAGAGACGCCGTGCGGTCTCGACATACTCGTAGCCGCAGGCTTCACCGGCGGCGTCGCGCAGCCGCGTCGTGGGCCCGTGGAGCATCTTGTTGACGATGGCCTGGGACAGCGCCTCCACCGTCGCGCGGTCCGCCTCGGACAGCGAGCCCAGCCGCTTGAGCGCCTTCGCGAACTCCTCGGCGCGGACCCTCTCCGCCTCGGCTCGCATCGCCGCGATCGTGGGCACGACCTCCATCGACTCGAGCCACGCTTCGAACGCTCGCAGCTCTTCGGCGACGATGACTTCGGCGCGCTCCGCCTCGCGCATCCGCTCCTCGAGGTTCGAGTTCACGACCCCGTTGAGGTCGTCGATGTCGTAGACGAAGGCGTTGGGGACCTCGTTGACGGCCGGGTCCACGTCGCGCGGCAGCGCGATGTCGATGAGGAAGAGGGCCGCCCGGCGCCCACGCATCGCCGCGGCAACCTGCTCCTTGCCGATCACGTAGCCGGGTGCGGACGTCGACGAGATCACGATGTCCGCCTCGCGCATCCGCTCGAACAGCGTGTCGTACGGGATCGCCGTCCCCTCGAAGCGCTCGGCCAGCTCCACTGCGCGCTCGTACGTGCGGTTCGCCACGAGGACCTGCCGTACGCCCTGGCTGACAAGATGCTTCGCGGTCAGCTCGCTCATCTTGCCCGCGCCGACCACCAGAATCGTGCGTCCGGCGAGCGTGTCGAACACCTTCTTCGCGAGCTCCACCGCGGCGTAGCTGATCGAGACCGCCGCCTCGCCGATGGCGGTCTCCGTGCGCACGCGCTTCCCCACTTCGAAGCTCTGACGGAACAGCTTGTGGAAGACGGTCCGCGCGGTGTTCGCCTCGCACGCGAGGTCGTACGCCTCCTTCACCTGGTGGAGGACCTGCGCCTCGCCCACCACCATGGAGTCCAGCGACGAGACGACCCGGAACAGGTGCTTCACCGCCGCGTGGCCCTCGGCCTCATACAGATAGCGAACGAGGTCGTGCCGGTCCAGGGAGTGGTGGTCGCACAGGAAGTCGATCACTGCGTCGGTGCCCGCACCGTCCGCCACCACCGCGTAGATCTCCGTGCGGTTGCACGTCGAGAGGATGACCGCCTCGGAGACCGCTTCCGCCCCGGTGAGTGCGGCGAGCGCTTCGCCCATCCCGGCTGCCGGGAAGGTGAGCTTCTCGCGAATCTCGATGGGCGCGGTCTTGTGGGAGAGACCGACTAGGGTCAACTGCATACGGCCTGGACGCTTCCTTCGTACGCTGTGCGGGACAACGAGGTCGAGGACATGGGTTCGCCCCCGCCGGAGCGATGCGTGTTGTTCAGGCAAGCGTGCCCGGCGGGGGCGGTGTATTCACCATATGGACGCATCTCACGTGCCTGCCTGAACGGGTGGAATGTTACCACCCGCCGCGAGGGAGCGACAACGCGGACGGTCGGTGAAGCGAGTGGGGCTTGGGCGAGCGCGAGCATCGGCGCCGCTGGGCCCTCAGCCCCGCGTGGTCCCATCCGAATGCCCCGTCACGGTCTCCTTGTACCTCTCCCACAGCTCCGCTGCCGTGGTCGTCGCGCCCTCCGCCAGCCTGTTGAGCAGATCGGAGGCCGCGACCGACGCGAACAGGACGGTCAGGTCCGCGTCGGGAAGTCCTGTGCGCTCGATCGCGATGACGCGCAGCTCGGCGATGAGGCGCGTGTACGGCTCCCACTCGGGTCCGTACGTGGCGGCGATCACCCGGCGTACCTCGCGAGCCACCGAGGGCGCTCCCCCACCGGTGGTGACCGCGATCTGGAGCGGACCGCGCCGCACCACCGAAGGCACGATGAAGTCGGATACGTCCGCGTCACCCGCGACGCTGACGAGCACCCCGCGCTCGTGCGCTTCCTCGACCACGGCCGCGTCGACCTCGGGCGACCCGCTCGCTGCGATCGCGAGGAAGGCGCCGTCCAGGTCTCCGGCCGCGTACGGCCGCACCTCCAGCGACAGCTCGCCCTCGGCCTCCATCCGCAGCAGGTCGTCCAAGACGTCACTGCCGATGATGGCGACGTCGGCGCCGTGCGCGATGAGCGACTTGGCCGAGCGCAGAGCGCCCGGACCGGTCCCAACGACCACGGCGAGCCTGCCGGTGACGTTGAGCATCACGGCGTACGGCTGTGCGGCCTCTGCGTTCATAGCCCGGGGACCGCGAAGATGTGGAAGCCGGCGGGAACCGCGCGGGCGGCGATCGCGACGATGATCACGAACACGGCGCCCACGAGCGCGATGCGCGCGGCCGTGCGCGCGGACAGGTTACGCGCGTAGTGCAGGTACAGGTACACGGCGTAGATCGCCCACACCACGCCCGACAGCATGATCCGCGGGTCCAACCACCAGGTCGCGACGTTGGTCTCGATCGCCCGCAGGATACCGAGCAGGAGTCCGGCGCTGTACGCGGGGAAGGCGAACACCACAGAGCGGCGCGCGACCAGGTCGGTCTGCGCGAGCGACGGCAGACGCTTGAACAGCGTCGAGGTCTGGTGCTGCTTGAGCTGGCCCTCGAGGCCCAGATACGCGGCCGAGGCGGCGGCGCCGATGAGGAACCCGGCGTTCGCGAAGACGATCAAGGCCACGTGGACGACGACCCGCCAGTTGTCCAGAAGGAGCTGCTCAGCTACCGGCGGAGGCGTGACGCGCGCGCCGGCCCCGAGCATCTGAGCGATCACGAGCAGGACGAGGGCGACAGGCACGAGTACCGTGCCATAGACCTTGAGACGGATGAGGTGCTCGACGACGAAGTAGACGAGCACGAGCGCCCATGCAGCGAGCACCAACGAGTACGGACCCCAGAGCCGCGAACCTTCCACGGCGCTCGAGTGGAGCCCCACCGAAGCGGTCAGCAGCAGGAAGCCCGCACCGGTCAGCAGCGTCGCATAGAACGAGAACTTCGCCCGCTTGGACAGGAAGTGGTAGCCGTACAGGACCGTGGCGCCCGCGAGCAACGCCATCGTCAGCCACATCGAGAGGCTTTCAAGGACATTCAGAGTCACCGGTCAGCCCCCTTCCGTCCGAACCAGGCCACCACACGGACACTATCCTAGCCGCGCTTCGCGAACGCTTCCTCCACGAGTGCGAGCTGCTTCTCGAGCTTGCCCACGCGCGACAGCGTCAGGCCGACGTACACCATCAGCCCGATCCACAGCACGGCGTACACGCCGATCACGTACGGGAGCGCAGGCGCTACCTGCGAGAAGATCTCAGTGGTCACGGCATCCATGTTCCGTCGTCCTTCCTAGTCCTCGAGCGCTGCCTTGAGAGCCTCGATGCGCTCTTTCGCGAGTTCCTCACGAGAGCGGAGCTGGTAGATCACGTAGCCGAAGGCCAACATGCCGAACATCGCCAACAGGAACGCCGCGAGCTGTTCACCGCTCAGGCCGCCGGGGACGCCGATGACGACCGGGTGCGCCTCACTGCCCGCGGGCACGATGCGTGTGATCGCGAAAGAGATCGGCGCGTCCAGGAACGCGATGATACTGAACGCCGCCGCGTAGACCGCCCGCTTCTCCTCGTCCTCAACGCTCGCGCGCAGGACGAAGTACCCGATGACGAGGAGCAGCATGATCAGATACGTGGTCAGCCGAGGCTCCCACGTCCACCACACGCCCCAGGCCCAGCGGGTCCACAGGTCGCCGGTGAGCATCGTCAGCGTCGTGAAGATGAGGGTGACCTCCATCGCGATGCGTGCCTTCGTGTCGTACATGCGGTCCCGTGTCATGAGGAAGCGGACAGCGAAGTACGCAGCGAAGAAGAACACCAGGAAGCTCGCTATCGCGACTGGCACGTGGAAGAAGAATATCTTCTGCCCGTAGTCGATCAGGTGGCTGATGTAGCTGCCTGCGATGATCGCGCCTTTGCCCGAGTCGGTCGTCCGCATCATCTGCGTCGGGGACGCGACCAGGAACGCGAGCAGGAAGCCCACGGTGGTGAGCAGCGCCCCCACCCCGAGCGCCCAGTATGTGAGCTTCTTGCGATCCACGGTAAGCGCCNTTCTTCCTATGCGCTGATGACGAACTCGTACAGGCCGAACGCCGCCAGAAGCATTATCGCATCATAGGCGGCCGCCAGACCGATATCCCGCCAGAACAGGCCCGGATCGAGCGGACCGTAGATCACGACGGAGGTCGCGCCCACCACGGACAGGAGCAGCGGGAACATGATCGGGATGAACAGCACGGCCAAGATGAAGTCGCGCCCGCGTGTGTTCACGGAGATCGTCGCGAGCAGCGTGCCCACGCCGGCGATCCCGACCGCGCCGACGAACATCGCGATCGGGATCATCCACCAGTCACCGACTATCGGCCTGGTCAGGAACATCCCGAAGAACAGCGGGATCGTGAGCACCTCGACGATGAGCAGGAAGATCAGGTTGCCCGTGGCCTTGGCGAAGAAGATGACCGGCCGGTCCACGGGGGACAGCAGCAGCGCTTCGAGGCACCCCTGGTCCTTCTCGTGCACGAGCGAGCGGTTCAGACCCAGCATCGAGGTGAACACGAACGCCAGCCATAGCAGGCCGGCGGCGATCTGCCGCACATCGAACGCGGAGCCGGACTGCGACAGAGCGATCTGGTAGATGACCAGCGTGAGCAGCGTGTACAGGCCCATCGAGGTCAGCATCTCGAAGGTGCGCAGCTCCATGACGATGTCCTTGCGCAGTATCGCCTTGAACTGTCGCCAGGACGAGGTGCGCTTGATCCCGGCAGCTGTGGGGGTCCCGGCCATCTAGGCCACCCCCAGCCCGACGATCGAGCGGTACTCGGCGGCGAACTTCTCGTCGTCGATGTCAGCCTTCTCGTCGAACCGCACCACTCGGCCCTTCGCGAGGATCAGCGCGTGGCTGCACAGCTCGAGGCCCTTGGCCAGGTCGTGGCTGACCATCACGAAGGTGTGCTGGGTGCGTACCTGCGCGATGAGGTGGTCGAGGATGTCCATCGCGTGCGGGTCGAGGCCTGAGTACGGCTCGTCGAGGAACAGCACGTCGGGGTGATGCAGCAGTGCCCGCGCGATCGAGAGGCGCTGCAGCATGCCTCGCGAGAACGTCCGCACCANGTCGAACCGCCGGTGCGCGAGTTCCACCGAATCGAGCAGCTCCGCAACTCGCGCCTTCGGGTCCTCCACGCCGTACATGTCCGAGAAGAACAGCAGGTTCTCCTCAGCGGACAGGTCCGGGTACAGGAGCGGGTTGTGCGAGATGAGCCCGATGCGGCTCCGCAGCTCGACGGCGTCCTTGACCACGTCCAGGCCGAGGACCTTCGCCGTGCCCGAGGACGGGTTCTGCAACGTCGTGAGAGCGCGCAGCAGCGTGGTCTTGCCGGCCCCGTTCGGTCCGAAGATCGACAGGAACGCTCCCACGGGCAGCGTGAACTCCACGCCGTCGAGGGCCTTGCGCGCGCCGAAGACGCGCGTCAGACCTTCGACCTGGAGTGCCGCTGTCGTCTCGGGCGTCACGTCGCGACCTTCGCCTCTACCGCTTCTTCTTCGCCGCTGGCTTCGGAGCCGGGACCGCCGCGAGCGCGCGTTCGCGCTTCGGGACCATCGCGATCGCCGTGCCGATGATCATGATGACGAATCCGACCCACGCCCACGAGATCATCGGGTTGATCTTGATCTCGAACTGCAGCAGCGCCGTGCCCGAGGACTGGTCGACGCCCTGGAAGGCGACGAAGACATCGCGCAGCAGCCCTTGGTCAAGAGCGGCAAGGTACCGCGTTGATTGGTCCTCGCTGCGGTTGGCGAGCTCGACCACCGAAGGGGACATGCTCGCGATGGTTGTGTCGCCCTGCTTCAGGTCGAGCTTGACCGTCTGCTGGACGTCCTGGTTCGCAAGAGTGACCGAATCGAAGCCCTGGTAGACCAGCGAGAGGCCGCCAAGGTTCGGCCGCCAGTCGGGCTGCGTCGAGTCCGCGACCCAGGACAGTGGCGTCCCGGGCTTGTCGGGCACGGTCATCCGGACAGTCTGGACGTACATCGACGACCCGATGAGGCCGACGAGCACGATGCCGATGCCGAGATGGGTGANGTAGCCGCCGGACTGGCTCCGGGACTTGAACAGGATGTGGAAGAACGATGCGAACGGGTTCTCGCCTTTGGCGCGAGACCTGGCTCGGCTGCCCTCGATGAACAGGTAGATCGGCAGCGCGATCGCCCAGGCGGCGACGAGCAGGCCGACGATCGATTCCGTGTGGTCGACGGCCGCCTGGATCCCGGCCATCGCGGGGAGGCCCTTGGTGACCACGGTGCCGTCCAGGTTGTGGCTGATGATGTAGTTCGGGAGCATCGCCGTGTACCAGATCGCGATGAAGATCGCCCCGAGCACGCCGGCGCCGGCGAGCGGCCACTTGGCGCGCTTCCAGAAGGCGGCCGCGCCGGTGGCGCCCCACGACAGGATCGGGCAGACCGTCATGATCAGCACGAAGATGATGCCGACGGGGCGCGACAGCAGGTCGAACGCGGAGGCGCTGAACGTCGGGCCCCCCTGCAGCACGATCGACGTGAACGGGATCGGTATCTTGGCCGGAGAGAGCGTGAGCGCCGCGACGAGCACCGCGGAGAACAGCATGAACAGGTTCGTGAAGTAGTGCGAGCCCTCCTTGGACATCAGCGACGTGAACTCGTTATCGCTCCTGAACGCCTGCCTGCGCTTCCACAGCGTCAGGGCCGGCACGGCCAGGCTGAGGATCATCATGCCGAGGAACCACCACAGCGACACGATGTCCGGCTCGAAGCCGTGGACCGACGAGATGACGCCGCTGCGGGTGATGAACGTGCCGAGCAGAACCAGCACGAACGAGACCGCCGACATCATCACGGCCCAGTTCTTGAAGGAGCCGCGGCGGCGGTAGACGGTGAAGGTGTGCAGCAGCCCGAGACCGGTCAGCCACGGCAGCAGGGACGCGTTCTCCACCGGGTCCCAGGCCCAGTAGCCGCCCCATCCGAGCACGACGTAGGCCCAGATCGCGCCGAGCCCGATGCCGATGCCCAGCATCAGCCACGCGAAGACGGTGACGCGGTCCACGATCTCGACCCACAGTTTCGACCCGTCGCCCGCGAACAGCGCGCCGAGCGCGAAGGCGAACGGCACCGTCATCCCCGCGTAGCCGATGAACAGCGTCGGCGGATGCAGGATCATCGCCCAGTGCTGCAGCAGCGGGTTCATCCCCGCCAGCGCGAACTGGCCGAGAAGGTTGCCGGCGGCGTCGACCGCGCCAGCCGGTGCGGCGACGAACGGGTTGTTCGTCTCGAAGAAGAGCGCCACCAGGAAGAACAGCTGCACGAAGTTCAGGACGGCGATGCCGAGGTTGCTGACCGGGTCGGCCTTCGACATGCGCCGCCAGGCCATGTATGCGCTGAAGACCGAGAGCAGCCACGCCCAGAACAGCAGCGAGCCCTCACGACCGGCCCACAGCGCCGAGATGCTGTAGAGCCACGAGAGGTTCGACACGTCGCGTGAGTGGTTCTGGATGACGTAGAGGAACGAGAAGTCCTTCGTCATGAGCGCCACGAGCAGCAGCAGCGTCGCGAGCGTCGTGGTCAGGAACACGACCAGCGTGCCGATGTAGCCGAAGCTGGTGATCTTCCGGCCGTCCTTCGGACCGACGTAGTGTCCGAAGACGAGCGCCCCGATCGAGACGACAGCGCCGAGGAGCGAGAGTCCGAGGAGCAGGGATCCGAGTTGGGTCATGGGTTCTCCGGTGACCTTTCCTTATCGGCGGCGGACGCGGCGCGCCCGTCGAGGTCGGTACAGGCGATGCGCTAGTTCGTCGAGAGAGCCACATCGGTCGCGACGAAGACGCCGTTCTCGAGCTTGCCGAACACGACGACCTTCACACCATCGGCGAAGCCGGCTGGCGTCGTGCCGGTAAAGGCCACAGCCACCGACGCGCCAGTGCCGTCGGCGTTCGCCGAGAGCTTGAACCTCTCGGCGGCGTTCGCCGCCCCCTGAGAGCCGGGCAGCACGAAGCCCTGCATGCGGATCGGAGAATCAGGCGGAGCGGCGAGCACGTCCGCGATAGGCGCGGCCTCGGTGGAGGTCTCGTACTTCGACGGGCACTTGGTGACCATCTCGCTGGCAGTCAGGGAGCCCAGAGAGTCCAGCTGCCCGGTCAGGATGGCGATCGTGTCGCTGCCGAACGTGTTCGGCGCGCTGCCATTGTAGGTCACGAGGACCTCGGGCCCGGACGTGGCGCCCTCGGTGCGGATCTTGAAGACCATCGGGTTCGTCTTCTTGTCCCACGAGCCCGCAACGACGGCGCCGGTCACCTTGACGCGGGTGCCGACGAGAGCGGCGTTGCCCCCGACCGCCAGGTCCGTGACGCTGGTCTCCTTCGCGCCACCGGACATCATGAGCGGGACGAACGCGGCGGCGACGATGAGGATGATCGCGGTGACGCCGATGAGGCGGTTGCGAGCACGTTTGTTCATTGAGACGCGGTCCTTTCGAGCCAGTATCGGCGCGGGTCTCTGGGACCCCGGCCCCGTGCCCGCACCTCGCGCGTCGCAAGGTGCCGCACCGGAAGACCGGAAGGTCGCACGCACCGCACACCTGCTTGCCTGAACGAGGGTGAGTGTAGCATCAGGCGTGCCTGACCCGCCATCCGCGCGAGAGTCGGTCCACTTCGCGGGGACAGGCGGTGCCGCGCACGCATGCGCGAGACTGCGACGACCGCGCGAAGGGGTATCGTGTAGCGAGGGCGGAAGCGACCTTTCGGGGGTGGCTCGTGACTGGTGCGACCGGACATGACGAGGCGCGCGATCAGGCCGCCGGCCTGCTGGAAGCGATGGCCGCGGTCGTCGATCCCGCGTATCTGGTCGGCGGTTCCGTCCGCGACCTTCTGATGGGCCGCGCCTGCCACGACTACGACTTCGCCACTCCCCTGAACCCCGACGAGGTCGAGGCGCGCGTACGGGCGGCCGGCCGCCGCCCGTACCTGGTGGGCAAGAAGTTCGGCACCGTCGCGTTCAAGCTCGAAGGCCGCCTCGTGGAGGTCACGACATTCCGTTCCGAGGTCTACGAGCCGGGCTCGCGTCGCCCCGACGTCTCCTACCTCGCTGACATCGGCGACGATCTGGCGCGCCGCGACTTCACGATCAACGCGATCGCCATGCACGACAGCTCCGTGATCGACCCGTTCGACGGGCAGCGCGACATCGNCGCGCGCACCATCCGCGCCGTGGGAGATGCAAGGGAGCGGTTCCGCGAGGATCCGCTCCGGATGCTGAGGGCGGCCCGGTTCGCATCGCAGCTGGACTTCACCGTGGAACCGGTCACCGCCGCGGCGATCGCGCACGGCGCGTCCCACATCCTCTACGTGGCCCGCGAGCGCTGGATGGCCGAGCTCGACCGCCTGCTGGTGGGACCCGGCGCCATCGGCGCGCTCGGACTGCTCGCGGACAGCGGACTGCTTCGCTACCTGCTCCCCGAGCTGCAGCTTCAGATCGGCTACGACCAGGACACCCGCTGGCACGACCGCACCCTTTGGGAGCACACGCTGGGCGTCGTCGCGGGCGTGCCGCAGGACGTGACGCTGCGCTGGGCGGCGCTCATGCACGACGTGGGGAAGCCGTACGCGAGGGTGGAGAAGCCCGGCCGGGCGACCTACGTGGGCCACGAACGCTTGGGCGCCGAGATCGTCGAGCGGACCGCCTTGTACCTGCGCTGGCCGGTCGCGCGCCGNGAGGCGGTCCGCGACCTCGTGCTGCACCACCTCGAGAAGGACAGCCCACTCAAGTCGGCGGACGACGCGGCGAAGCCGGCGAAGTAGGGTCTCAGGCGCCGAGGCGACCGAGTAGATCCGCCAACCCGACGAACGCGACGACGCGGCCTTTGACCGATCGGGCGAACGGCTCGGTGATGTCCGCCGACACCACGAAGTCCTCACCCTCCGGGTACGTCTTGCGAAATGCGCTCACGCCCGCCAGGTCGCCCGCGTTCGCGGCCGACAGCTTGCACTCGACCGCTACGGGAGCCTTCCCTCGCCGCAACACGATGAAATCGACCTCGGCGTGCTGCTTGGTCCGCCAGTACCTGACGTCCGCCTCGGGCAAGCGCGCCTTCATCTCGTTGAGCACGTAGTGTTCCCAAAGCACGCCCAGATCATCGGGACGCGGCTCGGCCCACCCGCGGAAGTGCCGGACGAACCCGGTATCGAAGCCGTACACCTTCGGCGCGGAGACGATCTCGGTGGCGCGGTGCGTGCTGAAGGGCCTGACGACGGTGACAACGGAGGTTGTCTCCAGCACGTCGAGGTAGTTGCCGATGGTCGTCCGACTGACCTCGCACGGCGCCGCGTACTTCGTCGCCTCGAAGACTCCGCCGCTGTTGACGAGCAAGAGTTCGAAGAACTTCCCGAACGCCGCGCGNTTCTCCAACCTGAACATCTCCTGGATGTCCCGCGCCCAGTAGCTGTCGACCCACTCGGCGAAGTCTCCGTCCCCGGCGTCTCCCAGGAAGAACGGGGGCAATCCGCCGCGCCACAGGCGATCAGGGATCGGTGTCCCGCCGAAGTCGATGCGGTCCTGTTCGATCATCGGCGTGAGGCGTACGTCCACCTTGCGGCCAGTCAGCGTATCGGCGAACTTGGCGGTTGCGGAGAGCGTGGACGAGCCGGTGGCGATCACGTGCACATCGGGATAGTGGTCCGCCGCGATCTTCAGGATCTCGGACGGTCTGTCCAAGCGGTGCACCTCATCGAGCGCGACGCGCTTCCCGCGCACCGTCTCGAGGAACCCCTCCGGGTCTTGCACGCGCGCCCGAACCCGGGGGAGCTCGCAGTCGAGGTACTCGACGTTTTCAAGGGAGCGACACAGCGTCGTTTTGCCGGACCTGCGCACGCCGGAAAGCCACACGACGGACCTTCTCCGCCATGCGGCCTCGACCAGTGCGATCCAGTGGGTTCGATTTACCATGTGCAAGTAGTATTGCATCTGGTAGTACCAAACGCAAGTCTATTTGCACCTGGTAGTCTGCTCTAACCGACTGCGGAGACGTCCCGCCCTAGCTGTTGCGCTTGTAGACCAGCAACAACCCCTTGAGCGTCAGGTCGACGTCGACGTCGGTGATCGTGTCGCANAGCGTCGACATGCGCTCAGCAAGCCCGCCGGTGGCGACCACGCGGGNCTCGGTCCCCAACTCGGCCCAGGTGCGGCGCACGAGACCGTCGACCATCGCCGCCTGTCCCAACACGAGGCCGGACTGCACGCTCGCGCGCGTGTTGTGGCCGATGACCGCCTCCGGCGCCACAAGATCCACGGTGGACAGTCGCGCCGCCTTGCGGAACAGCGCCTCGGCGCTCGTCTCCAGGCCCGGGGCGATCGTCCCGCCGAGGTACCCCCCGTCGGCGTCGATGACGTCGATCGTGGTGGCGGTGCCGAAGTCGACCACGAGCACCGGCGCGCCGAACTCCGCGATGGCAGCCACGCCGTTGACGATGCGGTCGGCTCCCACCTCGTGTGGGTTGTCGTAGCGGATCGGAAGACCGGTCTTGAGCCCCGGCCCGACGATCATGGCGGGCTCGCCGGTGATCATCGCCGCAACCTCGGCCCAGGCGTCGGTCAGTCGGGGCACGACGGAGCCGACGATGACGTGGTCCACGTCGCTGTCGTCGAACCCGGCCAGGTCCAGCAGCCCGCCCAACTTGACCGCAAGCTCGTCCGCGGTGATCGCAGCGTCGGAGGAGACGCGCCAGTGCGCCGCCAGCACGTCGCCGTCGAACAGCCCGGCCACCGTCTGGGTGTTGCCAACGTCGACTGCCAGTATCATCGCGCCCAGCCCGCTTCCTGTACGTGCGGCCCGGCGTGCCCGGTTCCGCGCTCGCCGCTTTGACCTGCGGCGTCATCACTTCGTCACACTTCCGTGGCGCCCGCGGCACCCGGAATACTACGCCCCCGGTGCTATCATCGCCGCGGACCCGCTCGATGGACAAGGGGGCACTCAAGTGCCGCAGACACCGCGGCTCCTCGTCGTTGACGACGAAGACGCCATTCTCGAGTTCGTCTCGTTCAACCTTCGCAAGGAAGGGTACGACGTCACGGTCGCGCGCGACGGCGACCAGGCGCTCGCGCTCGCCGACGCGAACCACTTCGACCTCGTCATCCTCGACATCATGCTCCCCGGCGTCGACGGCTTCGAGGTCTGCCGCCGTCTCCGCGCCAAGGGAGACGTGCCGGTGCTGTTCCTGTCGGCCCGAGACACCGAGCTCGACAAGGTCGTCGGGCTCGAGATCGGCGGAGACGACTACCTCGCCAAGCCGTTCGGCATCCGCGAGCTGCAGGCGCGCGTGAAGGCCTTGCTGCGCCGGAGCGCCGCGCGGCCCAAGTCGCACTCCGGCGGCGTCGGCGGCGAGATCCTCGAGCACGCCGGCATCCGGCTCGACGAAGGCTCGCACGAGGTCACGCACGGCAAGACACTCGTGGACCTCACCCCGCGCGAGTTCGAGCTTCTCGCATGCCTGATGCGCAACGCCGGAAACGTGCTCTCCCGCGACCAGCTGCTGCGTGACGCCTGGGGCTGGGAGATCGTCGTCGAGACCAAGACGGTGGACACCCACATCAAGAGGCTCCGCGACAAGCTCGAGGCCGCGGACGTCGACCCGGACGTCGTCGAGACGGTGCGCGGCTACGGCTACCGGCTCGCGGGCTAGCGTATGTCCGCGCTGCGTCGCACGTCCATCCGCACGCGGCTGCTCGCGGGGTTCCTGCTCGTCGCCATCACGGCGGCCGCCGGCCTGTCCTTCTACTTCCTGAACCAGATCGAGGCGTTCGGCCTGCGGCGTCTGGACGAACGCCTGCGCGCCGAGGCGACTGTCGCCGCGTCCTCCCTCGAGGCCGCGATCGAGTCGGGAGGCGATTCGAGCCTGTCGGGCGCGGTCCCGGAGCGGGCGATCGCCGCGCTGACGCAGGCGACGAAGATCTCCACGAGCCGGCTCGTCATCGTGGACGGGACCGGAGCGGTCCTCGCGGACAGCGATGGCGCGGTGAACCGGGGCGAGTCGCTCAAATCACGCGATGACGTTTCCGCCGCGCTCCGCGGCACGGTCGGGACCGCTTCCTCCATGCTGCCGAACGGCCGCGTGGAACTCGACGCGGCGATCCCGGTAACCGTGGGCGGGCGCGTCGTGGGCGTCGCGGTCTCGAGCGGCTCGAGCTTCTCGATGCTCACCGTGGTGTCCGACTACCGGAACCAGCTCGTTATCGTGATCGTCGCCTTCTTGATCGCGGCCCTCATACTCACCGAGCTGCTGACGCGCTTCCTCACGCGCCCGCTGCGCGAGCTTCAGGCGGGCGCTACCGCCCTGGCATCCGACCACACGGTGCGCGTGCACCCCGCGGGCCCGCGCGAGACGCACGACCTCGCGGTGGCGTTCAACGAGCTGGCAGAGGAGATCGAGACCTCGTCGGTGGAGCTGCACGAGGAGGAGCGCCGCAAGTCGCGGTTCGTCTCGGACGTGAGCCACGAGCTGCGCTCTCCCCTGACCGGCATCCGCCTCGCAGCGGAGACGCTGCTCGATGGAGACATCGAGGAAGCGGACGAGAAGCGGTTCCTTGCGACGATCATCCGCGAGGCCGACCGGCTCACCGGCCTCGCGAACGACCTGCTCGAGCTGCAGCGCATCGAGGGCGCGACCGGCGAGCTGCCGCTCGCGCGCGTCGATTTCACGCAGGCGGCCCGCCTC